>RRZT010797130.1_pt1 | contig 10619 bp, 4 predicted proteins | sample 2165551 | NCBI WGS metagenome assembly RRZT01 (sample SAMN10456910, study PRJNA506462) | wastewater metagenome | biome: wastewater; feature: sludge; material: wastewater sludge; isolation source: wastewater sludge with Escherichia coli K12::gfp cells carrying plasmid... | place: USA: Moscow, Idaho ...
GGTGTATAAGCGTAAAACGATGACAGAGTTTAAGCAGGAGTGGAATCCTGTACAGAAGAAAATCGCCAAGCAACTGTTTAAGGATTATGTATTTTTCCCATTGATTGCAGGGCCATCAGCCATTCCTGTGTTTACAGGAAATCTTGTTGCCAATGGCATCCGTAATATCTGGACATTCAGCATTATTTTCTGTGGACACTTTACCAAAGATGCAGAAGTATTCCCTAAAACAGTGCTGCAAGATGAAAGTCGTGGGCATTGGTACATGCGCCAGATTCGTGGTTCATCCAATTTAACGGGGTCCGAGGCATTCCATATTTTGACAGGACATCTCAGTCATCAGATTGAGCACCATTTGTTCCCAGATATTCCTGCACGCCGTTATCGCCAAATTGCACCGAAAGTACAGGCTGTCTGTGAAAAGTATGGTCTAAACTACAATAATGCGAGTTTCGTAAAACAGTTTGGTGAAGTGGTCGGACGTATTTTTAAATATGCGTTTCCGTTTAAAAAATAGCCAAAGTTAAGATGTAATGTATAACAATATAGTTTGTAACTAAGATTAAATTAAGTGATTGAAACTTAATAATATTACACTTTGTTTTGTACAATATACATAATTCCTCATTTGAGTTTGTTATTCATATTAAAGTGATGCAAAATAGATTCCAGCTCTTCTTCAAAGTTCATCTATGAACATTGTATGAGATGTTACTTTATTTCCATCCAATAGATATTGATAAACTCTTGTTAGAATAAACGTATGAGTACAAAATTTTTCACAAATAGCAATGAACGAAGTGTGTTCGACAAATTCAAAGGAATTGTCGAACACATGAAAGAACTGTATGCTTTTCATGCAGTGGTGGGTTACTTCCGTTCATCAGGTTACTTTGCTTTACAGCCTTATCTCAAAGACCTAAAACAAATTAAGATATTGGTTGGTATTAATGTCGATCAAATGTTTGCTGAATCGCAACGTAAAGGGCTTTTATATTTTGGTGATGAAACAAAAGCAAAAGATGAATTTCTGAAATGGTTTATTCAGGATATTAAAGAGGCAGAATATTCTGAGGAAGTTGAAAATGGTATTTTACAATTTGTAAATGATTTAATTGATGGACGTATTGAAGTACGGACACATAATTCCAAAACGATTCATGCCAAGTTCTATTTATTTCTTCCCGAACATCATAACGAAAATTCGGATGGTTGGGTGATTATGGGGTCATCTAATCTAACAGAAGCAGGATTAGGTATAAAAAAATCTCCTAACTATGAGTTAAATATCGCTTTAAAAGATTTTGATGATGTCGAATTTAGTAAAAATGAATTTGCTGTGTTATGGGAGGATTCTACCCTAATTCTTCCTGCTGATATTGAGCAATTCAAACAAAAAACCCATATCGGACAGACATTCACCCCATATGAACTCTATATAAAATTTCTAATAGAATATTTTGGTAAGAATATTGATTATGACCCTGATACTGTTGGTGATTTGCCAAAATCTTATAAAAAACTCTCTTATCAAATAGATGCAGTGAATCAGGGTTTTCAAATGTTAATGGAGCATAATGGATTTTTCCTATCTGATGTAGTTGGTTTGGGAAAAACTGTTATTGCAGCAATGATTGCTAAACGTTTTCTCATTGCCAATGGTTCACTAAATACAAAAATCTTAGTTGTTTTTCCCCCTGCATTAGAAAAAAACTGGAAGAATACATTTCGTTTATTTGGTATAGATCGCCATACTAAATTCATTACCAATGGTCGGTTGGATAAAATTGTCAATAATGAAGATTTAAATTACTGGGCTAAAGAAGATTATGATTTAGTTTTAGTTGATGAATCACATAAATATAGGAATCATACTTCTCAAGCCTTTGGTCTTTTACAACGTATTTGTAAAGCTCCACGAAATGGTGAGGGGTTGATTATTGGTAAAAAGAAAAAAATTATTTTAATTTCTGCGACACCATTGAATAATCGTCCACAGGATTTATATTATCAGTTACTCTTATTTCAAGATGCTAGACGAAGTACTTTACCTATCACGAATTTACAAGGATTTTTTGCACCTATTATTCGTGAATTTCGGGAAATTATGCAGCAAGATCAACTTAATGTTGAACGTATTCGAGAATTATACTCTATAATTCGAGAGAAAATTATTTCACAAATTACAGTACGTCGAACTAGAAGTGATTTAAAAAGCTATCCTAAATATCTCGAAGACTTAAAAGCTCAAGGTATTATATTCCCTGAAATTGCTGCACCAAAACCCAAAATTTATCAGTTAGATGCTAGGCTAAGTAAGCTATTTTACCAGACAGTCTTTTATCTTACCGATAGTGATAAAATACAATATTATCGTTATCAAGCAATCAAATATCTAAGAACTGAATTAAGAGAAACCTATTACGAGCAAGCTGCTTTAGTTTCTCAATCTCTTGCAGGTATTATGAAGACCTTAATGATAAAGCGTTTAGAAAGTAGCTTTGCTGCCTTTAAAATATCATTAAAAAATTTAACAACTGCTACTGAACGAATGCTTGAAATGTTCGATAACGGTAAAGTATTAATTGCTCCAGATTTAAGTGTAAATGATTTAATGGATAAGGGGTTTAGTGCAGAAGAACTTGAACAAAGAATCCTTGAATTATCCATTGAAAATCCCAAAAATAATGTATTTTCATCTGAAGATTTTGATGAGCAATTTATTGAAGGTTTGAAAAAAGATTATGCCCTATTACAGGAATTACTCGCAGCATGGAGCAAAATCGGATATGACCCAAAAATTGATACATTCTTAACTACACTTAAAAATGAATTACTGAATCGGGAAATAAATCCAACGGGTAAACTTGTTGTCTTCACTGAAAGTACAGATACAGCAAATTATCTCACTCAAAAGATAGAAAAATTTCTTGAAACTAAAGTATTAAATGTATCAAGTGATAATCGTGGTCGTATTTTTGAAACTGTTCAGGAGAATTTTGATGCCAACTATGATAAAGAACAAAAAAATAATTACAATATTCTTATTACCACTGATGTACTGGCAGAGGGTGTAAACTTACATCGTGCGAATGTTATTGTAAATTATGATACGCCTTGGAATGCTACTCGTTTAATGCAACGTATTGGGCGTGTAAATCGTATTGGTAGTGTCGCAGGTGTGATTTATAATTATAATTTTTATCCATCACAACAAGGTAACGAAGAAATAAAATTATATAGCAATGCCTTGGTAAAATTACAAGGCTTTCATTCTGCTTTTGGTGAAGATGCTCAAATTTATACCCACGAAGAATTATTAGAACAATTTGAACTCTTTAAAGAGGGTCTACCTGACGATGAAGATAAACGATTGCAGTACCTGCGTTTTATTCGGGAATTTAAAGAAAGTAACCCACGAGAGTTTAAACGGATTAAGGCATTTCCATTAAAAGCAAGAACTGCCAGAAAAGCGGATGTTAAGAAAACTAGATATGGTACAATCGTATTTTTAAAGTCACTCTATAAAACCGAGTTTTATCATATTGATAATGATAAAAAAGTTTTGCCAATGACTTTTTTAGAAGCTGCACAAGTTTTTGAAGCACAAAGTAATGAGCTATCTTTGACTTTGCCTGAGCATCATTATCAGCATGTCCAAGCAGCATTACATTCTTTCGATGAAGATATGTTGAGCAACTCTACCGAAGTTGTTACCACTACTGATAAAGCCGATGCTCACACCAAGCAAGCTCTTAAATTTTTACGTGACTTTAAAGGAATAACACATCAAAAGTTGGTTAAAGAAATTTGCCAAAATTTACAACCGATTGTAGAAAGTGGTGTTTATACACCTTTGGCAAATGAGCTAAAAAAACTCAATCGGAATTTTTCTAAACGAGAAATTACCATTTCACGAGCCGATAATCTTTTAATTTCTTTGGCAAAGAAATATGATGCTATTTCCAATGATGATGTATCAGAATTGGAAGAAAGTGATACGAATCTTGCACCCGAAATCGTGCTATCAGAAACGTTTGTTGAGTAACCATGACTAAAGAACTTAAAAGTACTCATCATGACTTTGAGCAAATTCTTGGACTTATCCACGAAGCCCGAAACCGTGTTTACCGTAAAGCAAACAGCGAGTTGGTTTTGTTGTATTTCAGCGTGGGCAAGGTCGTTTCTGAAAAAGTAAATGTAGGGCAATGGGGTGACAACACCGTACAGGAATTGGCAGATTATATACAGAATAAAATGCCTAATCTCTCGGGTTTTAACCGTAGAGGCTTATATAGAATGAAACAGTTTTTTGAAATCTATTCTGCTGAATCTGAAGTTTACCAATTATGGCTCACTGCAAAAGTGTCACCAACAGTGACACAAATTCTAAAAGACCCCATAAAAGTGTCGCCAGTGGTGACACAATTACAAGATATTGATAATCAATATCATAAGTTTGTGATGACAGTACTGACACAAATTTCTTGGACAAACCATTTGGAGATATTTTCAGCAGTAAAACAACCTGAGCAAATTCTATTTTACTTGCTAATGAATATCAAAGAAAAATGGAATAAATTAGAAATCCGAAGACAAATAAAAACCGCTTCGTTTGAACGCACAATGCTCTCAAATACATTAGTATCATCAGTAATGACACAATTACCTGAAAACCTTTTTAAAGATCCATATATTTTTGAGTTTTTAGACCTGTCCGATGGACATAGCGAAAAAGATTTAGAAAAAGCCATTACGCTTAATTTGCAAAAATTTATTTTGGAAATTGGCAAAGGTTTTACCTATATGGGTGAACAATTCCGCATACAGGTTGGCAATAAAGATTTTCGTACTGACTTATTGTTCTATCATAGAGATTTGCAATGTTTAGTCATGTTTGAATTAAAAATTCAGGAATTTGAACCTGAATTTCTAGGTAAACTTAATTTCTATTTAGAAGCATTAGACCGTGATGTCAAACGACCACATGAAAATCCCAGTATTGGTATTTTACTATGTAAAGGGAAAGAGATAGAGGTCGTAGAATATGCAATGGCACGCAACATTAGTCCTGCTATTATTGCCGACTATGAAACTAAACTCATTCCCAAAAATGTATTGACCAATAAATTACATCAGTTGGTAGAACAGTTTTCTAAGGAAGATTTTGAATAATGGACAAGAAACAGTTAAACAATATCCTTTCAGCACCATTTAAACTATCTGACTGGCAAAATTTATTGAAAGATGTTTTTAGTGTAAAACGTTTTCTACAATCACCTGCTCAAATTCTTTTGCCTAGTAACGATAAAGCAGAAATTGCTTATGAGTTAGGAAGTTTTAATACTGTTGATGACCGTATCATTGGTTTGTATTGGATTAAAGTTAAGCCGAATGTACGATTAGAAAGAAATAAAGTCGGCTTACGTGAATTATTACGTTCCATTTATAAATATGATGTGGATGGGGCAATGATAGTATTTGAGCAAGAAGAAAAATGGCGATTAAGTTTTGTTTCTGATATTAAAGTCTTAAATGATAAAGGTGAGGTGGTAGAACAAGCTACTGAACCAAAACGTTATACTTATTTATTAGGTAAGAATGCAAAGATTCGTACTCCTGTCGAACGTCTTAGCAAACTTTCAGGAAAGCAACTGTATTTACAAGATATTTTAAGTGCCTTTAGTGTTGAAGCATTGAATGAGGAGTTTTATAAAGATGTTCAAAAATCTTTCAATGAATTAGTCGATACTGAAAAGAATATTTTACAATTACCAATAATGCTTACTCATACTAATGAAGTTAGAAAAGAATTTGCGGTTCGTTTAATTGGTAGAATCGTATTTTGTTGGTTCTTGAAGATAAAAGAACTATTTCCTAAAAATAAAGAGTTACTTTCATCTAAAGCCGTCAAAGAGAATAGTGATTATTATCACAATATTTTAGAAAGAATTTTCTTCCAGATTTTAAATACACCAATGGAGGAAAGAGTAAAAAATTTACCAAAAGGTTCAGAAATGATTCCATTTCTAAATGGAGGCTTATTTGAACCTAATAATGATGATTTTTATAGGGAGAATCCTACAACAAAATTAAGCCTAAACTATCATTCATTATTGATTAGTGATGTTTGGTTTTTAGAATTTTTTAGAAAGCTTGAGCAATATAATTTTACGGTTGATGAAAATTCAGTATCAGAAGTTGAAGTTAGTGTTGATCCAGAGATGTTAGGTCGTATTTTTGAAAATTTATTAGCTGAAATAGACCCTGATAGTGGAAAAACAGCTCGTAAAGCAACTGGAAGTTTTTATACACCACGAGAAATTGTAGAATATATGGCAACTGAAAGTTTGGTTCAATATTTGCATAATAAGACAGCGATTGAACAAGATAGACTTCGGCTTTTATTTAAAATATTTGAAATTAAAGATGGGGAATTTTCATCTATTGAAAAAGAAAATATTTTAATTGCTTTAGATAATGTCAAAATTCTTGACCCTGCTTGTGGTTCTGGAGCTTTTCCAATAGGAGTATTACAGAAAATAGTACATATTTTACAAAAATTAGATCCTAATGCGATTTGGTGGAAAAGAAGACAAATTGCTAGGATTAGAAACTCAGCAGTTAAAAATTTACTCAAAGAAAAATTAGAGTCATCTAGTGTAGAGTATGCTCGTAAAATTGGTGTAATTCAAAACTCATTATATGGTGTAGATATTCAACCTATTGCTGCCGAAATATCCAAGTTACGTTGTTTTCTATCTTTAATAGTAGATGAAAATATTGATGAAAATAAACCTAATCGAGGTATTGAGCCATTACCTAATTTAGAATTTAAATTTGTTACTGCAAATACCCTAATTAAACTTACAGATAATAGTAATCAAAATGATGAATTTAATAGCATAGAAGAACTACAACTTTTGGAGGAACTAAGAAATGAATATATTCAAAGTTCGGGTAAGAGTAAAGATAAGCTTAAAAGAAGTTTTTTGGAAATACGTGAAAAAATAATTAAAGATCAAAGTGGTTTATGGGGAAACCAAGATAGTAGAGCCTATAAATTAAGTAATTGGAATCCTTTTGGACATGAAAAGAGTGACTGGTTCGATTCTAGTTGGATGTTTGGCATCGAGAACTTTGATATAGTGATTGGAAATCCACCTTATGGTATATCTATTAAAGGGGCTTATAGGGAAAATGTTGAAAAAATATTGGGTAAAGTGCCTGATTATGAGATATATTATTATTTTATAGAAAAGTCAAAATACCTTTTGTCTGGTTGTGGTATACTATCCTTAGTTATTCCCAATACATATTTATTTAATACATTTGCATACAATTATAGAAATAATTTAATAAAAGAATGGAAATTAATTGAAATTTTAGATTGTACTAATTTCTCTTTATTTAAAAATGCTGTCGTTAGAAATAATATTATCATATGGGAAAAAGGATCTTCTAAAAAAATTGGTTACAGGCATACAAAAGGGAAAAAAAATTTTCAATCTCTTATTAATTCAGAGAAAAAAACTATATCAATTGAAAAGGTTCTTAATTATAATCAAAATTGGGGGCTTATTTTTAGCTTAGATGAAAGAGCATTCTATCTTATAGATAAGATTAAGGTAAATACAAACTCTTTAAGAAATTATTTTCCAGAAATATCACAGGGTCTAATTGCATATGATAAATATCGTGGACAGTCTGATGAAATAATTAAACAAAGAAAATATCATTATAATACAAAAATAAAATCAACTTTAAAGCCTTGGCTTTGGGGGAGTGACATTAATCGTTACTCAGTCATTTGGAATAAACAAGAATATATTGACTATTGTGATGGCATTGCAAACCCTAGGCAACCCAAATTTTTTAAAGGGAAAAGAATTCTAATAAGAGAAATCACAAATCCATCTATCTTTGCAGGATATACTGATTTGGAGTTATATAATGACCCCTCAATTATCATTATCTTAGAAAATAAATCTGAATCTATCTTTGCTTTACTTGGGATTCTAAATTCAAAACTTGCAACATATTTTCATTTCAAAAATTCACCTAAAGCCACTAAAGGTGCTTTTCCAAAAATTTTAGTTAAAGACATAAAAGAGTTTCCATTAAAATCAGAATATAAAGATGTTTTTATTGAAAAAATTGTTCTTTATATTCTTTTCCTATCTCAAAGGAAAGAATTTGTGAACTCAAGTGTTTCTAATAATCATATCATACAGTTATTTGAAGAAATAATAGATGCAATGGTAATGGAATTATATTTTAAGGAAGATTTTGAGAAAACAGGTATTGAGTTTATAAAATACGTAGAACGAGACTTTGAAAGTATTGAAGGTAAACTAGAGGAAGAGCAGGTTGAGATTATAAATCATTCTTATCAAAAATTACGCCAAAAAGATAATGAAATCCGTAATAATTTGAAGTTAATGGATATTAAATTAGCAGGAATTGTTATGCCAATAAAAACAGGAAGATAATTGTGAATAGGATTAAGCAAATAAAACTAAAAAACTTTAAGTTTTTCTATGGTGAAATTAGTATAGATCTAGAGTGTCATAATACTTTAATCTTTGGTGAGAATGGTAGTGGAAAAAGTAGCCTTTATTGGGCTTTATATACATTTTTACAGAGTGCTTTAAAAGAAACACACCAAGTACAAAAATATTTTAGGTATAATCATTCTGAAAACTTGAGAAATCGTTTTGTATCTGATGAGGATGACAGTTGTATTCAAATAATTTTTGAGAATGAACATGAGGTTCCCACGGGTAGGAAAATTTCAAATAATATAGTAAACACAAAATCAGATACTTTAATACAGCAAGCTCTTCAAGGTAGTGAGCTTATTAATTATAAGTTATTATCCAAAATTCATGATTTTAAAAACCCACAGCAAATAGATTTATTCCCTATTATAGATAATGATATTTTACCTTTTATCAATTTTCGAGAAATTCTTGTTCGTCATGATGGAGTTATAGGCACTGCAAATGCACAAGATTGGTGGAATTATATAAAAGATGGTATGCAGCCTAAGCGTAGTAAAATGCACGAAGCACCATATAGAACCTTTATTACTGCTGTTGAAAAATTTAATATTGAATTAAAGTTTTATCTTGACTCCATTATAGAATCAGTTAATGACTATCTAAAAAAATTTAAACAAGCTATTACTATTAGTTTTGAGTCAATAGAGTGTACATATGATGATTTCTTAATAGGTAGTACAACTAAGAGAAATCATAAAACTATAGCACCACAAATTATTCTTCATGCAAATTTTGATCATACAAACATTCCAACTGACAAACAAAAAATTACCAGACCGCACACTTTTTTGAATGAAGCAAAACTTACAGCAATTGCTCTTTCTATTCGTTTTGCAATGCTTGACCAAAAAATAAGTGGAGTGATGGTAGGTGATACACCTAAATTTTTAATACTAGATGATGTATTAATTAGTTTAGATATGAGCAATCGAGAGATTGTATTAGATATTATTTTAGAAGAATTTAACGACTATCAGTTTATTATTCTTACACATGATAGAAGTTTCTTTGAACTGCTCCGCCATCATACTAAATGGTTTAATCAAGATAACTGGAAATATATTGAGATGTATGAGTGTGTGAAAGATGGTATTCCACAACCTTTCATAAAAAAATCAGAAACATATCTTGAAAAATCAGAATTATATTTTCACCAAAAAGAATATGAAATAGCAGGAAACTTTTTGCGAAAAGAAGCTGAAGCATTTTGTAAAGAGTTTCTACCAAAAAAACTGCATTACACTGCTGAATATAATTTACTTGATTTGAATGGCTTACTTGTGAAATGTAAGGAATTTGCTGAAAATTCAGGTTTAGATAAAATACTATTTGAAGCATTAGATAGTCATCGAAAATTTGTATTAAATTCTGCAAGTCATGATAGTTATGATGTTCCCAAATTTAATAATGAAATAGGTAACTGTTTACATACATTAAAAGAGTTACGTAAGATAAAAAATGAATCTTTTCTCAGGCGAGGAGAAAAAGTGGAGTTTGAATTAATTACCTCAGATGGCGAAAAAACATATAAATTTGAGATTATACTAGAAGATGACTTTCGTTTGCTAAAAGAACCAAATAAAGATTCAGTAATTTCAAAAGGACTGATAAATTATTGGATTACAGAAAATAATGTAAAAGGTGATTTAAAATACAAGCAAGATACCTTAAAGAAAATGTATGATATTTGCTATGCAAAGTCAGATAAAACAAAAAATGTAGATTTCTGGGAGGAGATTATTATTTCATCGACTGGTGAAAAGTTGAAAATAGTAAAAAAATTCTAATAAAATAAGCTTTTTAAATGATTGTTTAAAATTTAATCTCACTATAAAGGCTATTGTTTTATAGTGAGATCTTGTCTTGAAATAAGATAGGAATTTTAAGACCTTTGTCTTAACTGATCCCAAAAACTATTTCAACTGAATCGACCCATTGGCGCTAACCGTGATTTTTGATTCACCCGCCGCCATGTCCTGTGCAGGTGCAGCTTCCGCCATCGCAAATTTTGCCATGCCACCCCGCATCATTGGTTGTGGGAAATAGTTGCTGGTA
>RRZT012429696.1_pt1 | contig 10619 bp, 6 predicted proteins | sample 2165551 | NCBI WGS metagenome assembly RRZT01 (sample SAMN10456910, study PRJNA506462) | wastewater metagenome | biome: wastewater; feature: sludge; material: wastewater sludge; isolation source: wastewater sludge with Escherichia coli K12::gfp cells carrying plasmid... | place: USA: Moscow, Idaho ...
ATGGCGCAGCCCCGAATCGAGTCAGGATGACTCGTTGAGGGAAGAACAGATGCAGTTCAGTACGCTAAGCGCAAGATTTAAAGTTTTGTCGTTGTGCGGGCCAGCGGCCCGCGCTCCCAAGTGTAAGATTTTCAATTCTTGTAGTTGTGAGTGCCGGCGGCCCGCGCTCCTAGAGGTCGACTAGATAGAGGCTTAGGTGCTTAATATCAACGCGAATGGTCAATGAGTACTGTGCTGGGTCTGTGACCAGCGGAGCCAGGGATGGCGCAGCCCCGAATCGAGTCAGGATGACTCATTGAGGGAAGAACAGATGCAGCGCAGTACGCTAAGCGTAAGATTTAAAGTTTTGTCGTTGTGCGGGCCAGCGGCCCGCGCTCCCAAGCGTAAGATTTATAATTTTCGCAGTTTTGCGGGCCAGCGGCCCGCGCTCCTAGACGCAAAACTTGAAGGTCTGCTGTTTTGCGGGTCAGCGGTTCACGCTCCTAGATAGAGGCACTCTCAGCGCTAGCGCGCCCGAAGGTATGCGCTCCCAGAGGCCTCAATACTCAGAGTCAGCTTGCTAGGACTTAATCGCTGACTAACGACCATTGCTTGCTCAGACGCTTATCCGACACTGCAACCTTAGTACCCAGTTGCTGAGCAAACAACGACACGCGGTACTCTTCCAGCATCCAACGGTACAGCGTCAGCGCCTCATCGTACTTGCCTTCTTGCGCATGTTTAGACTGGCGTTTCTTCAGCTTATCGACATACCCCGTCAACTCAATCGTCCACACTCGGTCCTGTTGCACTTGGCTTGGCAGCTTCTCCAGACGTTGCTCAATCGCTTTCAGATAACGTGGGTACTCCTGCAGCCACTGTGCTGGCGTATCACGCACAAACCCGGCATAGAGCAAACTGGAGATCTGCGCTTTAATATCATTTAAGGACACCGCCATCGACAGATCGATCCGTCCTTTCAAACGTTTTTTAAGCGCATGCCAACGCTGCAAAATCAGCAAAACGGTTTTAGCTAAATGCTCGGCCACCGGCACCAATTCACCACGCTTAGCACTGGCCAATTGAGCCACCGACTCTGCATCACGCGGCAACAGGGTTAAACCCTGCAACATACAACGATCGACACTGGCTAACAGAATATCTTCCGTCAGCGCCTCAATGCGGCCTAAATCACGGTACAGCAAAGCCATTTCCGTTAACCCTGGCAAACGGCTGCGCACATACTTAGCCGGCTCTGCCACCTGCTGTAGCAGTAAGCGTTGCAAAGCGCGGCGATGCTCGTGATCAGCTTGTTGCTGAGTCGAGAAGCGCCCTTCTTGCACCTCACCAGCGTTATCCACTAGCGCTGGGTACACCGTCATCGCCATGCCAGCCACTGTATGGGTGGTTTGAGCAGCCACGGCAAAGGTATCCGCCGCCACTGTCTGCGTTGCCGTTTTCGTGTGTTTGAGTTCAGCCAAGGCTTGCTGACTGGCCTCAGAAAAACGACGGCGCAATTGCGCCAAGTCACGACCTTCGCCCAAATACTGACCTGCAGCATCAACCACTTCTATGTTCATGCGTAAATGCTCTTCAAGCTGCTCTACCGCTTGCTGCCAAAGCTCTTCACTGACCCGCACACCGGTCATGCGTAATAACTGCTGCCCCAGCGCTTCAGTCAGCGAGCCTTGGGCAAACGGCAGGCCTTCGAGCGCGGCGCCAACAAAGTCAGGCACAGGGACAAAATTTTTGCGCACTGCTTTGGGTAAGTTGCGCACCATAGCGATGCAGCGCGTGGCTAACAAACCGGGCACCAGCCACTGCAATAAAGCTTCTGGCACTTGCGCCAGCAAGGGTGCCGGAATCGTCACCGTGACGCCATCTCGCACATGCCCAGGCTCAAAGTGATAACTGAGCGGCAGCTGAATGTCCTGCCAATTTAAAGTGTCAGGATATTGATTTGCCGTCACTTCAGTGGCATCGCGTGCCAGCGCATCCTCTTGGGTCATCAGCAATAACTGCGGATTTTTCTCGCGACTGCGCTTGTACCAACGATCAAAACTGGCGGTCTGATAAATATCTGCTGGAATATGTTGATCATAGTAGGCAAACAGGGTCTCTTCATCAGCTAAAATATCGCGGCGACGGGCTTTGGCCTCCAGCTTATCCAACGTGGCCAATAACTCACGATTGGCTTGCAAACAGTGCGCGCGACTGAGAATTTGATTGGCAACTAAGCCTTCACGAATAAAAGTTTCTCGGCTGAGCACTGGATCAATCGGCCCATAATGCACGGCGCGGCGACCAATGATAATCAAGCCATATAAAGTCACTTGCTCATAAGCCACCACTTGCCCGCGACGCTTTTCCCAGTGTGGTTCAAGGTAGGTGCGCTTAAGTAGGTGCTCCGCCAGCTGCTCAGCCCACTCTGGCTCAATTTTCGCCACTAAGCGGGCAAACAGCTTGGTGGTTTCCACCAACTCAGCGGCCATCAACCACTGCGGACGTTTACGCCCCAAGGTGCTGGAAGGGTGAATATGAAAACGTCGCTGCCGCGCACCTAAAAAGTCATTGTCTTCGGTTTTTTGGCCGATTTGACTCAGCAAGCCAGTCAACAATGCTTTATGCAATTGCGCGTAATCGCAGGGCTGCTCGTTAAAGGGCAGCTTAAGCTCACGACAAATTAAGGCGAGCTGGCGGTGCGCATCGCGCCATTCACGCATGCGTAAATAATTAAGAAAATGCGTACGACACCAGCGGCGCACACCCGAACTGCCCAGCGCTAAACGCTGTTCTTCAAAGCTGCGCCAAATATTAATTAAGACAGCAAAGTCAGAATCTGGATCTTTCCATTGGGCATGGGCTTGATCAGCGGCTTGCTGTTTGTCCGCTGGGCGCTCACGGGGGTCTTGAATCGACAAGGCACTGGCGACAATCAGCATCTCGCGCAAACTGCCTTGTTCAGCAGCAGCCAGCAGCATGCGCCCCACTCGAGGGTCGATGGGTAACCGCGCCAACTGCTGACCTAAACCAGTCAACTTACCGTAACGGTCGACTGCGCTAAGTTCTTGCAGCACATTAAAGCCATCACTGATGGCCTTGCCTTCGGGTGGCTCAATAAAGGGAAAGTCTTCAATGGCGCCCAGACGCAAATGCAGCATCTGCAAAATCACTGCCGCCAAGTTGGTGCGCAAAATCTCTGGATCAGTAAACTCCGGCCGGCCTAGAAAATCGGCTTCGCTGTACAGACGAATACAAATCCCCGCCTCCACGCGACCACAACGGCCTTGGCGCTGATTGGCACTGGCGCGGGAAATGGCTTCAATCGGCAAACGTTGAATTTTCGCCCGATAACTGTAACGGCTGATGCGCGCCGTGCCGCTATCAATCACATAGCGAATACCCGGCACAGTGAGCGAGGTTTCCGCCACGTTGGTGGCCAAAATCACTTTACGCGCAGGGCTGCTTTGGAAAATCTTTTGCTGCTCGCTGGGCGATAAACGTGCATACAGCGGTAAAATCTCAGTGTGTTTGAGCTGGGCTTTGCGCAACACTTCCGCACATTCACGAATCTCGCGCTCACCGGGTAAAAACACCAAGACATCACCGGGCAAACGCTTTTCACGGCGCTCATGCTCAGCGATTTCTAGCAAACCATTTAAGATACCCTGATCAACGCTGAGGTCTTCTTCAAGGGTATTACCGTCTTCATCTTGGCTGGCCACTAACGGGCGATACCAGGTTTCCACTGGATACGTACGGCCGGACACTTCGATAATCGGTGCGTCATCAAAATGCTTAGAGAAGCGCTCAAGATCAATGGTCGCCGAGGTGATAATGACTTTTAGATCAGGGCGGCGCGGTAGCAGCTGTTTGATATAACCCAGCAAGAAGTCAATATTAAGACTGCGCTCATGGGCTTCATCAATAATGATGGTGTCATAACGCTGCAGAAAACGGTCACGCCCCGTTTCTGCGAGCAAAATACCATCGGTCATCAGTTTAATCAGGGTGCGTTCATGACTCTGATCTTCATAGCGCACCTGATAACCCACCAGCTCACCCAAGGGGCTGGCGATTTCTTCAGCAATTCGCGCGGCCACACTGCGCGCCGCCAAACGGCGTGGCTGAGTATGGCCAATCAGACCTTGGGTGCCGCGCCCCATCTCCAGACATAGCTTAGGCAGCTGAGTGGTTTTACCAGAACCTGTCTCACCGGCAATGATCAACACCTGATGCTTGGCCAGCGCCTGCTTAATCTCTTCGCGGCGCTCAGCAATGGGTAAACTGTCATCGTAATGAATCGGCGGGATACTTAAACGACGGTGCTCCACCTGCTGGCAGGACTTATTTAGATCCTGCTGCCACTGGGCTAAAGCACTGTCATGTTCAGGCTTTTTCAATAACGCCGAAAGTCGCTGACGCAAGCGATGCTGGTCAGCGCTCATAGCCTGCTTGATGTGTGCGTGTAATGCGTGCGTGGTGTTTAGCTTGCTCATCAACTACTAATACAGTTTAACTACAGAGCCGCGTATTGTCGCAGATTCATCCGTGCTTTGCTGCCTCATTGCAATTTACACAGCGCACGTGGCGCATTTTAAATTGTATACTCAAGGCATATCTCTTTTCTGCAGCGCCAGTTCAAGCTGCATTGCTCTGAGGACCTGATTCTATGCTTATGGTTATTTCGCCAGCTAAAACACTGGATTACACCAGCCCCTTGGCCACTCAAGAATACAGCCTGCCACGCTACCTTGAGCAATCGGCCCAGCTGATCGAAGTGTTACGCAAACTCTCACCCAATGAACTCGCAGAGCTGATGAAGCTCTCTGATAAATTGGCCGGTCTTAACGTAGCGCGCTTTACTGAGTGGCAGCCTGATTTTACGCTTGAGAATGCTAGACAAGCGATCTTGGCCTTTCGCGGTGATGTCTATACCGGCTTAGATGCCGACAGTTTAAGCGCGGCTGATTTTCAATACGCACAGCAACACTTGCGCATTCTTTCTGGTCTTTATGGTGTGTTACGCCCTCTGGACTTAATACAGCCTTACCGTTTAGAAATGGGCACCAAGCTCAACAACCCTGCCGGTCATAACCTGTATGAGTTCTGGGGCGAACAAATCACTGAGTCACTCAATCAATGCTTAGCCGAACAGAAAACCGACGTTTTGCTTAATTTGGCCTCCAATGAGTACTTTAAAGCAGTCAAGCCCAAGCAGTTGAAAGCAACCTTGATCAATGTTGACTTTAAAGACTTAAAAAACGGTCAATACAAAATCATTAGCTTTTACGCCAAAAAAGCGCGCGGCATGATGGCCCGCTATGTGATTGAAAATAAAATTGACTCAGTCGCGGGACTGCGCAAGTTCAACACGCAAGGCTATTACTACAGCGCCGAGCAATCCAAGCCTGAGCATTTAGTGTTTTTACGCGACCAACCTGAGGACTAGCCTGATGCTGCCACCGGCGTTGATTCCCCTGACATGGTTAGTCTTGCTGCTACGCTACCCTAAGCGCACGCTAGCCATTGGTTTGCCTATTGTGCTGACCTTAGCGAGCATTGCTGGCTGGCTCATTCTCGACCAGCACAGCAACCAGCGCCGGCTTGATCGTTTAGACATGCAAATCACTTATGCACCCACTGAGTGCACAGTTGACGCGCCCCTACGTGTGCAATTACGTAACAGTACTGATCAGTCACTGATCAATTTAAAATGGCGTATCGCTGCTTACCGCCCTGGCGAAGATATCAACTTGGTTGAAACCCTGTTTACCGAAGCGCGCTACAGCAGTGCAAGCCCCTTGGCGCCTAACGCACAATGGCATACCTGCTTGCCGCTACCGAGTTTGCGTGCAGGCTATCGCCCAAGCACACTTGAGTTTCGGATTGAACGTCGCCAAGGTCATTTTGTTCGATAAATACGCTACTCACTGCAGTTAAGTGTGGCGAATGGCCGCCCTCTTGGTTACTATCGGTGACACTTGAGTGTTGAGTGGCATCATGTACATTTATCGATTAGTCCTCATTTTAGTTGTTGGGATTTATTTGTTTTCACCCGCCATCATGGACTGGTGGACTGCTCCCGGCAGTGTTTGGTATCGCCCGTATTTATTGTGGCTGATTCTGATTGTGGTCACTTTTATTTTGCAGAGCCAACAAGATGCCGACGAGCTTTAGCCTTAGCCAGCTGATTTTAATCAGCACCATATATTTACTTACGCTGTTTGGTGTGGCCTGGGCGACAGAAAAAGGCTGGGTCCCACGTTGGATCGTGCGCCATCCCATCACTTATATTTTGTCGTTGGGCGTATACGCCAGCGCCTGGGCATTTTTTGGCTCAGTGGGCCTAGCCTATCAGTACGATTATGGCTTTCTAGCGATTTACCTCGGTTTATCCGGTGCATTCTTATTGGCACCGGTACTGCTGTACCCAATTCTGCATTTAACCCGAACTCACCAACTGTCTTCGTTAGCAGACTTATTTGCGTTTCGCTTTCGTAGCAGCTGGGTGGGGGCAATCACTACCATTGGCCTACTGTTTGGCGCGCTACCCTTATTAGCCTTACAGATCCAGGCGGTTGCCGACACCATTGGGATTCTCACCCGCGAACCGATTCAAGACCGCGTTGCATTAGCCTTTTGTATTTTAATCACGTTATTTTCAATCTTATTCGGTGCCAGACACGTTGCGACCCGTGAGAAACATGAAGGCTTAGTCTTTGCCATTGCCTTTGAATCACTGGTTAAACTGATCGCGTTGTTAGCCATCGGCGCTTACGCATTGTTTGTTGTGTTTGACGGCCCGAATGATTTAGAAATATGGCTGTCGCAAAATAAAGACATCCTCAGCGATCTACAAATCCCCTTGCAAGAAGGTCCGTGGCGCACCTTATTACTACTCTTTTTCGCCTCGGCCACAGTGATGCCACATATGTATCACATGATTTTCACCGAGAACCTCAACCCGCGTTCGATGGTCAGTGCCAGCTGGGGGGTGCCACTGTTTTTATTGCTGATGAGCTTACCTGTGCTGCCCATTTTATGGGCAGGACTCAAACTCGGAGCGCCCACCTCTCCGGAATACTTCACCCTTGGTTTAGGCTTAGCAGTCAACAATGAGCGCCTCACTTTACTGGCTTATATGGGTGGTTTATCCGCGGCCAGTGGGGTAATTATCGTACTGACCTTAGCCCTCTCCGGTATGGTGCTCAACCATATCGTGTTGCCGCTGTATCAACCGCCAGCCGAAGGCAATATTTACCGCTGGCTAAAATGGACAAGACGCTTACTGATCTGCACCATTATTGTCGCCGGTTATGGCTTTTATTTATTACTACGCTCAGAGCAAGATTTATCCAATCTTGGCTTAGTCGCCTTTGTTGCAACATTGCAGTTTTTACCAGGCTTGCTATCAGTACTGTATTGGCCCAAAGCCAACAGTTCTGGCTTTATCTGCGGGGCGCTGATGGGGATGCTGGTTTGGACAATCGGTATGCTGTTGCCAATGTTTAGCAACATCCAAGAATTTTCTTTACTTTGGTTTGACTACACCTATGTTTTAGATGATCGCAACTGGCATTTCTCGGCCATTGCCGCACTGACAGCTAACTGTTTTACTTTTGTTGTGATTTCTCTAATAGCGCGCACCAGCAGCGAAGAGCAACGTGCCGCGCAAGCCTGTGTCGTCAACAATGTGCGCCGTCCGGAACGCCGTGAATTATTGGCTCGCACAGCGCAGCAATTTGTGGCAGAACTGTCCAAACCATTAGGTGCAGTCACCGCGCAACGGGAAGTTGAACAGGCCATGCAAGACTTGCAACTGCCCTTTGACGAACGTCGCCCATTTGCCTTGCGCCGTTTACGCGACCGCATTGAAGCAAACTTATCAGGTCTAATGGGCCCAAGCGTTGCGCAAGATTTAGTCGGCACTTTTTTGCCTTATAAAGCGGGCAGTGAAACTTATGTCACCGAAGACATTCACTTTATTGAAAGCCGTCTTGAAGAGTATCGCTCACGTCTTACCGGTCTTGCCGCCGAACTGGATGTGCTGCGGCGCTATCACCGACAAACGTTGCAAGACTTACCCATGGGTGTGTGCTCACTGGCTAAGGACAATGAAATCCTCATGTGGAACCGCGCCCTCGAAGATCTCACTGGAATTACCGCCTCACGCGTGGTGGGCTCACGACTGGATAGCATCGACGCCCCGTGGCGTGATTTACTGCTTGAGTTTGCCCAAGGCAGTCGCTCTCATTTACACAAGCATGCACTGCAAGGCTTGTACGAAGCACGCTGGCTCAACTTGCACAAAGCAGCCATTGATGAACCTTTAGCACCTGGCAATACCGGTTTAGTGCTGCTCGTTGAAGATGCCACCAAAACGCGCTTACTCGAAGATAAGCTGGTGCACTCAGAGCGTTTAGCCTCGATTGGCCGACTCGCCGCTGGGGTTGCCCATGAGATTGGCAATCCGATTACCGGCATTGCTTGCTTGGCGCAAAACCTGCGCGAAGAGCGCAGTGAAGACGCTGAAATCATTGAAATGAGCAATCAAATCCTCGAGCAAACCAAGCGCGTGTCGCGCATTGTGCAGTCACTGATGAGTTTTTCACACTCAGGCCAACAACAGCACGACAATCATGAGCCGGTCAGCCTGTTCGACACCTGTGCTGAAGCGATGCATTTACTCAGTCTGAACAAGCTCAGTAAAGCGGTAAACTTTTTTAACCTATGCAACCCACAGCATTGGGTGCTTGGCGATGCGCAGCGCCTCGCCCAAGTACTGATCAACTTATTATCCAATGCCCGCGATGCCAGCCCTGAACAAGGGAATATTTATATTCGCACAACCGCGACTCTTTCTCATGTAGAGTTATCCATTGAAGATCAAGGTACTGGCATCAGCACTGCCAATTTAGAACACTTATTCGAGCCTTTCTTCACCACTAAAGACCCAGGCCAAGGTACAGGACTGGGCTTAGCTTTGGTTTATTCAATTATTGAAGAACACCACGGGGAAATCCATGTTGACAGTCCCTGCGATACAGAGCAGCAGCGTGGCACTCGTTTCCGCATTCGCCTGCCGCGCCATGTTCCAACCTCCAGCCCAGTAGTGAATGGTGTGCTATGAACAGCATCATGCTGACGCACCTTTTCATTCTGTTTGTTTAGAGAGAGTATCAATGCATCATATTTTGATTGTTGAAGATGAGCCTATTATTCGTTCAGCATTGCGACGTTTACTTGAGCGTAACAGCTATCAGGTCAGCGAAGCAGGTTCCGTGCAAGAAGCACAAGAGCGCTATAACATTCAATCATTTGATTTGATCATTAGCGATTTGCGCTTACCAGGTGCGCCCGGCACCGAAATGATTAAATTAGCCGAGCCTAAGCCGGTACTGATCATGACCAGCTATGCCAGCCTGCGCTCTGCCGTTGATTCTATGCGTTTAGGCGCCATTGATTATATTGCCAAACCTTTTGATCATGATGAGATGCTGCAAACCATCGCCCGCATTATCAATGACTATCAACTGCAGGCAGAACAGGCTCAGAGCCACGACGACGCTCTGCTCGATGCCGAAACTGAAGAAGGGCTTGATAATTCTGATATCGGCATTATTGGTAGCAGTGCAGTCATGCGTGCGCTTTACAGCAAAATACGCAAAGTTGCCCCAACGGATTCGAACGTGCTCATTCAGGGCGAATCCGGAACAGGTAAAGAATTGGTGGCACGGGCGCTGCATAATTTATCCAAGCGTGCCAACGCGCCAATGATCTCGGTGAACTGCGCGGCAATCCCTGAGTCGCTGATTGAGTCGGAGTTGTTTGGTCATGAAAAAGGCGCTTTCACTGGCGCCGTATCAGCCCGCACAGGTTTAGTTGAAGCGGCCCATGGCGGTACATTATTTTTAGATGAAATTGGTGAGCTGCCTTTAGAAGCACAAGCACGCTTATTACGGGTACTGCAAGAAGGTGAAATACGTCGAGTGGGCTCAGTCCAATCACAAAAAGTTGATGTACGCCTGGTCGCGGCCACTCATCGTGATTTAAAAAATCTCGCGAAAACCGGTGGTTTCCGTGAAGACTTGTATTACCGTTTGCATGTCATCGCCCTGCACTTGCCTGCTTTGCGTGACCGTGAGAACGATGTGGTAGAAATTGCCGACATCCTGCTTGAGCGCCAACGTCTACGCATGAATAAAGAGCCGATGGGCTTTACTGCGCAAGCGAAAAAAGCACTGCAAAAATACAGCTGGCCAGGCAACGTACGCGAACTGGAAAATGCCTTAGAGCGTGCTGTGATTCTCTGCGAAGGCTCGCAAGTGACCACTGAGTTAATGGGCATTGATGTGGACCTAGATGCTGTGGATAGTGCAAGCGAACTGGCCAGTAGCGCCGCCTTGGCAAGCGCAAATCAATCGGCTACGGCCGCTGCTAAACAAGAAGCGGAGCCTGTCGCCAGCGATTTATCTTTGGAGGATTACTTCCAACGTTTTGTGCTTGAGCATCAAGATCATATGACCGAAACTGATTTAGCCAGTAAACTTGGCATCAGTCGCAAATGTTTATGGGAACGTCGTCAGCGCTTTGGTATTCCACGTCGCAAAACCCCAAATACCCCATAACAACAAGAG
>RRZT010494256.1_pt1 | contig 10615 bp, 8 predicted proteins | sample 2165551 | NCBI WGS metagenome assembly RRZT01 (sample SAMN10456910, study PRJNA506462) | wastewater metagenome | biome: wastewater; feature: sludge; material: wastewater sludge; isolation source: wastewater sludge with Escherichia coli K12::gfp cells carrying plasmid... | place: USA: Moscow, Idaho ...
ACGGTGAGTGACTGCACGAATCGGGTGCCCCGATGCGTGGATAAACACCCCGGGGTGTTTACTCTGTGGGCGCGACGGTCGGCAGGCAGCCGACCACACAAGGAGGCATCAGGATGGCTGAGGAGTACACCGGAGACGCGTACTGCGTGAAGTGCAAGGAGAAGCGCGACTTCACAGGTGAGGTTGTCGTCAACGACAAGGGTCGGCGCATGGCCAAGGGCAAGTGCTCGGTCTGCGGCACCAACCTGACCAAGTTCCTTCCCAAGGCTTGAGTTGTCGGTGGGGTGCCGCACATCGGCGCCCCACCGTCACCTTCGCCCCAGGCGAGCCCCGATTCTCCAGTCATGACGATCCCCACCGCAGCGCCGGACCTGGACCAGGCCGCCGCCCGAGCCGCCCAACAAGTGCGCACCTGGCCCGCCGGCCAGGCCATCCGGCTGGCGAAGAAGACGTCGAACCTCTTCCGTTCCCGCAGCGAGGTCACCCAACTGCTCGATCTGTCCGACTTCGACGGCGTCATCAGCGTCGATCCGGATTCCCGCACCGCCGTGGTCGGCGGCCTGACGACCTACGAGGACCTCGTGGCGGCCACGTTGCCCCACGGACTTGTTCCTCTGTGTGTGCCGCAGCTGCGCACCATCACCCTCGGCGGCGCCGTCACCGGCCTCGGGATCGAAGCCGCGAGTTTCCGCAACGGCCTCCCCCACGAATCGGTCCTGGCGATGCAGGTACTCACCGGCGCCGGCGAGATCGTCAACGCAGACCCGAACGGGGCCCACCGCGACCTGTTCTACGGCTTCCCGAACTCCTACGGCACGCTCGGCTACGCGCTGACCCTGACGATCGAACTGGAGCGGGTGCGCCCGCAGATGATGCTTCGGCACACCCCGTTCGGCTCCACCGGGGCCATGACCGAGGCCATCGTCGCGACCATGGCCGAGGGAGCCTGGGCGGGGGAGCGTGTGGACTACCTGGACGGCACCGTCTTCAGCGGCCACGAGATGTACCTGACCACCGCGCGGTATGCCGATGACATCGGCGTGTGCTCCGACTACACCGGCATGGACATCTACTACCGGTCCATCCAGCAGCGCGCCACTGACCGCCTCACCACGCTGGACTACCTGTGGCGTTGGGACACCGACTGGTTCTGGTGCTCCCGCGCGCTGGGGGTGCAGCGCCCCGCCGTGCGCCGGGTGTGGCCCAAGAGCAAACTGCGCAGCGACGTCTACTGGAAGATCATCGCGTTCGAGCGCCGCCACGACCTGACCAATCGAGTCGCCCGGCGCCGAGGCCGGCCAGTGCGAGAAGCAGTCGTGCAGGACGTCGAGGTGCCCATCGAGGCGCTGCCGGAGTTCATGGACTTCTTCCACCGCGACGTCGGCATCGAACCGGTCTGGGTGTGCCCACTGCGACAGCGTGACCCCGACGCCGTATGGCCGCTGTACCAGTTCGACGCCACGAAGACGTACGTCAACGTCGGCTTCTGGTCCACCGTCGCGTTGCCCGACGGCGTCGACCCCGCGGCGGGCACCGTGAACCGCCGCATCGAACGCAAGGTGACCGAACTCGGCGGCCGCAAATCGCTGTACTCGACCTCGTACTACGACCGCGATGAGTTCTGGTCGATCTACGGTGGTGAGACCTACCGCACGCTCAAGCAGCGTTACGACCCGCAGCATCGATTGCTGGACCTTTACGACAAGTGCGTGCGTTCCTCGTGACTCGCTGCTGACGAGTCGGCATGATGTTCGGCAGGACAGGGAGGCACGCATGAGGATCGCCGAAGCATTCACGATGATCGTCCCCGATGCGCGGGGGATCGAGTTCGTTGCTTATGACGGCAGCAGGGCCGGCACCCCAGGGGCGCCGCTGCGGGTCGAGGTCAAGTCCGAGCGTGCCATCCAGGCCATGGCCGGCGCCCCCGGCCAGTTGGGCCTGGCCCGGGCTTTCGTCAACGGGGATCTGGACATCGACGGCGATGTGTACGAGACGTTCGACGCCTTGTACTCCGGAGTCCGCAAGCCGGGACTGGCCGAGTACAGCAAGCTCGCCCGACGGTTCTCCAAGGCCGCGCTGCGGCGGCTTCCGCCGCCGCCGGAAGAGGTTCGGCTGGCCGGTCGGCCGCACGCCAAGAACCGCGATGCCGACGCGATCAGCCACCACTACGACGTCAGCAACACGTTCTACGGCTGGCTGCTGGGTCCGACCATGGCGTACACGTGCGCGGTGTTCCCCAAGGACGACTCCACCCTGGAGGAGGCTCAGGACGAGAAGTTCGACCTGGTCTGCCGGAAGCTGGGGCTGCACTCCGGCATGCGTCTGCTGGACATCGGGTGCGGCTGGGGCGGCATGGCTCGGCACGCGGCCAGGAACTACGGCGTCAAGGTCGTGGCTGTCACGCTGTCGCGGCAGCAGGCCACATGGGGCAAAGAGATGATCCAGCGCGAAGGCCTGGACAAGATGGTGGACTTCCGCCACGGCGACTACCGCGACGTGCGTGAGACCGGGTTCGACGCTTTGTCGTCGATCGGCCTGACGGAGCACATCGGCCAGGCCAACTACGCCGACTACTTCGCGTTCCTGCGCAAGAAGGTCGTCGACGGTGGCCGGATCCTGAACCACTGCATCACGCGCACCGACACCAAGCAGCCCACCATGTACCGGCGCGGGTTCATCAACCGCTACATCTTCCCTGACGGTGAACTGGTGCACGTGGGCCATCTGATCGACGCCATGGAGCGGCAGAAGCTCGAGGTTCAGCACGAAGAGAACCTGCGGCTGCACTACGCCAAGACGTTGGAGAAGTGGTCACGCAATCTGGATGAGCACTGGGATGAGTCGGTGGCCGAGATCGGCCTGCGCCGCGCGCGCGTGTGGCGGCTCTACCTGGCGGCCTCCCGTTGGGGCTTTGCCCACAACCTCATTCAGCTACACCAGGTCCTGGCCACGCGCACGGCCCCGGACGGCACCATGAGCATGCCGGAGCGGCCGGACTGGGGTAGCTGACCTCAGTTCTCGTCGGGCTTGTCGTCTGGCAGCGGACCGTCCTCGCCCAACGGGCCGTCGAGTTCCGGAACCTCCAGGTCAGCGGCACCGGAGCGCTGGAAGAACTCGTCCAGGTCGTCGAGGTCGGGCGCGGTCGGCAGCAGGTCGGGATGGTCCCAGTACCCGTCGCGGGCGGCGATGTCTCCATCTGCCTGAACCCGGGCCCAGAACTGGGCGGCCTCGCGTAGGCGCCGCGGCCGCAGCTCCAGACCCACCAGGCTCGCGAACGTCTTCTCCGCAGGGCCGCCGGCGGCACGACGGCGCCGCATGGCCTCGGTCAGTTGCGGCAGTTTGGGCAGCTTGTCGCCGACGGACTGCGTGACCGCGTTGTCGACCCAGCCCTCGACCAGTGCCAGCAAGGTCTCCAGTCGCGCGAGGGCGACCTCCTGCTCGGGGGTCTGCGCCAACTGGAACATCTCGCCGCCGGACATGACCTCGTTGATGCTCGCGGGGTTCGACGGATCGATCTTGCCGAACATGTCCTCCATCTGGCTCATGTCGACCTTGATGCCGCGGGCATAGGCCGCCACCGCGTCCTCCAGGCGTGAGCGCAGCCACGGGACGTGGGTGAACAGGCGCTGGTGGGCGCATTCGCGCAATGCGACGTACAGCAGGACTTCTTGGCGCGGCACGTCCAGCCCGTCGGCGAAGATGTTGACGTTGGCGGGCAGCAGCGTGGGGCGCCCGTCCGGGGTCAGGGGGATGCCGATGTCGCTGGACGACAGCACCTCGCCGCTGAGCATTCCCAAGCCCTGCCCGATCTGGTTGGCGAACATCGCCGAACCCAGTTGCTGGGCCATCCCCGCCAGCGGGCCCATCATCGCCTTCATCTGCTCGGGATCGACCCCGGGCATGCCCTCGGGCAGTCCCTGTCCGGCCATGAGTCCGGACATCGTGCCGGTGACCTGCTCGGCGATCGGGGTCACCATGCGCTGCCAGGCAGGCATGGTCCCGTCGACCCACTCGCCACGCGACCACGCGATCGCGGCGGCGTTGCTGGCAGCGAACGACGACTCCCCGTCCAGCCAGTGATTGGCCAGGCCGACGGCCTCGTTGACGGCAGACCGCTCGGAGTCGGTGACGCCGGGGTCGGACTTCTGTGGCTCGGCGCTGCGGGCGACCTGGGCGGCCATGTCCCAGTTGACCGCACCTTCACCGCCGGACTGCAGCATGCGGCCCAGAGATTCCAATGCGGAGCCCAGGTTGGACAGGTCGAACCCTGCCAGCGGATTGTTCCGGTCGTCATCATCCGGGTTCGGGGGCTGGAAGCCGAAGGGGACGTTGCCGCTCATGCGATCTCCTCGATAGTCGCTGGGGACCACGGTATCTGCGGTGCCGCCCCGACACACCCGGTCACACGGCCCGTCCGCTCACAGCGCAGCGCGCGCTCGCCATGAGGATGCGGCGGCGGCTGGGTCATGGGGGATACTGACTCGGTGAACCCGCTGATCTGGCTCGCGCTGCCAGTTCTGATCACCGCTGTGGCGGCTTTTGTGCTGCTGCGCCGTGAGCGGGCGTCGGCCCCCGACGACGACGAACAGTTGCGCCGCATCGAGCAGGCCCTCGGACGCGATGACTGAGCGGGGCCGGTTCTGGGCGTTCACCGCCCTCACGCTGACCCTGCTGACGGTGGCCGCTGCCGTGCTGGCCCCGATCCCGTTCGTCGCCCGCTCACCTGGCCCCGTCTTCGACATCCTCGGCAGCGTGGACGACAAACAGGTGCTGCAGATCGACGAGGCGAAGTCGTATCCCACCACCGGGGTCCTGGACATGACCACCGTGGCCGAGCGCGGGGGCAGCGAGAACCCGATGAACGTCGGCACCGCACTGATGGGGCTGGTGGCGCCGGACACGTCCGTGCTGCCCGACGAGAACCCGGCCGGCGACCGCCAGGCCGACGAGGCGGTGTTCGACGCATCGCAGTCGCAGGCGCTCGGGGCTGCAGCGAAGTACCTGGAACGACCCCTGACGTCCGAAGTCCTCGTTGTCCAAGTGGTGCCCGGTGGCGCCGCCGAGGGCACGCTCGAACCCGGCGATGTGATCCTGGCCATCGATGGCGAGCGCATCACCGACCGCGAGGAACTCGTCGCCGCGATCCGCGCCGAGCCGGTGGGCACCACGTTCCGGCTACGGATCCGCCGTGACGGCGAAGCGACCACGGTGGAAGTCACGTCCCAGGCTGACGATCAGGAGCCTGACCGGCCACTGGTGGGCGTCCTGGCCGAGAACCGCTATCGCTCCGACTTCACGGCCACCGTCAACCTGGACGGCATCGGCGGACCGAGTGCGGGGCTCATGCTGTCGCTGGGGATGGTGGACAAGCTGACGCCTGCCGACCTGCTGGGCGGACGCCGCATCGCGGGGACGGGAACCATCGACGGGGATGGCAACGTCGGACCTATTGGCGGGATCGACAAGAAGATGATCGCGGCCCAGGACGCGGGTGCGGAGCTGTTTGTGGCGCCGTACGACAACTGCTCCGAGGTCGTGGCCGCCCAACCAGAAGGGCTGCAGGTGGTACCGGTGCGAACTCTTGACGAGACCGTCACGGTTCTGACCAAGTGGCAGGCCAACACACCACTATCGGGATGCCCCCGCACCGGGGACGAGTAGGGTTCTGCACATGGCTTTTGACATGCCCGGTGGCACCGGCGGTGCCTCCTCCGGGGGCACGGGAACACGGCTGGCCGAACCGCCGTCGCGCGGTCGGGTGCTGGTTCCGACGATCCTCGTGCTCAGCGGCATCGTCCTGGCCTTCGTGGTCTTCGCGAGCTTCTACAGCGACTGGCTGTGGTTCGGCTCGGTCGACAAGACGTCGGTGTTCTCGACCGCGTTCGTCAGCCAGGTGGGGTTGTTCCTCATCTTCGGCACGCTCATGGCGGGTGCGTTGGCGCTGACCGCGGCCCTGGCTTTCCAGAACCGACCCGCGTTCGGGCGCATGACCGCCGAACAGGCGTCGTTGGAGCGTTACCGTGCCTCGATCGAGCCGTACCGACTGGCGGTGACCCTGGGGCTGGCCACGCTCATGGGCATCATGACCGGCCTGTCCGCGAGCGCGGAGTGGGGCACTTTCCAACTGTGGCGCGAGGGCGGGGACTTCGGGCAGACCGATCCCCAGTTCGGCCTCGATGTCGGGTTCTTCGTCTTCCAACTGCCGTGGCTGCGGTTCCTGCTCGGCTGGGTCTTCGCCGTGCTGTTCCTGTGTCTGATCACCGCGGTCGTGGTGCAGTACCTGTACGGCGGGATCCGGCTGCAGGGGGAGTCCCGGTCGGTGAGCCCCGCAGCTCAGACCCAGCTGGCGGTCATCGCCGGCCTGATCCTGCTCGCCAAGGCAGTGGCGTACTGGCTGGATCGCTACGAGTTGGCCACGGAGAGCCAATCGCTTGTGCCGGGATTCACCGGCCTCAAGTACGTCGATGTCAACGCCGTGCTGCCCAGCAAGACGATCCTGGCGTTCGCGGCGATCGTCGTGGCCATCCTGTTCTTCATCACCGCGTTCCGTCGGGTGTGGTCGCTGCCCCTGATCGCGTTGGGGATCCTGCTGGTCAGCAGCGTGGTCATCGGATGGGTGTATCCCACGATCGTGCAGTACTTCCAGGTGCGCCCCACCGAGGAGGTCCGGGAGCGGCCGTACATCCAGAACAACATCAACGCCACCCGCACCGCCTACGGGTTGGACGACGTCCAGGTGCAGGACTACGACGGGCAGGAGGACGCGCCCGCGTCGGTGCTGCGCACCGAGTCCGGCACGTTGAAGAACATCCGCCTGCTCGACCCGTCGGTCGTGAGCCCCACGTTCCGCCAGCAGCAGCAGATCCGTGGCTTCTACGCGTTCCCCGACGCGTTGGACATCGACCGTTACGAACTGCCCGACAAGGTCCAGCAGGGCTCTGTGGTGGCGGTGCGCGAACTGGACCTGAACGGCCTGCCCGAGGGGCAGCGCAACTGGACCAACGACAAGACCGTCTTCACCCACGGCTACGGGTTCGTGGCGGCCCGGGACAACACCCAGACCAGCAGTGGTGGTCCCAGCTACTTCGAAAGCGACATCCCCCCTGAGGGCCTGCTGGACATCCAGGAGCCGCGGATCTACTTCGGTCAGCTGTCCCCGGACTATTCGATCGTGGGGGCGCCCGATGGGGACACCCCGCGCGAACTGGATTACCCCGACGATGCCAGCCCCACCGGGCAGCGCAACAACACCTACACGGGCACCGGCGGCGTGGACGTCGGGTCGTTCTTCAACCGACTGGTGTTCGCGACCAAGTTCCAGGACTCCAACATCCTGCTGTCGGACCTGGTCAACGAGGACTCCCGCGTGTTGTACGACCGCGACCCGCGCGACCGTGTGTCCAAGGTGGCGCCTTGGCTGACGTTGGACGGCGACCCGTACCCGATCGTGGTCGACGGCCGCATCAAGTGGATGGTCGACGGCTACACCACCAGCAACAACTACCCCAACGCTGCCCGGACGTTGCTCAACGAGGCCACGAACGACTCCGTCACTGCGACGTCGCGTTCGGTGGCGGCGCAGAGCCGCGACCAGATCACCTACATCCGCAACTCGGTCAAGGCCACTGTCGATGCCTACGACGGCACGGTGAACCTGTACCTGTGGGATGAGACCGACCCGATCGCCCTGGCGTGGGAGAGGGTGTTCCCCGACACGGTGCAGCCCAAGTCCGAGATCCCCGAGGACGTGCTGCAGCACGTGCGCTACCCGGAGGACATCTTCAAGGTGCAGCGCACCGTGTTGAGCCGGTACCACGTGACCGACGCGTCGGCGTTCTACTCCGGTCAGGACTTCTGGGTGGTGCCGAACGACCCGACCAAGGACGTCGACGTCTTCCAGCCGCCCTACTACCTGACGCTGCAGATGCCTGGCACTCCGGAGCCGTCGTTCTCGTTGACCACGGCGTTCTCGCCGAGCCGGCGCCAGACGTTGGCGTCGTTCATGGCGGCGAACTCTGCCCCGGGTCCCGACTACGGCACGATCCGGGTGCTGCAACTGCCGCGCAACACCACGATTCCGGGGCCGACGCAGGTGCAGAACAACTTCGAGTCCGACCCAGTCGTGAGCTCTCAGTTGAACCTGCTGCGCCGTGGTGGTTCCACCGTGGTGCTGGGCAACCTGCTGTCGTTGCCCGTGGCCGACGGCATGCTCTACATCGAGCCGGTGTACGTGCAGGCCGTGGGCGAGCAGGGCTATCCGCTGCTGCAGAAGGTGCTGGCGTCCTATGGCTCGGAAGTGGCCATGGAGGACAGCCTGGAACGCGCACTGGCCAAGGTGTTCACAGGTTCGGCGACCGGCGGCGGTGGGGGCGGCGGCGGCAACACCGATCAGACCACGCCACAGCAGGAACTCGCCGAGGCGCTCATCGACGCCAACGCTGCCTACGAGGACGGCCAGGAGGCGTTGCGCAACAACGACTTCACGGCCTACGGCGAGGCGCAGGAGCGGCTGAAGTCGGCACTGGACCGGGCCGCCGCCGCGCAGTCCCGGCTCGGGGGCGACGAGGCTCCGCCGACCGCCAAGACTCCCGACGCCACACCCACACCGACGCCGACCCCCTCGGCGCCGCCCTCCGATGCGCCGGTCACGGATGCACCGGTGCCGTCGGCCCAGGATGTCGCGAGCGCGAAGGGGCGCGGGACGGCCTGAGGCCGGCCTTGCGGGTGTTTCCGCTCACGGCGCAGGGCGCGCATTTGGAGTACCTGGGTGCGGCCGGGTAACCTGATCGAGTCGCAAAGGCGATCACCGCGGGGTGGAGCAGTTCGGTAGCTCGCTGGGCTCATAACCCAGAGGTCGCAGGTTCAAATCCTGCCCCCGCTACTTTGTGAAGTCTCGGGACATCCTTATCGGATGTCTCGGGACTTCCTTATTTTTCGGGGTTGTATCGGTAGCCCTTTTTCATGCCGCCTTGTCGTGGTGAGCCCTTCTTTGGTCCTGGGGGTAGTCCTCTGGGTTGGTGGTTGACGTCGGGGTTGATGGTGAGTTCGCGCAGGATTTCGCCGGTGGCGCGGTTGATGACGGTGACGTGGAGGTCGTGGATGAGCATGCGGACCGGTTGGCCGGCGTGTTCTTTGCCGAGGCCGATGTGGTGCATGCGTCCGCCTCTGCGCAGGGTGACTTGGCCGTTGGCGTAGACCTTGTCGTCTCGGATGCGGAAGTGGCCGTCGCGGTTGTGGTCGGGGGTGGCTTTGGCTCGGGCTTGGTAGGCCTGGGCGGGGGTGGCTCGGTTGAGGGATCGATGCGGGCGGTGGGTGTTGTAGTAGTCGGTGAAGTCGTCGAGCTGGGTCTGCAGGTTTTGCAGGCTGGCTGCTGGGGACTGGGCTGCCAGCCACCGTTTCAGGGTCTGGTTCAGCCGTTCGACTTTGCCTTGCGTTTGTGGGTGGTTGGGTCGTCCGTTCTTCTGGGTGACGCCCAGGGTGAGCAGTTCGATCTCTAGGGCGTTGGGGCCGTGGCGGTGTCGGGTGGTGAACACTAATCCGTTGTCCGTAAGGGTGGATTGGGGGGTGCCGTGGCGGGTGCAGGCGGCGCGGAAGGTGTCCACGACGATGTGGCCGGTGACGGGGGTGTGGGCGGTGGCGGAGATCAGGTAGCGGGAGTGGTCGTCGAGCCAGAGCAGGATTTCGGCGTCGCCGCCGGTGGCGAGGGTCCAGTGGGTGAAGTCGGCTTGCCAGCATTCGTTGGGGAGGTCGGCTTGGAAGCGTAGGTAGGAGTGTTTGGGTCGTTTGCGGGGTTCGGGAGTGACCAGTCCTGCGCGGGTGAGGATTCTCCAGATCGTGGAGGGGGCGGGGGCCTTGTGTCCCTCGCGGGCCAGGAGGGTGGCGATGGTGATCGGGCCGGCGTCGCAACCGTCGGCGAGCAGTTGTCGGCGCAGGTCGCAGATCCTGGCGACGGTCTCGTCGGGGGTGGCTGCCGGGCTGGTTCTGGGTCGCCGCGGCTGGGGTTCCAACGCGGCCCAGCCACCGGCGCGCCAGGCGGCCACGAGCTGGCTGACGCGGGGCTGACTCACGCCGTAGAGGCGAGCCACCTCACGCTGGGACTTCCCCGCCAGAACGGCCTCGACGATGACGCGCTGCTTGGACATGCCTCGCAGGCTCGCCCAGCCGCAGCAAACTGCTGATAACTATGTCGCGAAACATGCGATAAATCTGTCTCCGAACACCGCACTGTATCGCCCACTCAAGAAAACCCGTTGGAAACAACGGGTTTTCGCTTGTCCGGACCCGTACACGTATCCGTGGCGGTGTCTGCCACATCTGACGAGGGGATGCCGCCGTGCCCGTGCCGGTGACGGCCGGGAAGGCCCGCGGGACTCGGGCCAGTGCAACCGGGGCGGCCGACACGCGCCCCAATCGGCATCGGGGCGGCCGACAGGCGCCCCGATCGGCATCGGGGCGGCCGACACGCGCCCCGATCGGCATGAGAATGGCCGGACGGCCGCGCATCGGCCCTCGCGGATCGGCTGACGCACGTAGCGGGCGGGCGGCCTGCGCTGAAACTTCCCCGCCGGGGCCGGTGCGGCTGGGGCGTCAGGGAGAGTGGCGGCTGCGCACCGGA
>RRZT010395177.1_pt1 | contig 10614 bp, 12 predicted proteins | sample 2165551 | NCBI WGS metagenome assembly RRZT01 (sample SAMN10456910, study PRJNA506462) | wastewater metagenome | biome: wastewater; feature: sludge; material: wastewater sludge; isolation source: wastewater sludge with Escherichia coli K12::gfp cells carrying plasmid... | place: USA: Moscow, Idaho...
TCCCCAACTTTATAGAAAATCATAACAGCAACAGCTTCTGGATATTCACCAATCCCAAAAGCTCCAACAGTAGCTATAGTCATTAGAAAATTTTCATCAAAGGGATCTTTATTTTTTAGGTTTTTAAAAGCACTTAAAAGAATATCAGAACCAACAAGTAAATAAGCTATAAAGAAACCTATAAATTTGAACTTGAAATTTGGAAAGCTTATTAGAATGAAGAATAATAAAGCTCCAATTATATTTATTGCTAAATGAATTTTGTTTTCAGAATAGTCTTCATGATGATGATGATGACTATGGTCGTGATTGTGTTCGTGAGAATGTTCTATTATTATTTCAGCTTTAACTCCATCTTCATAACTATCACAAATTTGCTGAATATTTTTTAAAAGTAATTCATTATTTGTATTTTCTTCTACCTGTAAATTTAAAATTTGAGTAGAAAAATTGTAATTTCCACTATTAACCTCTTTTAGTTCGAGAATTTTATTTTCAATTTTACTGGAGCAATTTTGACAGAATAAGTTGTTTAATTTAATTTTTAAATCTTTATATAAATTTGATAAAAGTATAACGTTTACACCTTCTTCCTTAGAATCAACAATTTTTTTAATGTTTGAACTAATTAAATCTATGTTAACATTTTTTTCTAAGTTCAAATTTAAAATTTGAGTAGAGAAGTTGTAAAATCCATTTTTTACTTCTTTCATTTCTAAAATTTCTTTTTCAATTTTTGATGAACAACTTTGACAAAATAGATTTTCAAGTTTATATTGCAAGTTTATTGTATCATTTTCCATAACAAACACCCTTTCATATGAATATATATTCATATATTACTTCAAAAATTATTTAAAGTCAATATATTTTAGTTGTCAAAGAAATTATTTTGAAATAAATAAAAAAACCTAGATTATAATTACATCTAGGTTTTATAATTAGTTTAACTTATGATAAGTAAAGATAGATAAATTTAAATATTTAAGAATCTTCACATACACATGATAAGTGCACTTTAGAGAGCCATTCTTCATCAGATATGTCATTTCTTTTATCAAAATTTTTTCTAGCTTCTTTTATCCAATTAGATTTTATTGGAAGTTGAGCCCTACCAATAGCCACTAAATCAGCTACATTATTTTCTACAACATAACTTGCTTGCTCTTCTGTTTTAATAAGATTAACGGCAATTACAGGGATATTTACATGTTCTTTAATAACTTTTGACATATAAGTTATCCAACTAAGAGGGAACTCCTTTGGTTTGTCAATTTTTTCTAAGGCACGAATATCTTGGTGAGGATATCCATGAGAAACATGTAAGATGTCAACGCCTTCTTTTTCTAAAATCTTGGCTAGTTCGATACCATCCTCTAAGTCAGGTTCATTTCCACCAAGCCGATAAGACAATAGAAAATTTTTGTCAAAAAGTTCTTTAGTATTTCTTATTAATTGAAGAGAGAAATAAAGCCTTTCTAAATGGCTAGCTCCACCGTATTTATCAGTTCTTTGGTTTAATATTTTTGAATTAAGTTGTGAAATAAGATATCTGTGGGCACCATGAATTTCAATCCCATCAAATCCAGCTTTTTTTGCACGGGAAAAAGCAACTATAAATTTATCTAATATCGAATCTAAGGTAGATGTGGGAATTTCATTAAGACTATCAATAAAACCTCTGTGATGAATTTGCAACAAGAAAGGACAATTATATTTTTTCCCAATAGCTGCAATTGAAGAAAGTCCCTCAATAAAAGAATCATCCCAAATTCCTAACTGATTATCTCTAAGTTTTCCGTTAGGACATACACAGGTTGCCTCAACAATAATCATTCCATTACCATCTTTTGCTAATTTATCATAATATTCGATTAGCTTTTCGTTTACATAGCCACTATTATCAATTAGGCTAAAACGAACCATAGGTGGGACAACAATTCTATTTTTTAAAGAAAAATTTTTTATTTTTAATGGTGAAAATAAGTTCATAAAACCTCCTAAATTAAGGAAATTATACCATAAAAGTAAAATTTCATCTATACTTTAAATTTCATTGACTTTTATGGGATGGTCTGTTATTATAAAACTTATTAAAACAAATTAAAAAAGGAGAATATATGTATAAATTGATAGTAAGTGATTTAGATGAAACTTTATTAAATGATGCTCATGAAATTTGCGATAAAAACAAAGAATATATTGCTAAAGCAACTAGAATGGGAATAAAATTTATACCAGCAACGGGAAGAGGTTATAGTGGGATTACCAATGTTTTAAAAGCACTTGATTTATATGATAAAGAAGAAGAGTATGTAGTTTCTTTTAATGGTGGAGCTTTGACAGAGAATAAAAATAATAGAATAATGAATTTTGATGGATTATCTTTTGAAAAAGCTAAGGAATTATTTGAATTTGGCTTATTAAAAAATCAATGTATGCATATTTATACAAAAGATACGGTATATCTTTGTAATTTAAATGAAGATGAAAAAAATAGATTTATAAATCAAAAGAGTGCTTTTATTGAGTTAGAAGAAAAATCTATTGATTTTTTAAAAAATGAGCCAATTGCAAAAGTAATATACCAAAATTTGGATACAAATTATTTGAAAGAATTGAGTAAAGAGATGCTTCATATAACTAAAAATGAGGTAAGTGTAAATTATTCATCAAATAGATACATGGAACTAAATAAAATAGGCGTTAATAAAGGAGATGCAGTTTTAAAGTTGGCAGCCCTTTTGGGAGTAAAACAAGAAGAAATTATAGTTGCTGGAGATAATTATAATGATGTTTCTATGTTAGAAATTGCAGGTCTTAGTGTTGCAGCAGGGAATGCAGTAGATGATGTGAAAAAAATATGTGATTATGTGTGCGAAAATGACAATAACCAAGGAGTTATTGCAGAAATAATTGAAAAATTTATATTGGACAAATAAAAAGGAGAATCAACTCCTTTTTATTTTTTTGATATATTTTAATATTAAATTAATCTGCAATACAGTTAATGTTTAAATTAATTTCTTTAGATGTAAATGGGATATTAGATACAATTGTAAAATTAGCCATATAACCTTCTTTTAGTAAAGTCTTAAATTTTTGTGTTACATCACTAATTAAGTCTAAAATAAGTTCTTCTTTTCCTTCTTCATTTTCTAAGAATTCTCTTTTTATATGCCCTAAACACCTTGTTTCATTTATTTCTGTTTGATTATTAGCAGAAGGTAAATCAATGAAAAATTTAAATTCAATAAATTTTTTATCTTTAGGGTTAATTTTGATTTTTCTAAAATGTATGGTTGTACTTTTTAACTTAGAAAAAGATATTTTTCCTGGAACTTTTAAAGAATAATTGTGAATATTGCTAATTTCACTATTAGACTCAATATTTATTTGATAATGGTCTCTAGATAATTCACCAGAAATATTTTGCTGCATAAGTCTTTTAACATCGTCTGTATTCCATCCTTTTCCAAGAAGGTACATAAGCTTTGTAACAGCAGCTTCTGGAGTAATATCAATACCACTAATGACACCACAATCTAAAAGTCCACTACTAGCTTGATATAAACCAAGTTTGACCATTCCTACTTGGCATTGGGTTACATTGACAATAATAATACCACTTTTGCTAATTTTTTTAATAATATCTAAGAATTTTTCATTACTTGGAGCATTTCCATTTCCAAATGTTTTTAATATTAAACCTTTAATTTTGTGGTTTTCATTAAAAATTGCTTCTAAAATAGCAGGGTCAAATCCCGGAAATAACTCAATAACCATAATGTTACTGTCCATTTCAGTACTTATATAGAAATCTTCTTTAGGAAGAGTTTTAATAAATTTTTTTTCAAAAAGAATGTCTTCTCCAACTGTTGCAAGGGGAGGATAGTTTGGAGAGTCAAAGGCAGCATAATTAGCAGCATCTAATTTTCTAGCACGATTTCCTCTAATTAATTTATCCCTAAAAAATATAGAAACTTCAGGAACAATAGTTTTTGAAAGTGCTATTTCTAAAGCTGTAATTAAATTTTGAGCTCCATCACTCCTAGGATTTTGTAGAGGTATTTGAGCACCAGTAAAAATAACAGGTTTTGAAAGATTTTTTAAAATAAAAGAAAGAGCAGAAGCACTATAACTCATTGTATCTGTTCCATGCAAAATAACAAAACCACAATAATTGTTGTAATTTTCATTAATAATTTCAGCAAGTTCAATCCAATTTGAAACATCCATATCAGATGAATCAATCAATTTTGATAATGAGATTAGATCAGCAGGATAACTTTTTAATATAGGGAAATTAGTGCTAATTTCATCCCAGTTTTTAGCAGGTTTTAAGGGGCTTAAAGGATTTCCCTTCTGGCTATTTATCATTCCAATAGTTCCACCAGTATTAATAATTAAAACTTTTTTTTTCATTTTATTTTTGTATGAACAAGTCATACTCTCCTTTCAAGAATTAAAGAAAACGTGCACCTGTAGGTTTACCAAGAGGTAAATTTAAAATACTTGATATATTTTCAACAAATTTCAAAGAATCTTTTTGAGCTTTACTAAAAAATTCAGGACCAATATAACTTCCTAGAAAATGATTTTTTTTATATTTATCAATTAAAGAAATAGTATAGAAGTCATAGTCGCCATCTTTAGTTGAAAGTTTTTTATAAGAATAATCAATATAAAAAAGTTTTCGAGTACTTATAGAATAATTTTTTTTGAAAAAAAAGAGATAGCGAGTTTTTTTTATAAAAAGTTCATGATTAAAGTCTATATCATAAGAATCAAACGAAAGAAAACTAAAAAGTATAAATCTAAGGCTCATTTTAGGTCTTAATTTTAAAAAATTATTATTAAAATCAATATTGTAAGAAAGACTTGTTAAATTAAAAATAAATACTCACCTTTTTCTATATAATTTTGAAAATTATATCATTTATAAAAAGAAAATTCAATAACTCTTGTGAAACTTAATAGATTATTGTATAATTAAGAGTAGATAAATTTTTGGAGGAAGCTAATGAAAATTGTAGTAAATAGAAAAGAATTTATTAATGTTTTAACAAATATGAGTAACATTGTAAAAGAAACACCAGTAAGGCCTGTATTATCAGGGACAAGATTACTTGCTAATGAATTTGGAATTGAATTTGCAGGAACGACACTTGAAACTTCATTAAAAAATAGATTAGAAGGAAGAGTTATTGAAGAAGGAACTGTTGTTTTCAAAATTCCTTTGATTTTAGAGTATGTAAAGTTAATAGATGTAGAAGAAATAGAAGTGAAGGTAGAAGGAAATACTTTATACATTCATAATGCAGAATTTTCTGTTTTTGATGCAGATGATTACCCTAGATTAAATGAAGTAAATGGAAATATTCATTGTGAAATTGATATAATGGATTTGTTAGATGGATTTGAAAAGGTTAAATTTTCAGCGTCTAATCATACAGATAATCTAGCTTTATCAGTAATAAGATTAGAAAGCTATGATGGCAAATTACATTTTGTAAGCTCAGATTCTTATAGATTATCTTATTTTAACTCAGAAGTAAATGTACTTGAAGATTTTGAAATTTCTATTCCTTTAGAAGCTGTTAACGCTCTTATAAAGATTTTTAAATCTTATGAAGGAAGACTTAGTTTAAGTATTGAAGGAAATCAACTAAAAATAGAAACAAAAGATATTATTTTTACAACAAGATTAATAGAACTAGCGTTTCCACCTTACAAAGGGATTTTAGCGGCACAACAAGAAGATAAAGAGATTGAATTAAATAAAGAGCAATTTATTTCTGCCTTAAAAAAAGTATACACAGTTGCTAAAACTAATCAAGAGACAAAAGAAGCTGCTATATTTAATTTTTCTGGAAATAAATTGAATATTCAGGCTTCAGCAGGAAGAGCAAAGACATCTCAAAATATAGATACATTAAAAACAGGTGATGACGTAAAAGCTTCTTTAAATGTTAAATTTTTATTAGATTTTGCCCATAACTTAAAAAATAATGTGATTATAAAAGCGTCAACAAGTTCTTCAAAATTTGTTATTTCAGAGTATAAAAATGATTCATATACTTACATATTAATGCCATTAGCATTAAGGGAAGTTTAAATTATATATAAAAATTGGGAGTTCATTATTAAGAACTCCCAATTTTTATTTATTTATTCAAATTTTTTAAAAAAGTATCTACTATTGAATCATATGTATTGTTGTTATAAACATATTCTTCAAAAGTTCCATTCTCCAGAGAATCTCCCAATTCATGATTAATAGGGAACTCTGCAAGCAATGGCAAATTTAAATCATTAGCATGCCATTCAGCACTTTCTCTTCCCCACACATTTAGTTTTTCTCCATTAGATGCAGTTATATAAGATAGATTTTCAACAAGACCAACAACAGGAGTATTAAGAACAGCGGCCATATTTACAATTTTCTTTACAATGACAGATACCATTTTTTGTGGAGTACCAACAGCAACAATACCATCAAGTTTGAATCCTTGCATTACAGTAATTGCAGTATCTCCAGTACCGGGAGGCATGTCTATTAGTAAGAAATCTAATTCTTCCCAAACAACTTCTTGATAAATTTGTGTAAGAGTACTTGAAAGGATTGGCCCTCTCCACATAACAGCTTGAGCTTCATCAACAGTATAAAAATTGAAAGAAGCAAGCTTTATACCATATTTACTTTCTATTGGCGAAAACATAAGTTCAGTATCAGTAACTTTTTTAACATTTCCTCTTAATTTGTCTTTACCAAAAATTCTTGGAATTGATGGGCCAATAATATCTCCATCTAAAACTCCAACTTTATAGCCTTGTTTTGCTAATTTTATAGCAAGAATAGAAGTAACAGTTGATTTACCAACACCTCCTTTACCACTTACTACACCAATAATTTTTTTTGCATTACCATATTTTAAAGATTTTTTTTCTAAAGCGGGCATTTTATCCTCCTAAATATTAAAAGTTTTCTAAAGTTAAAAAATTAAGTATATTTTAAACCTTAAAATTCTTTTATTAATTTCATTTTAAATTTTCAAGCATAACTGCTATTGTTAAATTATACTTAATAGATATACAATTGTCTAGAGAGTTTTTGATTTTCTTAAGTGATTAAAATTTTAAGATAATAAGATATGGATTAGGTAAGCTTTTTATTGAAAATTTTAATGTAATAAATACAAAAGCCTGTAATTAATAATTACAGGCTTTGAATTTAACTATTTAATTAAAAATTTTCTAAAATTTTAAGAAACATAACTTGGTATAATATTCTCTTCAAAAGAAAATTGGAAAGAATTAATAAAAATTGAAGAATTTTTAACATCATAATCAAGGATATAAACTTTGTCCTCAAAATCAGCTAAAATATGATTTTCATAAAAATTTCTAAATCACCAGTAAAGATTCTAATTCCATTTTTTCTAAAAAAATTAATTTCTTTTAAAGTAAAATTTCTTTGAAGAGCAACTTTACTTTCTCTTTCATCTTCAAAAATTTCCTTCATTTTTTCAAGAACAACAAGATTAATAAAAAAATCAGGTAATTTCTCAAAGTTAAGAGACTGAAAATTTTTAACAACAGAATCTTTTATAATTGTTTCTGCTGTTTTTTTGTCCGTGTAAATAACATTAATACTATCTAATACTCTTTGTACTGCATAATCAAAAGAAATCATATGTACCACTCCTTTGCAGATGAATATCAAATAAATTTATATAGCCATTATACGCCAAAAAAAACAAGAAAACTATTTTATTTATTCATATTTACAAATATATGCTACTTCTTCTTCTGCTATTACAGAAAATTTGACATGACTTGCTACCTCAAAGATGTCTCCAGCAGAAAATATTACGAAGTTCTCTGCGTTAGGAAGTTTTACTTTTAAATTTCCAGAAATAATTTTCATTACTTCTTTTGTTGAAGTACCAAATTCATATTCACCTTTAGCCATTACACCAATAGTTTGAGTTCCTTCATTATTTTTTAAACCTATTGATTTTACATGACCATTAAAATATTCATTTACTTTAAGCACCTTAACACCTCCTTTGATTGTATGGAAATATTAATACAAAAAACTCGGATTGTCAATATTTTAATAAAAAACTTGATATAAAAATAATCCTTGAGGTGGAGCAGTATATCTAAAGTTATCTCTTTTCTTATTTTCTAATAAAATTTCAATTTCCTTTAAAGAAATTTTATTTAAACCGTAATTTATAAGAGAGCCTGTAATCATTCTGACCATATTATATAAAAATCCATCTCCCTCAAAATAAATTTCAATAATATCATCATGCTTTTTAAAGTTGATAGAGAAAATTTCTCTTACACAAGATTTTTTATTACTATTTTTAGAAAATGCAGTAAAATCATGGGAACCTATAAATATTTTAGAGGCTTCTACCAATTTTTCAATTTCTAATTTTTCAGGGATATGACATGAAAAATTTCTAATAAAAGGATTTCCATAGGATGAATTATCAATTTTGTACATGTAAATTTTTTTATTCGCATTATATCTTGAATGAAATTTCTCCGAAACTTTAAGATAGTTAATTAATCTAATATCACTAGGTAAATAATTATTGATATTTTGAAAATCATTTTCTTCTAACTCTTTAATAGTTTTAAAATTGCATACTTGGCCAATAGCATGAACACCTGCATCGGTTCTCCCACTACCAATAATTTCAATATTTTCATTTAAATATTTACTGAGAATTTCTTCAATCTTACCTTGAATAGATTTACTAGGATTTTCTTTTAATCTTTGCCATCCTTTATATTTTGTTCCATCATACTGTATTTCTAGTTTGTAATTGTTCATAAATATACGCCTTCCCTAAAATAAATTTATTAATAATTAATTATATCATAGCTTAATTTTTTAAGTAAAACAAATATTAAAAAAATCAAGGAAATTAAGAATAAAAAAAGTATAATAACTATAAGTGTGAGGTGATTATTATGAATAAGAGTGAAAAATTTGTAATTGTTATCAACAAATCTGTAAAAATTTTGTTAAGTGCATTTATAAAAATGGCAATATTTTTAATGTTTATTGGTTTTTTTGAGCATATTTTTATTTCTTTAGATATAGGAGAGAAAACTCCTACAATAATTTTACACTTAATAGCTTTTGTACTTTACCTTATTACTTTGCTTGCAAATAGCCTTAGTAAGGCTATAAAAAATCATATTAAATCAAAAGAAAAAAATGAAAAAAATTCAGATTTTTGGGAAGAAGATGAAGACGAGAAAAATGATGAAGATTTCTTTTGACTTAGTAAATAGAAAGAGATATAATAAAATAAAAAAAAATTAAGGGGAAGTGAATGGAGAAAAACTAACTTATGAAATAGCTTTTTTCAATCTGTTAAGAAATTTAATACCGAATAAACTTGAGCATAAAGAATATAATTTTTTTATGGATGACATAGAAAAAAAGTTAGAAATGGACAGGAGCATAATTAGAGGTTTAGTTAAGAATTTAGAATCAGATAAATTAATAAAAGTTCTTAGTGAAAGTGAAGATAATTTAGAAATATTTTTCGAACCAACTTATGAACATTTATTAGAAATATTTTCTATTGAAGGAATAGAAAATATGATTAAAGAAATTCAATTTTTTATAAAAAATAATCATGAATCATTTCAAGTAACTTCAGATGAAATTGCTCAAAAATTTACAGAATATGCACTAGAAGCAAATAGTTTAGTTGAGAAAAATGGGATTGAAGCTGACTTAAATGAAATTATTTCAAAGGGAGTTTCAGAAATACTAAATGATGAAAAGATTAATACTTTAATTAAAAAGCGTATATATAATTTGTGTAAAGAGGCGAAAGAAGAAGATTTAAAGGTATTAGAAGGAATTTTGTTTTGTGAGGTACACTTTTTACCTACAGAAAATCCTTTTTATGTTACTTTATTTTTAACAAAATTAGTTTCGTACATGAAAAAATCAAATTAGAGAGTGAAAACAAATAGAATGAAAAAATTAGAAGAAATTGCAAAAGAAAAAGGGTATTTTCTAAAAATAGTTACTTCAATGGGTTTATTTGATAATTATGACATGTTTCATAATATTTTTGAACAATATGAAGAACCTTGTAGAAGGTTACTTATTTTGACAAAAGATGAAAATTTAGAGGAAGTGTACGAAAAGGATATTAAAGAATATCCTTCAAAGTTTGAAGATATAATTTATTTAAAAGAATTTCCTATAAATTGTTCATACGGGATTATAAAAGAAACAGAATTTACAGAACAAGAAATTATAAAAATAAAAGAGATTATATAACAAAAGGCCTTGCATGTTTATGTAAGGCCTTTATTAAATAAATTATAAATTTAATGAAACTAAGTAAAGGGAACAAATAAGAATTATTTTGTTCCTAATGGTAAAATAATTTTCCCATATTTTTCATTTAAAATTAATGCAATAGCTTCATAAAAAGCAAAAAATCCACATAAAATTCCTTCAAATCCAGCGATAATATGTATAGAATGATTGCCTGTAAAATTACCTAACGCTAACAAAATAAATAATATTGTTAAAGAACCAAAAACTAATTTACCGATTAA
>RRZT012629648.1_pt1 | contig 10612 bp, 9 predicted proteins | sample 2165551 | NCBI WGS metagenome assembly RRZT01 (sample SAMN10456910, study PRJNA506462) | wastewater metagenome | biome: wastewater; feature: sludge; material: wastewater sludge; isolation source: wastewater sludge with Escherichia coli K12::gfp cells carrying plasmid... | place: USA: Moscow, Idaho ...
ACTTTTGTATTCGTTTGGACTACATAGACTTTGGGGTCACTAAACCCACTCGTCCGAGTGTCATCCCAAATGTTGTTGCATGGCTTGTAAGGAAAATCATCCAGATATCGGATGAAGCCCAAGGTCTTACCGCTCGCTGTCAGCCTTCCTGCCAAGAAAAGCCGATTCATGCCTTCAAGATTTGTTTTCCAACCGCCCTTTCCTGGTTGGAAGGACAAACCCCGAAACTGATATTGAAATGTGGTTGTGTTGCTAGCCGATTGGGACGTTATTGGGTTGGGGCGAAATATCTTGTGCCCTAAAGCAATGCCCTTTGATTCGTATATCTCTGAGTCCATTAATTTTCTCGACTCACCACTTGGTGTTTCGAGCCACCGAAGGTTTTCATCATCAAACGGTGTACGTGGAATAAACGACTGTCGGAATTTTAGCTGAGCGTTATCCTTTGCATACCAAAGCAAAAAATCTGCTGTTGAATCAAGAAATGCACCGCCTTTGCCTGTTGTTGTCCGAAATGCGATGACACCGCAGAAATTCTCCGCCCCAAACACCTCATCCAACACGCACCGCACCCGATGCAGATTCTCATCGGAAATCTGCACGAAGATGGAACCGGAATCGGCCAGCAACTCTTTCGCCACCATCAGCCGGTCGCGCAGATACGCCAGATAGGAATGCACGCCCAGCGTCCAGGTATCGCGGTACGCCTTCACCATTTCCGGCTCGCGGGTCAGATCGGATTCCTTGTCCTTCACGTCCCGCTTGCCGACTTCCGGCTGAAAGTTCGAGGCGAATTTGATCCCATACGGCGGATCGACGTAAATCATTTGCACTCGCCCGGCCAACTCCTCCCGCCGGGCCAGCGACGCCATCACTTGCAGGGAATCACCCAGAATCATCCGGTTCGCCCAATCGATGTCGTGCTGGTAGAACTGGACGGCTTCCCGATAGCTCAACTGCGGATCGGCGAACAGATCGCGCTGCACGTCCTGCCGGGCCGCGACCTTGACGATGGCCTGTGCGGCGATGCGCTCGTGGATGTGCAGCGCCACCGGCTCCACCTCGAAAGACCGTTGCTCCCGCTTGCCCGCCCACTCCAACCACGGCTGCCGATTCCGCAGCGCCTCGGCCAACCACCGCGCTTCTTCCTCGGTCAACGCCCGTTGCCGCGCCGTTTCCAGCGATTCCGGCGCGCGGTCCGCCGCCCCGCCGGCATCGAAGCGCAACAGCGGTGGCCGGTGCGGATCGTAGTCGTAGCGGATGCGCTTCGGCTCCGCCAGCTTGCCCTGCGCCGCCAATCCTGCCGGCGGGATGTTCTTGCGCGCCGCGTCGAACCGATAATCGGCGACGGGTTGGGATGGATCAGACGGCTGGGTTACGGTTTTCCTGACGCGGGGGGCCATCGGCTTTCTCCTTGGCAACGATATGCACGGCATAATATCGGGACCACGCCCGTTTGATAAAGGAACCGTTGCGATGTCGCTTTCCCACACGCTCTGGCAAGCCAACACCGACCTTGCCCAAGCCTGTCTCGATCAACCGTTCGTGCAAGGTATCGGCGACGGCTCGCTGCCCCGCCCGCGCTTCGCCTATTACATCGGACAAGACGCCTTCTACCTGCAAGCCTTCGCCCGCGCCTACGCCATCGCCGCCGCCAAAGCGCCCGACTGGACCGGCTTCCGGGAACTGCACGAACTGGCGGGCGGGGTTCTCCAAGAATTGGAACTACATCACGGCATCGCCACCGCCTGGGGGCTGAATCTGGAACACGTAACGCCCGGCGCGGCCGCTCGGCGCTACACCGATTTCCTGCTCGCCACCGCCTGGAGCCAGGAAACCGGCATCACGGTCGCGGCCATGACGCCCTGCATGAGGCTATATGCTTGGCTGGGCCAGCAATTGACCGACCGGCAACGCGAGACGCACGCCTACAGCGATTGGGTGGCAGCCTACGGCGGCGCCGATTTCGAGCGACTGGCCGCGCGGCTGGAACGGCTGCTGGATCGCTACGCGCCCGACAACCCTGCCGTCGCCGATGCTTACCGCTACGCCATGCACTGCGAGCACGATTTTTTTCAGGCCGCTTGGCACGCCGCCTGAAAAACCGCACAAAAACCCCCTCGCCCGCTGGGAGAGGGGGCCGGGGTTGAGGGCTTTCTTCTGCTTCGCCCCGATCCGCTTAATCGCGCAACATGCACGAGAAGCCTCGTCATTCGGATTGAGCAAGGCGATCCAATAGAAGGTGTCGGCGAAGACGATCCGCATCTAAGGTCGTTTAGCGGCGCCGTAAAGGTAGTGATCGTGCTGCGCGGCACCGTCGGTGGGGAGGGCATTCAACACGTCCTCGGGGATATCGCGAACCAGTTCCGCCGCGAACTCCCAGATGGGCCGATCCGCGCCGGTCCGTGGCCGCGTTTCGTCGGGCGTTTCCAGCAGCAAGGTCACTTCTTGGTGCTCGGCGAGTTGGACCGGCTCCAACGGGCGAAACACACCACCTTCGTAGATGGCTTTGAGGTGTTGGGTCATGGCGAAATCGGGTCTTGCTTGAAGGATATCCGAATCATAGGTTCCCTATCTCAACCAAATCAACGTCGCCATCCGCCCGGTGCGACTCTCGCGGCGATAGGAAAAAAACCGCTCCGGTTCGCTGAAGGTGCAGGCATGGCCGCCATAAACCGCCGTCACGTACAACCGCCGCAACTGGAGTCGGGCCAAGCCATAAATATCCGCCAACCAGCGGCCGGCCGGGGAAGGTTTAAAAAAACTCGCGTTCGCCCTGTCCAAGGCAACGAACGCGGCGCGCACTTCCTCGCCGACCTCGAACGCGCCGGGGCCGATAGCCGGCCCCAGCCAAGCCAGCAACTCCATCGGCGGCACCTTCATCTCCGCCACGGTCGCGGCGATCACCCCCTCGGCCAATCCGCGCCAACCGGCGTGAACGGCAGCCACGACCGTGCCGGCGCGGTCGCAAAGCAAGATGGGCAAGCAATCGGCGGTCATCACCACGCAGGGCCGACCCGGCTCGCGGGTCCAGGCCGCATCGGCGGCGACCGGCTCGCGAACCGTCTCGGCGGCCACCACCCGATTGCCGTGAACCTGCTGCAACCAAGCGGGTTCGGAGGGGTAGCCGGCCACCGCCGCCAGCCGCCGCCGGTTCTCGGCGACACGGGCGGGATCGTCGCCGACGTGATCGGCCAGATTCAGGCTGTCGTAGGGCGGTTCGCCGACCCCGCCCCGGCGGGTCGTGCTCACCGCCAACACCCGCGGCGATGCCGGCCAGCCGGGAAGAATCAAATGCCCCAGTCGCAATTTATTCGCGATCAATCCCATAGTCCTCGCGCAACGCGCTCAACAGCTCCGCCAAATCGGCGGGCATTTCCGCCCGCCACTCCAACCGTTCGCCGGTGCCGGGGTGCGTCAAGGCCAGCCGCTCGGCGTGCAATGCCTGCCGGCGAAAATCCCGGATCGCCTCGATGCAGCGCGGGGAAGCGCTCGGCGGCAGGCGCGGCCGGCCCCCGTAAACCGGATCGCCCAGCAAGGGCAAACGGACATGCGCCATATGCACCCGTATCTGATGGGTGCGGCCGGTTTCCAGCTTGACCCACAACAGCGCGTGAGCGCGAAATCGGCGCAGCACCCGGTAATGGGTCACCGCCGGCTTGCCGCCGGACACGACCGCCATCCGCTGCCGATCCACCGGGTGGCGGCCGATGGGCGCGTCCACCGTGCCGCCGGCCACCGGCACCCCATTGACCACCGCCAGATACTCCCGTTCGATGCGCCGGGCCTGCAACTGTTCCACCAGCGCGGTGTGGGCGCGCAAACTGCGAGCGACCACCAGCAGGCCGGTGGTGTCTTTGTCCAGCCGGTGCACCAGCCCGGCGCGGGGCAAGGCGGCGAGTTCTGGCGCATGGTGCAGCAAAGCGTTGACCAAGGTGCCGTCGCGGTTGCCGGCGGCGGGATGCGCCACCAGGCCGGCCGGCTTGTCGAGCACCAGCAGATCGGCATCCTCGTAGCGGATATCCAGCGGGATGTTCTGGGCGACCGCGACGGTTTCCGGTTCGAGCGTCAACTCCCCGCTGACGGTCTCTCCCCCGGCGACCGGATCGCGAGGCCGCCAAATCCGGCCGTCCACCCGCAGTCGGCCGGCCTTGAGCCATCGCTGCAAGCGGCTGCGGGAATAGGCCGGCAACACCGCCGCCAACGCCTGATCGAGCCGCATTCCGGCGTGGTCGGCGGGTATCTGACAATCGATCCGTTCGGTCGGCGGCATGATGGTTTTTGACGGTGCGGGGGTTATACTGGCATTCAACGATTCATTCTACTCTCGACAATCGCCGCTCCATGCCTTCATCCATGCGCCGCACATCGAAACTGTTCCTCGCCGGCCTCATCGTGGCCGCGCTGCTGGCGGGGTGTTCCCTGCTCCCCGAAAAAATCGACGAAACCAAGGGCTGGTCGGCCCAACGCCTGTACGGCGAGGCCAAGAGCGCCATGAACGATGGCAACTACAAGACCGCCCTGGAATATCTGGACAAGCTCCAGGCCCGGTATCCGTTCGGCCGCTACGCCCAGCAGGCGCAACTCGACACCATCTTCATCCAGTACCGGGACGGCGAGCCGGACGCCGCCATCGCCGCCGCCGACCGCTTCATCAAGGCCAACCCGCGCCATCCCTTCGTCGATTACGCCTACTACATGAAGGCCCTGGTGAATTTCAACCGCAGCAACACGCTGTTCGAGCGGCTCGCGCCCACCGACCGCGCCAAAACCGACACCGCCACCGCCCGGCAATCTTACAGCGACTTCGCCGAGCTGGTCCGCAAATTCCCGGACAGCAAATACGCCGAGGACTCGCGCCAGCGGATGCTGTACCTGCACAACAATCTGGCGGCCTACGAGATCCATGTGGCCGACTATTACCTGCGGCGCGGCGCCTACGTGGCGGCGGTCAACCGCGCCAAGTACGTGCTGGAGACCTACGCCCGCACCCCGGCCTCCGCCGACGCCCTCGCCATCATGACCCAAGCCTACGTCAAGATGGGGATGCCGCAACTGGCCGCCGACAGCCTGCGGGTGCTGGAGCGCAACTATCCGCAATCCCCGGACTTGCCGAAGCTGAACGCGCTGGTCAAAGGCGCCGGCTGAGCGCGATTCCGGCGGGTCCAGTTTTCGACTGTCCGCTTGTCACCGCGAGGGCTTCGCCATGTGGGATTTCTTCGAGACGGTTCGCCACCGCCATTCCGTTCGCAAATATCAGCCGGACATGGCCGTCGAGCCCGAAAAGCTGTACGCCATCCTGGAAATGGCTTGCGCGGCGCCTTCGGCCGGCGATTTGCAGGCTTACCGGATCGTGGTGGTGCGCGACTTGGCCGACCGGCAAGCCCTAGTCCGGGCCTCCCACCAGCAGGATTTTATCGCCGAGGCGCCGGTGTGCCTGGTGTTCTGCGCCGACCCGGCGCGCTCGGCGACCGCCTTCGGCGACCGCGGCGCCAAGCTGTACGCCCTGCAGGACACCACCATCGCCGCCGCCTACGCCCAACTGGCCATCGTCGCGGCCGGCATGGGTTCCACCTGGGTCGGCTATTTCGACGAGGACAAGGTGCGCGAGGCGCTCAAGCTGGAACCGGGTTTGATCCCGCTGGCCCTGCTCAGCCTCGGCTATCCGGCCGAACTGCCGGAACCCAGCTCGCGCCGGCGGCTGGACGAAGTGGTGGCGTGGCGCTGAGCGCGAGGGCCGCCATCATATCTACGAAGCCCGCGAACGAAACCGATATCGGCATCCGCAAGGGCGTTTCCCAAGCCCGAGACCCGGCCACGGCGGTTCGAGAGCTGCACGAAGCGATCCATCAGCCGAACGGCTCCTTCGCCGTTTTCTACTGCTCGCCCGAGTACGATCTCGACGCCCTGGCGAACGCGCTGCGCGCCCGCTTCGGCGACATTCCCCTCATCGGCTGCACCACGGCCGGCGAAATCACGCCGGCCGGCTATCTCCGGGGCGCTCTGACCGGCGTCAGCATCGCCTCGCCGCACTTTCGCGTCGTCACCCACCGGATCGACAAGCTGCGCGACTTCGCGCTGGAGGATGGCGCAACCGTCGCCAAATCCCTTCTGGAACGGCTGGGCGGGAAACCTTCCGCCCGCAACACCTTCGGCTTCCTGCTGGTCGATGGCCTGTCCTGCCGGGAAGAAATCGTGGTCAGCGCGATCGCTCGCGCCGTGGGGGACATTTCGATCTTCGGCGGCTCAGCGGGCGACGGGGTGCGCTTCCAGGCCACCCACCTTTACCACGAAGGCCGCTTCCACCGAGACTGCGCCCTGTTCTCGCTGGTGCAAACCGAGCATCCCTTCACGGTCTTCAAAACCCAGCACTTCACCCCGTCGGACAAAAAAATGGTGGTCACCGAGGCGGACCCGGAGCGCCGGGTGGTCACCGAAATCAACGGCGCGCCCGCCGGCCAGGAGTACGCGCGCATGGTCGGCCTCGATGTGGACAAGCTGACCCCGCTGATTTTTTCCGCCTACCCCGTGGTCGTCAAGGTCGGCAACGAGCATTACGTCCGCTCCATTCAGAAGGTCAACGAAGACGAAAGCCTGACGTTTTTTTGCGCCATCGACGAAGGCATCGTGCTGACCGTGGCCCAGGGCGTGGACATGCTGGACAACCTGCGAGCCCTGTTCGCGGACGTTCGGGCGAAAGTCGGCCCGCCGCAACTGGTGCTGGGTTGCGACTGCATTCTGCGCCATCTCGAAATGGACCAGAAACAGCTCAAGGACCGGATCGCCCCGATCCTGGTCGAGAACAACGTGATCGGGTTCAGCACCTACGGCGAACAGTTCAACGCCATGCACGTCAACCAGACCTTCACCGGGGTCGCCATCGGGCCGCTTCGCTGAGTCAGCCGCTCGCACCGCCGCCATGAAGGGAGAGCAGAACCGCGAGGCCCTGGAACAAGAAATCGCCCGCCTGAACAAGGTCAACCGAGCGTTGATGCGGCGGGTGGAGCGCGGCATGGAGCTTTCGGGAGACGCTTACGCGCTGTTCCAGACCGCCACGGTGCTGGAAGACAAGGTCCGCGAACGGACCGCCGCCCATGTCGCCGCCATGGAAGAGCTGGAGAAATCCAACGAGCAACTGCGGTTCGCCAAGGAACAGGCCGAGGCGGCCAGCAAGGCCAAGAGCGAGTTCCTGGCCACCATGAGCCACGAAATTCGCACCCCGATGAACGGCGTGTTCGGGATGACCGAGCTGCTGCTCAACACCCCCTTGCAGGAAAAACAGCGCCAGTACGCGGAGACCATCCAGCGTTCGGCGCGCTCGCTGCTCCGCATCATCAACGACATCCTGGACTTCTCGAAAATCGAGGCGGGCCATCTGGACTTGGAGCAAATCGATTTCGATCTCCGAACCCTGGCGCGGGAAACCGTCGAGATGCACGCGGAATCGGCCAGATCCAAGGGCCTGAAGCTGGACTGCCAGATCGCCGGCGACCTCCCGTCCCAAGTGCGCGCCGATCCCAGCCGGCTGCGGCAGATCCTGCACAATCTGATCGGCAACGCCGTCAAGTTCACCGATGCGGGCGCGATCTCGGTCAAGATAGCTCGGGAAAACCTGCCCCATGGCGCGGGCAACGCCAGGATCGACCTGCGCTTCGAGGTGGCCGATACCGGGATCGGCATCCGGCCGGAGGCCCGAGACAAGATCTTCGAGGCATTTCGGCAAGCCGACGGCTCCACCACTCGCCAATTCGGCGGGACCGGGCTGGGGCTGGCGATCGTCAAGCAGCTCGTCCAAAAGATGGGCGGCGCGGTCGGCGTGGACAGCGCGGTCGGGGCGGGAGCAACGTTCTGGTTCCACATCCCGGTCCAGCCCGGCGCGGAGCAGCCGGCGCGATCCGGCGCGATCCGGCGCCTCGAACCGGCCAGCCCCGCCGATACCGGCCGCGCGGTCGCGGCCGATCCGGCCTTGCGGGCCAGCATCCTGCTCGCCGAGGACAACCCGGTCAACCAGGAAGTCGCCCGCAGCATGTTGGAGCTGCTGGGGTGCGGCATCACGGTGGCCGGGAACGGCCGCGAAGCCGTGGCGGCGGTCGCGAGCGCCCGCTTCGATCTGGTGCTGATGGATTGTCAGATGCCGCAGATGGACGGCTATCAGGCGACCGCCGCCATTCGCGACCGGGAACGATCCATGGCGCTGCCCCGCCTGCCGGTCATCGGCGTCACGGCCAACGCGCTGGTGGGCGACCGCGAACGCTGCCTGCAAGCGGGCATGGACGAGTACCTCAGCAAGCCTTTCTCGCTGGAGGCATTGCGCTCGATCTTAGAGTGCGTGTTGCGCGACAGAAAATCGGAGAATCGGCCGCCCTCCGAAGCAATGCCGACAGGCGTGGAACGGCGGGCGGACGTGCTGGACCCCGCCGCGCTGGCGAGCATCCGCAGCCTCAATCCCGCCGGCTATCCGGCTTTGCTGGAACGCCTGGTCGCCGTCTACCTGCAATCGTCCGATCAAGCGGTCGCCATGCTGCGCGAAGCCTTGGTCAATGGCCAGCGGGAAGAACTCGGCAAAATCGCGCACGGCTTGAAGTCCAGTAGCGGCAACGTGGGCGCCACACGGCTGGCCGCCTTGTGCAAGGAACTGGAAGTGGTCGGGCGCGGCAAATCCGACGCCGACCCCGCACCTTTGGTGGACGCGATCATCCGCGAGCATCGCGACGCCTGCGAGGCGCTGCGGGCCGAACTCAAAACGGTGGCCGGCGTCACTCTGTGAGCTGTGAGCGCGGCGCTGGCTAGCGCGCCCGCTGCAACGCCCGTATGCCCTGCTCCAGCCCCTCCAGCGTCAGCGGATACATCCGGTCGCCCATCAATTCCCGCACCATCTGGATCGAAGGGACGTAGCTCCAGCGGTTGTGCGGCTGCGGATTCAGCCAGATGGCGTGCGGCCACGCCCCCAGCAGCCGGTTCAGCCACACGTCCCCGGCCTCGGGGTTGAAGTGCTCGACGCTGCCGCCCGGATAGCTGACCTCGTAAGGGCTCATGGTCGCGTCGCCAACCAGGATCAATTTGTAGTCGTGCCCGAAGGTGTTCAGCACCGACAGGGTTTCGGTTTTCTCGGTGTAGCGGCGGCGGTTGTCCTTCCACAGCCCCTCGTAGACCATGTTGTGGAAGTAGAAATACTCCAGGTGCTTGAACTCGCCGCGCGCCGCCGAGAACAGTTCCTCGCACGCCCGGACGTGGTCGTCCATCGAGCCGCCGACATTCAGAAACAGCAGCACCTTCACCGCGTTGTGCCGTTCCGGGACCATCTTCAATTCCAGATAACCGGCGTTGCGGGCGGTGGAGCGAATGGTGTCGTCGAGATCCAGTTCCTGGGCCGCGCCTTCGCGGGCGAACCGGCGCAGCCGGCGCAACGACACCTTGATGTTGCGGGTGCCGAGTTCCAGAATGTCGTCCAGATTGCGAAATTCGCGGCGATCCCAGACCTTGACCGCCCGGCGATGGCGCGAAACGTCCTGACCGATGCGGATGCCTTCCGGGTTGTAGCCGTAGGCGCCGAAGGGCGAGGTGCCGGCGGTGCCGACCCACTTGTTGCCGCCCTGGTGGCGGCCCTCCTGTTCTGCCAGCCGCTGGGCGAAGGTCTCCATCAGCTTTTCCCAGCCGCCCATGGATTCGATGAGTTGCTTGTCCTCTTCGCTCAGGGTCAGCTCCGCCAGCTTGTGCAGCCATTCCAGCGGCACCTTGGCGCCGATCATCTGGTCGAACAGCGTCTCCAATCCTTTGAAATGGCTGCCGAACACCTGATCGAAGCGGTCGTAATGGCGCTCGTCCTTCACCAGCGCCGCTCGCGCCAGATAGTAAAACTCCTCGACACCGTGCGCGGTGACGCGCTGGCTCAGAGCCTCCAGAAGCGTCAGAAACTCGGTCAAGGAGACCGGGACGCCGGCCTGGCGGAGCTTGAAAAAGAAGTCGGTCATCATCGGCGAAAACCCTCACCCCCGACCCCTCTCCCGGCAGGAGAGGGGAGTTAATGCGATTCTCAATCCTTTTTCCGCCGCGACATGAACAGCAATCGCTCGAACAGGTGCACGTCCTGCTCGTTTTTCAGCAGCGCGCCGTGCAGGGGCGGAATCAGCTTGTGCTGATCGCCGCGCAGCGCCTCGGGCGGAATATCCTCGGCCACCAGCAGCTTGATCCAGTCCAGCAGTTCCGAGGTGGACGGCCGCTTTTTCAAACCCGGCACGTCGCGGATCTCGAAAAACGCTTCCAGCGCTTCGCTCAACAGGCGTTTCTTCAGATTCGGATAGTGGACGTTGACGATCCGCTCCATGGTCTCCTTGTCGGGAAAGCGGATGTAGTGGAAAAAGCAGCGGCGCAGGAACGCGTCCGGCAATTCCTTTTCATTGTTCGAGGTGATGATGACCACCGGCCGGTGCCGGGCGGTGATGGTCGCACCGGTCTCGTAGACGTGGAACTCCATCCGGTCCAGTTCCTGCAACAGATCGTTCGGAAACTCGATATCGGCCTTGTCGATTTCGTCGATCAAAAGCACGGTCCGGGCATCGGCGGTGAAAGCCTGCCACAGCTTGCCCTTGCGGATGTAATTGGCGATGTCATG
>RRZT012937947.1_pt1 | contig 10609 bp, 10 predicted proteins | sample 2165551 | NCBI WGS metagenome assembly RRZT01 (sample SAMN10456910, study PRJNA506462) | wastewater metagenome | biome: wastewater; feature: sludge; material: wastewater sludge; isolation source: wastewater sludge with Escherichia coli K12::gfp cells carrying plasmid... | place: USA: Moscow, Idaho...
AGCGCCCCGGCATGATGGACTTCGTCGGGCGCACCAAGTACGACGCCTGGGCCAAGCTCAAGGGCACCTCCAAGGACGCCGCGAAGGCGCAGTATGCCGCGAAGGTCGCCCAGTTGCAGGCCGCCGAAGGCCGCTGAGACAACCGATCCGGCGTGCGCGCCCCCAGGGTCTTGGGGCGCCGTTGTCACTCTGCCAGGATGGGCGCTGCTTGGAGGACACCCCAATGGCGGGGCTTCTCGGTCAGGCCTCGCCCTACGCCCAAGGGAGTGAGCTATGTCCGAGATCCAAACGTTGCCACTGGTCATCGTCACCATCTACATGTTGGCCATGCTCGGCGTCGGCTTCTACGTGAGCCGCGTCAAGATCAAGGACCACGTCGACTACATGGTCGCCGGTCGCACCATGGGTCTGGTCATGGTTGCGGCCTCGTTGTCCGCGAACAACATCGGCGGTGGCAGCACCATGGGGGTGGCCCAACGGGCCTACACCTCCTGGGGTCTGAGCGCCGCCTGGTATGTCCTGGCCGCGGCGATCGCGATGATCCCGGTGGCGTGGTTCGCCCCACGGATCCGGCGGACCTTCGCGCTGACCATCTCCGAGGTCGTCGGCCGACGATTCGGCACGGTCTCACTGAGCTTCACGGCGGTGCTCAACGTCGTGGCGCTCTTCTGCCTGACGGCCAGTCAAGTAATGGCCTCCGGCGCCGTCGTGTCCGCCCTCACCGGTCTTCCGCTCAACGTGTGTGTCGTCATCGCCGCGTTCGTCGTGATCGTCTACACGACTGTCGGTGGCATGCTCGCCGATCAGATCAGTGACCTGCTGCAGTTCGTCATCATCTTCTTCGGCATGGCGATCGCGGTGCCTTTCGTCATCAGCGGCTCCGGGGGGTGGCAGGCGGTCTCCGAGAAGCTGCCGGAGGTGAAGTTCGATTTCTTCGCGGTCGGCGGGCTCACGATCATCAGCCTCATCCTCAACTACATCATCACCTTCCTCTCCGGGCCGGAGATGGTCAGCCGCTTCTCCTCCGCCAAGGACGAGCGCACCGCGCAGAAGGCGGCGCTGCTGTCCGCGGTGCTCATGGCCCTGGTGGCCTTCCTGCCGGTGATCATCGGCCTGGTCGGTTACGCGGACAACCCGAAGCTCGACAACGGCCAGGGCACTTCCGCTCTGGTGGCCACGACCGCGGCCTACGCACCGCCGCTGATCACCGGCTTCCTCGCCGCCGCGATCGTCGCGGCGACGATGTCCAGTGCCGACTCAAACCTGCTGTGTGCCTCGACGATCGTGATGAACGACATCGTGCGGAAGTTCTTCAAGCCCGATCTCGAGGAGCGGCGCATCATCTTCTTCACCCGCCTCAGCAATGTGCTCATCTGCGTCGTCGCGACTGGCGTGGCGATGATCGGGATCTCGCTCATCACCCTCAACCTCTTCGCGTTCGCGATCCGCTCGGCCGGTCCCTTCGCGGCCTACGCGCTGGGTCTGGCGATGCCCAAGGCCACTCGGCATGCCGGGCAGTGGTCGATCGTCGTGGGCACCGTGGCCGTTGTCTGGTGGCAGGTGGCCGGCTCACCGTTCGGGCTGTTGCCGATCGTCTTCGGCGCCGCCCTCGGCCTGGTCACCTTCCTGCTCATCACGGCCGTCGAATCCGCTCGGGGTGTCGCGCCGGCCCCGTCGCCCTACCCCAGCGCGGACGAGGTCGCCGCGCTGACGGCCGGATCGGCACGCTGAGCACGAACGGCGGACAATGGCGCTGGCTGGCGCTGGCTGGCGCTGGCTGGCGCTGGGGGCTGGGCTCAGCCGAGCCCCCGGCGCCCGGCCAGCCAGCGCCACCCGAGCAGGAAGGCCGCCAGCACCGCTGCGGCGACGAGCACGAACGACGGTGCGGTGCCCTGTCCGGTGACTGCGCGCAGCAGCATGCCACCCACGAGGGTGACCAGCCAGACCCCGATGCCGTTGCCGACGCTGATCGGCCAGTGCCCGGAGCGCCAGCGCACCAGGGCCCAGCCGAGCCCGAGGCCCACGAGGAAGGGCCAGGCCGTGCTGAGCGCCCCGAGCACGGGATTCGCCTCGGCGTGGCTGGCCCGCCCGAGGGCCGCGAAGACGACGACGAGAGCCGCGTCGAGGGCGGCCCACCGGGCCCTGCTCATAGCGGCAGGGTGTCGAGGAGGTCGTCGAAGGGCAGGCGCGGCTGCGGCGGGGCATGGGTCGGGTCGACACCCTCGAAGAGCTTGGACACCGATTTGCCCGCGTGGATCCGGGCGATCGCCTCGGCGAACAATTCGGCGACCGAACGCACCTGCAACGCAGGCCAATCCGTAGGGGCAGGCACGGTGTCGGTGGTGACCACCTCGCTGATCATCGGGTGATCCCGTAGCCGGTCGACGGCATTGCCGGTGAACAGGCCATGGGTGCAGGCGACCGCCGCCTCGACGCAGCCGGCGTCCTTGAGCCGCTCCAACAGCTCGATGATCGAACCGCCGGTGGCGATCTCATCGTCCAGCACGATGGCCCGCTTGCCCGTGACATCACCGACGATCGAGTCGATGTAGACCTCGTCGTCAGCCTTGCGTTGCTTGTTGCCGGCCGCGACCGGCAGGTTGAGCAGCCGGGCGAAGAGGGTCGCCGTCTTGGCGTTGCCCAGATCGGGGGAGACGACGATGGCGTTCGTGAGGTCATGGGCGCGGAAGTGATCGGCCAGCACCCCGATCGCGGTGAGGTGGTCGACCGGCACCCGGAAGAAGCCGTGCACCTGCGGAGCGTGCAGGGCCATGGTGAGGATCCGGGTCACCCCGGCCGTCTTGAGCAGATCGGCCACCAGCCGGCCGCCGATGGAGATCCGGGAGGCGTCCTTCTTGTCCGAGCGGGCATAGGCGTAGTGCGGCATCACCGCGGTGATCGACGCCGCGGAGGCACCCCGGGCCGCGTCGATCATCAGCAGCAGCTCCATGAGGTGCTCCTGAGTCGGCGGGATGAGTGGCTGGATGATGTAGACGTCCCGCTGGCGGACGTTGGCCAGCAGTTGGGCTTGCAGGCAGTCGTTGCTGAAGCGGCTGATGTCGACTCCGGACAGCCGCACCCCGAGGTTCGCGCAGATCTTGCGGGCCAAGGCGGGGTGGGCGTTTCCGGAGAAGACGACGACGTCGGTCACAGGCACCCTTCCGGGTCGGCGACAACTCTCGACGCCACCCTAGTCGAGTCGCCGCATCTGCTCGGTCCGTGCCTCCGACCCTGCCTCACGCCTGCCTCACGCCCTGCCTCACGCCTGCCTCACGCCCTGCCTCACGCCTGCCTCACGCCCTGCCTCAGACCGGTGCCACAGTCGGCGCGAAGAGGTGACGCCGCTGCTCGGTGAGCAGCTCCAGCAGCGCCTGGTGACCGATGAGGGTGGCGCCCGGGAAGCTGAGGAAACCGTGCACGGTGTGCAGGTAGTTCGTGGCCCGGACCGGCACCCCCGCGTGGGAGAGCCGCGCGGCATACGCCTGGCCCTCGTCGCGCAGCGGGTCGAGGTCGGCCGTGATCACCAGGGCGGGCGGCAGGCCACGCAGGTCCGGGCGCCAATACGGCGAGATGGCCGGGTCCCGCAGATCACCGCTCCACCCGGGGCCGAGGTAGAGGTCGCGGAAGGCGACGATCTTCGCAACGTCCAGGACCGGGGCGGTGGCCCGGCTGCGGATCGACGGGAACGACATGGACAGGTCGACCCCGGGGTAGAGCAGCGCCTGGTGGGCGATGGCCGGGCCGCCCTCGTCGTGCACGACGTGACAGACCAGGGCCGTGAGATTGCCACCGGCGCTGTCGCCGCAGACCGCCAATCGGGTCGCGTCGCCGCCGAAGCGCTCCGCTGCCGTTGCGGCCCAACGCAATCCGTCGACGGCGTCGTGGATGGCCGTGGGTGCGTGCGCCTCGGGGGAGAGCCGGTAGTCGACCGACAGCACGAGGGCACCGATCCGACCGGCGATCTGCGCGCACAACGGGTCGTACTGACGGGTGCTGCCCAGCACCCACCCACCCCCGTGGTAGAAGACGACCACCGGGGCCGGTGCGTTGCCCTCGGGCCGATAGACCCGCACCTGGCGTTGGGTGCCGTCGCGGGTCGTGAAGTTGGTGTCACTGATCCGCACCTGGCGGTTGACCGGACCGGTGACCCAGGTGAACGGCGCGTGCTGGGGCACCTCCATCCCGGCGCGGATCCGGGCCAGCTCCGCGGCGTCCTTGCCGGCCAACGAGGGGAAGCGACGGGCCAACCCGAGGGCGAGCAGACGGGTGCGCAGCGGCATACGGTACATGGCGCTCATCCTGCCAACTCATCGGTCGCGTCGATGACCGGCGTGGCCCGGGCCACCTCGCCCGAGGCCCTCCGGGCATTCGGGTATGCCGCGTCCGCGGCACTGGGCCGCGCGTGCAGGTGTCGGCGCAGTTCGACGAGCAGTTCGTGACGGGCCTGATCACCCATCGTCGTGGCCCCCGGGAAGCTGTGGTAGCCGTGCACGGTGCGCAGATAGTTCGTCGCCCGCACCGGGACGCCCGCGTCGGCCAGCCGATCGGCATACGCCAGGCCCTCGTCGCGCAGCGGGTCCAGGTCCGCCGTCTGCACGAGGGCCGGCGGCAGACCGGCCAGATCCGGGCGGAAGTATGCCGACACCCGCGGATCGGTGGGCGGCACGACATCGGCGAGGTAGTGCTCGGTGAAGATGCGGATCTTCTCGGCGCTCAGCACCGGCGCATGGCCGAGTTCGCGGGCCGACGGGAAGGACTGGGTCGCATCGGTGCACGGGTAGAGCAGCGCCTGGAAGGCGATCGCCGGACCGCCGTCGTCGAGGGCGGCGTGGGTGACGAGCGTCGCCAACGCACCGCCGGCACTGTCGCCGCAGACGGCGATCCGCTCGGGGTCGGCGCCCATGGCCCGGGCGTGCCGGTGGGCCCAGTGCAGGGCGTCGATGCTGTCGAGCAGGGCCTGCGGCGCCCGATGCTCGGGGGCCTGGCGGTAGTCGACGGACAGCACGAGTGCCGGCACCGTGGCGGCGAGCCAGGTGCACAGCGGGTCATAGAGTCGGGTGTTGCCCAGGACGTATCCGCCGCCGTGGAAGTAGAGCAGCACCGGCAACCGGACCCCCCGCGCCGTCGCGGCGGTCGCGTCCGGGGCCGGCCGATAGATCCGGATCGGCCGCCACTGCCCGTCCCGGCACTGGACCGATTCCTCGCAGATGTCGACATCCGGCGCCACTCCGCCGGTCACCCAGGTGTGCGGCCAGCGCTGCGGCGGCGCCCAGGAGCGCGCCGCCGCGATCTCCTCGGGCGGGAGGGCGACGATCGAGGACCGGCCGAAGCGCTCCAACGCGGCGGTGAACACCGCCGTGCGTAGCGGCAGCGGCGGGTGGGGCGTGCGGCTGCGGGTCGGCTCGCCTCGGCCCCGACCGGCCAGCCGCGTGGTGCGTTCGAGGCTTCGGACGATGGGATGCACGGGACAAGTGTGCCCGCTGCGGGACCTCGAGCAGGCCGAGTCGGCTGGAGTGCACGCGGGGGAGCCCGGGTCCGCGACCCATAGGCTGGGTGTATGAGTGTGCGGCGGGCCATGGGCGTGGAGACCGAGTACGGGGTCAGTGCGCCCGGTGGCCTGGTGGCGAACCCGATGGTGCTGCAGCAGAAGGAGTTTCGCGACCCAGTCCACGTCTTTGGGACAACTCAAAGAGTGGCGAGATGGTTTCAATCGAGTTCTTTTACACAGAACACACGATGAATAAGAACTCACGTCAAGATGGAATGTCATGATCTTTCCATCGTGCTTGGTTATTATTGGAATTGCAATGATGAACCTTGGGATGGTCCAGTTCATCGCCTCCATCTCTTTCCTACTGCACCAGAAATAGTATCCTTCGAGTACTATTTCGATATTCGGTCAACCCATGGATATGGTATGCAATTTCAGCAAGGCCTCGTTCGCTCGGTCACTGAGGATGCGTTGGTGATCGACTCAACGCACCGGTATGAGACGAGTTGGGAAGACTATTGCAAAGAATACGTTGAGTTGCACGATTCACAACCACAAACGCAGACGATCCGCATTGAATCAGTTGCGAGACAACCGCCGACGCTGTTCTATAACGGCGCGAACCTGACCTTCAAATGTAGCGACAGTGAAGCCTATGCCGCATTCTTTGTACAAGCCAGAGCGAAGTACGGAGCGGCTGCGGAGTCTCGTTGATCTCCTCGGGCGGGAGGCGACGATCGCAAGTGTGCCCGCTGTGGGACGTTGTGCGGGCCGACCTCGCCAGGGTCCACGGCGGGAGAGCTGGAGCCCTCGACCCATAGGCTGGGTGTATGAGCGTGCGGCGGGTCATGGGCGTGGAGACCGAGTACGGGGTCAGCGCGCCCGGTGACCCGACGGCGAACCCGATGGTGCTGTCCGGGCAGGTCGTCACGGCATACGCCCGGGCACACGGGCTGCTCACCGGGCGCGGGGCCTGGGACTACGCCGACGAGGCGCCGCTGCGGGACGCTCGCGGCTGGGAGCTCGGGCGCGGGTATGCCGATCCGAGCCAACTCACCGACATCGACGACCCGACGATGGCCAACGTCGTGTTGACCAACGGGGCGCGTTTCTACGTCGACCATGCCCACCCGGAGTACTCCAGCCCCGAGGTGACCACCCCTCGGGCCGCCATCACCTGGGACCGGGCCGGTGAGCTCGTCATGCGGGAGGCGGCCCAGTTGCTCAGCCCCGACCCGGCCCGGCCGACGATCGCGTTGTACAAGAACAACACCGACGGCAAGGGGGCCTCCTACGGCACCCACGAGAACTACCTGATGCGCCGGGAGACCCCGTTCCACGACATCGTCCGTGGGCTGACCGCCTTCTTCGTGGCCCGCCAGGTCGTGTGCGGGGCGGGCCGGGTCGGCATCGGTCAGGACTCGCGCACCGCGGGCTTCCAGATCAGCCAGCGGGCCGACTTCTTCGAGACCGAGGTCGGGCTGGAGACGACGCTCAAGCGCCCGATCATCAACACCCGCGACGAGCCGCACGCGGCGGCCGAGCTCTATCGGCGGCTGCACGTCATCATCGGCGACGCCACCCAGTGCGATGTCGCCGGGCTGCTCAAAACCGGGATGACCTCGCTCGTGCTGGCCTGCATCGAGGATCACGCCCTGCCCGGTGACCTGCAGTTGCTCAACCCGGTCGCCCAGCTGCACGCGGTCTCGCATGACCCGACCCTGGGCTATCGGGTGATGTTGCGGGACGGCCGGCGGCTCACCGCGCTGGAACTGTTGTGGATCTACCACGACGCCGTCGCGGCATACCTGCAGGAGCGCGGGCACCGCGGCGCCGCCGAGACCGACGACCCGGACACCGCCGAGGTGATGGCCACCTGGGCCGACGTGCTGACCCGTCTGGGCAACGACCCGATGAGTTGTGCCCGAGATCTGGACTGGGTCGCGAAACTCCGTCTCCTGCAGGCCTACCGAGATCGGGACGGGCTGGCGTGGACGGAGCCGCGGCTGGCGGCCGTCGACATCCAGTGGAGTGATGTCAACCCGCTCAAGAGTGTCTTCCTCAAGCTGCGCTCGGCTGGGAAGGTGACCGAGTTGATACCCGAGGAGGCCGTGCGCGCGGCGGTCACCCACGCCCCGGAGGACACCCGGGCCTGGTTCCGTGGGCAGTGCCTCACCCGGTATGCCGCGGACGTCGTCTCGGCCTCGTGGGACTCGGTGATCTTCGAAGTGCCCGGCCGGCAGGCGTTGCAGCGGGTGCCGATGCTCGAGCCGTTGCGGGGCACCAAGGCCCAGCTCGGCGAGGTGCTGGACCGCAGCCCAGATATCGCCACCCTGTTGCGTGAGCTGTTCGCCGACACGGACTGACCGCGTCGGGATACGGTGGGCCGGTTAGGTTTGGGGGGAGTGCCACCGGCCCGTCAGGCGTGCCGGGGCGGGAAGGAAGTCGTCATGCCGAGCCAGGAGCAGAGCCGTCCGCAGCGTCGCGAGGGCGACCCCGACGCCCCACCGCAGGCCCCGCCGGCAGCGCCCGGCGCCGCCAAGCAGGTGTCCGACGAGGACATCGACAGCGTCCTCGACGAGATCGACGAGGTGTTGGAGAGCAATGCGGAGGAGTTCGTGCGCAGTTTCGTCCAGAAGGGCGGCCAGTGACCGGCTGGGCGGCAACGTCCGGTGCGGAGGGCACGCGGTCCGGTAGTGGGGCGCGTGACGGGCGGTTGCCCGCGGCATACCTGAGTGCGGGGAGTTCGTCGTTCACCGAGTTCGTCGCCGGGGTAGCCCCGGAGCTGCTGCCGGCCCGTCGGCTGGCCGGCGCCGGGGTGGGGGCGGCGGGTCTGGAGGCGCCGCACGGCACGACGATCGTCTGTGTGGAGTTCGCCGGTGGGGTCGCCATGGCCGGTGACCGGCGCGCGACGATGGGCAATCTCATCGCGAACCGCGACATGGAGAAGGTGTATGCCGCGGACGAATACTCCGTCGTCGGCATCGCCGGCACCGCGGGCATCGCCATCGAGTTGGTGAAGCTCTACCAGGTGGAGTTGGAGCATTACGAGAAGATCGAGGGCGCGATCATGAGCATCGAGGGCAAGGCGAACCGCCTGGCCACGATGATCCGCAGCAACCTCGGGTTGGCCATGCAGGGCCTGTCGGTGGTGCCGATGTTCGCCGGCTACGACCTGCACGAGGGCCGGGGCCGGATCTTCTCCTACGACGTGACCGGCGGCTGTTACCCGGAGGCCGAGCACCACGAGATCGGCTCCGGCTCGATGTTCGCCCGGGGCTCGCTCAAGAAGCTGTGGCGCCCCGGCATGGATGCCGCGGCGGCGGTGCGGGCGTGCCTGGAGGCGCTCTACGACGCCGCCGACGACGATTCGGCGACCGGCGGCCCGGACATCGGTCGGCGGATCTGGCCGACCCTCGCGGTGGTCAGCGCCGAGGGTGTGCGCTTCCTGGGCGACGACGAGTTGGGGGAGATCGTGGAGTCGATCGTGGCGGATCGCCGGGGGAATCCGGGAGGCGCGCGATGAGCGCCGACCAGCAAGCGGGAGGCGCGCGATGAGCGCCGACCTTCAGGCGGGAGGCGCGCGATGAGTATGCCGTTCTACGTGTCACCCGAGCAGCTCATGAAGGACAAGGCCGACTATGCCCGCAAGGGTATTGCTCGGGGCCGGTCGGTGGTCGTGTTGCAGTACGACCGGGGCATCGCCTTCGTCGCGGAGAATCCGCAGAGTCTGCGCAAGATCAGCGAGATCTACGACCGGATCGCCTTCGCAGCGGTCGGGATGTACTACGAGTTCGAGAACCTGCGGGTGGCCGGCATCCGGTATGCCGATCTGCGCGGCTACTCCTACGACCGCTCGGATGTCACGGCGCGTGGCCTGGCGAATGCCTACGCGCAGACCCTCGGCACTGTCTTCACGACCGAACCGAAGCCGTACGAGATCGAGATCTGTGTGGCCGAGGTCGGCTCGACGCCGACGCAGGATCAGATCTACCGGCTGACCTACGACGGGTCGGTGGCCGACCAGCACGGGTTCGTCGTCATGGGTGGCAACACCGGCGCGGCGGAGACCCGCCTGAAGGCGGGCTGGTCGGCGGGTATGCCGCTCGCGGACGTCCTGCGCCTGGCCGGGTCGGCGTTGAGTGCCGACCCGGCGGGCTCGGCGCCGGACCGGGTGTTGGCGCCGGAGCAGTTGGAGGTGGCGGTGCTGGACCGCAACCGGCCGCGGCGGACGTTCCGACGGATCGTCGGGCCGTTGTTGGCCGACCTGCTCAATGTCGAGAGCTCGACGTCGCACGCCCCCGAGACCGATGACGGCGTGCCCGGTCACCACGACATCCTCTCGGGCGAGGCACCGCCCGATGAGGATGCCGACGGGTCGTCCGCCTGACGGAATCGCGGGCTCAGCGCCGCCGGCCGAGCACCCGCACCTTCGTGGTGCTCGGCTCGCGGTGGCCGGGGAGTTCGTCGAAGAGGCCGGCCGGTTCGTCCGGGGCTGGTGTCGACTCCGCGCTGACCTGCCCCGCTTCGTCCTCGTCCGGCGCAGCCGCAACGCTCTCGTCCGGCGCAGCCGCAGCGCTCTCGTCCTGCGGCGCATCGTGATCTGCCGATGCGGGTTCGAGGGGCTCGACGACCGCGGCCTCTGCTTCGGGCTGGGTCGGCTCCGGGCCGGTGCCCTCGACCGGCCCAGGGGTCGCCTCGGCGGTGGCCTCAGGCGTCGCCTCGGCGGTGGCCTCAGGGGTCGCCTCAGGGGTCGCCTCCGGCGTGGGGGCGTCCGTGGCTGGTGCCGGCTGGTCCAGCAGGCCGCCGGCCAGGGCGCCGCCGCCGAGGGTGGCCAGCATCTGGCGCACATTGCCCAGCTGCGCGGTGATCGAGTCGCGGCGCGAGGCCAGTGCCGCGAGTTCCCGGTCGGAGTCACGCTTGACCCGCTCGGCCTGTTCGCGTGCGGAGGTGACAAGGGTGCGAGCCTCGGCGCGGGCCTTCTCCAGCAGTTCGGTGGCTTCGGCCTTGGCTTCGCCGAGGGTGCGTGAGGCGTCCGCGGTCAGGGTGTCGGCGCGTTCCTGGGCCGCGGTGAGTGTCGATTCCTGGGTGGCCAGTTGCTCGCGGAAGTCGGCGGCG
>RRZT010134717.1_pt1 | contig 10604 bp, 7 predicted proteins | sample 2165551 | NCBI WGS metagenome assembly RRZT01 (sample SAMN10456910, study PRJNA506462) | wastewater metagenome | biome: wastewater; feature: sludge; material: wastewater sludge; isolation source: wastewater sludge with Escherichia coli K12::gfp cells carrying plasmid... | place: USA: Moscow, Idaho ...
AGGCCAAGGCGCAACTGGAACAGGAAAAGGCCGCGCTGAGCGGGCAACGCGACGAACAGGCCAAGCTCGCGACGGAACGCGGTCAGGCGCTCGAAGCGCTGAAGCAGGCCAAGGCGCAACTGGAACAGGAAAAGGCCGCGCTGAGCGGACGCCACGACGAACAGGCGAAGCTCGCGGCGGAAAGGCAAAAGCAGCTTGCTGAATTGCAACAGAAAATATCTGGCCACTTGGCGGCCGAGACAACTCTGTCGACACGCCAGCAACTGCTACAGGACGAATTGGTAAGAGCGGAATCGCAACTGGACCTGATCAAAGACATTTTCCTCAGAGACGCAGGTCTATGAATTCCAACGTCACTTCCGGCCACAGCAGTACGGCGATGGAACAGGCTGCACGCTTGGATAGTGTCGAAGCGGAGTCAGCGGTGGTTCCCTATGACGAATTCCTGCTGGAGAAGGCACGCACCCAATGGCAATTCGGAGACTGGCAAAGTCTGTCCCGAATTGAAATGGATAGCCTCAAACATCATCCGGATCGCGACAAGCTGGCTCTCCTCGCAGCCGCAGGGCACTTGCAAGCGGGAAATCCGAGTCAGGCAAGATCGCTCATTCGTTTCGCACTGGAGTGGGGGTGCAGCAAGAAACTGGTTGCGCGGATTCTCGCGGCCGGAGTTCACAATAGTCTTGGTCGAGCATCTGCCGTTATTGGGCAACGGCCACGCGCCTTAAAGCACTTCGAAGGCGCAATTCTCGTGGGAACTCCCGGTAGTGATGCCCGGCTCATTGCAGACGCCCGAGTAAATCATCAGTACAAACTTCTGGGGCTGACGGAAACAACCCATGCCGGGTCCGCAGCGCCTGGCGAGCAGATCGTTTCTAGCGTGATTGAACCGGACGATTCCTATCTGTTTCATGTCCCACTCCGAATCAATAACACGTCGACAATCTCGCTGGGACTCAATGCTCGGCAAGCCGACTGGATATCGGTTACAAACGACACTGTCGCTTACACCACGAAAAAAGGCGCGCCGCTTTATTGCGTAAGCAGTGAAACCGGAAATTTCGAGAAAGAGCCGCAGAAAGTTCAGCTGGCTGTGCAACCCGATACTGCCTATCTCCTCTCAGGGGCCATCGGTCACACGGGGGAACTTCCTCCCGTCGCCTGGGTGTTTCAGTATGCGAATGGCAAAAAAGTCGATTCTCAAACCGCCACGATCCAAGGAGGTCGTTTCCGGCTTGGTTTCAGAACTCAAAACGCCGTGGAGAAAATCGCCATCGGCTTAAGACTTAGCGGAACGGGTACCTTGCAATTGCGCGATACTGGCTTGCGTCTCCAGGAGCAGACCCACGAAGAGATCACCCTCTACTTTGACGAGCAACTTCAAAAAATCAAACAGGCGCAAAAGCAGGATGTAGAAAATTCGATGAAGCAGATCGAAGCCTGCATCCGCCTACAGCACTATCTCGGGCCGGAAACGCTTCTGCCCGATGTTCACAATTGGCCGATCAGTCCCGACCTCGGTGTTCTTCTAATCAACCTTGTCGAGCAGAACGAATACGATGCAGTGATCGAGTTCGGGTCGGGAACCTCGACGCTCATTCTGGCCAAGGCGCTGGATCGTGTAGCTCGGAGAGAAGGTAGGGATCCGTCACCTCTGCTAAGTTTCGATCATCTTCAGGAATACGCGGAGAAGACCAAGAAAATCCTCAGGCAGGCCGGTCTGGTAAATCACGTCGATGTCGTCACGGCACCGCTATCTCCCTGGAAAGACGAAAACAGTGAGCAGTATCCCCATTACGCATGTGATGAAGCATTGCAAGCGCTCAAAGGCACATTGCCCGAGACGGAAGCGAAAATCCTCGTACTCGTCGACGGCCCCCCCGCAGCAACAGGGAAACATGCACGTTACCCTGCCTTACCCAAAGTACTCGGAGTGTTTTCCGGGAAATACACCGTCCATTTCCTTCTGGACGATTATCTCCGGGCTGAAGAGCGTGAAATCGCCGAGCGTTGGCTTGGCAAGCTGAACGAACAGAAACTGGCCCATACACAAACAGAAATCAATAATCTGGAGAAAAAAGCATGTCTGATCGAAGTCCTCCCAGTTCAACAGGGAGATCCCCAATGAAAGTTCTGACGGTTTTCGGCACGCGGCCGGAGGCGATCAAGATGGCGCCGGTGGTCAAGGCGCTCGCGGCGGACAGCGCCTTTGACGCCAAAGTGTGCGTCACCGCCCAGCACCGCCAGATGCTCGACCAGGTCCTCGACATCTTCGCCATTCGGCCCGATTTTGACCTCAACCTCATGAAGCCTGGGCAAGACCTCAGCGACATCACCAGCAACGTCCTCCTCGGCATGCGCGACGTGTTCAAGCGGTGGCAGCCGGACATTGTCCTCGTGCATGGCGACACCACCACCACGCTCGCCGCCAGCCTCTCCGCCTACTACGCCCGTATCCGTGTCGGGCACGTCGAAGCCGGCCTGCGCACCGGCGACAAATACGCCCCCTGGCCGGAAGAAATGAACCGCCGGCTGGCTGCCTCGCTTACCGACATCCACTTCGCCCCGACCGAGAAGGCGCGCGCCAACCTCCTGCGCGAAGGTATCGACCCTGACGCCGTTCACGTCACCGGCAACACCGTCATCGACGCACTGCTGGATGTCGTCGAGCGCGTTCGCACCGATGCCGCGCTCCAAAACCGCTTCGCCAGCCAGTTTGGTTTCATCAACCCCGCCAAGCGACTCATCCTGGTCACCGGCCATCGCCGAGAAAACTTTGGCGCTGGCTTTGAGAACATCTGCCACGCCCTGCGCGACATCGCCGCCCGGGGTGACGTTCAGATCGTCTATCCGGTGCACCTCAATCCCAACGTGCAGGAACCCGTCCGCCGCATTCTCGATGGCGTGCCCGACATCCACCTGATCGCTCCGCTTGACTACCTGCCTTTCATCTACATGATGGATCGCAGCGCACTTCTCATCACCGATTCGGGGGGCATTCAGGAAGAGGCTCCCTCGCTGGGTAAACCTGTCCTTGTCATGCGTGACACCACCGAGCGTCCCGAAGCTGTCGATGCCGGCACCGTCAAACTCGTCGGCACCGATACCGCGACCATCGTCCGCGAAGCCAATCGCCTGCTCGACGATGCCACCGCTTACGAAGTCATGGCACGCGCCCACAATCCCTATGGCGACGGCCAGGCCGCTACCCGAATTCGTCAGATCCTCAAATCCACTACCTGTTAAGAGTCAGAAAAACCATGTTCAATACCATCTCCATGATCGGCCTCGGCTATATCGGCCTGCCCACTGCCACGCTTTTTGCCTCACGCAAAAAACACGTCATCGGCGTTGACATCAATCAGCACGCCGTTGATACCGTCAACCAAGGCCGGATTCACATTGTCGAACCCGAACTCGACATGCTCGTGCACGCCGCTGTTACCCAGGGCTATCTGCGTGCGACAACGAAACCAGAAAGCGCGGACGCTTTCCTCATCGCCGTCCCGACGCCGTTTACCGACGGCCACAAGCCCGACACCAGCTATATCGAGGCGTCTGCCCGCGCCATCGCCCCTGTGCTGGAAAAGGGCAACCTCGTCATCCTTGAATCCACTTCTCCGGTTGGTACCACGGAAAAACTTGCCGGCTGGCTGGCCGATGCGCGCCCCGATCTCAGCTTCCCGCAACAGGCTGCCGAAGCCGCCGACATCCAGATCGCCTACTGCCCGGAGCGCGTCTTGCCCGGTCGCGTCGTGCACGAACTCGTCGCCAATGATCGCGTCATCGGCGGCATGACCCGTACCGCCACCTACATGGCCGCGGCACTCTACAAAACGTTTGTTCAGGGCGAACTGGTCGCGACCAACGCCCGCACGGCGGAAATGTGCAAGCTCACCGAAAACGCCTTTCGCGACGTCAACATCGCCTTCGCCAACGAACTCTCGATCATCTGCGACAAGCTCGATATCAACGTCTGGGAACTGATCAGCCTCGCCAACCGCCATCCGCGGGTCAACATCCTGCAACCCGGCGCCGGTGTCGGCGGCCACTGCATCGCCGTCGACCCGTGGTTCATCGTGGATACAAGCCCCGACGAAGCACGAATCATCCGCACGGCGCGCGAAGTCAACGATCACAAGCCCGAATGGGTGCTCGAAAAGGTCAAGATCGCCATCGCTGACGTCCTCTCCAGCCGGCCGGGCGCGACGATGGCCGACATCAAGGTGGCGTGTCTGGGCTTGGCTTTCAAACCGGATATCGACGACCTGCGCGAGAGTCCCGCACTGGAAATCACCGAGAGTATTGTCAAACTCGGTTGTCAGGTGCTGGCCGTGGAACCGAATATCGACGTTCTGCCGGAAAAACTCTCCAGATCGAATCTTGCGCTCGCTTCGCTAGACGAAGCGCTGGCTACGGCCGATGTGCTTTGCGTTCTGGTCAAACATCGTTCCTTTATCGAGGCAGCGAGCGATATACGAGACCACGACGGAATCATTGATGGCGTAGGTTTGCTTTCCTCAACGCAGGCTAGCAGATAAAGATTATCTTCCCCTGATTAGCTGGACCCTACTGAACTTTGACCTAAATGGAAAATTTACTGACACGTAGCGCTTCTGATGCATTTCAAGAGGGCAACTACGCTCTCGCTTTAGAGCGTTATCGACAAGCAGGACTTGTGCTCGGCGAGAAGTTTTTTGAGGCTAATGTACAAATTTGCCGCTCACGTTTTTACCGGGCGCAGTCTTCCGCTACCGTTCCGCTGAAAAACGAGTACGCAGATCAAAAAGCCAAGATCAAGTATTCGGACAGCTTTAAAGTCGCCATTATTGCTGACGAGTTTACGAGCAACAGCTTTAATAACGAATTCTTCGCCATTCCAATCGAGCCGGCAAACTGGCAGGAAAAATTCGAAGAGTACTCTCCAGACGTGTTTTTTTGCGAGTCCGCATGGTCGGGCCCAGATCCCAAAGCGCGTCCCTGGAAAGGGAAAATATACGCGAGCAAGAATTTTCCCAAGGAGAACCGCACCGTTCTTCTCGAAATTCTGGCGTTCTGCCGTAAGAAGGGTATTCCAACCATCTTTTGGAACAAAGAAGACCCCACGCATTACACCGACCGCGTGCACGATTTTGTGAAAACCGCGAAAGAATTCGATTTCGTGTTCACAACGGCTGCGGAATGCGTTGAGAGATACAAAAAAGACTATGGCGTAAAGAATGCTTTCGCATTGCCGTTTGCCACCAACCCGCGCTTGTTCAATCCCGTGGAAACCGGGACACGCTCCTCAAAGATTGTCTTCGCAGGGAGTTGGTATGCCAACCATGTCGAACGTTCTCGCGACATGGAAAACATTCTTGACTCGATTCGCAGCAATGGCTTTGAACTGGAGATCTATGACCGTTATCACGGAGATACTGATCCACTCCATCTCTGGCCGGAGAAATACCAGCCGTATCTCAAGCCGGCGCAGCCGCATGATCGGATGCCCGGGGTTTATAAATCGAGTCGCTTCGGGCTTAACATCAATACCGTCACTGAATCACCAACCATGTTTGCTCGTAGAGTGTTCGAGCTAATGTCATGTAACACTCTGGTGTTGTCCAACTATTCACGGGGCACGAGCGAGATGTTCGGCGACCTCATTGTCTATCCGGATCGGGAACGAGATCGCCTTCGCTCGCTGACCTCATCCGAGATCGATGGTCTCCGTGCACGTGCGCTTACCAAGGTTCTCTCCGAGCATACTTACGCCCACCGCTGGAACACGATGCTGAAAGACATCGGAATCCCTCATCGGCCGAGAGAAAGCACAGTCACGGTGGTGAGCCTCGTCACTGAGCGGGCAGATGCAATGGCCGCAATCGCATGGTTTCAGCAGTTCGGTGCGGTACTGCCCGGTGCTCGATTGCTTCTTGTCGCAGAGAAGAGCCTGGGCGGCTTGGAGGTGGCAAGCCTATACCGTGAATTTAATCGATTTGGCGTTACTGTGACCTCAGTCAGTCACGCAGTACGTTATGCGATGGTTGACAAATATCGCCCGGTCGAGACAACGCACTTCCTGAGCATTGACCCAAAAACACCTCCTCCAGAGAGTTGGGCCGAAGCAGCAGTCCTCCACCTCCAGTATGTGGGGGACCTCCCTATAGCGCCGGCGTTGAGTAGTGAACAGCGATACCGCGTAGGCATGGTTAGTCCTTTTTCTGCGCTTCTCGCTAAGCAGCAATGTTTCGGACTTTGGCTTGAGAACAAAGAGCGAATTTCCCAAGCCTATTTTGTGTAAAGACCGTCATGAAGATTTCTATCGTTGTTCCTTGCTATAACGCAGCAGACAAGATCGGTCGCTGCTTCGCATCGCTTCGCGCCGTTGATTTTGATACAAGGGAGTTTGAGGTTGTCTTTGTTGACGATTGCTCAACCGATGGCACCTATGAGTTGCTTCAGAGAATCTGTTCAGCAATGCCGCACTGGCGTTCTTTGCGTCTCGAACAGAATAGCGGTTCTCCTTCGCGCCCGCGCAATAGAGGTATTGATGCTGCTCAAGGCGAGTACGTCTACTTCCTGGATTGTGACGATGAAATTCTGCCCTTAGCTTTAAGCGATCTTTACGACTTAGCCAAGAGGACGGGAGCTTGTTTGATTAGGTCCGAACTCCTGGCTGAAGATGGGCGCAGCCGCAGGCTCATGAATCAATTAGCCGAGTGGGACCCAGGATTGCCTTTGGCAAAGCGCCGGGAACTGATCATCCAAAAGCAAAGCACAGTACCTACTAGTTTTATTAGAACGGAATTGCTAAGGGAAAATCATATTCGTTGGCCGGAACACTTAAGGATGGGCGAAGATACCGTCTTTTTGGCAACTGCGTTATTGCATGCCGAACGAGTTGAATATCTGCCTAAGCCGACTTACGTCTATTACAAGTTGCCGTCGCTTACCCCCGCGAGTACCCAGCGTTATGGGAATAGGGAGCTACACGATCATTTACAGGTCTGGGCAACCGCACAAGAATTGCTGATGACGGTCGGCATTGATTACTTTCAAGTGCGGCTTAACGTCGGTCTTCGAGTTGCACTCGAATCGTTGATTTTTCGGAATCGCGGTGACGTCGACAAGGCGGCATTTTCTGATTTACAGAAATTTATCGACAAGAACTGGGCCGTCATCAACGAATTCAAGTATTCGCAGCGTCTGAAGGAGTTGCTTGCTTCCATACGAAGCGGGTCGTTCGATGAATTCAGGCACTTGTGTCGTCCTCGGCTCCTCATCGCGGGGCATGATCTCAAGTTCATAAATGATGCAATTCCTGAATTAAGTAAATCCTTTGATATTCGTATCGATGAATGGAAAGGGCACGCGATTCACGATGAGGCGGCTAGTCTTCGGCACATCGAGTGGGCCGAGCTCGTCTGGTGCGAGTGGCTATTGAAGAATGTTGAGTGGTATTCCAGTCGCAAGCGTCCAAATCAGCGTTTGGTTGTTCGAATGCACCGCATGGAGTTGGCTCGGTCACATGGTGAACTGATGGATGTCAGCAAAGTTGATGCGATCGTTACTGTTTCTGCGTTGTTTTTTGAGCGGCTTCTTGAGCGCTATCCCGATATTCCTCGATGCAAGGTTCGCTTGATCGACAACTATGTACGCACAAACGAATATCAAACAGAATGGCACCCCGATCGCCTATTTACGCTTGGGATGATTGGTATTCTCCCCGCGAGAAAAGGCCTGATGAGGGCCCTCAAGATTTTGAAGGAACTTCGAGAGCACGACACTCGTTTTCGGCTGGAGGTTTTCGGGCATCAGCCCGAGGATCTCGTGTGGGTGGCGCGTAATCAGGAGGAAATGGCTTATTTTGATGAATGCCAAGCATTCATCAACCACAATGATTTGTCATCCGCGGTGGCGTTTAATGGTCACTCAAATGTGAAAAAGGAACTTGCATCACGGAAAGTTGGTTTCGTTCTGTCTGTGAGTGAATCGGAACTGGGATTTCCTGGGCCGGAAAGCTTCCACATTGCAGTAGCTGACGCCTTCGCGGCTGGAGGTTTATGTCTGATACAACACTGGCTGGGCGCGGAATACATTTGGCCGCGTGAAATTGTTCTCGACTCAGATAGCGTCATTGCCCGAGAGATTCTGCGGCTCGCGGCTGAGGAAGGCGCCTATAGAGAAATTGCTGATGAGGGGCGAAGATTTGTTGAGAAGCAATATGGTATGGAGAGCTTCACTACTGCGGTGAAGGAGCTTTTTCTTGAGCTGGCATGAACTTTACCGTTTTGAAAATGAAGCTATCGGCAATAGAAGCGCTTGTTCTTATTGTTCTGACGCAATTCACGAATTGAAAAAATGAAAATAATTAATACGAGCCCACTTCACGGCGCGCGCTGGCCTTGGCCGAAAATGGATCTTGAAGAAGTTGTGCGACTCGCATGTGAGAATAAACTTTACATGCCGAACATCGGCTACTTACATATTCCTAATCTTCAAGATTGGACTGTTGAGCTTGGAGATGCGGCAAATTCCAAGAGGCTATGGATAAATTCTCTGGTATCGGCCCATGCGTGTCTGGAGCTTTCGAATACTAAGAACCAAGCAGCTTTGAAGCAATTTGCAAAAAATCTACTCGTAAAATACTTTCGTCAGTACGATAGTGATAAGGGCATATTCACAGCTGCGTGGAAAGATGAGCATGCCGTTGCCAATCGGCTGTTTGTAATTACGGCTTTCTTGCATGACACGTGTTGCAACGCAGACGATAAATACATATCGCAACTTGAACTGCTGTACCACGCTGAGCGCCACGCTGAATGGCTATTGAATGACGCGCATTACGTTCAAAACAATCATGGCGTGATGATGGATCTCGCACTGGCGCAGTTTGCTGTATTTATAGGCGGAGTTGATTCGGAAGCCTCTGAGCGATATTTGGCGAAAGCGCTGCGACGACTTGAGATGATGCTTGATTCGACCTTCGATTCCGAAGGCTGTTGCACGGAGAATAGTCCAACTTATCACTTTGTTAACTATGCGCTTTTTTCTTCTATCGAGCAGTTCATCCGACAATACTCTCTTATTGCAAATACAGATAAGTGGGTCGAAGTGCTGAGAAAAGCGAAGTATGTGGGGCGCCTATTCTTGCGAGCCGACGGAACAATCCCGCTCGTGGGGGATTCGGAATGCAGACCTGGCACTTTCTTCCCTCATGATGAGGCAGAGGCTATTGAAGGGGGGGGTCGGATATTTCCCTGAAGCCGGTTTTTTTGTTGCTAACCACAAAGATATGCAATTAACGCTTCGAGCAGGAGGAGCGAAATTCTCGCATAGGCATGTCGATGACTTAAGCATGACACTATGGATTCGAGGCAGAGACTTTATCGTGGATGGTGGTATGTACAACTACGATATTCAGGATAAGTTGCGACGCTGGTTTATTTCTAGTAGAGCTCATAGCGGATTTTATTTGGAGTCCTCTGGTGATGTTCGTTTTGCAAATTTCGATTCGCCTGCCGCAATGTCACATTTCGAATCGATGAGGCGCTTTCCCGATTCTTTCACAGTGCGGGCTGTTCATAACCTTTCTAAAGAGGCGCGGGTTAATCGTTGCTTGAGACTTGAGAATTCGATCCTGCATATTGATGATTCTTTTGTCAGTGATTCGGAACAGCGGTGGCGAAGCCAATTCATTTTTCATCCGTGTGTTGAAATTCTTCCACTTGACGAAGTGAATGGCTTCCGTCTTAAGAATGAAGAACAGGAGCTTGTTTTTAGAGTAAAAAATAGAGAATTTCGTCCCGCTGTCGAATGCAGCAATTATTCTCCGGCGTTTATGCAGTCCATGTTGTGCAAGTCAATTGTTATTCGCGGCCAGTCTCGCTCGTTGAATTTGCAGATCGAAATTTTAATTTGAGTTTATTCATATGTCTTCACAACCTCCCGCCTCAATGAAAATTGATAGTGACGGAAAAGTCACTATCGTTTCCTCGCCTGAATTTTTATTGAGCGATGTCGAAGTTTTTCAAATAATTGATACTAGAGCGAAGAGTGTTTCGATACTTAAGACTACTTCAGAACGACATGATGTATTCACGTGCATTGCGCCAACATCAGGTTATTTCTTCGCACGTTGCAATGTTGCAAGAAGGTCGACTAATCAGACTTCCTTGGTTGAATGCAAGCCTGTACTTTACATCCAAGAGAAAAGGCAGCTTGAAATCGCCTCAATACTTAGCGAGGCGGGAATTTCAGATAATGAGAACAACCAGCGGCTACCATATTTCCGGTCACCATCGCCGCAGATTGACTTTATCCTGGATTATTCCCAAAGCCCCTTAGGAGGTGAGGATAGAGTTCCCTTCGCGTTTAGTGATGGATTGTTGTGGGAGTACAGAGATTTCGAGTTTGGAAGTGCAAAATGTTCTATCTATTCAGCTAAACAACTGATTCCGATCAGTAGCGGCTCCCTTATATTTTCTGGTTATTGTTGGTGTGATGGTGTTTTCCATTTCGGCGATGGCGCTATTGAAAATAATTCAGGTTCGTTTTCTTCACCGCTTGAACACCTTGGAACCTATTCATACTGCTTGGTTGAGAAAGATCGCGTTGAGTTG
>RRZT012513838.1_pt1 | contig 10600 bp, 2 predicted proteins | sample 2165551 | NCBI WGS metagenome assembly RRZT01 (sample SAMN10456910, study PRJNA506462) | wastewater metagenome | biome: wastewater; feature: sludge; material: wastewater sludge; isolation source: wastewater sludge with Escherichia coli K12::gfp cells carrying plasmid... | place: USA: Moscow, Idaho ...
CGCGGCGCTGACCCCGCCGGTCGCGGGCGTGATGACCCAGCGTTTCGTGCCGCTGCCCGAAGGCGGCGCGGCGCCAACGGCCAAGGACCTGCTGCGCGGCCATGTCATGTGGTCGGCGCCGCAGGGCAGCCCCGTCCGCGCCGCCGCCGCGGGCACCGTGGCCGCGATCACCAATGACCCCGCCTTCGGCCCCAGCGTCGAGATCACCCACCCAGGTGGCAGCGCCAGCCGCTATCGCGGGCTGGGCACAGTCTCGACCGCGCTGGCGCATGGCAGCCCGATCGAGGGGGGCGCCCAGATCGGCACCGTCGGCTTGCCCGTGGGACAACCCCAGCCCGGCCTGATCTTCCAGCTGCTGGAAGGCGGCGCGCCGGTCGATCCCTCGGCCCGGTTGGGGGGGACTGCGCCGGTCGCGGGATCGGGCGCGGTCGAGGCCCTGATCGGGCGCATCATCCAGGTCGAAAGCGCGGGCAATGCGCGGGCGCAAAACCCGCTGTCGACGGCCTCGGGGCTGGGGCAGTTCATCGAAAGCACCTGGCTGCGGATGATCCGCAGCTATCGCCCCGACCTGCTGGCCAGCATGTCACGCGCCGAGGTGCTGGAGCTGCGCTTCAACCCCGACCTCTCGCGCGAGATGGTGCGCCACCTCGCGCAGGAGAACGAGGCCTATCTGCGCGCGCGCGGCCATGACATCACGGCGGGCCGGCTGTATCTGGCGCATTTTCTGGGGCCGGGCGGCGCTGATCAGGCGCTGCGGGCCGATCCGGCCAATTCGGTCGCGGCGGTGATGGGCGGGGCGGTAATTTCCGCCAACCCGTTCCTGCGCAGCTATTCCATCGCCGATCTGCGCAACTGGGCCGAACGCAAGATGAGCGGCGCGCGCGGTGGTGGCGGCGAGACGGTTATGACCGACGCGCCGATCTCACCCGAGGTCCGTGCTTTTATTGCCGCGATCGACCAAATTCGGCGCGCAATTTGATTGAAATCTTGATGTCACAGACTCAGCGCCTACAAAACCTTGTGATCCGTCGAATCTTGGCGATACTACCCTGAATTTCATCTTTGTCCGTTCCAGTTCAGATAACCGAGTGCCCATGTCCCCTCGCTTGCCCGCCGCGCCCCGCCGTCCCCAAGGTCAACTTCTCCGCACGACTGCCCTCGTCTCGCTTCTGCCGCTTCTGGCGTCGATCCAACCCGCTGCAGCGCAACTGTATCTGGATAACGGCACCGGGAACGGCGTTTCGGCAACCGACGGCACCTGGTCGGGCGCGATCTGGTCCGACTATCAAGGCAACAATCATCAGGATTGGCCCGGTTCAGGCACTGCCGTCCTTGGCAATATCCAGGGCAACGGAACGGCGACGCTGACCATTCCTGGCGACATCACGGTCTACAGAATCGTCGTCAACGATAATGGCTTCACGCTGGCCAGTGACGCTGGCGGTGTTGGCAGCCTGTCGGCAGGCAGCGCCAGCGGCACCTTGACCTTTGGAAGGTCGGTGGCCGGCAGTGCCGACATCAACGTTGGGGCGGCATTGAATGGCAATATCACCGTCGAAAAAGATGTGGGCCTGATCTACTCCGGCACGTCAGCGGCCCCGGCGGCGGGGACCAATCCCAATACCATCATCATCAACGACGGCGCCAAGCTTGAGACGAAAGAGACGGCCAAGACCAACGGCACGTTGAAGGTCTCGGGCAATGCGGATCTTGCTGGCCAGCATACCGGCGATGTGGAGAACACCGACACTGGCAACGTTACCTTGACGGGCAGCGTGACCGTTCCCGGGACCGTGACTGGGAACGTGTCCAACGCGGGCGTCTTCACCGTGACAAAGAATGCCAAGATTGACGGCAGTGTCACAAACACCGGCAAGGTCAATCAGTGGTTCGAACTTGATGGCGGCACCATTACCGGGACGCTGGACAACTCCGGTTATACCTACATCACCGCCAAGGGTGGCACGATCAACGGCAATCTTCAGAACCGTCAGGACGGAACCATTTTCCTCGGCCAGGACGATACCAATGTGCTGGATGTCAAGGGCAGGCTGACCAGCAGCGGCACGATCGAACGCGACAACACCTGGTATCCGCTGATCATCAAAGCCGATACAATCCTGTTGGGCAGCACGCATGTGTCGGGCAGTGGTGTTGTGCTGGAGGGGACGGAAGTGGTCGCCAACAGCCGGACCATCTCCAGCTACACCAGCCTCAACGGCGGCCTGGTGAGGGGGGGCCTTCTGATCGAAGGCGCCGATACCGTCACGGTGACGGTCACCGACAGCGGCACGGTGAAGGGTGATCAGAATGACATCACCAACACCCGTGGCTTCACGCTTGAAACCAACGCCGATGTCTATGATCTCGACGAGTTCCAGAATCTCGGCAGCAAGGCGACGCTGACCGTCAAGGATGATGCCGAGCTGGCAGCAAAGACGGTGCTGAACACCGGGGGAACCATCACCAATGCCGGGAAGATCACCGGCATCGTCACCAACGAGAACGATACCCTAAGCGGGGCGATCGGCCATATTACCAGCACCGGCGAGATCATTGGCACCCTGAACAACAGCGGCGCGGCAGATCTGGCGGGCGCGATCTCGGGGACCCTGAACAACAGCGGCACCGATGTCGACGTGACCGGTGATCTCGGGGTGGCGCGGGTGAACAACACCGGCACATTGCGGGTCAATAGCGGGGCCACGCTGACCTCGACCAACACCATCGACAACAGCGGCACGCTGAACCTGCAAGGCGTGGGTAACAATGCCGGTGGCATCAAGGGCAACGTCGCCAACACCGGGACGATCAACAGCACCGCCAAGATCGACGGCGACCTGGACAATGACGGCACCGCCAACTTGGCGGGCGAGATCACCGGCAACCTGGACAACAGCACCAACGACCTGACCCTCACCGGCAACCTGAAGGTCGGCAGCCTGACCAACCGTCAAAACGCCACGGTCGAGGTGAAGACCGGGCAGACGCTGACCTCTACCGGCACGGTCACCAACGAGCAGGGCGGCACTGTGCGCGTGCTGGGCGCGCTGTCGGGGGATGTCGACAATAGCGGCCTGCTGGCCAACAGCAGCACCATCACCGGCGACGTCACCAACAATGCCAGCGGCGCGCTGAACAGCAAGGTCAAGATCGCAGGCGATGTCACGAACAAGGGCACCGCAAATCTGGGCGGCGAGATCACCGGCCTGCTGGACAACAGCACCAACAAGCTGGCCCTGGACGGGAACCTGACCGTCGGCAGCCTGAAAAACAGCGGCACCATTACCGTGGATATGGGCGAGACGCTGACTTCGAAAGGCACTTCAGGGGGCACGGGCACGATTACCGTGAACGGCAAGCTGGTCTCGGAGGGGGCGTATACCAACAGCGGCACCTTGACCGTCAACAACGAGCTCGAAGTCGATGACGGGTTGTGGAACAACAAGACGCTGAACCTGAACAACGCCAATGTCACCGGGGAGGTGCGCAACCAACAAGGCGCGACCACCAATATCAGCGGCACCTCGACGATCATTGGCAACCTGAACAACCAGGGCACCATCACCGGCACGGCCGTCGACGCGCAGCTGTTTGTCAAGAACGGCACCTTCCACAACAACGGCACGATCAATGTCTCGGGCAACAGCACGCTGACGATTGAGGCCGACATCATCTCGTTCGGCAAGAAATCGAAGGTCAGCACCTCTGGCGTGACCCTGAACGGCTTCGTCGCCAACTATGGCAGCCTGACGCTGGACGGCACCAGCCCGTTGAATGGCGGGCTGTTGAACGCGGCCAGTGGCGACGTGACGGTGACGGCCGCCCAGAACGCGGCCAATAACAGCATCACCAACCGGGGCGACTTCCTCGTGCAGGCCAATGGCAGCCTGTCGAACGTCAATACGCTGGAAAACGCGGGCACCTTCACCATCAACACGAACGGCGCAGTCACGGCCGCCAGCGCCAAGAACAGCGCCGGCACGATGACCATCGGCGGCACCCTGACGGCCCCCCTGATCAACAGCGGCGGCGCGCGCGTGTGGCTGGTCAATGGTGGCACCCTGAACGGCGCCCTGAGCAATTCGGGCATCCTCACCGGCACCGGCAATGTGACGGGCCAGATCACCAATGGCGGCCAGATCCTGGTCGAGAATGGCAACACCCTGACGGCCGGCATACCGATCGACAACCGCGGCTATGTGCGTGTCACGGGCTCGCTGGATGGCGCGCTGATCAACAAGGTCAACAGCACCACCAAGCTGGATGGCGGCACCATCAACAAGACCGTCAACAATGCCGGTATCATGACCGGCGACGGGACCATCAAGGGCAAGCTGGACAATACCGGCCGCGCCTATATCGGTGGCCAGATGGCGGGGGTCACCAATTCGGGCCGGCTGATCACCGACGGCGTCCTGAACGTCGAAAGCCTGGTCAATACCGGTACCGTTCGGGTCAATACGGGTGAGGAGCTGGCCTCGACCACGGCCATCGACAACCAGAAGGGTCTGATTCAGGTCGATGGCAAATTGCGGGCCGGTCTTGTGAACGGGGCGGATGCGGATGTGCTGCTGAACGGGGGCACCATTACCGGTTCCGTCACCAACAATGGCTGGCTGGGCGGGCGCGGGACCATCAGCAACAGCGTGTTGAACGGTGGCACGCTGGTGACCAATGGCAAGATGACCATCACCAATCTGACCAACACCGGCAAAACCAACGTGAAGGCGGGCACCACGCTGGCATCGGCCAACGTGATTGACAACCAAGGCACACTGGATCTGGCCGGTACGCTGGACGCCGACCTGACCAGTAACGCCGATGCCACCACGGCGCTGACCGGCAACAGCGTGATCACCGGCAATGTCCGCAATAACGGCACCCTGCTGGGCAATGGCACCATCGAGGGCTTTCTGACCAATAGCGGCCTGACCAATGTGGGTGCGGGCCAGACCCTGTCGGCGAAGAAGACCTTCAACACTGACCGCCTGGCGATCTCGGGCACGCTGAAAAGCGATGTCCAGAACAAGGCCGGCGCCACGACCGAGATGCGCGGCGGCACGATTGATGGCGCGGTCAGCAATATCGGCACGCTCAGCGGGGCGGGCTCGGTTACGGGGACCCTGACCAATACCGGCACGCTGACCGCCATCGGCCGGTTGGAGCTGGGCAAGCTGGTCAACCAGACCACGCTGAACATTTCGAAGGGGAACACCATCGCCTCGACCGCGATGGCGGCGAACAGCGGTAATATCAGCCTCGGCGGTACGCTGGATGGGGGGCTGTCCAACAACCTTGCTGGCACCCTGCAGCTGCAAGGCGGCGAGATGACCGGGCTGCTGATCAATCAGGGCGTGGTCAGGGGCAACGGCAAGTTGACCGGCGGTCTGACCAACAACGGCAATGCCAATATCGGCGGCGCTGCTGGCAAGGTCACCAACAACAAGAATCTGAACATTCTGGGCAAGCTGACGGTTGCCGGTCTGAACAACACGGGAACCGGCGTCATCGCGGTCGAGGCGACCGATCACCTCGTCACCCAGACCGCGGCCACCAATAGCGGCCTGATGACGATCGCCGGGACGCTGGATGGCAACATCAACAATACCAAGACGGTGCGTCTGACCGGCGGCACCATCAACGGCCGGCTGACCAACAGCAACAATGCCAATCTGACCGGCAAGGTCACAGAAATCGTCAACGCGGGCACCGTGACGACGAATGGCGCACTGGAGGTCGGCAAGCTGACCAACAACAAGACCCTGAACGTCAATGCGGGCGCGACGCTGACCTCGGCCAATAAGGTGCAGAACACCGGCACCATCAACCTCGCCGGCAATCTGCAGGCCGATGTCGCCAACGCCACCACCGGCACGATCGACCTGGATCGTGGCACCGTCACCGGCGATGTCGACAACAGCGGCACAGTAGAGGGCAACGGCACCATCGACGGGTCCCTGACCACCCGTGCCGGCAGCGCCACCACGATGAGCGGCACCATCACCAAAGACCTGATCAACCAAGGCGCCACCCTGAAGTTGAGCAAAGACCTGACGATCAAAGGCGTGATTACTGGTGGCACGGCCCCGCAGACCAACCGCGCTGCGGCTGCTGCCGCTGCGCCCGCTGGGGCGACACCGGCAGCTGTCGCCGGGCCCAGCATGACGATCAATGCTGGCACCACACTGACCGCCTTGGGTGGCGTCACCAACTATGCGGGCTCTGCCCTGACGGTCGATGGCACGCTGGACACCACCACGGTCACCAATTACGGCAGCTACGCCCAGACCGGGACATTGGACGGTTCGCTGGACGCCAAAGGCGGCTCTGCCACCTTGGGCGGGACGGTGACCGGCAATGTCAATTATACCGGCGGCACCTTGGTCACCAATAACGGCCTGTCGATCGGTGGCAAGCTGACGCTGGGCAAGAACCACAAGATCACTGCAGGCACGCAGATCAGCGCGGCGAATACGCTGATCTCGGACGGCGCGACTCTGGCCCTCGACGGCACGCTGCGCGGCGCGGTCACCAACGAGGGGACGCTGGAGGCGAATGGCACCACCGGCAAGATCGCCGGAAACCTGAACAATTCCGGCACTATCGACATGCAGAACGGCAATCCCAATGGCAAGCTGACGCTGGGCGGATTGTCGGGCAATGGCACCGTGCTGATGGACGTCAAAACCGGTGACACGCTGGCGGCCGACCACATCGTGGTCGATGGCGGTCGGACGACCGGCAACCTGACGCTGACCTTCGCCAGCCCCGACAAAGAGACCGGCTCGCTCGTCGGCAAGCGGGTGATGCTGCTGGATGTCGATGACAGCTTCGGCACCCAGAACGACTTCACCTATTCGGCGACCCCGCTGTCGAATGCGTCCGAGCGGATCGTCTACTCGGTCGACCAGAACGGCGCCGATGGTGACCTGACGCTGGTCAGCCAGGTGAACCCGGCCATCGGCGCCATGTTCGCCAACGTCACCCTGGTTCAGTCGCTGATCGGCTCGGTCATCAACCGGCCGACCAGCCCCTATGTCACCGGCCTGGTCGTCGACAGCACCGAAAAGCCCTGCGGCGTTGGCGGCTGGGGCCGGGCAACCGGCGGTACCGCCGATGTCGAAGGCAAGACCGACAACCAGGTCAGCGTGCTGAACAACAAGGTCTCGGCCAACTATTACGGGATGCAGGGCGGCATCGACCTGGCCTGTTTCGATGACCGTTTCGGCGGTTGGGACATGGCCTTCGGGGCGCTTGGCGGGGTCAACATCGGCGACTCGCGTCAGCCGATCTTTGCCATCAACGGCTATGATTCGCAGGCGACGACCGGGTCGCTGTCCAGCATCACCACGACGGACTTCCAACAGCGCTATGTCGGCGTCTACGCCACCGCCAGCAAAGATCGCTGGGTGGCCGACCTGCAATTCCGTCTGGAAAACACCGACTTCGAGCTGAAGAACAAACCGGTGGTCGGCGACGGTCTGGGCATCACCGATCCGGACTTCAGCAGCGACGGCTATACGCTGTCGGGCTCGGTCAGCTATTCGATGCCGATTGCCAAGTCCGGTTGGAACCTGACGCCCACCGTCGGCTTTGCCTGGTCGAAATACTCGACCGAGAGCATCAGCTTTGACGATGGCTTCTGGATGGAGTTCGACGACAGCGACCGTCAGATCGGCTTTGTCGGCGCCACCGTCAGCAAGGCCTTCGTCCGGATGGAGGAGAACGCCGCCATCCAGACCTTCGCCACCGCGACCTACTATAAGGACTTCGCGGATGCGGCGGTCTCGCGGCTGTATAATGACGAGCTGGAAGGCTATGACACCCAGGTCATGACCTCGGACAACCTGAAGTCCTATACCGAACTCAGCGTGGGCGCGAACTATGTGAAGGTGCTGAACCCCGGCCGGGCCGGTGGGGCGCGCCAGTTCTCGACCAGTGCGCGCATCGACGGGCGTTTCGGCAGCAATATCGACAGCGTCGGCGTCACCGGGCAGATCCGGTGGCAGTTCTGATTGCATCCGCCCGACAGTGATTTAGTGTGCGGGCCTGATCCGGGCGGCGTAAAGCCGGCCGGATCGGTTTGATTTTTTGAAGGGGAGATTTCCCGATGTCGTGGTTCAGTAAGGTTGCCTGGAAAGAGGGGCTGTTCATGCAGCCCCAGCATCTTCAGCAGGCCGACCGCTATGTCGAAAATCTCGTCAATGCGCGGACCCGGTTGCTGTCCCCCTATCCGTGGGGCGTCAGCGACCTGACCGTGGACCGCGATGCCTGCCAGCAGGGCCGCATCAGACTGCGGGCGATTTCGGGGGTGATGCCCGACGGCACGCCCTTTGATGCGCCCGGCACCGGCCCCCTGCCCGTCCCGGTCACCGTGCCCGACGATGCCGCCGGCCAATTCGTCTGGCTGACCCTGCCCGACAGTTCGCCCAATATGCGCGACATGGCCCCCTATCAGGAAGAAGGCAGCTCCACCCGGTGGGGGATCCTGACCGAGGCCGTGGCCGATACCGCCGCCGCCAGCCGCAACGAACAGGTGCTGGAACTGGCCGTCCCCCGGTTGGAGCTGGTGATCCGCAAGACCCCGCGCCCCGGCTATCAGAACCTGCGCATCGCCCGCATCTCCGAGGTGCGCGACGGCGTGGTGACGCTGGATGAAACCGCGCCACCGCCGGCGCTGGTGATCGGCGCGCATCCGCAGATCCTGGGTTACCTGACCCGCGTGATCGGCTGGATCGAGGCGCGGCTGGAAAGCCTGGCGCGCTTTGCCGCCGATCCGTCGGCGGGGGGTGGGATGCAGGCCGCCGATTACCTGATGCTGATGGTGCTGAACCGCAATATCGGCGTGCTGCGCCACCTGTCAAAGACCTTCGCCCTGCACCCCGAGATGCTGTATCGCCAGCTGATCGCCCTTGCGGGCGAGCTGGCGACCTTCGACGGCGCCAACCGGATGGCGGCGGATTATCCCGCTTATGACCATGAAAACCCGAAGGAAAGCTTCGCGCCCATCGTGGCCGACATCCAGCGTTTCCTGTCGCGCGAGATCGGCCGCGCGATCCGGCTGCCGCTGCAACAGGTGCGGCAGAACTCGTATCTGGCGCAGGTCGCCGACCGCAACCTGTTCCGCGAGGCGACCTTCATCATCGAGGTCCAAAGCTCGAAGCCCCTGGCGCAGGTGCAGGCCCAGTTCCCCGAACTGTGCAAGGTCGGCCCCAACACCCGCATGGCCGAGATCGTGAACAACAACCTGCCCGGCATCCAGCTTCTGCATATGCCGAACCCGCCCCGGCAGATCCGGGTGCTGTCCAGCCATGTCTATTTCCGGCTGGAGAAGAACTCGCCCCTGTGGCGCGAATTCTCGGTCGCGCCGGCGGTGGGGATGCATTTCGCGGGCGATTGGCCCGATCTGCAACTTGAATTCTGGGCGGTGCCGGAGGGGACGTGATGGCCGGAGGGCGCAAGGACGACGACGACCGCACCGATCTCGGCGGACGCCACGGATTTGGTCAGGGCTCTGGTCAGGGCCGGGGCAGTCAGGACCCGTTCGGCCAGCCGCAATCCCCCTTCCCTGCGCCACCCGCGCGCGGGGATGATCGCACCGTCATCGGCGGCCAGATGAGCCCGCCTGGCCAGCAATCGCCCTATGCCAACCCCTACCCGCCCGCACCGCCAGCCGGACAGGGCGGCTATCAACCCGGCGGTTACCAGCCGGGCAGCCCGCAACCCGGCGGCTACCCCGCGCCGGGTGGTTATCCCGCGCCGGGCGGCTATCCGTCCGGGCATGGTCAGCCAACGGGCGGCACCTGGGTCGGCGCACCCTCGGCGCCCGCGCAATCGGGATCGCCCTTCCCGGCCTATCCGGCGGGGCCGCAAGGCGGTCAGCCGGGCTATCCGTCCGCGCCGGGCGGGCCGATCGGACAGGGCGGCTCTGCCAGCCCGTTCGAGCAGGCGGGCCAGATCGGCCGCGCGCCCGGTCAGGGCGATCAGGGCTTTTTCCCGCAATATCACCAGTCCGACAGCACCCCTCGGCGCGAGACCCCGCGCATTCCCCTGCACGAGGCGCTGCGGGTCCGCGATCTGGGGGCAGCGTCGTCCTCGAACCCGCTGCTGGCGGCGGCGGCGCCCCTGCTGATCCTGCTGGGCCGTCTGCGCACCGGCTTGGTGGAATTGCAGGTCGCCCCCCTGATGGAGCACGTCACCCGCGAGATCGAGCGGTTCGAACAGAACGCCCGCGCCGCTGGCGTCGACCCGCATGAGGTGCTGGTGGCGAAATACGCCCTGTCGGGCACCGCCGATGACATCGTCCAGAACCTTCCGGGCGGCAATCGCGGCGACTGGCAGCAATATTCCATGGTCGCGCGCTTCTTCCACAAGCGCGATTCCGGCGTCGGCTTCTTCCAGGAGGTCGAGAAGGCCCTGCAGGCCCCCGCCCAACGCTATAACCTGCTGGAACTGATGCTGGTCTGCCTGTCGCTGGGCTTTGAAGGCCAGTTCCGCACCGCCCCCAATGGCAGCGTCCAGCTGGCGCGGTATCGCGGGGCGATCTATGAAAGCCTGCGCCGGGTGAAGCCGCGCCCGGACGAGGATATCTCGGTCA
>RRZT011056090.1_pt1 | contig 10599 bp, 8 predicted proteins | sample 2165551 | NCBI WGS metagenome assembly RRZT01 (sample SAMN10456910, study PRJNA506462) | wastewater metagenome | biome: wastewater; feature: sludge; material: wastewater sludge; isolation source: wastewater sludge with Escherichia coli K12::gfp cells carrying plasmid... | place: USA: Moscow, Idaho ...
CCCCTTTCGCCCAGGCCCCGCGTACGCCGCCGAACCACCGGAGGAAACATGAATCGCAGGCTCTCCACGGCCGTCGCACTGACCGCCGCAGCCGTCCTCGCACTGACCGGCTGCTCCGACAAGTCAGCGGAACCGAGCTCCAGCTCGACAACCACCGGCGGGGGGTCCACGGCCTCGGCGGACCTGTCGATCGTGCCGCTCATCCAGATCGACAAGGACGGTGCCGAGGTGCCCGCCTCCTCCGGCGGAGACGTCGCCGACCCGGCCGGTGACGGCACAGCCAAGTGCGACCCCGTGACGATCGCGATCGCCGGCGCCTTCACCGGAGCGAACGCGGCCCTCGGACTCAACATCCAGTACGGCGCCAAGGTCGCCGTCGACGCGCACAACGAGGCCAACCCCGACTGCCAGGTCACGCTCAAGCCGTTCGACACCGAGGGCGACCCGCAGAAGGCGACCCAGGTCGCGCCGTCGATCGTCTCCGACGAGAACGTCATCGGCCTCCTCGGCCCGGCCTTCTCCGGCGAGACCAACGCGACCGGCTCGGTCTTCAACCAGGCAGGCCTGCTCTCCCTCACGGCCTCGGCCACCAACCCCGACCTGACGGGCAACGGCTGGAACAACTTCTTCCGTGGGCTCGCCAACGACGCCGTCCAGGGCCCCGCCGTCGCGAAGTACCTCGTCGACACGGCCGGCTTCACCAAGGTCTGCGTCATCCAGGACGACTCGGACTACGGCATCGGACTCGCCGAGGAGATCACCGCAGGCCTCGGCGACGCCGCGACCTGCACCGGCTCCGTCAAGACCGGCGACAAGGACTTCTCCGCAACGGTCGAGGCCGTCAAGTCCGCCGCCCCTGACGCGGTCTTCTATGCCGGCTACTACGCGGAGGCAGCCCCGCTCGCCTCACAGCTCAAGGACGGCGGCGTGACCGCGAAGTTCGTCTCTGCCGACGGCACGAACGACCCGCAGTTCGTCACCCAGGCAGGCGCCGCGTCCGAGGGCGCGCTGCTCTCCTGCCCGTGCGGCCCCGCGCCCGCGGAGTTCGAGACGAAGTACACCGAGGTCAACGGGCAGGCTCCCGGCGTCTACTCGACCGAGGGCTACGACCTCGCGACGATCATCCTCAAGGGCATCGACTCGGGAGCCAAGGACCGCAAGGCGCTCGTCGACTTCGTCGCGAGCTACTCGGGCCAGGGCCTCGCCCGCAGCTACGAGTGGGACGACAAGGGTGAGCTCGCCAACGCGCTCATCTGGATCTACGAGGTGAAGTCCAGCTGACGACCCGAGCGGCCGGCCCTGCACACAGGGCCGGCCGCTCTCGTCCGTGCAGCTGACCGGCGCGGCAGCGCCCCACCTCCCCCGAGGACCCGCCCATGAACTTCTCCCCGTCTCTCGACGTGGCCCACGCCAGCAGCGCGGTCGCCGATCTCGCCGGCGCCGCCCCCACCGCACTCATCGACTTCAACGTCGACGGCCTGCTCAGCAGCTTCTGGGCACTGACCGTCTCCGGGCTGACCTACGGCGCGATCTACGCGCTCGTCGCGGTCGGCTACACGCTCGTCTACGGCGTCCTGCGACTGATCAACTTCGCCCACTCCGAGGTCTTCATGGTGGGCATGCTCGGGCAGTACGCGATGCTCATGCTGCTGGGCTTCGGCCCGAGCGGGAACGCCTACGACATGGGCATCGCGATGACCGTCGTCTACCTCGGTCTCGCCCTCGTCGGCGGCATGGCCGTCTCCGGCGGCGTTGCCGTCGGCCTCGAGCGCGTCGCCTACCGTCCGCTGCGCAAGCGCGGCGCGACTCCCCTCGTCTTCCTCATCACGGCGATCGGTGCGTCGTTCGTGCTCCAGGAGTTCGTGCACTTCGTCCTGCCGAAGCTCACCGGCGGCTCGCTCGGCGGCGTCAACGCCCAGCAGCCGATCCGCCTCGTGACCCCCGAGACCCAGTTCTCGTTCCTCGGCGCGGACGTCACCAACGTCACGATCATCATCATCGTCGCCGCGCTGCTCCTCGCGCTGTCGGCGGACGTCTTCATCAACCGGACGAAGTTCGGGCGAGGCATCCGCGCCGTCGCGCAGGACCCGGTGACCGCGACGCTCATGGGTGTGTCCCGCGAGCGGGTCATCATGCTGACCTTCCTCATCGGCGGCATCCTCGCCGGCGCCGCCGCCCTCCTGTACACGCTGCGCGTCCCCAACGGGATCATCTACTCGGGCGGGTTCATCCTCGGCATCAAGGCGTTCTGCGCCGCCGTCCTCGGCGGGATCGGCAACCTGCGCGGCGCCCTCCTGGGCGGCCTGCTCCTCGGCGTCATGGAGCTGTACGGGCAAACGCTCTTCGGCACCGAGTGGCGCGACGTCGTCGCGTTCGTGCTGCTCATCGTCGTCCTCATGGTCCGGCCGACAGGAATCCTGGGCGAGAAGATAGGGAGGGCCCGCGCATGAACGGCACGACGATCAACCTCGGCGTCGGCGACCGCTTCCGCATGTGGTGGGACGCCCTCGCACGCCCCACGCAGTGGGCCATCGGCGCACCAGCCTTCATCCTCGTGGCGCTCCTGCCCGTGCTCCGCCCGCCGGGCATCGCGACGGTCGGCACCGACTTCGGTGGCGTCATGGCGCAGTTCGGCATGTACGCGCTCATCGCGATCGGCCTCAACGTCGTCGTCGGGCAGGCCGGCCTGCTCGACCTCGGCTACATCGGCTTCTACGCGATCGGCGCCTACACGGTCGGTCTCATCACGAGCCCCGCGAGCCCGTGGAACCAGACGGACGACTGGCTGTCGCGCGACTGGGCGTGGCTCGCCGCGCTGCCCGTCGCCGTCGCCGTCACCGCGACATCGGGGCTCATCCTCGGATCACCGACGCTGCGGCTGCGCGGCGACTACCTCGCGATCGTCACCCTCGGCTTCGGCGAGATCGTCCGCCTCATGGCGGACAACCTCGGCGAGATCACCAACGGCGGCCGCGGCCTCAACCAGATCGCCTACCCGCTCGTCGGCGTCTCCGAGGATCGGCCCACCGGAGTCTTCTCCGCGGGCAACGTCTCCACGCCGCTCAACTCCGGCACCTGGTGGTTCTGGGTCAGCCTCGTGCTGATCGTCCTCGTGCTGCTCATGGTCGGCAACCTCGAGCGTTCGCGCGTCGGCCGCGCCTGGATCGCGATCCGCGAAGACGAGGACGCCGCCGAGATCATGGGCGTCCCGACGTTCAAGTTCAAGCTCTACGCGTTCATGATCGGCGCAGGTATCGGCGGCCTCTCCGGGGCGTTGTACGCCGGCCAGGTGCAGTTCGTCGTCCCGACGAACTTCAACGTCATCAACTCGGTGCTGTTCCTCTGCGCGGTCGTTCTCGGCGGTCAGGGCAACAAGCTCGGCGTGATCCTCGGGGCGTTCATCATCGTCTACCTGCCGAACTTCTTCCTCGGCCGGGAGAGCCTGCTCGGCATCCCGATCGACGGCAACGAGATCGCGAACTACAAGTACCTGTTCTTCGGGATCGCACTCATGACGCTGATGATCTTCCGGCCGCAAGGGCTCATCCCGGCCCGGCAGAAGCTCCTCGCGTTCTCGCGCGAGCTCTACGTCGCCGCCCGCAGGTTCGCCCTCGGCCAGGAGACGGAAGCACGCACCGAGGGAGGGAGGACGCGATGAGGCTGCCACGCTGGCTGCGCTACTTCTCTCCCCGCCGCGGCAGGCTCGTCCCCGGCCCTGAGCTCGGCGCCCGCTCGGGCATCAAGGCGGGCGAGGCCCAGCTCGAGCAGGTCCGCGGCGTCGCCGGCTACCACCAGAGCCAGGCCGACATCCGCGAGGAGGACCTGCCCGACGGCGAGGTCGCCGAGCGCGTCGAGATCGACATCGAGGAGATCGTCCCCGCGCTCGCGGACCCGGACGTAGTCGCCGAGATGATCGCGCCCGAGCGCGCCGTCCGCGCCCATGTCGGCGAGGCGCTGCTCTCGCTGAGCAACGTCACCGTGAAGTTCGGCGGCCTCACCGCGCTCGACGACGTCACGTTCGACATCAAGCGCGGCGAGATCCTCGGGCTCATCGGCCCGAACGGCGCCGGCAAGACGACCGCCTTCAACGCGATGACGGGCGTCTACCGGCCGACGTCGGGCGACGTCGTCCTCGACGGGCGTTCCGTCGTCGGGGCGAAGCGCAACGAGATCACCCGACGCGGCATCGCGCGGACGTTCCAGAACATCCGCCTGTTCTCCGACATGACGGCGCTCGAGAACGTCGCCGTCGGCACGGACGCGCGGCACAAGACGTCCGTCCCGGGCGCCCTGTTCCGCACGAAGCGTCACCGCGCGGAGGAGCGCGACGCGATCGACCGCGGCATGGCGCTGCTGGAGTTCGTGGGGATCGGCGCGCGCGCGACGCACCAGGCGCGCAACCTGCCCTACGGCGACCAGCGCCGCCTGGAGATCGCGCGGGCGCTCGCGACAGAGCCAAAGCTGCTCTGTCTCGACGAGCCCGCCGCGGGCTTCAACCCGGCGGAGAAAGCCGACCTCATGGGCCTCATCCGCAAGATCCGCGACGACGGCTACACGGTCCTGCTCATCGAGCACGACATGCGCCTGGTGATGGGCGTGTGCGACCGGATCGTCGTGCTCGAGTTCGGCCGCAAGATCGCCGAGGGCACGCCCGCCGAGGTCGCAGCCGACCCGGCGGTCGTGGCCGCCTACCTGGGGGTGCCTGACGATGCCACTTCTTGAGCTGGAGAACGTCTCTGTCGCGTACGGACGGATCGACGCCGTCCGGAACGTGTCGTTGACCGTCGAGGAGGGCGAGCTCGTCACCCTGATCGGCGCGAACGGCGCCGGCAAGACGACGACGATGCGCGCCATCTCCGGGATCCGCCCGCTCGCGGGCGGCACGGTCCGGTTCAACGGCCAGGACATCACGCGCATGAAGGCGCACGAGCGGGTCAAGGCCGGGATCATCCAGGCGCCCGAGGGCCGTGGCGTGTTCCCGGGGATGACCGTCGAGGAGAATCTCGAGATGGGCGCGTTCGCCCGGACCTTCCTCACGAAGGCAGAGCGCGCGAGCACGCTCGACCGCGTGTTCACGCTCTTCCCGCGGCTCGCCGAGCGGCGCAAGCAGCTCGGCGGCACGATGAGCGGCGGCGAGCAGCAGATGGTCGCGATCGGGCGGGCACTCATGGCCCGGCCGGTGCTGCTGCTGCTCGACGAACCGTCGATGGGCCTCGCGCCGATGATGATCCAGCAGATCTTCTCGACCGTGTCGCAGATCAACAAGGAAGGCACGACCGTCCTCCTCGTCGAGCAGAACGCCCGCCAGGCCCTCTCCCGCTCCGACCGCGCCTACGTGCTCGAGACCGGCGAGGTCACCCGGGCGGGCGGCGGCCGCGAGCTGTTGAACGACCCTGCGGTGATCGAGGCGTACCTCGGCGTCGCCTGACGCGCGAAGACGCATGCCGCGTGCCGCGTGCCGAGGCCCCCCTCACCATGGCGGGCCTCGGCACGTTCGCGTCAGAGGTCGGTCCACTCCCCTACCTCTGGCTCCCACGTCCCGTCCGGGCCGTCGGTCAGCACTGGGGCGAGAAACGCCGAGACGAACGCCGTCGCAGAGACCAAGTCGGTCAGCCCCGCACATGCCGGGACCGGTCGTGCCTCTCTGGCGTACCGGGTCGCCCAGGCTGCCGGCGGATCGAACACCACTGGCCCACTCAGGCCACGAAAGATCCACTCCGCCGCGATTGCACCCCGGAGCGCGCCCGCGCCGAAGCACTGCGTGCGCGCCAGGACCACAAGGTCCACCAGGTCACGCACCCGAGACGAGCGCGCACCCGCAAACGTCGAGGCAGTCGCGCACACCTTGTCTGCGACGTGATCGACCGCCGGGTACATCAGCACCTCGGTGGCAGCCAGCCCCGGGAACGTCACGGCCGGCCCGATGCGCCCCAGCTCCGGCGCGGCGGTCATCAGCGACCCGACCGCCAGGTCCACCCTTAGAGGGTTCTGCCGACGTCCGTCGCACTCGACGTTGATCGACACCCGCTGGACGAACACCCGAGGCTGGGACTCGCCCGTGCTGACCGGCGAGGCCGACCCGACGCGGAACGTGAAATGGTCGCGCACGTCCAGCGCGCACAGCTCGCGCAGCTCGTCCAGGACGAACTCCATCGAACCCTCACGGCGCAGCAGGTCCACGTCACCGGTCGTGCGCGCGTCCCGGACACGAGCGATCATCGCCGTCCCGCCCTTGAGCACCCACCGCCCGTCAGCTTCCGCGAACACTCGGGCAAGGAACCGCTCCTGAGTGAACTCCCGCTGCGCCCGCTGCGGGTCTACCCCGTCCAGCTTGGCGCGGGACGTCACAGCCGCCAGCAACGCCCGCCCGGTCCCGTACTGATCCGCGAGCGCGGCGCTCGGCTCACTGGTCATCGTCGTCTCCGCTCTCGATCTGCGGGGGCGCCACCTTGCCCATCAGCGCCTTGTTCGCCTGAGCGAGGCGGGCTATCTGGGCGGCCAGGGGGGCGGTCTGATCGATGGTGGCGCGCAGCTGGGGGGTGAGGCTCGCCGTGACCCGGCGGGCCGGTTTGGCAAGCTCCTCACGAAGCGGCCGGAGCATCTCTTCCACTCTGACGAGCGCGGACACATCCTCCGGGGACAGCACGGGAGGCACGGTGGGCAGGCTCGCCCGCATTCTCGCGGCGATCTTGGACGTGTCGACCCTCAGGTCCCAGGCTCTGCCCCAGTCAACGTTGAGACCCGAGAGGTCGGAGATCGACCGTTCGACCGCATTGGCGCCGAGATCGGCCATGTCGAGCAACGCCTGGACCATCTCGACGCCGTCACCGTGTCCCGACCTGGCAGCGAGCGGCCCCAGGCGATCCGCGAGCGCGGCCGTGTCGAGGATGCCCTTGAGGACGCCGTCGCCGACGACCTGTGAGACGTGTTCGAGGTCGTGGTGGGCGGTGACGAGGTCAGCAGCGGTGCGCTCGGGCGTGGTGACGGGCAGACCGTCGACCACGGTGACGTCGGCGCCGTCCAGCGGCAGGAGGTGTAGGCGCACGTCGTCACGACGGGTCTGGCGACGATGCGGGTAGGTCACGTGCAGCTCGTCAGCCAGCAAGGTGCCGAGCCCCTGGAGGAGCGCCGCGCTCTGGTGGGAGATGACGCCGGCCGAAGGCAGGTGCTTCATCCGCTCGCGGACTGTGCGTACGGGGTCGAGCGCGAGCCAGACGGCGCGGGTGTGGGTGAGATGGTCCTGGGGAGCGGCGGTCACGGCGTAGACGCCGCGGCCCATGCGTTCGAGCAGACCGATGGCGGTCATGCGGGTGAGCTTGGTGCGGCTGATACCGAGGTCATCGGCCTGGGCTGTGGTGATCAGCCCCCACTGGTCGGTGGACAGCTCCGCGATGCTCACAAGCGCAGCCTGGTCCATGCTGCAAATGTTACACCTTTGGCGATACAAGTGAAGCAACAGTTGTCGTCTTGCTCGAGAGACATACTGCGCTTGTGTCGCCATTCGTGTGACAAATGAAGCGCCAACTCCACCCACCCCAGACGTCTACCCCGCCGGGCCCTCCCCCGCGACGACGGCGAGCACGCCCTCGCCGAACTTCTCGAGCTTGCTCGCGCCGATGCCGCTGATCTGTCCGAGGTCCGCGAGCGCGGCTGGCCGTGCGACGGCGATCTCGCGGAGCGTCGCGTCGTGGAAGACGACGTACGCGGGCACGCCGGCGTCCTTGGCGGTCGCGGCGCGCCAGGCCCGCAGCCGCTCGAACAGGTCGGCGGCGTCCGCGTCGAGGCCTTCGACGACCCGCGAGCCCCGACCGCCGCCCGTGCTCCCAGCACTGCGCCGCGAGCGCGCCGGGCGGGGTGCCTCGCGGCGCATCGGCACCTCGCGGGCGCCCGACAGGATCTCCGCGGACCCGGCGGTGAGCTCGAGCGTCGAGTAGCCGCGTGCATCGACGGAGAGCAGCCCCTGGGCGAGGAGCTGGCGCACGACGCCGCGCCACTCGCCGTCGGACAGGTCGTCACCGATGCCGAACGTGCTCAGCGCCGTGTGCCCGAGTTGGGCGACGCGCGGCGTCTCCTTGCCGCGCAGGATGTCGATGACGTGCCCCGCGCCGAAGTGCTGGCCGTGCTCGCGCTCGAGGCGCACGACGGTCGACAGGAGCTTCTGCGCAGGGACCGTGCCGTCCCACGTCTCGGGCGGCTGGAGGCACGTGTCGCAGTTGCCGCACGGCGCGGACTCCTGCCCGAAGTACGCGAGGAGCCGCTGGCGGCGACAGCCGACCGTCTCGCACAGGGCGAGCATCGCGTCGAGGTGCGCGGAGAGCTGGCGCTTGTGCGCGGCGTCGCCCTCGGACGTGTCGATCATGCGGCGCTGCTGGACGACGTCGGCCAGGCCGTACGCGAGCCAGGCGGTCGACGGCTGCCCGTCGCGGCCAGCACGGCCGGTCTCCTGGTAGTACCCCTCGACGGACTTGGGCAGGTCGAGGTGCGCGACGAACCGCACGTCGGGCTTGTCGATACCCATGCCGAACGCGATCGTCGCGACCATGACGAGGCCGTCCTCACGCAGGAACCGGGACTGGTTCTGCGCGCGCACGGACGCGTCGAGGCCTGCGTGGTACGGGAGCGCGGGGATGCCTTGCGTGGTCAGGTGCTGCGCGGTCTGCTCGACGCTCGCACGCGACAGGCAGTACACGATGCCCGCGTCGCCCGCGTGCTCGGTGCGCAGCAGGTCGAGGAGCTGGGCGCGCGGGTTGTCCTTGGGGACGATCCGGTACTGGATGTTGGGCCGGTCGAAGCTCGCGACGAAGTGCCGGGCGGCCGTGAGCTCGAGGCGCTCGGCGATCTCGGTGCGGGTCGCGGACGTCGCGGTCGCGGTGAGCGCGACGCGCGGCACGGCGGGCCAGCGTTCGTGGAGCACGGACAGCCCGAGGTAGTCGGGACGGAAGTCGTGACCCCACTGGGCGACGCAGTGGGCCTCGTCGATCGCGAACAGGGAGATGCCGGGGCCGGCGTGCGCGGCGGAGAGCAGCTCGAGCATCGACGGGACGCGGAGGCGCTCGGGCGCGAGGTAGAGCAGGTCCAGCTCGCCGGTCAGGACAGCCTGCTCGACGGCGCGACGCTCGTGCGGCGCCTGCGTCGAGTTGAGGAAGCCCGCCCGCACGCCGAGCGCGGAGAGCGCGTCGACCTGGTCCTGCATGAGGGCGATGAGCGGCGAGACGACCACCCCGACGCCGCGCCGGACGAGCGCGGGCACCTGGTAGCAGAGCGACTTGCCGCCGCCGGTGGGCATGAGCACGAGCGCGTCGTCACCCCGCACGAGCGTGTCGACGACGTCTGCCTGGTCGCCGCGGAACGCGTCGTAGCCGAACACGCGTCGCAAGACGTCGACCGGCTGGGCGCCCTCGGTCTCGTGCGCGGCAGCGCGGCTCGGGTCGTGGGTCGGGAGACCTGCGGGATGGGCGTCGCTCGTCGCTGCGGTCACCACCTCACTGTAGGTGGGCGGGCTGACGTCGCGGGCTCGCGCGGCCTGCGCTGTGGATCGCGCGCCTTGCTCAGGGGCCGGGAGGGACGCCAGGATGTGCGCAGGCGATCGAGGGGGACACGTGCACGACGACACCAGCGCAGGTGACGGCTCACGGGGCGAGCACGTCCCGCTCGACCTGTGGGCCGGCGTCGCTCGACGCCCGCTGCCGCGGATGGACGCACCGCCGCCACCGCCACCCCCGTCGGTGGTCGCTGCACCGCCACCCGGCCACCGCCTAGCCCCGGCCACGCCCGGAGCGGGACCGGTCCTCGACGTCGCACGCGAAGCCTCTCCCGCTCCGGCTGCCCCGCGCGGCGAGCGACGTCGGCTCCTGCTCCGGGCGGGTGTCCCGGTCGTCGTGCTCGGGCTCGCCGCGGCGATCGTGGCGCCCAACCTGATGGACGATCCTGGGGAGCCGCGCCTCGCGCGCCCGACGACCCCGTCCAAGGCCGACCCGACCGCGCTGCTTCCCGACCTCGTCTTCGGCGACGACCACGCAGCCGACCTCCCCCTCCCCGAACCGCTCAGCGCAGCCCCCCAGGCTCCCTCGGGGACGGACGAGCGTTGGCGCCTGACCGCCGACGACATCGCCGACATCTGGGCGCAGGCCGCCCGCGACGAGGAGGGCGCGGAGGCACCGCTGCTCGTCACGGCCAGCCACGCGACGGCGGGAGCCGCACACGAACCGAACGTCTCCGGCGTCGTGCCCGTGGTGCTCACGGGCAACCGCCCGTCGGAGACGTGGCAGCCGCGCCGCCTCCTCGCGGCGCTCGACGCCGAGGACGGTGCGGTCCTGTGGACGTGGGCGTTCGACACGTCGTCGTTCAGCCCGTGTCAGGTCGTCGGGCGAGGCGCGAGCATCGTGTGCACAGGGATGTCGAGCGACCCGGCCTCGGCGACCACCGAGGTCACGGTCCTCGCTGCGCGCACCGGAGCGCAGGTCGCCGGGTTCACGCCCGTGGGATGCAGTCCCGAAGCTCTCGTCCAGCACGGCACCGGCCTGTACTGGGCGGGGATCGGGACGGACGGCGCTGACGTGTGCGTCGGCGGCGGGGCGGAGAGCTTCGCCACACTGACCG
>RRZT011263359.1_pt1 | contig 10599 bp, 10 predicted proteins | sample 2165551 | NCBI WGS metagenome assembly RRZT01 (sample SAMN10456910, study PRJNA506462) | wastewater metagenome | biome: wastewater; feature: sludge; material: wastewater sludge; isolation source: wastewater sludge with Escherichia coli K12::gfp cells carrying plasmid... | place: USA: Moscow, Idaho...
CTGTGTCGACGCATTCCGACATGGCTGCGCAATCTGTTGTATTTCGCGTTCGCGTTCAGATAATGCGGGGCATAGTCGTCCTGTCGGTTCCCGCGACGCGAGTACATTGAAATCATGACCGATCCGCTGCATATCCAACTCACCGCGCGCCCCACCGTGGACGACTGGCAGCCCGACTGCGTAATGGACGGCTACCAGCAGGCGACGATCCATCTCGGCCATGATGACGAAGGCGATATCGTCGCCACATTCGTGCGCCGGGACCCCTCGAAGCTGCCCATGAGAGCGCGATGGAGGCGTCAGCGGTTCGCGCTGCGCGGGCACCGGCTCGCGGTGATGTACGTGCACGGGTGGAACGACTATTTCTACCGCCGTCACGAATCCGAGTTCTGGGAATCGCTCGGCATTCCCTTCTACGCCGTCGACCTGCGCAAGTTCGGGCGGTCGTTGCGGGATGGCCAGACCCCTGGATATATCGAGGATCTGCACGATTATGCGGCGGAATTCAACGCCCTACGCGACCTGGTCGTCGCCGAGCAGGGCGAGCAGGTGCGCATCCTGCTGGTCGCCCATTCGCAGGGCGGGCTGAGCTCGGTGTTGTGGCTGAATTCGCAGCGGCCGCATCACGTCGAGGCGGTCGCGCTGGACTCGCCTTGGCTGGAATTGCAAGGCAACCGCATGTTCCGCATACTGTCGACGCCCGTGGTTCAGGCGTTCCAGCTGGGCGGCGGCAAAACGGTGATGCCGATGCGCGATCCGGGGTTCTACGGCCGCTGCATCGATTGCGAGACCGGCGGCGACTGGGATTATCTGCGCCATCCGCTGGTGGACCCGCAGCGTTTCTTTCCCCGCGCCGGGTGGATGCGGGCGATCTACAATGCGCAGGCCGAGGTGTCGCGCCGGCTCGACATCCGCATTCCCGTGCTGGTGTGCACGTCCGACCGGACCATGCTGCAGCCCACATGGGATGAGGCGATGCGCGAGGCGGATTCCGTGCTGGACATCACGGCGATTCGCCAGGCGGCGCTCAACCTCGGCGATGTGGTGACGCTGGCGACGATTCGCGGCGGCCTGCATGATCTGAGCCTGTCGCGGCCGGCCGCGCGGCGTAGGTATTTCAGGATCGTGGCCGACTGGGCCTCTCTGATGGCGTGGCGGAGGGTGATTCCGCCTGCGCATCTGCGCACCGCGTTGGACGCAGTCGCGGCGGCCGGCAGTCATGTCGGTGGCGTGAATCCCGATGTCGGCCCCGACGCAAAATCCTGAGGTCCCGCAACGGCTCGCGGCCGGCGTCCAGCTGCGAGCCTGCGCAGGTCACGCCGACTGCCGCACCACCAGCTCGGTCGGCAACATCACCGTACGCGGCGAGTCGATGCCGTGAATCTTTTTGATGACGATGTCGGCCATCACCTTGCCGCGCATCTCCATGTGCTGATCGACAGTGGTGATCTGCGGGTTCGACTCCCTCAGCATCCGCGCGCCGTGGCTGGCGGTAAAAAGCCATTTCTGCCATTGGATTTCCTTATGGCGGTTTGGGTTAGATGACGGGCAACCCCTTGCTACAATGAGAGGGCTTATAAATCCGTTTGTTTTAAGCAAACCCCGAGCTTACTTCCACCGTAATCGCCACGCTCGGCGGCTTCGCCCCAACGGTCAAACTCGGCATCACTAATCACAACACACTTCCTACTTTCATTTCACAACGCCGATAATATCGGCTGAACATTAATATTTCCGTGGACTAACCACGCCATAAAGACGCGCCTAGCCGGTAAGCCTGTTGATCTGGCGAAGCCGTTCGCTGCGGCCGGCAAGGTCACGGTGACGGTGGCGCTCAAGGGCACGGACTTCGCGAAGTCCTTCGAGGTGACTGTCAAGTCCGCCGACAAGACAGCTCTGAACGAGGTGATCGCGGAGGCCGGCAAGCTCGCCGAGCCGGATTACAAGTCCGGCTCGGACGAGTTCGAGGCCGCCCTCGACGCTGCGAAGAAGGTCGCCGCCGACGAAGGCGCGACTCCCGCCCAGGTGGCTGACGCGCTTGCCGAGCCGCAGAAGCCGGCGGTCAAGCCGAGCCCGAACGGCAAGGTGGATGCCACCGAGCCGAGCGGCCTGAGCAAGACGGGTGCCTCGACGATGGCGTTCGCCTGTGTTTTGTCAAGTTGTTATAGGCCAGTGTGGCGTGAGTTTTCCTTCCGAAAAAGCGGTAGGTTTTAGTCCAGTTCGGAACTGGCCTGTCATTGCTCGTGTTTTATTGTTTCATTGCATAAGAGCATGAGTCCTGCGATAGGACTCGCCCTCGAACCTGAGCATCCTGCCGTGATGCACGGTCCGGTCGATGATCGCCGCGGCCATGTTCGGATCCCCGAACACCCGGCCCCACCCGCTGAACTCGATGTTCGTGGTGTAAACGATGGATTGCATCTCGTACGCGTTGGTGATGACCTGGAACAACAACCGGCTGCCTTCCTCGTCGATCGGCACGTAGCCCAACTCGTCGATGATCAACAGGCGGGCCTTGCCGATGGACGCGATTTCCCTGTCGAGTTTGCCTTCCGTGCTGGCGTGCAACAAGCGCATGACCAGGCCAGCGGCGGTGAAGAACCGTACCGTCATGCCTTCCAGGCAGGCCTTCCTTCCCAACGCCATCGCCAGATGGGTTTTGCCCGTGCCGGGAGGTCCGAACATGACCACATCCTCCGGACGGCTCGCGAACTCCAATGATTCAAGCGACCGCCTGCCCCAATCCACCGGAAAACGAATGTTCTCCCAGTCATAGCCGTCCAATGTCTTGACGGCCGGGAAACCGGCCTGCTTGAGCAGCCGGGATCGTTTCGATCGTTCCCTGGACTCGATCTCCGCGTTCATCCATTGGTCCATGAACTCCATTTGCGACGGGGTCGCGGTTTCGAGCTGGTCGGCGAGCACTTGCCTGGTCAACGGCAGTCGGCGCGCCAATCGCATGATCGTTTCCATTTTCCTGTTCGTGGACGCGCGGCGTCGGGTGGCGTCCGGCGCGGGGTTCTGGATCCGGCTCATCGGTCCTTCCCTCCTTCCCGCTCCTTGAGCGTATCGCCATCGCCTGTTTTCATGAAGTCGTCGTACACGCTCAGGTCGGGCGCGGGAACATCGGCCGGCGCCTCGCCGGACGCTATCCGTCTGGCCATGATGCTCAGGGCTGCCTCGTCGATCGGTCTGCCCTGGCCGATGATGTGTTCCGCGGCTTTGCAGGCCGCGTCGAAACCGCAAGCGGCACCCACGCGCTCCAACAAGCGGAACGTGGCCTTGCGCCGGGCGGAGTCCTGCGCGTCGATCAGGGTTCTCAGGCCCTCGGGAAAATCACCGCGCACGGGTGATTCGCCCCACGCGCGTGGCTTGCGCGCCAATGCCGGCAGCAGCGACGACGGGCTACGCACCGTACCGGCCTGCTCGCCATAAGCCCTGGGCAGCGAGGCCACCTTGCGGCCGTCGCGGGTACGGATCTCCACGTCGAACGCGCGCAATCCCACCAATAGCGGCCAGCTACGCCAGGCCGGGCCCGCGAGGTAACGATACGAACCGACCTGTATGACACCTTCCTTGTCGGCGCGCCGTTCCTGCCAATCGACCGCGTCGAAGCGCACGCGCGGCAATGGCCGCATGCCCGCCCGGTCCTCTTCGAACAAGTCGTTCACGCTTTCATCAGCCCGGTAATGCTTGTCGTTGCCGAGTTCGTCACACCGCGACAGCAGATGCTTGCTTAACTGCGCATAGGACTCGACGTTCAACAACGGGACCATGAGGTTGCGGCGCAGGAACCCGACCGCGTTCTCCACGCTGCCTTTCTCCCAACCGCTCCTGGGATTGCAGAACCTGGCCTCGATCCGGTAATGCTCCAGGAACAACTGGAAGAGCCCGACGATCGTGATCTTGTCCCAAGCGGTCCGGTGCGCGGCCCCTGTGGCGTTATCCATCACCAACACCATCGGAACCAGGCCGATATGCTCGAAGATCTCGACCAATCCCTCGCACACGCATTGCGCGTTCTCGCCAGGCAACGCGACCACGTAACGCTTGTTCGAATACGGAAACGACGCCACCAGGCAATGCACCTTGGTTTTCACGCCCGCCAGCACCACCACGGCCTCGCCGAAATCGACCTGCATGACCCCGGGCCGCCATTCCAGCTCCATGAACCCGTCACAGGCGGGACGATGTTCTTGACGCCATTGCTTCACGTAACGCTGCACCGCGGAATACGAGCCGGTGAACCCTTTCTCCGTGACGAGTCTGTCGTACACGCGTTTGGCGGTATGGCGCTGCTTGCGGGGCATGAACCGGTCCGCTTGCAACCACTCGTCGATCACGGGCGTGAACCCGTCGAGTTTCCTCGGCCGCGTGGTCGATGGTTTGGGTTTGGGCGAGCAATCCTCCATCAAGGCGTATTTCCTGACCGTGTCCCTGGACACGTTCAAATCACGGGCGATGGCTCGCCATGGCGTTCCCTGCTGGTCAAGGAGCCTGATACGTTGTTGAACCGACACCGGTATGGTCATTCCTTTCCTTTCCCGAGAACCGTCAATGGTTGTTTCTTTCAACTCGGGAAACTAATCGATAACGACAGACCGGTGTCACTTGTTTTCCATCAACGATGAAATGGACTAATTCCTACCGCTCTTTCGGACTAAAAACCAAACGCTCAACCGGTCTTAAAACCATTGAACATAAACAGGCCGCCTCATGCGATTTCAACCTTCCGGACGCGACCGCCACCACCGCCTTCCGCTTCAACTCCTCGGGCACCGGCCCGTGTCTCAGCCTGCGCCGGCCGGGCGCCAGCTCGTCGATCCACGCCATGAGCAGTTCCTTGCTTTCCGGATAGCCGAGCATCCGCATGGTACGGCTGAGCCGTCCGCACTCGAGGTAATGGTCCACCGCCGCGCGCTTCTGCTCCTCGCCGTAACGCCGCTGCCGTTCCCCACGTCTGGAAGGCACGCCGGCGCGCTCCTCCTCCAGCCGCTCCCGGTACCACATCCGCAGGGCTTCCTTGCTGGGATACCCAAGCTCATGGATCGCATCCGCGGCGCAACACTCGTATCTGATATACAAGCCCACCGCCCGATCCCACTGCTGCCTGCTATACGTCATGACAACGCCCTCCTTGACTCAACGAGTCCAAGAAAACGTCACCACCTCACGCCGAACACTTTTATTTGATCACATACACCCGCGGGCGAGCACGTCGGCGGCCGGGCGCCGTGCAGCCGAAGCGTCCGTTGGCCATGCGCACGCAGGCGATGCCGGCCACGTGCAGCCGGTCCGGGCGCCCCGCCTCGAACCCGCGTCCCACGAGGCCGGGCCCGCCGCCCGCGCCCCTTCGCCGGTCTGGCGGTGACGGACGTCCCGCCGCGGCGCACGCCGCGGACTCCCGGTTCCCGCATGATGTCCATCACCCAGCCGCGGTCGATCCCGGCCGGATCCCGGCCCTGCGCCGACGACCGGGCGCGCGTCTTGCGGCACCCGTACACGGCCATGAAGGAACCGGCATGGGCCTCGAGGATGCCGCGGGCCGGCGCCTCGCGCCCGGCGGCCATGCGGCTGCCGCGTGTCCGGATCCGGGCCCGTCAGCCGCATGGCGTGACGAACCCGCAGCCCGGCGGGCCGGCCGGCGCCCCGCCGGCTGGCCCGACCCCGAAACGGTCCCTGAACCCGTCGACGCAAGCGACCGTCAACGCCGTGCCGGGCCGAGCCTGGCCGCGAAAAAAGCCGACGCCGCCGTCAATATCCCGTTCACGCGCCCCAATCGCGCGGCCTCGGCCCGCGAACCCCTCAACTCCGCCATCGCATCCCCGGCCGACTGCCTGGTCTCCGCCGCGACCGCGGCGCCCGTCTTGTCGCTCCAACGGCGCAGCGTCTCCGGCGCGACCCCCGGATCCCCGGCGACCTGATCGACCGCCCTGGTCTCCGACGAACACGAGCCGCGCGACTCCGTCAACAGCCCAACGGCCTTCGCCCTGAACTCCGGCGTGCATCCCGCGCCCTTCGCCATGGCCCCATCATCTCCCATCGAGCCAGGGAAAACACGGAACAAAAAACAGTTCATAGCAGATGGCCGCGCCCGGCGCGTTCATGGGCGCGCGCCCGCCCATGGACCGCGCGCACGAGGGGGATCCCACCCGGCCGCCGGCCGAGTCGTTCGGCCTGACGCCGGGCGTGCCGCCCAGGAGGAACCGTACGGCCCCATGGGATTGCGACAGGGAGGCGCACAAGGGGCGTAACATGGTCGAACGCGTCTTCAACCGCATGAAGCACCACCGCAAGGCCGCCACCCGCCAGACAGGCCCGACGAGACCTTCCTCGCCGACCTCCGGCTGATCCTCATCGCCACCTACCTGAAAAAACACAGCCAAAACCCAACTAGCGTAAACACACCCTAATGCCTGCATATGGACGTTGGCACACCTCCATAGGGGGTATCCACACAGACCATACATAAACGAGATGCTCCGGGATGGATTCCGGAGCATCTCGTTATTCATGGATTCGTCGAGAAATCTTGGCCTTCTCGACTTCTCATGCCTTACTTGCCAAGTTCCTTGGCGACGTATGTCTTGAGGGTTTCCTCCCAATCCGGCGCGTGGTACCCGGCGTTCTCGATCTTGGCGAGGGACAGGGCGGAATGCGTCGGACGCGGGCTGACCGGGGCCTTCGCGTTCGCGAAGTACTCCGCGGTCGAGATCGGGCGCACCCTGTCGCCGTTGCCGTTGGCCTGGTCGAACACCTTGCGGGCGATGTCCGCCCAGCTCCTCACCGCGCCCGAACCGGTCAGGTCGTACGTGCCGAACGGCGCCCCGGAGTCGAGCAGGTGGAAGATCGCCTCGGCCATGTCGCGGGTGAAGGTCAGGCGGCCGTACTGGTCGTCCACCACGGTGACCTCGTCCAGGCCGTCCCGCGCGTCCGCGACGCGGTCGGACAGGGCCATCATGGTCTTGACGAAGTTGCGTCCCTCGCCGATCACCCAGCTGGAACGCAGGAGGTAATGGCGCGGCGCGTTCGCCACGGCGATGTCGCCCGCGGCCTTGGTCTGCCCGTACACGCCGAGCGGCGCGAACGCCTCCTCCTCGTCATGCTCCTCGGCGGTGCCGTCGAACACGTAGTCCGAGCTCACGTGCACCAGGGTGATGTTGTGCTCGCGGGCGACCCTGGCGAGCAGGGCCGGGCCCTGCGCGTTGGCCTTCCACGCCACGGGGCGTCCCTCCGGGGTCTCCGCCCTGTCGACCGCGGTGTACGCTCCGGCGTTGATGATCGTGCCGTACAGGCTCCAGTCGAACCGGTCGTACTGGGCCGGGTCGGAGAAGTCGAACGTGTCGATGTCGTTGAACTCGAAGCCCTCCAGGCCGTGCTCCTCCACGTAGTCGCGGATGGCGTGGCCGAGCTGGCCGTTGCAGCCGGTGACCATCGTGCGGCGCGGGGCCATGGGCCTGGCGTCCCTGAGCATCGGGTGGTGCAGGTCGGCCTCGCTGCGCTCGGACTCCTCCAGCGGAATCGGCCACTGGATGTCCAGCTCCGGGTCCGCGAGGTTCACGAAGGTGTAGGTCTTCTTCTGCTCGAGGCTCCAGTGCGCGTTGACGAGGTACGTGTACGCGGTGCCGTCCTCGAGCGCCTGGAAGCTGTTGCCCACGCCGCGCGGCACGTAGATCGCCTTGGACGGGTCGAGGCGGGTGGTGTACACCTGGCCGAAGCTCTCGCCCGGGCGCAGGTCGACCCACGCGCCGAACACCGCGCCGGTCGCGATGCTGATGTACTTGTCCCACGGCTCGGCGTGGATACCGCGGGTCACGCCCTTCTTCGCGTTGAACGAGATGTTGTTCTGCACCGGCCCGAAATCGGGCAGGCCCAGCGCGGTCATCTTCGCGCGCTGCCAGTTCTCCTTGAACCAGCCGCGGTTGTCGCCGTGCACCGGCAGGTCGAACACGATCAGGCCGGGGATGTTCGTCCTCTCGACCTTCAGTTCCTTCTCAAAATCCATGAGTCCCATTCCTTGATGTTGTTATTCTGCTCAAATAGTAGTCAGCAGAATAGAAAACGGCTGTTTCCCAACAGTCTTATTCTGCAGAAGTCCATTTCTTATTCTGAAATCTCCTATTCTGCAGAAAAGCCTTGCTTCAGCTCCCACTCTGGGTACCTTCGCGATCCCGCGTTGAAAATACGCCCCTCTCTCCTCAAAGAAGTCAGAAGATTCCCGACTTTTTTGTTTTTTTCGTCATCTGTGAGCATATCGCCCAGCTTCGTAAACAACACCTTATTAATATCCTGCCGAGAGGCCGAACCAAATTCCTCAAGATAGCTAATAAGTAGCCTCTGGTAAAACATATCGTCCTGATTATGTGCTTTCACATATTCGGCCTTAGTGTCCGAAGCTGCAGCAATTACCGGCGCAACTTGAAGATGCGGTTTTCTTCCAGTAATCAGCTTCTTCTTTCGTAAACGCGCGACAACATCTTCTGGAATGGCCATTCCTTTCTGGACTCTATCCAATGCAAGCACATCAGGCAACGGAAGACCAGTGTTGCTCAGAAGCAAGCGAGTGTACTCCTGGTCAACCACTCCGCCATACATGGTCAAACGAACCTTGCTCACTTCACTCAGGTCATAATCGGGGAGCGGAAGATACCTGCCGGCTTGGACTTCGTTCATCCTCTTAATCCCGTATCCCATACGATCAATCATGTATAGCTCACCCATGGCCCTGACCAAAAATGGGTTACGGTAACGATCAGGAGACTTATCTCCCAAGATATAGTCATCTGGATGTCCTTCAAAGAAGGAACCACTGTTATCGAAAACCAGACGGTCCGGATATTCTGTTACCAGAATCCGCGCGCCTCTGCAATAATCTTGATGCGCAATACAATTATGCAGAGCTTCCATAACGGATTGCTCGTCATATTTCGACACTTCCTGCGGCATTAACTGTCCCGGAGGAAGCAACCGTAACTGAATATTCCTGATTCGTCGATACAGCCGCGTTGTGCTCAGCAGAAATGGCAAACCAAAATGTTCATAAGCGTTCTCCTGTCCCACCAGCTTCCATGTCATTTCAAACATGCCGGCTGGCAGTTTATCAACTGCTTCAGGTTTACCCAGCAAGAGTAATGCGGCACGAGTCAATTGACCGTTCTTGGTTACACGAGCACGGTTAAGAAACTCCTGATCGGTCCAACAAGCGATTTCTTCTTCGCTAATACGGTTCGCATGAGCCTTTGCAAAAGCCGAGCGGGCGTGACGCATAGCTTCCTCGTCCAAATCGCTTAGCGAAGCATCTTGAACTATTTCTGCAGTCCAATCATTAATGTCAGTTTCGCTTCGGATACGATCCATCTTGTCTGCGGTCAGGGCAACAAGACTCTCGCCACTTCTCCCGTGCCAATATCCCTGCCATGATACAGGAAGTCCGGTTGGAGCAGGTGGAATCTCAAACATGAGCACTCTTCCTTCGGGAAGATTCAACTCATGAATGTCTTTAAAAGATGAGCGCGGCTCGGTATCACGAGTAATCTGCATCTTCAGTTGCGACAAACGTTCCGGCTCTTTGCCGTACTTCGTCCCAACTATTGTGTGCGTCTTGTTGTCTACACCGAACACCAGCCAAGCCGAAGCATTGCCTCTAAGATTAGCTTCGTTGGATAAAGCAGAAAAATATTTCCCAATTGTGCCAGTCGAATAATCTTCTCCAGCCGCTTTGAATTCAACGACTTCGTTCTCCCAGTCCACAATCAACTGGCGAAGCAATGCTTCCAGCTCAGCCTCATCACTCATCTACAGCTCACTGGCCCTGCTGCTTGTACCTGGCCTCGGTGGCGGCCTTCGCGGGCTCCCACCACGCGCGGTTCTCCGTATACCACTCGATCGTGCGCTCCAGGCCCTTCTGGAAGTCCGTATGCGTCGGCTCCCAACCCAGTTCGGTCCTGAGCTTCGTCGAATCGATCGCGTAACGGCGGTCATGACCCGGACGGTCCTTCACCCAATCGAAATCATCGGGTGACTTGCCCATCACGGTCAGGATGTCACGCAGCACGGTGATGTTGTTGCGTTCGCCGTCCGCGCCGATCAGGTACGTCTCGCCGATACGGCCCTTCGTCAGGATCGCCCACACGCCCGTCGAATGGTCGTCCGTGTGGATCCAGTCGCGCACGTTCTCCCCGTTGCCGTACAGCTTCGGCTTCAGCCCCTCGAGGATGTTCGTGATCTGACGGGGAATGAACTTCTCCACATGCTGGTACGGGCCGTAGTTGTTCGAGCAGTTCGAGATCGTGGCGCGGATGCCGAACGTGCGGTGCCAGGCACGCACCAGCAGGTCCGAGCTCGCCTTCGTCGAGCTGTACGGGCTCGAGGGATGATACGGGGTCTCCTCCGTGAACTTGGCCGGATCGTCCAGGGCCAGGTCGCCGTACACCTCGTCCGTGCTCACGTGATGGTAGCGCACATCGTACTTGCGGGCCGCCTCCAACAGGCGGAACGTGCCCTCCACGTTGGTCTTCAGGAACGGCTCCGGGTTCGCGATGCTGTTGTCGTTGTGGGACTCCGCCGCGTAATGCACGATCGCGTCATGACCGGGAACGA
>RRZT010916293.1_pt1 | contig 10598 bp, 6 predicted proteins | sample 2165551 | NCBI WGS metagenome assembly RRZT01 (sample SAMN10456910, study PRJNA506462) | wastewater metagenome | biome: wastewater; feature: sludge; material: wastewater sludge; isolation source: wastewater sludge with Escherichia coli K12::gfp cells carrying plasmid... | place: USA: Moscow, Idaho ...
TAGAAACATCTACATCCTTAAGGTTATGCTCACGTGCACCTCGAACTTCAATACAATTATTAGATAAAGTAATGTTATTGTGTTCACCAAAAGAATGTATTTTCATGTTTCTACGAGCCTGTAAATTATTTTGTGTAAGTCTCATTTTTTATAAATGATCTTTTAATCGATCATCGAACTGAATCGTAAACCAATTCATTGCTAAACGCCAATTTTGAATTGGCATGGTCCATTTTTTAGCAGCATTTGAAGTTGCTAAATAAATGACCTTTTTCACTGAATCATCAGAAGAGAAGATCTTTCTCTTTTTAGTTGAATGGCGGATCACGCTATTCAATGATTCAATTGCATTTGTTGTATAAATCGCATGACGTATTTCAGCAGGATAGCTAAAGATCGTTCGGATATTTTCCCAATTTGCCCGCCAGGATTCTCCAATTTTTGAATACTGGTGATTCCATTGATCGCAGAAGATATCTAGGGGCTTTAAAGCATTTTCCTCTGTACTTGCCTGATAGATCGCCTTCAATCCTGCTGTTACAGCTTTGTAGTCCTTCCAGCTCACAAATCTCAGGCTATTGCGTACAACATGTACGATACACAGCTGGATATCAGTATGAGGGTAGACAGAGGCTATCGCATCAGGAAAGCCTTTTAGTCCTGAGAAGCGCTGCTTCGCAAGGCAGGCTACAAGAATATCTTGCACTCCTCGATTTTTAAGCTCTGTCATGACTGACAGCCAGAATTTGGAACCTTCTGTTTGAGCAAGCCACATGCCAAGAAGTTCTTTTTGGCCATCCAGGTTAATGCCTAATGCTAAATAAACTGATTTATTGATTACTGTTGAATGCTGACGAACCTTAACAACAATGCAATCTAAATAGACAACAGGATAAAGACTATCGAGTGTTCTATTTTGCCATTCTGTCACTTGTTCAATGACAGCATCCGTCACCTTACTAATAAGGGAGGCAGATACATCGGCATCGTACATTTCTTTAAAAAAGCAACAATTTCTCTATTTGTCATTCCTTTCGCATATAGCGAAAGAATTTGATCATCCATGCTAGTAATGCGTGTTTGATGCTTCTTAATAATCTGTGGTTCAAAAGAGCCGTCACGATCACGAGGGATATCTAAAGCAAGCTGCCCATCTTGTGTTAGAACTGTTTTGGAGCTAAAACCATTACGTGCATTAGATCCTTTCTTAGGTTGATGCTTTTCATAGCCTAAATGTTCAGAAAGCTCAGTATTCAGAGCGGTTTCGATCATGAACTTTTTAAATATGGCTGTCATTTGGTTTAAATCTTCAGGAGTTTTTAAACCTTTAGCTAATTCAGCTGCCATACTTTTGATTGTAGCTTCATCCATGTGAAGTACCTCTTTTTATTATCCTCAGTAGGATAAATGAAAATTAAGTACTTACACAAAATTTAGAACAGTCCCACAACTCATTTTGTTGAACTATATCTGTACAACAACTCTACCTCGAATTTTTCCATCTAAAATTTCATTTGAAATATTTAAAGCATCTGTTAACTGAATTTCAGTCGTTACTGTTTCTAATTTTGTTTGATCTAATTCTGTAGCCAAACGTTCCCATGCTTCTTTTCTTAATTCGATTGGTGCCATCACGCTATCAATTCCATATAAGGTAATCCCTCTTAGAATAAATGGAGCAACTGTTGCTGGAAAATCCATTCCGCCTGCCAAACCACACGCAGCAACTGCACCACGATATTTTGTACTAGCACATGCATTGGCTAAAGTATGGCTTCCAACAGTATCAATCACGCCAGCCCAAACTTCTTTGTTTAATGGCTTTCCTGGGGAAGATAATTCAATACGATCAATAATTTCACTCGCTCCTAGATAGGTTAAATATTCTGACTCTTGAGGTCGACCAGTTGAAGCTGTAATCTCATAACCAAGATGATTCAAAATAATAATGGCAATACTACCTACTCCACCATTTGCACCTGTCACTAAAATTTTTCCATCACTTGGTTTAATACCATGCTTTTGTAAAGCCATGACACATAACATTGCGGTATAACCTGCTGTACCAATAACCATCGTATCTTTAAAAGAAAAAGCAGAAGGTTTTTGTATGAGCCAATCACCAGAAACAGTGACTTGCTCGGCTAGCCCTCCAAAATACTTTTCACCCACTCCCCAACCATTCAGTAGAACTTCATCTCTTTCTTTCCATGCTGGATGTTTTGATTCAATCACAACACCCGAAAAATCGATGCCTGGGGTCAAAGGAAAACTACGCACCACTGGTGAACGCCCAGTAATGGCTAAAGCATCTTTATAATTGAGTGTTGAATATTTGACTTCGACTCTAACCTCTCCTTCTTGTAAAGGCTTTGATGCAATCTCAGTAATTTGTGATGTGTAACCTGCTTCATCTTTAGTAATTACAATACCTTTGTACATAGAACTTCCTCTCTATTTAATTAGACTGCTTGTCTAGAATTAATTAAAAAAATAAATACAGACGTCTGCATTTATTTTTTTAATTAACTTTTTACGTGATTTTGTTGTTTTACAGCTAAAGTAAACAAGCGATAAAATGCATCTAAGGGACTTGTTGATTTGACCAAACGTGCTCTTAGAACTGCACCTTCCCACCCAATCCAAAACTGATAAGCAGCTTCATCGCAATCAGCTAGGCTATATTGTGAATTTGACTGATGTAGGCAATCAGAAACTAATTTCTCCCATACCTTAAAGATACTTTCGATTCGGGCAATGATTTCTTGTGGCAAATACGACACTTCTTGTCCTAAGTTACCTAAAATACAACCTCGTTTAAAATCATATTTTTGCATTTTTTCACCCGCATCTTTTACAAAATTTTGCAGCTTTTCTAGTGGGGAAAGATCAGTTTGACTTAAAAACTTATTCAATCGCTTCACAAAATAAAGCTCATAAACATCTAAGACTTCTAAAATAAAAGCCTCTTTATTTACAAAATAATGGTAGAAAGACCCTTTAGGAACTTGGACTGATTTCATGAGATCGTCCAAGCTCATAGCATTCATTCCACGTTCGGTCAGTAACTCGATACCTCGGCGGATTAAAACTTCTTTAGTGTCTGCATAGTTACAACCGTGTTTGGTTGGTCGACCACGTGGTCTTTTGGGTAAAGAAGAATAATTCATATAATGAAAATAGACTATGTGACTAGAAATATCAACAATAAGATTATTTGATTGAAAATTTTATCTAAACGGCATCTATTTCTTTGCTGGGAGAACTTAGCCTTTTATATAAATGTACTTAAAAATTCTACGAGTTCATGAACTCATTTTTAATAAATTCCTATTACTTTTATTCAAAATATTGAAATTAATAAATATATTGTAAAAATAATTTATAAACTAGATTTTAGGTAAACATAAGTTAAATAGATAATAAGTGACAATAAATTCATTAATACTGATATAGAGTAATGATTACCCTCTAGAACTGTCAAGACTTTTATTACTGAAACTGTCATTGGCATTGTTTTCAACACATATCTTAGTATAGTTATGAGTTTCCCACACCAGTTGCTCGCTTTCTATGTACTTAGTACTAGGTAAATGATATTTAGATTATTACTATATAAATGCCACACATTTGTGGCATTTATGAATTATGAGAAACTATTAACGCCTTGTAATTTTTTGGAGATGCCCGCAATTATTAGGTTCATCATACGAAGCATAACCATTTAGATATTGGTCAACAATTTTACCTATGTGATTGACAACATTAAGATCCTTTGTGAAAAAACCGATAGGCATACTTACAGGCAATCTCTCTGAATCACTCACATGGTAACTAATAGCAACGAGTTCATTTTTAATGAGTAATATTTCAACATTACCATCACAAAATCCTTCTCGTAAACCATTCAATATATTCGCATAGGGTTTAAAATGATTTAACCACTTTTTAGCAGTATTTTTATCATATTGATTTCTGATAGGTAAGAATACTTTTGATAGTGTCCCCTTATTATCCTTAAATGCCTCTTGCAAGGTTTCAAACGCAATCCCTATTTTTGAGGTCATACCCCAAAATGGATTTGATGGTGCAATCCAAATGATTTTCGTTGAATTATTTTCCTGATTAGATCCTTTCACTCGTTTCGAAATAGTATGGATTTCTTTCTCTAATACTTTCCAATTTTCTTGCTGGTAAATTGGACCAACTAATAAATTGTAATTTACCCCATCAAATATCTCACCATTGATACCATCTTGTACATCAGTTAAATTTGTTATATGTCCCTGCTCGTTTAAGAATTGTGAAGTGTAGCAATCTTCAAATATTCCCTGAGCTTTTACAATTTCCTTTACATTGCTGACACGCTTCATTTGATCTATTTGTTCAGCGAGTAGTGAATGTATCTGATCTGAATGACTCAAATCTGAAAATTTATCTAGTAATAAGGGATCACCTTTATGATCCAATTTAAAATCTACTTTTATCCTTAATGGGCCTTTATAAGTCGGAATTACTGAATTAATCATGTATAAATGAGGTCGATGATTATCCTTGAGTACTGAATTTGGAAGGAAATTGTTTTCCGCAATCTGAAAAAACTCATCTTGAAATTTTGTTCTCACATGATCAGCTGCGTATGCTTCATGTTCTGGAGGTGCATTTATTTTTAAACCGCAAGCCCAATTTCTTATCCCGACATTTTTTTCATTTTTGAAAAAACAAAATGTAGCTAACTCAAATCTTATTTTAGCCGTACTTTCTTCAATCGAAGTCAAACTCACATCTGATGCAACATCAGTAAACAATTTCTTTGCTGAATCTGTCAAACCCAAACGACCATCAGCATTTAATTTAATAAAGTCTTGTTCAATCAAATCATCTATCGCTTCAGTTGCTTCAATCTCAGTTAATCCAAAATACACAGAGATTTGCATTTTAGTCATTGGTGCAATATTAAGCAGGCGGAGTATATATTCTCGAATAAAGGATAAACCTTTCCCTGAAACATAGGAGAAATTCACAATGAATTCTTGTGATGGTATTAAAAAATCAATTTCATGATACTTCAATTGTGCGTTCATACCATTTCTCCTTTCAAAGTTTTAGAAAAGACAAATCTGTAGCCTTCATCAATACCTTTTTCTTCCATATGCTTCACCACTTTTCCAAATGGCAGATCTCTATTCCTTCCAGTCCAAACATTCTTATTACCAACTACAATCAATCTATCCATCGCACGCGACAATGCAACATTAATTCGATTTGGCATAATCATGAAGCCAGGAGTATTAGATTTGTCAGAACGTGTGATTGAAACGATGATGATTCGATTTTCTTTGCCTTGATAACTATCCACAGTATCAATGTTGACTAGATCTTTGAAACCTTCTGGCCATGCATTCTGATTGAACAATTGCTGTAAATATCGCTTTTGTTCTGCATACATACAAATAACACCTATAGCTGCATCAGTTTTTCTAACGCTGTTAAGATAATTAATCAAAGCGTCATCTTCAGCAATCCGCTTTAAAATAGTCATAATCGCTTTTGCTTCTTCTTTATTACGAATCTTCCCTCTATTCTGTTTAACTTCTGAATGGAAGGCATCATGCCCCATATCAGATGTATCCACCCATGTTACAGTTGAACGTAATACATCAGCAGTTTGCTCATAATGCTGGGAAATAGTTCGTCCCGAAGATTCTAATTTACCTTTATAAAAAATTTCAGAAACTAGATTTCCGATAGGCGTTGCCATTCGGTATTGTGTCCAAAGAGATTCACTAGCTTGTTGGCCATAGCTTGAGTTAAATGCTCTGTCGAAATCACTTTTGAGCAAATTATCAATTTCGTCATAATTACCATATGCAAGTGAAATACCTAGTTTTCTCGCGATCACATTTTTTTGCTCAGGAGAATAATTAGGTGGGAGTTGATGGTGATCACCTACCAATAACACTCTCTTGCCTGATTGCATTGCTATAGCTAACTCACCCGATTGAGAACGAGCCGCCTCATCAATAATGACCCAGTCATATGTGTTTTCACGGATATTCAAATGACCTTGACCAATACCAACACATGTACCAATCACAAGCTGACGAGAACGTGCATAAAATTCATCATAATTTACATAGTCTCCAGAGAGCGTATCAATCATCTCTTTAGTGACTTTAGCTAATGCCAGAACACTTCGGGTTTCCTGAATATTCAATCCAAATCTAGTACTTAATGCTTTTATAATGCGATTTTTTAGTTCAAAATCTATTATGGTATTAGATGAAATTTCTACATTAAACTCATTGACACTTTGGTTGCGAATTGATGCTTCAAGTTCTTGGATTTGAGTAGCTAAGTCAAAATCAATGGTTTTATTCAGTGTGTTTGAATTTTCAACTTCATTAATATTCTTAGAGATCTTTTTCAGACGAATTAAATCATCGATTTGCTTAAATAGCTGAAGTTCAAGCTCGACCACTTTGACCATCACTTCGGATTGTAAACCTAATGCTGTAGCCAAAGAAGAAATACGAGTTTTCATCTCTGCTAAAAAGAGTTCGCGTTTTTGGGCGGTGATTGCCTTTGAAAACACATCTTTTAAACCATCTGAAACTGTATTTTCACGATTACTAAATCGAACAACTTCAAGTGGTGTTTCCAAACGAGCACAGTGTTTACGAATACGCTCTGCAGCATTATTTACCGCCTCATGTGACTGACTCACCAAAAGAATATTTTTTACATTTTGCTTTTCAATCAAATAGTGTACAAATGCTGCAATAAATTCAGTTTTACCTGTGCCTGGTGGACCTTGTAACAATGAAAGTGGACCACTATTGATCAATCTTTGAAAAGCTTTTTTTTGCTGAAGGTTTAGACTAATTTGATTGCCATGATCATCTTTTCGGTTATAACGATCGAAATCTTCATCTTTAACTTTTATGTCATAATAATTCGCTGTTAGCTTACATTCTGGATCAAACAATTCAGCCAAATCTGAAATAATGCTCTGTTTATTTAGAATACGTTCAATTGCGTATTTACGTTTTCTTAATGATGCATTACTTTGCATCGAGCGAAAATAAATCACACTCCCTTCTTCTGGAGGATAGCGAGTATTTCTGACCTTAGTAATATGTACTTCATGAAGATTCGATGCCTTTAAATCCACCTCACCCAATTTAAACTCTTTCGTAAATTCTTTTGCTAATTCATCATTGTATTCAATATCTTCTATTTTTTTCCCCTCAGCCTTCAAAGCCTTGTGGTCTATTTTGTTAATAAATGCAAACACCTTATCTGTATCTGAATCATCAAAACTTTCTAAAGGATCCTTTACTGCATCGTAAGGACATATAAATGTATTGTCTTTCACAAATGCTGTGTCTTTAAGCTCAATTGATGGTGAGGCATCAATTTCTGCATCTAAAATCGCAGTCCATAATTTATGGGTATCCAGTTTTTTTGACGCCTGTTTTAAAGGAATATCCTGTCGCTGATTTTCAGGGGCATCGCTCGAAATAACAATTGGTTGTATAGATAGCTCAGGAATAACATTTGATTCAAATACCTGAAAAGTATCATTTTTTTCAAATAATGATATTTCATTCTTTTTCTGATCTGCTTGTAGTTGTTTAGCTATATGTTCTTTAAGCGCAGAGTCTACAATGTCGATAAAGTCGGTTTGTGTATTAAGAAAATTGACAAGCTCAGTATAGTTACGTTGATCAGATGCCTTGATCTGTATCTCAACATTTAAGCTTGCTTGGCTATTCTCTTTTTCTTTTGCTGATAGATAATCTTTTTTACGAGGGGCCATACCACCAAAGATTGATCTGTTACCGCGACTTGAATCATATTGCAATGAATATGTGCCACCAATTCCATTAAACGTTAAGCTCGCTATATGCTCATGTCCCTCAGTACGAGCTGATATCCCAACATACATCTGCATATTTTCAGGATAAATCGTAAAACTTTCGCTCACACGATTATCATATACAGTAATAATTTTCTTGGATTTATGACCTAACCTATCAAAAGCTTGCTTAAATCTCGCAATTCCTTTGAAGCCAAATTCTTCATCTTTCAATTCATTCTGAATTGCTTCAGCCAATATTGGATAATTTTCTGATCCCTCACCAAAAGTAAAGCATAGAATCTCGCTCGCCAATTTCATCACTGCATAATTATCACGCTGATAAGCATCAACATCGTATTGCTCTGGTGCATATTGAGTATTTCTAGATTCTTCTCCAGATAAATTAAAATCTGGTATATCAATGAGGTAGATTTGCCCACTATTTTTATCTAATAAAATGTTCTCATCGTGCAAATCACCATGTGATACGTGAGCTTCGTGTAGATCATCAATCGCTGAAATGAGTTTCCCAATATCCGCTAACCGTTCTTCATTGCTTATGTCACAATTCACATCCACATATTGCTGATATTTCTGACGCCAAGATTGGCTATCAGCAAGATACTCTGTCACAAGAAATAGACTCGAAGATTTTTGTGCAATTCCAAAGTCTTCTATTCGTGGAATATACGGAGAATTGATAGCTTTTAGCTTGTCAATTTTCTTGATGAATTTATGTATTTGAAAACCTTCTAAATCGGAGGCGTTAATTCCACCAGTGTTGAGCCAGGCCTTAACAAGCAATCCGTTAGAGCAGTACACTTCCTTTTCATCAGTTTCAACAAAGAAATCTATGTCATCGTCAGGTTTAAATTGACGAGAATGATTAATACTATTGCGATATGGCTCTATTAAATTTGCATCGAAAGTGATTATTTCAGCACGCTTAGGCTCTGCCGCATGAAATGCTGTAGTAAATTCCGAGGCATCTTTAAAGCTCTTGTTATAAATTGCGTCATAAAGTACCGGAGCATAGAACGCAGCACTATTCTTTAAGTTATTTTGTAATGACTGTAGACTGCCTTCTGAAATACGCTCCTTATGTAACAGATGCCAAAGCATAATTGCCAAAGCATAAACATCAGACTCAAAAGGTGTGTTGAATTTTGGATTCTTACTTTCAGTTCCGACTGCTTCTATTGCACCGACAGCCAGTTGCTCACGATAATCGCCTACTGTTCCTGCAGGTTTAAAATACGCACATGCCAAATTAGAGATTACAACTGATTTCGATTGAGAGAGCCACAGACTATGAGAATTAATATCACGGTGTGCAACTGTTACCTTATGTAATGATTCAAATTGCGACATTATGATCTTAGCAATTTCAAGTAAATCTATTTCGCTATATAAACTTGCATATTTACCAATAAATTCGTTAAAACGAAAATGATTAGTCGGGAACTCAAACAATTCTGCACTTGTCGTAGTAACCTCATCTTGGTCAAACGGGGTCAATGACCTCAAACAATGGTTCCAAAGTTCTTGGTTATGAGTTTTTAAATATTGCAGAACATTGCGCTCTCTTGAAACTATTTGTCCTCGTCCATCTGGAGTTAATCCTTTCACCCCTGATACTTTACTAAAGTCCCACCAGCGAAGGAGTGCTTCATTTTTAAATTGCCCTTTGGTGACTGCATAATATTCTTTATAAATGCCGTTTGGATGATCAAAAATCGTATCTGCAGCTGTATAACCACCAACATTCAATGACCTAGCATTAGTTTGATTTCCCAAAAATAATTCATCAAATATATCGAAATCTTTATTTACCGTACGTTGCATCGGGTGGGTTATCGGAAATTTATCGTTGAACTCAGATGTATTGGCAAGTTTTAAGAAGTCATCCAGTGAAATTGTAAATTCTTTATCAACACCCTGTAGCTGACTAAAGTCTGCATTACCAGTCATCACAACAAGATATTTAATGAATGGTACTCGCCCTTTGTTAGTAAATTTATTCTTATATTTTTCTAATTTGTTCTGTAATGTAAATACCTTGTTCTTTGTCACTGATACAGGAGAAGTCCCCATATCGCGATCACCTTTATACCAACGACCATTAACAGAAGTAACAGGTTGATGATTCCAATCTTTAAGCTCCACAATGATCACATTGCAATGCGTCACAATAACAAGATCGAATTCACCTTCTTTACCTTTTGAATTAGTAAAGCGAAATCCCGCATAACCTTTCCATGGAAACATCTTGCCTTGTTTAGTAAAAGCAGCTCTAATTTTTTCGATAGCGATGATTTCTTGCGATTGAAGACCGCCTTCCCAAATTTTTATGTCCAAAATACCCTCTTAAAATCTCAAAGTTGAAATTTATTAAATACTTACAATGAAGTCACTATAAATTGCTAAAAGAAATTTTTCTATCAGTATTTAGAATTAAATATTCAGCTATTTTTCGTGGATGTTAAGAAATCAAGTACGGACAGTAACCACTAAAAAAGAAGAGTCTTTAGAACTTTTTATAGACTTTAATTTTAGAAAATATTGTATTACAGGACAGGTTCATGAACCAATAAAATCGATATATAAGTATATAATTACATAAGATATTAATTTTATTGAATTTTAAAAATTTAATTAATTATGAAGTAGACTTTAGGTAAACATAAGTTAAATCCGAATTAAAATGAATAGGGTAGTCGCAATTTCCAAAAAA
>RRZT011868745.1_pt1 | contig 10598 bp, 13 predicted proteins | sample 2165551 | NCBI WGS metagenome assembly RRZT01 (sample SAMN10456910, study PRJNA506462) | wastewater metagenome | biome: wastewater; feature: sludge; material: wastewater sludge; isolation source: wastewater sludge with Escherichia coli K12::gfp cells carrying plasmid... | place: USA: Moscow, Idaho...
ATTACAAAAAAATAATAAAAAAAACCACATTAGATAATGTGGTTAGATTGATTTTATCGAGTTTTTTCTTTGCCTTTTTCTTGGCTTTTAATTAATTTATTAATCTCTAATTTTAATTGTGTTTCTGTACTAGGTAATTTTTCATTATATTCTCTATACTGGCCTTTAATCTCATTATGTTTTTCTTCTATTTTCTTTTTACTCTCCCCAGTAGGTTGTTTTCTAATAATCTCACTCCCCTCTCTCGCTGATTTATGAATCTGCGCTTGAGTCAATCCTTCCTTATGCTTAAACCTATGAACCCTGCGACTTGCTGTAGCTTCTATTCCCTGCTCTGCAAGCTTATTAACAAACTGAACCCTGTAATTATGTAAATCGGTCTTACGTGGGTTTAATCTCGCCCCCCTATCATCAGTTGCAGCAACCAAAACATGAACATGCGGGCTATCAGTATCTAAATGCTGTGCCATAAAATATTTATGCCCTGCAAACTCTTCATTAACTAAGTTTCTTACTGCTGACTTTAAGCCATCAGGATTAGTACCCGATGGCATAGAAAAGACAAAATGAAAAGCCTCTTTTCTTGTTCCTGTTTTATCCTCTCTGTGCATTCCCATAGCTGCCCATGCTTTTAATAATTCTTTCTGATCTTCTCCTTTAAACTTTTCCCCATCTTGGTTTTCTACTTCTATTTCACCTTTACGGCCAATGTAATTAACATGCGCTTGTGCTTTATCTGCTCCCTTAGATGCACCACTAATTTTAACCATGACTTGAGGCAACTTTTTATTGGTGGCTTGAACAGCTTTTAAAGTATTTGTTTTAGGGCTGCTATTAACTGGTCTTTTGCTAGTTGCAGTATATCCCCCGCCTGCCCCCTTTGATTTTTTTGTTTTAACTCTAGTACCGTTAAACCATTCATCAATAGAATCAAATTTAGACATTTCAAAATCCTATATTAAAGTTAATAGCTCTTAATGTTTTCAGATAAAATACCCATTACATAATCAACATGAGTTTTTAAAAAATCATTTAATTGCTTTAAATCAATTTTTATATTATCACTTTCCCCTGAATTTAACGCCCTTGCAATTTGGTTTATATTAACTCCTATTTTATGCAATTCATAATTAGACTTTCTTAGCTCTTCTATTTGATTACCCAATAATCTATTTTCGCCATATAAATCTTTTAGAATTAATCTAATGATATAATAATGAATAGATGTATCCGTAATATCTGCCAGCTTTTTAAGGTTATTATAATCATGCTCCAGCAAGGAAAATTGAACCCTTTTCTTTTTATCGCTTTTTGTTTCAATATTTAAAAGATGATCATTTTTAATATTTTCTCCATTTTTAATTTTTTCATCTATTAAATGCAAAATTGCCTTAGTCCTAGATTTTGAACCTAGTTCTTTTTGAGCATACGCATATAAGAAATCTTTGTGCTGGTCGCTTAGACCATTGATCAGAAGAGAAGTCATTAACGCCCCGATAGACAACAACAACAATAACAATAACACAAAATTATATAATTTTGACGGCTTAAGCCTATCCTGCGATCAAAAAACAAGAGTAATTTTTCGTCTTTCCCTCTGCTTTTTTCGGCCTTTTCTTGAATTTGCTTTAAAATGATTGAAAATGATTGAAAATGATTGAAAATGCTTTAAATAAGCCTTGATTTTGCTTTAAAATGCTTGAAAATGCTTTAAATAAGCCTTGATTTTGCTTTAAAATGCTTTAATATCCTTTAAGATTCTTGAATTTGCTTTAAAATGCTTTAAAATGCTATTCAGGAAGTGATTAGGGTTTTATTTATGGCAAAACGCAGACTAAGTAATGATGCTATTCGCTATATTGTTGAATGTCGAAATGATTCTTCAAATGTTTATACATGGCAAGAAATAGCGGATTTAGTTAAAGATAAATTTAATATTGATGTAAGTTTACAAGCTGCTGCTCAAAATTACAGAAAATATAAAGATAGCTTTAGCTCAATCACTGAAAAATCTAAAACAGAAAAAGTTAAGTTAAATACTTTAACTACTGTGAAAGATATTAAACCTACAGTTAATTCAACTAAATCAGATATATTAAAATCAGATAATGGTTTTAATGAAAATGCTGGTGAAAACTTAACTAAAGATGATTTAAAAGATTTACTATAAGGGTGCTTTATGGAACTTAACAAAACTGCTCATTTTATTATGCAATCTAAAGGTGGTGCGGGCAAAAGTGTTTGCTCTGCTATTTTGGCTCAATACTTAAATGAAAAAACAGAGGGTAATTTAAGCTTAATTGATACAGACCCTTCTAATAAAACACTTGGTAGCTATCAGGGCTTAAATGTTCAAATGGTTGATGTAATCGGTTCAAATAAACTGGTAGACCAATCTAAGTTTGATAATTTTATTAATGATTTTATTGAAAATGAAAAATCTATGCTGGTTGATACTGGTTCAGGTGATTTTTTAGCGATTAATAACTATATTTATGATAATAAAATACCTGATTTATTCAAAGAGCTAGATAAAAATTTAGTTATCCACTGTCCTATTAACTATGGGCAAGCTAGTTTAGAAACTTTAAAGTGCTTATCTAAACTAACCGAAAATTATCCCGATGTGCCTATCGTAGTTTGGGAAAATGAATTTTTTGGTGTAGGTGATAAAGTTTTTTCAGAAACTAATATTTTTAAGAAAAATAAAAATATTATTGGTTTTGTTAAAATAGCAAAGAAAAATGCAGATACAGACGAAAAAGATTTTTCAAGAATGCTTGAAAATGCTATGACGTTTGATGAAGTTAAGGCAACCGAAAATAAAGAGCTTTTTGGATTTATTCAAAAAACCCGCCTAGACCGAATCAAAAAAGAATTATATAGCCAGTTAGATTCAATTTTTTCTGAATAATTATTAAGTGGGGGATAACCCCCACTTTATTTTTATTATAAAAAATCAGAGGTACAGAATGAGCAATGATAAAGATTTGCAAGAAATGCGTTTACATTTATTTGAAAAAAGTGGCCTTAAGATAGATCAAGATGACCCCATCATACAGTTATATCTTGTCCAAAAAACTCTAATGAGTGATAGCTTTCTTGATTTTCAGAAAAATCTGAACTCTTTAGGGGATACTTTAATCAATGAAATTAAAGATCAACAAAAGGAAGTCTTAAGCGGTTTTGATGAAAGAACAGATAAACTTAATGCTATCCTAGCGCATCTTGATAAAGCTAAGGAGGCTATCGTTAATGATGTTTGGGCAAAGCTGGAACAACGTGTAAGAGATCAATTACATAAAGATATGCAAGCCATAGCTAATAATGCTAACAATAAAATTAATAATCAAAGAAATATGTTTATAGGTGGAATTACTGGCTTATTAATTGGCTTGGTTTTATGTGTTATCTTATTTGTCTTAAAATGATTTTTTATAAATATAAAAATCCTTGCTTATTTGATAATTCTAGTTTAAATTTAATGCTTAATTTTAGCTCATTCACACCCTCGAATGAGCTTTTTTTTTGAATTTAAAACAGGGGAGGGGGTTATTTTTGATTTTTCTGTAAGGCCAGTTGTTCATCCATTTTTTCTTTTACCCACTCACTAAAATTAATTGATTTAGCAAAAGCTATCAGTTCTTTATCTTTTTCTTCATTAAAAGATACAGACATTTTGATGCGCTTACCTTCATACTTTCTCTTTGCTTTTTCTAGTGCCTCTGTCATACTTAATACCTCACTAAGTGAATTAAAAAACCCCATCTGACCAATGGGGTTTTATTTTTTGGGCTAAGAAATATAACCCGACCAATTTAAGTCATACAGTTCTTTGCTATGTGTTTTTACACTTTCCCCGAATACCTTATTAATCAGGCTTTCCAGTTCATCACTAAGCACGTTTGAATCTGCAATTGTGGTTGCATCACCATTGCCTAATACAAGGTAAAGGTTTGCTTCTTCACCGTTGGCAGATTTTAATTTTAGGGTGCAGTCGTCCACACTAAAAATATGATCAAGTGTTTTGAATCGGTCATTATCTTGAATCGGGTTCAACTCTTCACCATCAAAGACGCTGACAATGTTAAAGCCGTGATCGTTCACAAGACGATTGATAAAGCTATTAAGAATTTTAGCTTCAATAACAATATATTCAGAGTTATTAGAATCGAAGTTCTTTTCGATAAATTGTTCAATGTTAGTAATTTTAGTGTTCATATTTTTTTCCCTGCAATAAATTAATTAAGATTATTTAAAAATAAATAAGGCAATAATCCCAAAGACAATTAAGGTATCTCTAGCATTAACTAAAAAATGATCTTTCCATTTTTTAGCCTTGCTAACAGAAAAATCTTGTTTCTGAATAAATGTAACTGCTGGTTTTTTCATAACTTTTAATCTCACTAAGTAAATAAATTTATTAAGGCTTTCTTGATCTGACCATCACACCCTAATGATAATTATTATATCGTACACCCGATATATTTACAATCTTATATTGCAAAAAAAACCACCTCGAAAGGCGGTCTATTGTTTTTCTTTGTCTTTTATTCCTGAACAATTTTACTCATTACTAGGTGTTCAACTAAGTAAGAATAAAAAACCTGGCTCTGCTTGTGAGCATTAACGCCAAAATTTAAAAAATCGTCATGTAATGCCTCATAAACAGCTTTATTATTTTTCTTAAGCTTGAGCATGGTTTTTATTTCTTCTGCTCTTTCAGAAGGTGTCAGGCTCTCAAAATTTGAAATTAATTGTTCTTTCTCTTCCTTGTAAGCAATAGCTTTAGCTTCTTTCTTATAAGCCTTCATTTCAGCAATCAAGATACCTTTAAACATTTGGCTTTGCTTGTATGCCTGAAATCCATACTCTAAATACACATTGTTTAATGAGTCATAAATTTTTCTGACCGCCTTATTTTTTTCCAACATTGAATTAACTATTTCAGACTTAACCTCGGTTGGCAGTTCTGCAAACTGATCAAGCAGCCCATCTTCGGCCTGTGCTTTTTGCAGCTCCTCACTCTGTTTAGCTTTTTGCAATTCAGCTTGCTTTTTCAATTCATTTTGTCTTTTTTCTTGCTCTTGCTGCTTGATACGCTTTGTTTGCAAGATTTCTTCACCCCAGTTTTCGGCAAAAGCTTTATTATAAATTGCGCCTATATTTACAGTCTTACCATTGGCTCTAAGATTGTCTATATACTCATTAGCACGTTCAATAATTGATTCAATTTCTTCCTCTGTGTACTGTTCAAGATACTTTGCCTGATTCTCTAAAGCGATTGAAACTTTAGAGAACTCAAAAGCCTTACTTGGCTGGAACTCTTCAAAAGGCAATATATTCTGTCTTTTACTTTTGACTTTAAAATAGAATCCCGTAACAGTACGTCCAATTCTTTTAAATTCTACATCTACCTCAATATCAGAAATTTCACTTTTATTAATTTCCTGAATTGGCTTTTTAATAGTCCATCTGTTTAGCTCAAAAAACTGGGAATATTCTTCTGCATTTAAGCCAATGTATTCTCTATATTCATCAACTGTAAAATATGGGGTTCGCCCTATACCTATATAGTCTTTACATAATTTGTAAATGATTGCTTCATACTTGCCATTGAATGAATTAAAAATATTCCAGTTAAGTAATAAAAATAACTTTTTGCTATCATCTTCCCCCCTTATTGCTTTCTCAATAAAGGATGGGAATTTAAAGCCTATTCTTGCACTTGTAATCTTGTATTCACTGATAAAACCCATGCCGTGAATCGCTGGTTTTCCATCTTTTTCTAAATAATTAAGGACTATTGGTTCTTGTCGTAAAGCCTCAATATCAGCTTTCAATTCTTTAGTCATTAAATCATAACCAAAGTATTCTTTAAACTTAGAACGGGATTCATAATAAAAACCATCTTCGGGTTCTATCCCTTGTTCTAATTGCTCATTAAAAAATTTTAAAAGTAAATGCCAATACTTGTACTGCCGTATTGTAATGCTGTGCTTGATGTGGACTAAGCTTTGATTTGTTTTAGTTTGCTTTACGGGTTTATCCGTTTTTGCTAAATTGCCCATTAATGATTTCCTAATGCGATTGGTGATCATTAGCCCCCTATATTTGACCGTGTAGGGGGTTTTTTTCTTTATACCCATTATTATGTAGATTGTCAATTTTTGTTCTACATAATAGGAATCTAGGGGGGGTGGATTTCTACATAATAGGAATCTAGGGGGGGGCGGATTTCTACATAATAGGAATCTAGGGGGGGTGGATTTCTACATAATAGGGGGGTGGATTTCTACATAATAGGGGGGTGGATTTCTACATAATAGGGGGGGTGGATTTCTACATAATAGGAATCTAGGGGGGTGGATTTCTACATAATAGGGGGGTGGATTTCTACAGGTTAAAACGCTGAAAGCCTTTAAAATAAAGGGTTTAGATGGGGTCTAAATATATTAAAATATACTACTTATTTACTATAGTAGTAGTAGTTAATGTTATCTATTAATTAAATATTACAGTGAAATGATTAAAATTTTATCACTACTACTTTTTTAAATTTTAGAATTTTAGAATAAAAAACTTAAATAAACTTCGTGAATAGCGATAGATGCAAAAAAAAGGGGGTTTTTAGCGAACTTAGCAAGCTTTGTGTAACTTTCCATTAAAAAACAAGAGAAGAGGCTTAGAACGCAATTCATGGCGTTTTAGAGCTATGCAAGTCTAGGCCATCATTCGCTCAGTAACATAAGATTGTTATAAATTTATGAAATGGTCGATATTTTGCAATTTTTTACCATGTTGTTTTTACCAAAAGTTTAGTATTATGTGCCGATTTTTAAGGGGGCATTAATTTTAAATACATTTCTTTTTGTCTTTTTTCTCTTTATTTAATATATCAAAATATAAGTTTTTAATAACCTGATTATAATCTCTAAATAATCATTATTACCTACTTAGATAATAAAATTTATAATATTTTACACAATAAAAGATGTATGTTAAATACACCTACAAAATCCACATTATTTGACTCAAAAACACGTATTATCATTTAGTTTAAAAGAGGCATAAAAAGTTAGCTTTTTTGTTGTTGATTTCTTGTTCAGCGATAACTATAATCAGGATTCAACTATAATACGTTCAGAGGTGTGACAATGACTAAGAAAAGTCATAATCTAACAAGCTTTGATGGGGGTTTTAATGCAGATATTGGGCATAAAAAAGACGTAAAACTTAAAAAAATAATTGGCTCTATGGCTTTATTTGTAGCCATTCCTCTTGTTTCTTCTTCTGCTTTTGCTGACGATTTTGGTTGCCAAGCATTGCTTTGTTTTGCTGGTGGTAAAAATGTTTCTGAATGCCAGCCAACTATTAAAAAAGTGATTCGTGACATGTCGAAAGGCAAGCCGTTTCCCCATTGTCAAATGGTTGGAAGTAGTAGCTTTGGTTCGTCAAATGATTCAAATGCGCCTAAAGAAACCAAAGATATGATTACGGTTAAGCACTACACCCAACGACAAAATAAACGTATTTGCCAAGATGGGGTAACGGTTGGAACACGGACTTTTGTTGGTTATAGCTGCAAAACCATCGAAATTAATGTAAAGCCTGAATATGCAGCCGATAAAAGCCATGTTCAACAGTTCTATAACTATTAATTTTGAAGGTATAGGGGTTAATCATGTTTGATATTGGTTTGATTCAACATTGTGCTAGTGGCATGGATTATCCAGTTGCTCATGCAATTGTTAAGCAAGAGTCAGCATTTAACCCTTATGCAATCGGCGTGAATAAAGGCGGTAAGCCAGTAAAACAGCCAAAGACTTACGCTCAAGCTGTGACAACTGCAAAGCAGCTTTTAGCATCAGGTTACAATATAGACCTCGGTTTAGGTCAAATTAATAGCTCAAATTTAAAGTGGTTAAATCTTTCTGTAGAACAGGCTTTTAATCCTTGTGCAAATTTAAAGGCAATGCAGACAGTTTATTTAGAATGCTTTAAAAAATCGGGCGAAACTGGTTTAGGTACAAAGATGCAACGTGCTTTAAGTTGCTATAACACTGGTAATGCTCGATTAGGCTTTAAAAATGGTTACGTGAATAAAGTAACTAACCACTTTAATAATTTTTTTAATGGTTCAGGCGCAAACGGTAAATCATTAATGGCAACTTCGTTGCCTAATAAATCGAATGATTTAGCCGTTTATGCCACTACTTTAAACAATCAACTTGAGGGTGATAGTAATGTCGTAAACAACGGTGAAGAGGTCGCTCAAAATATGCCAGTTAAAGTAAAAAATAGTTGGGATGTTTTTAGTGATTTTTGAGTGAGAACCCTCTCTTAAAACTGTTTTGGCGAACAGAAAAAAGAAAGGGCTTATCGTCCTAGAACGAGTGTTCAAGAACGAGTGTTCAATTTAAAGAAATGTCAGTCCTTTCTTGAACACTCACATTTTAACAGGAAAGTATTTTCTTTTCTGTAGACCCATGTGAGTTTTTTTTATGAAAACAAAAAACCTAATCAAACAGACTTCTATTTTCGTTTTTACGCTGCTTTTAACACAAGTTGCTCTAGCAAGTGGAAAACTGCAAGGTGGCTTAAACGAAGCTCAATCAAATTTAACGGCAATTAAAACTTGGGGTATCACCATTGCAGGTGTAGGGGCGGTTGTCTATCTGCTTTGGAAAGGTGTAGAAACTTGGCGTGGTCGTGGCGACTGGGGCGATTTTGGTATGGCTGTAGTCCATGTTGCCCTTGCTGGTGCTGCTGCTACTTTAGCAGCTTGGGCATTTGGCGTATTCGCTTAAATTGTCATGGATGACCAACTTCGCAGTTTCTCAAGCTACACGGGTCTTGACCGTGTAGTCTTGATTTGGGGCGTTCCGCTAGTTCCGTTTATGTTGCTCGGCACTTTATCAGTTTTTATTGGTTTTGCTGGTCAATTCTTTTTCGGGCTGGTGGGCATTCTATTCACCTTTATTATGTTGCCTATTTTCTTTTTTGTTCGATCTATTACAGAACAAGATGATCAAGCTTTAAGAATACTTGCCTTAGAAATGAAATTTATATTCAAAAGAGCATTTTTTAAAGAGTTCGGCAACACATTAACTTTTCTGCCAACACGGTACTTAAAAGATGTCAAACGTATTCAGCAAGATTTTGAATAAATTCGGCTCAATAACCGATGAAGTTCCGTTATTGAGATTGCATGTTTCTAATACTGCTATTAATTTTTATGACAATTATATTTGTAGTGTAATTTCATTTGATGGCGTTGTTTATGAAGCAATTGCAAATAACGTGCTTGAGAATGATTTCGATGCCCTAAATCTTCTTTTTGCCTCAACTTCTCGTGAAAAAGCTGGGCGTTTGGCTTTTAACACTTATTTACTGCGTAGAGAAATTGAGTTCGATACGCAGTATAATTTTTCAAATAAATTTTGCCAAGATTTCGCTAATAAATACCTTAAGCGTTTTAGTGAGCAAAACTATTATGAAAATAAATTTTATATTACTTTGCTTCTTAAATATGATGAAAATATAGATGAAGCTATTCAAGAAATTGAGGCGATTGTAGAGCGTTTTGTTAAAACCCTTAGCAAATATGAACCTAAAGTTTTAACGGCATACAAGAACCCTCAAGGCGTTCTATGCTCTGAAATTTTCGATTTCTTCTATGAAATAATTAATTCTGAAAAACCAATTGCTAGTACCCCTTTGACTGGTACGCCAGCTTATGAAATTTTGCCTTCTAGTAGTCTGCATTTTGGTTTTGATTTACTACAGATAAAAGGTCAGAAAAAAGTGCGTTATGCAACGCTCTTTGATTTAAAAGACTTTCCATCTATAACCAAATTAGGCATGTTTAATAGTGCTTGTTTGGCCTTGCCATTTGAATATAACTTAACCCAGTCTTTTACTGCTTTAAGTCCATTAAAGGCATTACAGCGTATTCAAAACCAATTAAATCAATTGAAGTCTATGCAGGACAAAGCAGAGCATCAGCAAAATGAATTGGAAGAGGCTCAAGGCTATATTCAATCAGGTGAGTTAGCTTTCGGTGAATATCACTGTGCATTAGTTGTTTATGGCGATACTAAACAGCAAGCCATTGATAATGGCACGTATGCTTTAGCATCGTTTACTAATAATGCTGGTGCGGTTTTCCGTAAAGCTACTGGGTCGGCTGCTGCAACCTATTTTAGCCAAATACCTAATTATAAAAACAAGCCTCGACCTATGTTGAAGTCAAGTCGAAACTTGGCTGCAACTTCATCAATGCACAACTATTCTAAAGGAAAGGCAAAAGGGAATCCGTTAGGTGATGGCTCGGCAGTTATTCCTTTGCAGACACGTTCTAAAACCCTTTACGACTTTAATTTTCATTTCACTAATCCACTTGAAGATTCAACGGGCGATATGGTCGCAGGGCATACACTTATTTTAGGTGCTACTGGTACGGGTAAGACAACTTTACAAACGGGTCTAGTGGCGTTTTTAGAGCGTTTTAACCCCGCTATGTTTGTCCTCGATAAAGATCGGGGTATGGATATTTTTATTCGTGCTTTAGATGGTGATTATTTCGCAATTGAACA
>RRZT010037680.1_pt1 | contig 10597 bp, 16 predicted proteins | sample 2165551 | NCBI WGS metagenome assembly RRZT01 (sample SAMN10456910, study PRJNA506462) | wastewater metagenome | biome: wastewater; feature: sludge; material: wastewater sludge; isolation source: wastewater sludge with Escherichia coli K12::gfp cells carrying plasmid... | place: USA: Moscow, Idaho...
ATGTTTATAGAAGCTACAATTAGTGGCAAAAGAAGAAGGTCACACTTAGATTCATTAGCTAAGTGTGACCTTCTTCTTAAATCTTATAAAATATATGTTTCTGTATGACTTATATCTTAAGTTTAGAAGCCGAAATTCATAGAAATATGCTTTTATATTGTATGTTTTTTGTCTTTATATTTTTTTATTAATGTTTACATTTTCGCTCCTTTGTAATACAATGTATATACAAAGGAGGTCGATTATTGTGAATGTAATTACTTTAAGAATTAATGATGATGACAACAAATTGCTTAGAGATTATGCTAAAGCTAATAATATAACTATCTCTGATCTAGTAAGAAATTCCGTTTTGGAAAAGATAGAAGCATGTAAAACAATAATGAGAGAATTAAAATGTAGAAATCTATATTAATATAAAATCATTATCATAATAGTTTAATGGAATTAAGAAAGGGTAAGACTATATATATAAAATAGGAGGAGATTGCATGAGTGAAAAAATTATTATTATGAGTTTTGATTCTGAAAGTAAGGCTTTTCAAGCATTTTCTGAAATTAAAACTCTCAACAGTACAGGTATTATCAAAGGTAAGCAAATGGCAGTATTGAAGCATGTACCAAATCATATATTAGAAACAAAAGATTTTATTGATTTTACTGGAAACGATCAAAATATAAAGGGAAGCTTAATTGGTATGATTATTGGAATATTGGGAGGTCCTTTAGGAATATTGCTTGGATGGTTTACAGGAAGCATGATAGGTTCTACTAGAGATATGAACCAGGTTAGAGGAGCCTTATCTATATTTGAAGAAACTATAAAGTTAATTCCAGAAGATTCTATGGGGGCTATATTAATAGCTGAAGAAGAAAAAGAAGGACATTTAAATGATTTAATAATTGATAAACTTGGTGGTAAGATACTAAGAATAGATAGAACATTAGTGGAGCAAGAAATTGCTGAAGCTAAAGAACTTGAAGAAGAAACTTCTGAAGATGCAAAAAGAAAATGGTTTAAGAAAAAAGAAGATAAATAAATCCTATCTAATATATCAATATTAGAAATATCTCTTTCTGCAGTTAAATTCCATGTAGAGAGAGATATTTTTTTACATAGATTAAATAAGATAAAAGAAACTTATGCTTTGAAACATTGGTAATAATATAAAATTAAATATTTCTGTGGATTATATGTTTTAAGAAATAATATATTAAAATTGGAGGGGATAGAGTGAACTGTCCATATTGCTTAAAAGAAATGAAAAAAGGTGGAGTAAAAGTTATCGATACAAGCAACAACATGTATAGCAGTGTCCTATGGTATCCGGAAGAAGAACTCAATAAAAAAATAAAAATAAACTGGGTTGAGCTTGATTTTAAGGCTGAAGGATATTATTGTGATGAATGCATGAAGGTAGTTAGTATATTTGAAGAGAAGTAAGGAGGAATGAAATGTTTAAAAGATATAATAGAATTAAGAAATTTTTATTGCTGGGAGTAGTAGTTATATCAACTTTTTATCTTGCTAGCTGCAATAAATCAAATGAAGATTCTTCAACTATTATTTTTAAAAATGTAAATGTGATTCCTATGAATACAGAAATAGTTTTGGAAGGCTTTAATGTGATAGTTAAAGATGGAAAAATAACAGAACTTGGAAGTTCTATATTATATTTTACCCTTTTAACTATTATTTAATAATTTATTGTATTTGAGTTTTACTTAATTAGCATTAAGACAAGCTGGCACTTTCAAAATTATAAGCTATCCAGCGACGCATAATATAAATGATGTGCAGCATATCTAATGCATATTTTGTAATATTTGTCTTTAAAATAAGGGAATTATACTATTAATTCTATACTTTCTATAGTATCAATCCGAATAATTTTTGTCTTTTCAACCTTTTTCTTATCACTATAGCTTATTTTAATCCATTCATCATCAACATCTATAACATTGCACTCCATACTTGTATCTCCTACAGTAAATAAGGCCTCTGTACATTTAATTAAACATTTCTGCCCTTTTAAGTCCCTTATTATTTTAGACATTATATTACTGTGACTGGTATACTAAAACGGAGAGATTTCGGACAATAAGAACGGATAATAATTTCCAGGAATACTGAAATAGAAGCTGCTCTTCTGATAAAATTGAGAGATCAAAGATATCGGAGGAGGAGTGGAATTGAAGGGGTGGAATATGTTCGCTGAAATCAAAAAGTACAAAGACGAGGGTCTAAACAAGTCCCAAGTAGCCAGAAAGCTGGCAGTAGACTACAAAACGGTTATGAAATACTGGGATATGACTCCCGATGAGTTTGCAAGGTTAAAGAAGAAGTCTGAATCGAGAAAAAAGAAAGTTGGTATTTACGAAGAGCAGATACTTGAATGGATAAAAGAATACAGGGATATGTCAAGTGCGCAGATTTATGACAAGCTTGAAGAAATGCACAAGAATCTGGACTTCAAGGAGAGGACACTTAGACGGTATGTAAATTCTCTCAGAGAGGAGAACGGACTTCCAAAGATGACTGCACCGAGACAGTACGAAGAGATTCCTGAGCTTCCAATGGGACACCAAGCTCAAGTGGATTTGGGACAGATATGGCTCACTCGTGAAGACAAAAGCAGGATCAAGGTCTACTGCTTCGCCATGGTGCTGTCGCATTCAAGATACAAATACGTCTACTGGACAGACAGGCCGTTCACCACGCAGAGCTTTGTTGAGGCTCATACAAGAGCGTTTGCATACTTCGGGGGAATGCCAAAAGAGATTGTATATGACCAAGACAGAGTTGCCGTGGTATCCGAAAACCATGGGGATATCATATACACTGAAGGCTTTCAAAACTACATAAACTCTGCCAAATTCAAAGTATATCTTTGCAGAGGATACGACCCTGAAACCAAAGGGAAGATCGAAGCTGTAGTCAAGTATGCCAAGGGAAATTTTGCGATTCACAGGACTTTCCATGACATAGAGTCTCTGAACGAGGATTCTATGTCATGGCTTGAAAGGAGAGGCAATGGAAAAGTCCATGAAACGACAAAGAGGATACCTGCGGAAGTGTTTGCTCTGGAAAAGGAACACTTGCTGCCGGTACCCACTCTGCTTGAAAATCGTTTTAACAAGAATATTCTAACCTATCTGGTCAGAAAAAACAATACGGTTTGCTACAAACAGAACCGATATCAGGTACCCAAAGGGACGTACAAGCCTGGAAAGCAGGTTGAGCTTAATATTGTCAATGGAACTATGGAAATCGTAGACCAGATCACTGGTGAGACAATAGCTAGGCATAAAGTTAGCTTGGAGAAAGGACAGCTCGTAAGGCTAGAAAGAGAGAGTTTGAAAAGTCAGACAAAAGATGAAGTCTACGAAAAAGTTCTGCAACAACTAGGATTAAGCGAAGTGGCTGTCAGGTTTTTAGACGGCGTCAAATCAGAAAAGTCTAGGCATTTCAAAGATCAGTCGTCTCTGATAATGAAAACAATCGCAGACCAGGAGCAGTGGGCTATCCAGAGAGCCTTGATTTACTGTACTGAAAGAAAATTGTTCAGTGCTGGTCTACTGAAAGATACGATAGCGTATCTGAAATTGGAAAAGAATCGACATGAAAACAAGAAATATTTCAGAGCGAACATATCCACTCCTTCGAAGTATCGAGATCTGAGACCTCAGATTAGGGACATCAGAGAATACACGAATGCGTTCAAGGAGGAGAATGAATGGGAAAGCTAGATTTGATAAAAGAGAGTGCTAAGAGGCTTAAACTGAGCTATCTGGCGGACAGCGCAGAGGAGATAGTCCAAAGCGCCGAAGAGAAGAGTGCTTCTTACCAGGAGATGTTGTTGTCGATATTGGAGGGAGAACTGGATTTAAGAGAAAAGAAGTCTAATGAAAGAAGGCTAAAAGATGCAGGGTTTCCTGTAGTCAAGACGCTGGAGGAATTCGACACAGACTTTCAGCGCTCCATAACTGAAAGACAGCTAAACAGCTTGTCAGAGGTGGACTGGATTGACAGGCTCTACAACCTAATATTCCTTGGCCCGCCAGGAGTTGGCAAGACACATCTAAGCATAGCTCTGGGTTACAGAGCGGTAGAGATGGGATACAAAGTCAGTTTTACGACAATGGACAGTTTGATGCACAGCCTTAAAACTCAGGAGATTTCCAGAAAAAGCAAAGGGAAAATCAACAAAATACTGTCATCAAGTCTTCTAATCATAGACGAGCTTGGCTATTTGCCAGTGTCAAGAGAGGAGGCGAATCTGTTCTTTCAGCTGATATCGCTTCTTCACGAGCAGACATCCCTGATAATCACATCCAACAAGGGATTAGATGAATGGACTGAGTTGCTTGGAGATCCAGCGCTTACGACCGCAGTGCTAGATAGGATTACACACAGATGCGAGCTCTTCAACATGACGGGAAAGAGCTACAGACTGGAGCATAGAGAGTCACTGTTTTAGGGCAATTAAAAAGCAAGTATTACTGGAAAAAAGTTATGGAAAGTTATTGTCCAAAATTTCTCCAAAAACACTTGCCGGTTACAATTACCCCCCTTAATATTTCTCTTTAATATTTTTAATTCCTTTTCAAGTCTTTTTGTTTTTGTTGGATAACTACTGTAACTAAGCAGTAGTATGAATGTAATAAAACCCAAAAATTTCATATTTACCCCCTTCAATCTAGATATTATCTTCCTACTGCCCCAAGACACATAAATCTACTAATGTTCATCAATTTATAGTTTTGAGTTTTACTCAATTCTTATTGTGACAAACTCAGATAATAATTTTTTTATTTCTTAGATATTGAATTTTATTTATATGTTTTTTTATTTATCTTTAATTTTAAAATATCTAACAAAAATATTGTCTGGATAATTCAATTTATAAATATCACTAATTCTTGCTATACTAAATTCTTCTTTTAGTAATTTTTCCATCTGCTCTAGATCTTCCATAGTTCCAACTATCCTTATTTCTTTATCCCATTTTTTCCCTTCTGATTTTTTGTATTTTTTTTTGCTTTTTAATTTATTAATTTGAGATGATAACGGCAATCTAAAGTTTTCCCCAAATAAATTTCTTATAAATTCTAAATTCTCAGTAGTTCCAATTATACGAATCCCAATATCACCAGATGTTAATTTTGATTTTTTATATTCTTTAAATTCATCTCCTTTACCCATTTTTATTTCTCCTTTTTTAATCAATATAACTACTTGTAATAATTTCTGTAGTTATAGCGATTAAATATTTTATATTTCGTTCTTATAGATATTATTAAAATAATATCTATAAAGTTTATTTCCAAAATTTCCACCATTTTTTTGTTTCTTCTATATTTTTTTCTGGTTCTTTTTTCTCATCAAGTTCAAGTTTTAATGATTCAAATTTTTTATTAGATATCATAGTTAATTGTTGTTGCTGATCCAAAAGCTTTTCTAAATTTGCTCTTGATTTATTAGCTTCTTCCAATTGATTTTCTAGTACCTTTATTAGCTTATCTTTACTTGTTTCTTCTGTTGTACGGTGCTGTTCATTTGTTGTACATTCTGTTGTACGGTGTTGTACACTTGACATAAATCCTTCATCCCTAATTTGTACATCAAATTCTTCTGCTAATTTTAAAAAAGATTGATGATCATACTTTAGAGGATCGTTTTTATAAGCTCTTGTATCTTCATTGATTGCTTTAATTTCAAGCTTTTCAAGCCTTCTTCTCACTTTTTGTCTTGGTTCATTCAATTCATCACATAAATTTTTAATCGTATAAACACTATCCTCCATATGTCACCTCACTCATAAATATTGTATCATATTTGCTGTACTTTTTGTTATACACTGCGTTGTACGCTTTAGTACAATGCTGTACATTTTATTATAAATATTTATAAACTGTTGTCCTAGAAACTCCTAAATTCCTAGCTATCTCTGTTGGATTATCATCAGGGTTTTCTTCTAAATATTCCTTAACAAGATTTTCTTTTATTCCACTTCCTTTAGGACGTCCCTTTTCATTCCACCATACTTTATTTTGTTGTTTCATTTTTACATCTCTAATTGCTCTTGCAACCTCTAAATGATTTTTTTGACTTTGATAATTCCTTTTATTTCTTTCAATTCTTATATCTGTAAGTTTTTCTATATCATCAATAGTAAAATTATAATATTCTCTATGATAAACTTCCAAAGCAGTATATAAATCCTCTTTAGTTAGTGGATTGCTATGTTCTATATCTTTAAGTTCTTCAAATTTTTCATTCATATCTTCTTTAACTTCTTCTATAGAAATATTACACTTATAAGCATAAATAACCATACACATTAAATAAAAATACCTATGTCCACCTTTAACCTTATAGCTTTGCCTTAACCACCAATCATATAAATCTCTCTTTATGTTCCACTTCTTAACTCCTTTTTTTCCTTGAACAATAACTTTTTCATACCACTCTGGAAACTTCTCTCTAGTTTCTTCTTTACTATATTGACTAGGTCTAAAAGGTCTATTTACATCAACCATGTTTTGTTTTTCATCTACATAAGAATTTATATAATTTAAACTTACCCTATCCCCAGTTCTAAATGCTATTACTTCAAGATCATACTTATCATTAATTGATCCTACCATTCTAAAACCTTGATTAATTGACTGATATTGTATCTGTTTTTCTTGTGAAGTGGCTTTATACTCCCACATTTTAAAGGTTAAATCATACTTTAATTTTTTTAATTGAAGCTTAATATTAGGATATAAAGCAATAGGATTATCAAATACATAATAAATATGTAGACCTGTACCACTCATAACAATAAAAGTAGGCTGAGGAAGAGTTCTAAGACCTGGTTTTTTACTCATTCTTAACAATAAGTTCCTAATCTCATTTTCTCCTACTGAATCAAGATCAAAGACTAATGCATTCATCTGCTGAGCATTCTCTAATCTGTTTTTTCTTCCCCTATAAGCTAGTCCTGAACATAATGTTTTAGGATTACACTCTATATATTCCATATAATCTTCTTCCCAAGAATCATTAAGCATTATTCTTCTTCTGTAAGTTCTCTTAGGATCTTCTTCATCTTCATCTCTATATAAATAAATAGCATTGGGTTTACTATATTTTTCTGAATTTTCTCCCTGGTCCTGATTATTAGGAAATACATATCTATAAAAATCATAACCATTTACTTCTTGATATTGACTAGATAATATATTTTTAACATTTATATAGTTTCCTAACTTATCCTCTATGTTATTAGACATATATCTCACTCCTTCTTATATAAATTTTAGCTCCCTAAAAAATACTATTTAAATAACAAATAATATATATATATAACTATAGGGACTTAGATTATCAATATAGTTAATTGAACACTTTAACTATATCATAATTTTATACTATTTTCATCTAGAATTATAATTCTCAAGCATAACAAATAATATATATATATAACTATAGGGACTTAGATTATCAATATAGTTAATTGAACACTTTAACTATATTATAAATAAAAATATTTTTTAACTATATACTTAAATCATTCAGACATAAATAATAAATAACATTATAGGGACTTAGATTATCAATACAGTAATTGAACACTTTTAGTATTGAATTAAACCACTCACTAAATAAACTAAAGGTAGTATTTTTAGAAAACCACTAAAAATCTCCACCTTGATTTTATTTTTTTATTTGCTCCTTTAAAATTAGGCTAAAGCATACAGAAAACATATAAATTTCTTTTTAGCTTTAGCCTTAATCATTATAGCAAATAAAACCGTTCCTTAGCTTGTCTATGAGTTTTAACTTAGCCTTATAGGGCTTAGCACCAAAAAACATATAAAACCCTTAGAATCGATTTTAGAAGACTGTATAGATATCTTTATTTTAACTCTTCTAGATAATCCTTGATTGCCTTTTCAGTTTCTCTTTTATAGCAATCTTCCACTTTATCTTGTAAGTAATTTAAAAAGTTCTCTAAATCTTTAATATCTACTTTTACTTCTTTCATATTCGCAACTCCTTTATTTTTTTATGTTTTATGAAAAATACTGAATTAATAAATATATAGTTAAAGTCATTAGGCTAGACATAAAAGCAATTGGAAAGGCTATTTTTACTTTTTCTTTAAAATCTGTATATTCAATAGTCTGCTTTAATTTTTCAACTGTTGTATTCATTTGTGAAAAAGTATCATTTATACCTTTTTTTAAACTTTTATTAACGGCTCCTACCTCTTGATTTACTATGTTCAATCCTTCTTTCGTGTTCTCTACGATTTGACCGTTCAAGTTCTTTAACCTTCTCTCGCTCAATCTCTCTTGCTCTTGCATCTGGCTTAGATAATTCTCCGACACTTTTTGCATTTTCTCTAGCTGATTGTTTGATAAGTTCTCTAGCTGTTGCACTATCGAAATCATCTGATCTTGTGATTGTTTGCTCGCTCTCTCTATCGCCTGTATCTCTTTTAAGACTGTCTGCTGGTTGATTGAATCCTTGTCCATCTGAACCTTGAGATAAGACCTCATTAGGTCGTTTAATTCCCTTGTCTGGGTTAATAGTTCCATTAGTTCCTTGTTCTGGATCTCCTCTTTCTCGCTCATTTTGTCTTTCTCCATAATTTCGTTGAAGTTCATCTATTAAAACCTCCTTTGTAAAGTCTGAATCATTAAGAGTTTTTTCTAAATTGGCTAATCTTACCTTTCTTCCACTTTCTTTATTTGTGAAAGTTATATGCTTACTGGTGTCTTTCCAGTTTGTGCTATAACCTTGATCTTCCATCTCTTTTATAAAATCTTCCTTTGAAATAGCTTTTTCTTTTGACTTTCTTACAGCTATAGCTGTTTCTATTACATAAGATTTTCCTTTTCCTTCAAAGTGTTTTTTCATTACTTGATACTTATCTTGATTAAAGCTTGTGATTTTACCCTTTTCTTTTGACTTTTCAGGTACTGTCAGATTATGTTCTTTACTTAGTTCATTACTAATATCTTTCATCTCCTGGTATTCGTGTTTTGTTGTGTGAAGCTTACTTCCATTTTCATAGTTTACAGAGTTAATTATAAAGTGGTTATGGATATGATCTTTGTCTTTATGTGTTGCTAAGACTATTTCGTGACCTTTAAATTTATCGTTTTTTTCTATAAATTCTTTGCCTATCTCATGGGCTTTTTCAGGACTTATATTGTCCTTTGGATTAAACGATTGAATAAAGTGGGCATATTGTCTGCCATCATTTTTATCATATAATTCTTTTGTTGCCTTCATTTCATCTATTGCAGTTTCAGGATTGCAGTCTATTCCAGAGATTAATTTTTTTTCTGTCTTTTCAGCTTTGGTTATATAGTTTATGGCTCTTGCTATACTTGACTTTGAATTAACTGCCTTAATAATTGCCATACTTCAATCAGCTCCTTATTAATCCCTTCAAGTTCGCTTGAACAATTAACCTTGCCTTGATTTGCAAGCTTTGTTAACTGGTTAAGGTTAACCCCTATCCTTTTTGTTTCTATGACTAAATCCTTTATTCCCTCTACTACTTTTATTTCTTTATCTAATGCCGATTTTAATAAATATTTATTTTGAGTTAATTTAGATTTTTCTACCTTGTTTTTTATCTGCTCAAATTCTTTTTCTGTGGCTCTTATTACGATTTGTTTTTGTCTTTTTCTTTTGCTGATAGTTACATCTCCATAGATTCCTTTTTCTTCTGTCATAGCAAAACCTCCTTACAGATCTTAATACCAAGTACCGTCTTTAGTATAGTGATACCACTCTTTATTTTTTAATCTTACGCATACTGTGTTATTTTTATCTAGCCAAGTTTCGATTATTTCCATTCCTTCTTTGTAATCCATTCCTACAATTTTTGTATGAAGCTCATTTGTTTTTTTCATTAGATCCTTTTGTTCTTCTGTTAATTTTTCTATGCCTTTTATCATTTGATCAGCTCCTTTATATTTTAATTTTATCCAAGAAATTTAAGGGATAAAATTATTCTTATACAACCAACTGGAAAATAAAAGAGTGCTTTTCTCTTTTATTTGGAAGGCGGTAGCTTGGGGGTCAAGGGGGAAATTCCCCCTTTGCAAGTGGTAAAGTATAGCCGTAAGGCTATCACTTTGCGACACTTGCATAACTCCTTATAACAATATTATAATAAAGATAGATAAATGTCAATTTAAATAGATTTATTATAATTACAAATAAGGAGAGTTATTAGTCTTTGTATTTTGATTTATTTTTTGTTGAGTGATCTTCTCAACTATAAAAAATAAGAGAAATATGCTTTTAAATGGAAATCCTAAGTCCGGCTTTTATCCTGAGGAGAAAATGCAAGTAGAAGATGTAATAGATGCCTATACCCTAGGAAGTGCCTATAATGAATTTAAGGAAGACTTCAAGGGCAAGTTGAGTCCTGGTTATGTAGCAGATTTAATTGTCTTAGATAGGGATATTTTTTCAATAGACCCTGATGAAATTAAGGATATAAAGGTTTTAAAGACCATGATAGATGGAGAATTTGTTTACGAAAGATAAGTTTTATCTTCTATAAGATATTCAATAAAA
>RRZT010671649.1_pt1 | contig 10596 bp, 9 predicted proteins | sample 2165551 | NCBI WGS metagenome assembly RRZT01 (sample SAMN10456910, study PRJNA506462) | wastewater metagenome | biome: wastewater; feature: sludge; material: wastewater sludge; isolation source: wastewater sludge with Escherichia coli K12::gfp cells carrying plasmid... | place: USA: Moscow, Idaho ...
TAGACCTACTGAAACTCAAAAATTTTTAGTAACTGTTAAATTAAGGTCAAGTAAAACTCCAAAAAGTTCAGTAGCATTTTTGGTTGCTACAAAATGGTTAAAATAAACTTTAAAATCATTTAAGAGTTAAATACAGGTAAATATACCTGTATTTTTTTAAGCTTTGAAAAAGTAATATGAAAAGAATTAAGAATTAAAAGTGAATAGTTAAGAAATTTAGACACTTTATGGAATTATAAATATAAAGGGTGTTATAACTAAAAAAAATTAACCACTGGATGACACAGATAAACACAAGATTAGAAAGAATTTGTTCATAATAATCTAGTGTAAATCTGGTGGTTAAAGAAATTGTCAAATAACAAAAGGAGAATAATAATGAGGAGTATAACCTATATAATACTCGCAATAGTGCAATTTTTAATTTCTATGGCACCATTGTTTTTTGTTACATATTTAACTGTCAGTTTTGCTTACAAAAAAAGCAAAATGATAGGAAAAATTTTTATGGGAGTATGGGTAGTTATATATATAGCAATGTTTGTAAGTGCTTGTATAGATGTTTTTGTAAAAAAGGAAACAGATAATACCATTAGGAAGTATGAAGGGCAATATTTAGAAAATATTGGTGCAAAGTATCCTAATGTTTTTCCCGAACAACGTGAAATTCTTAAAAAATTTAAAGCACAAATTTTTAGAAAAGAAGAAAGGATTGATAAACAGAATAAAAAAGCATATCTGAAAATCTATGACAAAGAAAATAGATTAATTTACGAAAGAACTGAATATACTGAAGTTACAGAATCAAAATCACCAAATATCAAAGGAAATGTTTTTATTTATACAAGAATAATACCTGAAGAGATTGGTTATGTATACGACAGCTTAGGAAGAAAAATAGCAATGATAAAGTCTTATGGTGGTGGGGACTATCGTGTTAGTGGTAAAAATTCTAAGAATGAATATAACTTTATTGACTATGAAATACCAAACTTATATGTAACTAAAATAGAATATCCAAGTGATACAGAGAGAATAGAAACAATGACAATTCTTGATGTAGGATACAATATGTATATTTCAAATATCAAAAAATATATCAATAATATTTTGGTGACAGAAAAAGAAATAAAAGACAGCGAAGGTGATGACGGTTTCATCATAGCAACAGTAGAAAAAAAATACAACGAAAAAGGCGAACTAATCTACAAAACAGTAGAAAGAAAAGACAAAAGCAACGATTACAAATCCTTTACGGAAATGGACTTTCCAAAAGATGAAATAGTAACCAAATACTATAAAGGAAATGATGTATTTGCCACAGTTACTGAAAACCTTGTGGGTCCTGTAGAAACCATTGAAGAAACAGAAATGGACAGAGGTAAGGAAATAAAAAAAGTCTACAAGAATAAAATAAAGGCTATTGTGAAAAGGCAGAAGGTTGGGGAGCCAGTTAGGATTGTTGATGTGATTGAGTTCTATGACAAGGAGAAGAGTAAAAAATATTATGATAGAAGTTATTCTATCATTGTAAATACAAGGTATATTTTTGATGAATATGGAAATTTGAAATATAGAATAAAAGGAAATAAAAGAACAACGAGTAATTATCTTTTTGATGGAGATAACTTTTTTGACACATCTTTTGATATCTCATATTTACATGATAGTTTTTATAGTTACAATTATAAAGATAATTTAACAAAATATTTAGGAGGTATTGAAGAAATACTTGAATTTATAAAAAATAATAAAGTTATATCTTATAAAACTAGTGATAAAAACAAAAATAAAAATATTAATGAAATTTTAAAAGGAAATGTAATTAAAGACAGCTTAGAGATTATAGAAGAAAAAGAAGATAAACAAAATAAAATTATGACATTGGAGGAATTACTAAATGGATATAAATATGAATAATTCTCACATAAATAAATTTAGGGGTTAAGCGACCTACGCTTAGGCTTTTAAATATTTTATAAAATAACTTCAAATAAAAATCCCCCAAAATTTTGAGGGATTTTTATATTAATCTTATTTATTTTTCTATCCATTCATACAATTTTTTTATTACAATTTCCTCGTTATTTTTTATATCTTTATCTAAAAATTCTATTGCTTTACCAAATGTATTTTCTTTTTGGACTTCTTCCCTTATTCTTTCCTCTGCTTTTCCCGGTCCACCACCATGTGTGTAAAATAAATTAATTTTTTTACCTTTTATATAACCTTTTTCAAATAAAGTTCTTATTGGTGGTGCAAAACTCCAAGCCCAAATTGGCGTTCCCAAGTAAATTTCATCATATTGTGAAAAATCTATTGAAATTTCTTCTAGTTCTGGAGATTTTTTCATAACAACTTGACTTCCACCCCATAAAAATTTTGAAAATCCCGAAGATTTTTTCTCATTTTTAGGTTTGACTTCTAGGATATCTGCATTAAGATTTTGTGAGATTTTTTCTGCTATTTTTTTAGTATGCCCTTCAAAAGAATAATAAACAACTAATACTTTTGACATTTTTCCCTCCTTTTTATTTTTATGATTAGCTCCTTGCAAAACTCCAACACCTTTATTTTTATGTAATCCCGAACCTACCACAAGGATTCAGCCTTCACCACTCACAGACTTAAAAGCCCAAGTGTTATTTTTAACTGTGTACATATATTTTTAGTTTTGGAGCTAGTTAATTCTTATGCTAATGTTAATTTTAAATTCTTTATAAAATTATAATTGAGTTACCCTTCTATCATTAACTTAACTTATCAATGTTTATATTTTAATTTATAAAAATAATTTATATATTGTAAAACATTAAATTCTTTATAAAAAAAGGAAATTCTATTAAAATTTTGTATATATTACATGCAAAACTTAAATAATGGAGGCTTTATATGTTTAAAAATTTAAAAATTTCTGGAAAATTGGGTATTATGATTTTCCCCGCTATATTTACTATGATATCACTAATTATAATCTATTCTTTTTCGACTTTCAACACTTATAAATCTTCAAAAAATATTTTTTATGATGTTCTATACACAACAGAATACTATTTACTAAATGCTGACAGGGATTTTTACCAAGCTGAATTAGCTCAAAATAAAATTTTTTACTCTAAAGATTTAATAAAAAAGGAAGATTTTGACGCTTTATTAAAAGACCATAATAGTAATGTTGGAGAAACTACTATGCATCTAAAAAGTTCACAAACATTACTATCAACTATGCCTGACTTATATAAAAAATATACATGCAACTTGATTAAAAAAGAATTAGAGAAAAACAATATTGAACTTGATAAAAATTTAGATAGAAGAATTTCAGATGATGATTTAACCTTTGAACAATTATTTGAATCTTTTAATAAAAGTATTGATGAATGGAATAATGCATATAATGCAGAAACTGGAACTGGAGATTATAGTTTATCACAAAAAAAATTTAAAGAAGCAAGAAACACTTTAAAAATAATGCAAGATTTACTAATTGGATATAGTGCTCTTCATAGCGTTGAGTTAGAATCTTCTTTGAAAAAACAAGTTGTTTTAGTAAGCTCTATTATTATTTTAATTGTTATAGCAATAAGTTTTCTAGCTATATACATTATGACGTATATTAAAAAGAAAATCTTAAAAATTAAAGTAGATATGGAATCTTTATCTAATAAAAAACTAAACGAAGAGTTTACTCCTATAAATTCAAAAGATGAATTTGGGCTACTTTCTCAAAGTTTAATAAAAGTTTTTACAACTTTAAGGGAAATAATTTCAAAATTAAATAATACTTCCACAGAGTTAAACGAATCAGCTAATCATATGAATTCTAATGTAGAAGATTCTATTAAAGTTATAGAAGATATGTCCATCGCTATAAATGAAATTTCTTCTACTGTTTCTTCTCAAGCTTCTGACACAGAAAATGTTGCTTCTGAAGTGGAAGTTTTACAAGATATCATAAATCAAAATAGTAAGCATACTATTGTATTAGCAAATGCAAGTAAAGACATTCAAAATACAACAGAAGAAGGTATGGAAATTGTTAATGAACTATATGAAATAACGGAAAAAAATAAAGAAGTTTTTGAAATTATATTTAATATAATAAAAAAAATAAATGAAAATGCTTCTAAAATTGAAGAAGCTAGTAACTTAATTGCTGGAATTGCTGACCAAACAAATTTATTATCTTTAAATGCTGCAATTGAAGCAGCTCGTGCAGGAGAATCTGGTAGAGGATTTGCTGTTGTTGCTGAAGAAATTAGAAAACTTGCTGATAAATCATCTGATTCTGTAAAATTCATTAATGAAATGCTTGCTGACTTACAAAGTAATTCTTCACATGCTGAAAATGAAAGTAATTATGTAAAAAGTGCTGTTGACACTCAAGCAAATAAGGTAAATGAAACAAAATATAAATATGAATCTATTGTTGATGCAATTAAAACTATAAATTCTGAAATCAATGACATTGATAATATTAGCAAGACTATGAATAATAACTGTAATAATGTTGTAGGAATTGTTTCAAACCTTTCTGCTGGTGCAGAAGAAAATGCTGCAACTGTTGAAGAAACTGCTGCATCATCTGAAAATATAAGCAAATCAACTCAATTAATAAAAGATGCTTCAAATTCAGTTACTGTTCAATCTAAAGAATTAAAAAATATTATCGAAGAATTCGACTTATAATTTTAATAACAAAATGTCTAACTTTATTAGAGTATTAATACAAAGGACAAGGCTATTCGCCTTGTCCTTCTGTAGTTATATGTTCTTTAATAATACTCTCACCTACAATATCGTGAACATGAACTTTATCAAGAATCTCTAAATTTTCAAAATTCCCTGCAAACTCTAAAGCACTTTCAGAATATTCTCCTAAAGTTACTATAATTCCATGATCTAATTTATTATCACTCATTTTATCTAAAAACTTTTGTAAATCTCTTGGTCCAACTTCTTCTTGTTTCAAAAGCATATAAAAGAATTTAGGTTTATTATGGCTCATATTATATTTATCACTTATTACACCTGTATACATTTTCCCTGTATCTTCTAACTGATAGTTAAGCATCATACCCATTTTTTCTATCATAGTTTTGGCAACTTTTATAAATCCTTCATAGTTTATATTCATATAATTAATTTCATCTAAAATATGCTTAAACTCATCAGGTTGTAGGTATTTCATTAAGCTTTTTACCCTATCTTCCACATCATTATATCTTGCATTTTTATCCTTTACTTCTTTATAAAGGTTTAATGCATCTTCATATCTTTCTTTAAGTTCGTATATATTTGCTAATTTATATTGTAAATATATTTTTAAATCTAAAAAATACTCAATTTTTTCATTTAACATTTTTTCTATTACTTCTTGAGCTCTATCAAGATTTCCTATTTTTAAATAGTATTCTGATAAAACCCTATAATAAAGATTTTCTTTTCCTTCTATGTTTTTTATGTATTCCATTTCTTTGGCTGATTCTTCAAGCTCTTCTTCACTATAATAAAGTTCTGCTAATTTATATCTTGCTTCATCATTTTGATTATCTAATTCCAAAATTTTCTTCAATTGGAATCTTGCTTTAATATAATTTTTTTCAGCCATATGTAAATCTACTAATTCCATTCTAGTTGGAATATGTCCTCTATCATACTTTAGAACCTCATTTAACATTTTCCCTGCTCTACGTTCTTTCCCTGATAATAAGTAAATTCTTCCTAAATAATAATAAATTTCTGTGTTTTCTTTATTATACTTAAGACCTCTTCCTGCTGCATTTATAGCTTTTGTAAAATCTCTCTCATCAAAATAAATTTTAGTCATTTTAGCATATGCATTTGAACGCTCTATGGGTGTTGCTGCACTTGATAAAGTTATCCCTATATTTTCTTTTAAAGAGTTCTGAACTTCATCTTTTTCCATATAAATTTTTGCTAAAAGCTCCTTTGCTTTAACATCATTTTTTTGAGTTTTCACATAAACTTTTAATTTTTCTAAAGCTTCGTCTACCTGACCTTTTTTGTATAGTTCTATTGCGTCTAAAAACACCACACGTCTACCAAAATATATAAAAATTCCTATTATTAACAACAAGAAAAATATTATTGTTAACATTAAAAAAAACAATACATTCATAAATATTACTCCTCAATACCTACATGAAAAGATTTTGCCTGCTGGCTATATTTATTTCACTAAGTTTAATAAATTTTTGAAAATATGAAATTTCCTTTAAATATCTTCTAATATTTTATGTATTTACCTTCAAAATTTAATTATTATTTTTATTAAATCTATTTCATATACTCTCTTATTGATTTTGCTATTGACTTTGCCATAGCATCTTGCACTTGAGGATCTACTAATTTTTCAGCTTCTTGATCATTACTTATAAACCCTAATTCAATTAAAACTGCTGGAACTTCGCTTCCTCTTAAAACAGCAAAATTAGCTCCTTGAACTCCTCTATTTTTAAACCCAGTAGCATCTGCTAATTTATCAACAATCCCTTTAGCAAGTCTTTTAGACCTTTCTTGGTTTTGTTTATATATTATATCATTTACTAAAAAATCAACAGCACTTTCTTTAATCCCATATTTTTCATCAACAGAGTTTTCAAAATCAGCAACTGATTTAGCATAAACCGAAGGATTTTTTGAAAAATAAAATACCTCTGTTCCATTAGATGCTTTGTTTGCATTAGCATTAGAATGAATACTTACAAATAAAACTGCTTTTTTCCCATTAGAAAATTTACTTCTATCTGTTAAAGAAATAAAAGTATCATCTTTTCTTGTATAATATACATTAAAATCTTTTTCTAATTCTTTTCCTAATAACTTTATCATATCAATATTTACAGTTTTTTCCCAATAATCTCCGTTCATTGCACCATAATCTTTTCCACCATGACCTGCATCTAAAACTATTATTGGTTTCATTTCTTCTTCTTTACTCATTGTAATTACAAGCCTTGATGGATTTTTCCATACTTTTATATCATAATTTACGCCTTCTTTGAAAGTAATAAAAAAATTACTTTTCCCTCCAAATTCCATAGACTCAATTCTTTCAATTGTTTCATCATTTTTTTCAATAATTGCATCTACAGATTTAGATAAATTGGTATTATCTACTTCTAAAAACAATAGCCTCGTATTTTTATCATACATACTTATATATTTAGGCACCTCATTATTACCTATATCTAAAACAATTTGATTGGGACTATTATTAAATCTTATTTGTTCAATTATGCTTACCCCAAAAGCAAAATTAACAATTAATATAAATATTAAAAATAATTTTCTCATTTTACCTTCCTTAAATTATACGATTTGTAGAATACTTTAAAAAAGCGACAATCTCTTGTCGCCTATCAGCTTTATTTCACAGTATCTAAAACATGTGATATTGCATTTTTCTTAAACTGCAATCTAATTCCTTTATCTACTTTTAACTCTACAAAATCATCTTTTACAAGTGCTATTTCTCCTATTAATCCCCCAATAGTAACAACTTTTGCTCCAACAACTAAACCATCAAGTAATTGTTGTTGCTTTTTTTTATTCTTTTTTCTTGTAAAAAAGTCTAAAACCCAAAATATTGCAATTACAAAGATAAAAGGTAACCATATCATCACTGGCGCTCTTCCTGCAGGTTGGGCAGCTGTGGCTATAAAATTAAGTAACATATATTTCCTCCTAAATTTCTGTATATGATATTATACCACAATTTATTTGTAATTGACAAGAGTCTCATAAAAAAATAGAGGTTCTTAAGAAACCTCTACTTTGTCTTATAAATCTAAATCTTTTAATTTATCAAAAAAACCTTTCTTCTTTTCATGTTTTTTAGTTGGAATATCTTCTAATTGTTTTATTATTTCTTTTTGCTTTTCTGTAAGGTTTGTTGGAACTTCTACAAAAATTTCAACAATTTGGTCACCTTTTCCATATCCTCTTGGATTTACTATCCCTTTATCTTTCAATTTGAATAGTTTTCCATTTTGAGTTCCTGCTGGTATTTTCATTTTTACAGGAGAATCAAGTGTTGGAACTTCAATTTCTCCACCTAAAGCAGCAGTTGCAAAACTTATTGGTAATTTACAATAGATATCATTATCAACTCTTTTAAATAATTCATGAGGAGTTACAGTTATATAAATGTATAAGTCTCCATTAGGTCCTCCATCAGTAGAAGCCTCTCCCATTCCTGAAAGTCTCAATCTTTGCCCATCATCTATTCCTGCTGGTATTTTTACTGATTTTTCCACTACCTCTTTATCTATTCCACTTCCACCACATGTATGACATTTCTTTTCAGGAACTTTTCCTTTTCCATGACAGTCTGGACATTCAGTAACATTTTGAAATACTCCAAACATTGTTCTTTGCATTTCTTCAATTCTACCTGAACCATTACATTTTGAACATGTTTTCATACTAGAACCCGGTTCTGCTCCACTTCCATCACATGTTTTACATTTTCCTCTTCTTGAATATTTAATTTTTTTCTCTATTCCTTCAGCTGCTTCTTTTAAAGAAATTTCTAGATTATATCTTAAATCTTGACCGGGAGTAACTCTACTTCTACCTCCTCCTTGTCTACCACCACCAAAGAAAGATGAGAATATATCTCCTAAATCATCAAAATCTCCAAATCCTCCAAATCCACTTCCGAAGCCACCAAATCCACTTCCTGCTCCTCCTGCTCCCTCAAAAGCTGCATGACCAAATTTATCATATTGAGCTTTCTTTTGAGAATCAGATAAAACTTGATAAGCATCGTTAATTTCTTTAAACTTTGACTCTGCTTCTTCCTTTTCTTTATCTGTAGCATTAGAGAATTTATCTGGGTGAAACTTCATAGCCATTTTTCTATATGCTTTTTTTATCTCTGCTTCTGAAGCACCCTTAGTTATCCCTAATACTTCATAATAATCTCTTTTAGACATTTCTTACTCCTCCACTTAAAATCAATTAGTATTTAGGAATTAGTAATTAGTAATTGTCTTTGCCATTACTAATTAAATAATTACTAATTTCTAATTAGCTACTATTATTTCCATTGTTCTTTTAAATTCTTCACCTTTTGCAATTTTATTAACTGCAACTTTATTAACTAGGTTTCCATCATGATTAGAAAAATCTGCAACTCCACACCATGGTTCTAAACATAAAAATGGTGCTCCTTCTGGTGCCCAAATTCCTAACCAAGGAAAATCTTTTAATGATACTTTAACTTCAAAATTATCATGTATATTTTTTATAGAAAGATAATCTGATTTTGGATTTTTAAATACTAATGCATCATTTGCAAATAATCCTTCTGTTATTTTAATTACTTTTTCATCATTCAAAAACGGTTTTGTTTCATTTGCAACTGTTAATCCATCTAAAATATATAACTCTAGAGTTTCTTTTTCAGAAAATTCAATATAGTAATCTTTAATATCATATTTATCAAGTGCAAAAGCAGGATGTGTTCCTAAGCTAAAATATAATTTTTCTTCTTCTTTATTTGAAACTGTATATTCTAAATTTACTCCATTTTCTGTTAAAACATAATTTATGTAAAATTCAAATTTAAAAGGATATACTTTTAAAGACTCTTCATTCCATTTATATAAAAACTTAAGATTATTTGCTCCATTTTCTACTAATTCAAATTCATTATCTCTTGCAAAGCCATGTCTTCCCATTGGATACTCTACGCCTTCATAAGAATATTTATTGTCTTTACTTCCTCCTACAAATGGAAAAAGTACTGGTGAAGTTTTTCCCCAATATTTTGGATTTGCATCCCACATAAATTCTTGTCCATCTCTTTTTAAGCCTTTTAATTCAGCACCCTTTGACTCTACTTCAATTTCTATTCCGTTAAGTTTTTTACTATAAAGCATTATTTTTCTCCTTTTTCTAAAGTTAATAAAGTTTCTTTTACAGCTAAACCACCTGCAAAACCTACAAGTTTACCGTTTTTACCTACAACTCTATGACATGGGACTATTATAGGAATTTTATTTTTATTACAAGCCATTCCTACTGCCCTTGAAGCTTTTGAATTTCCTATTTTTTCTGCTACTTCTCCATAAGTTAAGTGTTCTCCATAGGGAATATTCTCTAAAACTTTCCATACTTTCTTTTGGAATTCTGTTCCTTGAAGTTCATAATTTATGCTAAACTTCTTTCTTTTCCCTTCAAAATACTCTTTTAACTCTTTTAATACTTTTAATTCAAACTTATTTATAAAACCTTTTTTATCATAGATACTATTAACAAAGTTTATTCCTCTTAGTTTATCATTTTCTGTAGATATTTCCAAGATGATATTTTCAAATTCAAAGAAAAATACATTCATAGCTTTTTAGAAAAAGTTATATCTGTCACTTTATAACCATTTCCCTCCATCATATTTATTAGTTCTTTTTTATGTCCAAATACATGATAAGAAACTCTTATACATTTCAACTTTTTCATCTCTGATTCCAATAAACTTATAATGTCTTTACTATCTAAAATTTCACTTCTTTCATCATAAAAGCTAATTGTATATATAAATGCTTCAGTTCCTGATTTATGTACCCA
>RRZT010257718.1_pt1 | contig 10595 bp, 7 predicted proteins | sample 2165551 | NCBI WGS metagenome assembly RRZT01 (sample SAMN10456910, study PRJNA506462) | wastewater metagenome | biome: wastewater; feature: sludge; material: wastewater sludge; isolation source: wastewater sludge with Escherichia coli K12::gfp cells carrying plasmid... | place: USA: Moscow, Idaho ...
GCCATGTCCGCCTCCGGCAAGCCGGCCTTCCAGGCGATGTTCGAGCCGAAGGTGCCGGGCTTCGTCAAGGTGCCGTTCAACGACCTGGAGGCGCTCTCCCGGGCGGTCGACTCGCATACCGTGGCGGTGCTGCTGGAGCCGGTGCAGGGCGAGGCCGGGGTGATCCCGGCGACCCTCGACTACCTGCAGGGCGCCGAGCGGCTGTGCCGCGCGCGCGGCGTGCTCCTGATCCTCGACGAGGTGCAGACCGGCATGGGCCGCTGCGGCGCGCTGCTGGCCGAGGAGCTGTACGGCGTGCGTGCCGACATCCTCACCCTCGGCAAGGGCCTGGGCGGCGGCGTGCCGCTGGCCGCGCTGCTGGCGCGCGGCAGCGCCTGTTGCCTGGAGCCGGGCGAGCAGGGCGGCACCTACCACGGTAACGCGCTGATGCTGGCGGCGGGCCTGGCGGTGCTGAAGACGGTGCTGGAGCCGGGCTTTCTCGAACAGGTGCGCGGCCTCGGCGAGCACCTGCGCGACGGTCTGGCCCAGGTGGCGCGCCGCCAGGGCCACGGCCCGCTGCGCGGCCACGGGCTGCTCTGGGGGCTGCCGCTGCAGCGTCTCTCGGCCCCGCAGGTGGCCCGCGCAGCGCTCGACGAGGGCTTGCTGCTCAATGCTCCGCAGCCGCACATCCTGCGCTTTTCGCCGGCGCTGACCGTCAGTCACGCCAACATCGACGAAATGCTGCGCCGCCTGGAGCGCGCGCTGGTGCGGGTTGCGCGTCGCGAGCGGCGCGAGGCCGCCCTCGCCGGCTGAGGCGTCCCGCGCGGCTCAGTGGCCGCCGCCGTGCAGGCGGTACTCCCGCGGCGAGCGGTCGAACTCGCGCTTGAAGGCCCGGCTGAAGTGCGCCGAGTCGGCGAAGCCCCACTTGAAGGCGATGCGGGTGATCGACTCGTGGCGCAACTGCGGGTCGAGCAGGTCCTCGGCGCTGCGCTGCAGGCGCTGGCGCTGGATGTAGCGGCACACGCTATCGCCGCTGTCCTCGAACAGGCGGTAGAGCTGGCGGATGGAGATGTGCAGCTGCTCGGCGAGCGACTGCGGGGTCAGCTGCGCATCGTGGAGGCGCTGGCCGATCAGGCGCTGGGCGCGGTCGCGCAGCAGGGTGGCGTGCGGCGCCTCGTCGGGGATGCCGCCGGCCAGCGCGCCGCCGCGCAGGGTCGGCAGCAGCAGGGCGATCAGCGCGTTCTGCAGGGCGGCGCCCTCGTCCTGGCTGCACGCTGCAGGCGCGCCCTCGCCGTGGATCTGTACCGCCAGGCTGGCCAGCAGGCGGCCGCTGGTGGAGGCGAGGTCGAGCTTGCCGAACAGCCGCTGGTTGGGCGCCAGGTGCCGGCACAGGGTGTCGCGTTCGAGGTGGAAGGACAGGTGGTCGATCAGCCCGGCGGGGAGGATCTCGCAGGGCCGCGCCGAATCCATCAGCGCCATGTCGCCGGGGCCGAGGCGCACGCTGCGGCCGTCCTGGCGCATCTCGGCGTGGCCGCTGCGGTTGACGATCAGGAAACAGTGGCGACCGTCGCCGCGCTCGCCGTTGCCCTGCAGGCGGGCGATGCGCCCGGCGTTGGTGCGGATGTGTGCCAGTTCCAGGCCGCCGCGGTCGTGCAGGGCGATCTCGCCGATGAAGCCGTCGGCCTGGCGCGGCGGGGCGGACTGGAAGCGTCCGCAGACACGATGCAGCTCGTTCTGCCAGCGGTCGAACAGCCGGGCCGAGACGTGAAGGCTGGACATGCAGCACCTCCTGCAGTGGGCGGTGGGCCGCCGCTTGTTATTGGCTGGGCGGGGCATTGTTAACATGTTAGCCAGATTCGTGCCAGCCCTGCCCGGTGGCGCTCGCACCGTGCTGTTCCGCCTGCAGCGCTGCACTGCAGGACTCCTGCCGACCCTCGTCCCGACCCCGTCTCCGCCCGGTTGCAGGCGCCGGCGGCGGCGCGCGGCTATACCTATCCGCCATACCTGCTGCGCAATCCGCCCCATCGCCGGCATGAGTCGCGCGCCCTCGCCGGGTGCTGGGCTGGCGCGTACAAGCAAGCGGTTGGCAAGCAGGCACAAGACCGCCACCCGCCGGCTGTGGGATTAATGCCCGGTCAGGCGCCGGTGCCCGTGGCTGCGCACCGGTGCCCACGGCGTTCGAACGACATAACAAAAGCGGAGTCTGCCCCCATGAAGCACATCACCCACGGATCGAGCCGCGCCCCTCTGGCGCTGGCCCTGGCCGTCGCCCTCGGCGGCCTGAGCCTGGCCCCGGCCCATGCCTACGAGCTGTACAACCAGGGCGACACGCAGCTCAACGCCGACCTGGAGGCGGTCTTCGGCCTGATGCACAGCCGCAAGAACTACGCCCTGTTCGGCAACCGCGACAGCGGCGGCTCCAGCTGGCGCGAGGGCTACATCAAGTACGGCCTGAGCGGCAGCCAGGGGCTGGGCGGCGCCGGCAGCCTGTACGGCGCGGTCAGCCTGATCAGCTCCGGCACCTGGGGCGACGGCGACGCCGCCGGCTTCACCGAGGGCAGCGAGCGGCGCACCGACGTCGAGGACGCCTACCTGGGCTGGCGCTCCGGCAACCTGTTCCCGGCCCTCGGCGAGAACGGCGTCGACCTCTCCGCCGGCCGGCAGAAGGTGGTGATCGGCGACGGCTTCCTGATCAACGGCGATTCGCTGAACTTCGGCGACGTCGACCTCGGCGACGACTACGACCGCGGCGGCGCCTACTACATCGCCGCACGCAAGGCCTTCGACCAGACCGCCGTGCTGCGCCTGGGCGGCGAGCAGGGCCTGCGCGGCGACCTGATGTGGCTGAAGTCCGACAACCGCGCGCAGGCCGAGACCGAGCTGGCCATCGCCACTCTCGAACACGTCGCCGAGCCCGGCACCCTGGGGCTGACCTGGATTCGCGGCCTGGACGTCAACGAGCGCTTCGCCAGCCCGGCGCAGGCCGAGCGCGACGGCATGGACACCGTCAGCCTGCGCGGCGCCGGCGGTCTTGGCGTGGAGAACCTCAACCTGGCCTTCGAGTACGCCACCCAGGACCGCAGCAGCGGCCGCGAGAACGCCTGGTATCTGGAAGGCAGCTGGACCTTCGCCGAGCTGCCCTGGGCGCCGACCGCCACCTACCGCTACAGCCGCTTCTCCGAAGCCTTCGACCCGCTGTTCTACGGCTTCAACCGCGGCTACGGCACCTGGTTCCAGGGCGAGGTGGCGGCCAACTACGCCGGCCCGTTCAACAGCAACACCCGCGTCCATCACGTCGGCCTCAAGGCCACGCCGCTGGAAAGCGTCACCGTCGGCGCGCTGTACTTCGACTTCGACAGCATCGACAAGAACCTCGGCGATCTCGGCGGCCGCGAACTGGACCTGTACGCCGAGTGGATGGTCAACGACCACCTGCTGATCAGCCCGCTGCTCGGCCTCTACCAGCCCGAGCGCAGCGCCGACAACGGCGGCGTGCAGCTCGGCGGCAGCGGCACCAACCTGTACAGCCAGCTGATGTTCGTCACCTTCTTCTGACCGCGTCACCCTCGGCCGGCCCGACCCGCGGCAACGGGCGGGTCGGCTGTCCCTTGCCGGCGTCATCCGGGGCGGCCGGCGGCTCTGCGCGGCGGCCCGGCCACCGATCTGCATCGCGCGCTGCGCGGCCGGCGCCTGCTACGCTGTGAAACCGTTCCCGATTTCCGGAGGTTTCCATGCTCAACGTTCTCGTCACCGGCGCCTCGCGCGGTATCGGTCTGGGGCTGACCCAGGCCTATCTGCAGCGCGGCGAGCGGGTCTTCGCCGTGGCCCGCAACCCCGCCGCCGCGCCCGGTCTGCAGGCGCTGGCCGAGCAGTACGGCGAACGCCTGCAGATCCTCGCCGGCGACCTCAATGCCGCCGGGGCCGCGGCGCGGATCGACGCCCAGCTGGGCAGCGCCACCCTCGACCGCCTGCTGCTCAATGCCGGGGTCTACGGCCCGGCGGCCCAGGACGTGCTGGGCGCCGACGACGCCGAGATCGCCGAGCTGTTCGTCAGCAACGCCATCGCCCCGCTGCGCCTGGCGCGCACCCTGGCGCCGCGCCTGGCAGCGGATGGCGTGCTGGCCTGCACCAGTTCGGCGATGGCCAGCCTGCAGCTCAGCCCCGGCGCCGAGATGCCGCTGTATGCGGCGAGCAAGGCGGCGCTCAACAGCCTGCTGCTGTCCTGGTCGGCGCAGCTCGGCGAACGCCGCGAGTTCGCCCTGCTGGCGCTGCATCCGGGCTGGGTGCAGACCGACATGGGCGGCGCGGCGGCGCCGCTGAGCGTCGAGCAGAGCGTCGGCGGCCTGCTGGCGGTGATCGAGGCGGCCGCCGGGCGGCGCGACTGCCGCTTCGTCGACCATCAGGGACAGACGCTGCCCTGGTAGCGCGCCGGCGGCACAGCCAGTCAAGAAGGTTGGCAGTCTCGGGCAAGGCGTGCGGCGGGGGGCTGTCTATGATCAAGGCATACGGCGCCCCGTCCGCCGCGTGCGCCTGCACGCCGCGGAGCCGCGCCCGGTCCCGATCCGGAGTAAGCCCATGACCCGTCCCGCCCTTATCGAACCGCTCGCCCAGGTGAGCGCCTTCCTCCAGCGCCGGCACACCTCGTTCGTCGACGGTGCGCCGCTTGCCGAACATGCCGGCGAGCGGGTCGAGGTCCACAACCCGGCCAGTGGCGCGCCGCTCAGCGAACTGCTGATGGCCGGCGCCGCCGAGGTCGGGCTGGCGCTGGATTCGGCGCAGCGCGCCTTCCGCAGCGGCGTGTGGAGCGGCCTGCGCCCGGCCGACCGCGAGCGCATCCTGCTGCGCTTCGCCGAGGTGGTCGAGGCCCACGGCGAGGAGCTGGCGCAGCTGGAAACCCTCAACCAGGGCAAGTCGATCCACATCGCCCGCGCCATCGAGGTCGGCGCCTCGGTGGAGTACATGCGCTACATGGCCGGCTGGGCGACCAAGATTGAGGGGCAGACCCTCGACGTGTCGATCCCGATCCCGCCCGGCACCCGCTACAACGCCTACACCCGCCGCGAGCCGGCGGGGGTGGTGGTCGGCATCGTGCCGTGGAACTTCCCGCTGATGATCGCCATCTGGAAGATCGTCCCGGCGCTGGCCGCCGGCTGCACCATCGTCATCAAGCCGGCCGACGAAACCCCGCTGACCGCCCTGCGCCTGGCCGAGCTGGCCATCGCGGCGGGGATTCCGCCGGGAGTGCTCAACGTGGTGGTCGGCCGCGGCGCGCTGGCCGGCGCCGCGCTGGTCAGCGATCCGCGGGTGAGCAAGGTGTCGTTCACCGGCTCCACCGCGGTGGGCAAGCAGATCGGCGTGGCCGCCCTGCAGAACATGACGCGCTTCTCGCTGGAGCTGGGCGGCAAGAACCCGATGCTGGTGCTGCCCGACGCCGATCTGGACAAGGCGGTGGGCGGCGCGCTGATGGGCGGGCTGCTCAACCAGGGCCAGGTGTGCGCCGCCGCCTCGCGCATCTACCTGCCGCGCGCGCGCTGCGCCGAATTCGCCGAGGCGCTGGCCGCGGCGGTGCAGGGCATGCGCATCGGCGCCGGCATGGACCCCGAGGCGCAGATCAATCCGCTGGTGTCGCGGCGTCAGCAGGCCAGCGTGCTCGGCCATCTCGACAAGGCCCGCGCCGAGGGCGCGCGGGTGCTGACCGGCGGCGGCGCGCCGGAGCTGCCGGGCTACTTCGTGGCGCCCACGGTGCTCGGCGATGTCGAACAGGGCATGTCCGCCGCGCGCGAGGAAATCTTCGGTCCGGTGCTCTCGGTGCTGGCCTACGACAGCATCGAGCAGGCCATGGCGATGGTCAACGACAGCCAGTACGGCCTGGCCGCCAGCCTGTGGACCAACGATCTGGGCCAGGCGATGAACCTGATTCCGCAGATCCAGGCCGGCACCGTGTGGGTCAACAGCCATGTGCCGCTGGACCCCAACCTGCCGTTCGGCGGCCACAAGCAGTCGGGCATCGGTCGCGAGTTCGGTCGCGGTGCGGTGGAGGCGTTCACCGAACTCAAGTCGGTGTGCATCGCCTACTGAGGACGGCTGCGCAGCGGCCGGGCAGCCGCTGCGGGGCCATCAGGGAGCGCTGGCGGTGCTTCTGGTAGGCCATTCCCGGCCGCCACACCGCGCCGCCGCGCGCAGCCAGGGAGGCGTAGTGTTATTCCGTCAGCGAGACTTGACCCGCGACGTCACGGCAGCGACGTCGCGGGTCTTTTTTTGTCTGGCCGCCCGCCGCAAGAGGGCGGGCGGCGCGGGACGACTCAGCGGGCGAGGGCGATGCGCACGTGCTGCTTGCGCCCGGCCGACAGCCGCCATTCGCCGCTCGCGCCGTCCAGCGGGCGCTCGGCATCGCTGACCGCCACGCCGTCCAGGCGCAGGCCGCCGCCGGCGGCCAGGCGCCGCGCGGCGCTGCGCGAGGTGGCCAGGCCGGCTTCCACGGCCAGTTCGGCGAGGCTCACTCCGGCGGCCAGCCGGGCGGGGTCGAGGTGCAGGGTCGGCAGGCCGTCGAGACCGGCAGCGCCGTCGAACACCCCGCGCGCGGCGTTGGCCGCCGCCTGGGCGGCCGCCTCGCCGTGACCGAGGCGGGTGGCCTCGTTGGCCAGCACGATCTTCGCCTCGTTGAGTTCGGCGCCCTGCAGCGCGCCGAGGCGGCGCACCTCGGCCATCGGCAGTTCGCTGAACAGGGCGAGGAAGCGGCCGACGTCGCGGTCGTCGCAGTTGCGCCAGAACTGCCAGAAGTCGAACGGCGCCAGACGCTCGGCGTTGAGCCACACCGCACCCTGCGCCGACTTGCCCATCTTGCGCCCGTCGCTGGTGGTCAGCAGCGGCATGGTCAGGCCGTACAGCTGCGGGCCGTCCTGGCGGCGCGACAGCTCGACGCCGTTGATGATGTTGGCCCACTGGTCGGCGCCGCCGATCTGCAGGGTGCAGCCGTGGCGGCGCGCCAGTTCGGTGAAGTCGTAGGCCTGCAGCAGGGTGTAGCCGAACTCCTGGAACGACAGCGAGTGCTCCAGGCGGCTGCGCACCGCGTCGAAGGTCAGCAGGCGGTTGACGCTGAAGTGGCGGCCGACGCGGTTGAGGAATTCCAGGTAGCCGAGGCCGTCCAGCCAGTCGGCGTTGTCCACCACCTGGGCGTCGCTGGCGCCGTCGCCCAGGCGCAGGTAGCGGCGGAAGGCGCTCTCGATGCCGCGCATGTTGGCGGCGATGGTGGCGTCATCGAGCATCGGCCGGCTGCTGTCGCGGAAGCTCGGGTCGCCGATCCGCGTGGTGGCGCCGCCGATCAGCAGCAGCGGCTTGTGCCCGGCGTGCTGCAGCCAGCGCATCAGCATCAGGCCCTGCAGGTGGCCGACGTGCAGGCTGTCGGCGGTGGCGTCGAAGCCGAGGTAGGCGGTCAGCGGGCCGCGCGCCAGGGCGGTGCGCAGGCCGTCGGCGTCGGTGTGCTGGTGGACGAAGCCGCGCTCTTCGAGCAGGGCGAGCAGGTCGGTGTCGATCGGGGGCATTGCAGTCTCCTTGGGGGAATGGCGAAACGCCTGAGGAGACTGTGGAAAAGACGATCCGGTCCGCCTCAGGCGGATCGGATGCGCGTACGCGCCTACCGCCTCGGTGAGGTGCGGTAATAGGCGTAATAGCGGACGCGGGAAATCGTTAACAGGTTCATGGGGACAGACTCTAGCACGAGCTGCCGGGACGAGGGCAAGCCCACGGGGCCGCCGCGGCCCGGCCGGGGAGTCCGGTGCCCGGGGCGCGGCGGGTGCGGCGCGGGCCCGTTATTGCCGCGCGGGCAGGCTTCCCGAGGCGTCCGGCCGCTGCGGCGCCAGTCTGTGAAAAGTGCAAGTCAAAGCGCGGAAAAGACATTCTGCAGATTCGTTTAGATATTCATGATTGGGGAAAGCGCACCGAGTCGTTACACTTGGAGCACGCCCTTTCGAAAGCGTCCGCCAGCGACGCCGCCGGTCGCGGGAAGCCTTTCCCCGGCCCACAACCTTGCGCCAGGAGTTACCCACATGTCCCAGTCGCCGCTCGATCCCAAGCAGCTCGCCTTCCGCAATGCCATGGCGCACATGAGCGCCGCGGTGAACATCATCACCACCGACGGCGAAGCCGGCCGTTGCGGCATCACCGCCACTGCGGTGTGCTCGGTGACCGATACCCCGCCGACCCTGATGGTCTGCGTCAACCGCAACAGCGCGATGAACGCGGTGTTCAAGGCCAACGGCCGCCTGTGCGTCAACGTGCTGTCCGGCGAGCAGGAAGAAGCCGCCAAGCACTTCGCCGGGATGACCGGGGTGGCGATGGAGGAGCGTTTCGCCCTCGATCCGTGGACCACCGGCAGCGAAGGCCTGCCGGTGCTGGAAGGCGCGCTGGCCAACCTGCAGGGCCGCATCGTCGAGAGCCAGGAGATCGGCACCCACTCGGTGCTGCTGGTCGAGCTGGACGACATCCACGTGCGCGAGGAAGGCGACAGCCTGGTGTACTTCAGCCGCGCCTTCCGCCGCGTCGAGCGCGCTGCCTGAGTACAGGCGCCGAGCGTTACCGCAAAGGGCCATGCAGCGATGCATGGCCCTTTTTCGTGGCCGGCCGGGTGCTGCGGGCGCACAGGGCTGGCGCCGGCGCCGGACAACCATTAAGATGTTAAACATCTGCTGCCGCCCGGGCACTTGTGGGTGTCTTCTTTGCGGGCGGCGGCTTTTTTCCTTCTTGCGATGCTGCCAGGGGCGGCCCGCTTACCGCAGGAGGCGCCGTGACTCCTTCCGCCGATCGCCAGTGGCCGGTCGCCGTGCGTGCGCTGCAGCACGCCAATTTCCGCCTGTATTTCGCCGGTCAGGCGGTGTCGATCCTCGGTAGCTGGATCCAGCAGGTCGCGCTGTCCTGGCTGATCTACCGGCTCACCGGCTCGGTGGCGCTGCTCGGCGTCACCACCTTCGCCGCGCTGCTGCCGCAACTGATCGTCGGCCCTCTGGCCGGCGCCTGGACCGACCGTCACGACAAGCGCCGCCTGCTGATCGCCGTGCAGGGCATCCTCGCCGTGCAGGCGCTGGTGCTGGCCGGGCTGACCGCCTTCGAGCTGATCGGCCCGGCGCTGATCGTCGCCATGTCGCTGCTGCTCGGCGTGCTGAATGCCTTCGACACGCCGCTGCGCCAGTCGCTGATCGGCAGTTTCGTCGGCCGTCGCGAAGACCTGCCCAACGCCCTGGCGCTCAACGCCATGCTGTTCAACGCCGGGCGCTTCGTCGGCCCGCCGCTGGCCGGCGTGCTGCTGGCGCTGACCAGCGAGGCGCTGTGCTTCGCACTCAACGGCCTGTCGTTCCTCGCCCTGCTGATCGGCCTGCTGCTGATCCGCATCGACACGCCGGCGCGCGCCAGCGGCTCGACCGGCAAGGTGTTCCGCGAGGGGCTGGATTACGTCTGGCAGAACCAGCCGATCCGCCTGCTGATCCTCACCCTGGCGATGGTCAACCTCACCGCCTCCAGCTACGCGGTGCTGCTGCCGGTGTTCGCCCGCGACATCTTCGGCGGCGACGCGCAGACCCTCGGCTGGCTGTGGGGCGCGGCCGGCTGCGGCGCCTTCCTTTCCACCCTGTTCCTCGCCACCCGCCAGGCGTTGCCCGGGCTGGTGCGCATCGTGCTGGTCGGCGCGCTGCTCAGCGCGGCGGCGCTGCTGGCCTTCGCCGCCAGCCCGGTGGTGCCGCTGGCGCTGGCCGCCATGGCGCTGCTCGGCTTCGGCATCTCGGTCGGCAACGTCGGCATCAACATGCTGCTGCAAAGCCTGGCGCCCGAGCAGCTGCGCGGCCGGGTGGTGTCGTTCTTCACCTCGACGCGTTTCGGCTTCGACGCCATCGGCGGCCTGCTCGCCGGCCTGCTGGCCGCGCGCATCGGCGCGCCGCTGACCCTGGCGCTGGAAGGTGCGGTGCTGTTGCTGTTCTGTTTCTGGTTGCTGGCCCGGCGGCAGACGTTGCGCGAACAGGTGCGCGACGACCTGCACAGCCAGGCGGGCGGCTGATCCTATCGGGGGTGCGACCCGTAGGCGTGGTAACCGGGTGAGGGTGCTCTGTCCGGATTTCCCGCCATTTCCTGCCCCGGCATGCCTTGCGCATGTCGGGGATTTTTTTGCCCGGCGCGCCGCCTCAGAGGCTCTCGTCCTCGTCGCCGCCTTCCACCGCCATGTCCAGCTCCTTGATCTTGCGGGTCAGGGTGTTGCGCCCCCAGCCGAGCAGCTGCGCGGCGTCGCGGCGGCGGCCGGTGGTGTGCTTGAGGGCGCTCTCGATCATCACCCGCTCGAAGGCCGGCAGGGCGCTGCCGAGCAGGTCGCTCTGCCCGCGCGCCAGCGCCTGTTCGGCCCACAGGCGCAGGCACTGCTCCCAGCTGCCGCCGACCGGGGCGTCCTGGCTGTGCTGCAGCAGCTCCGGCGGCAGGTCGTCGACATGCACCTCGCGCCCGGAGGCCATTACCGTGATCCAGCGGCAGGTGTTCTCCAGCTGGCGCACGTTGCCCGGCCAGGGCAGGTTCTGCAGGTATTCCTCGGTCTGCGGCTTGAGCAGCTTGGGCTCCACCGCCAGTTCCTGGGCGGCGCGGGC
>RRZT010584009.1_pt1 | contig 10595 bp, 12 predicted proteins | sample 2165551 | NCBI WGS metagenome assembly RRZT01 (sample SAMN10456910, study PRJNA506462) | wastewater metagenome | biome: wastewater; feature: sludge; material: wastewater sludge; isolation source: wastewater sludge with Escherichia coli K12::gfp cells carrying plasmid... | place: USA: Moscow, Idaho...
GATGGCACGATGCGCAGCACACCTCCGAAGTCCTGCACCGCCACTCCATAGCTTTTGAGCAGCTGGCCGGCAATTTCGGTCAGCCGGGCTGCTGTCATGGGCTTGGGGGTGCGAAAGGTGATGAGGTCGGTGCGGGCACTGACTGCGGAGTCCATCGAGTAATTGAGCTGCAAGATGCCGCCGTATACCGCCTGGATAAAGGCTGGCAGCGCCATTTGTTCAATGGAGACGGTGAGGTCTCCGCCGGCCTCGCTGGCCTGGGTTTGGGGTGGAACGGGCCGCAGGTTGCCGGCAATGAGCGCCGGCGGCTTTGGGCCGGCGTTGATTTGCGTTTCCCGAGGAACTGATGGAGCCTGGGCGCCGACGGTGCCGGAGGCCCTGCTGTCTGCATGGCGTTCAAACAGGATGGGTGCAGGCGCCGAGGGCGTGCGGTTGGCGCAGCCAGTGAGCACCAGACAGGCAACTCCTAGGGTGTGCAGGGAGGGGCGTGAAAAAGACTTCATGAACAGAGGTGCTCGCGTATGGGGGCAAGTGGGTCAGTCAGCGGGCCGGTGCAGTGTTATTTTTACCTGTGCCGGTGCTGTGGACGGGTGTCTGAGGGGAGTTGTCAGACAAGACGGGGACGCCAATGCGCTTGCGGTTGGGCGTGATGACGCCAATGGTGCCTGGGCGTACCCAAGCGAGTTTGCCTCCACCGGGCAGTGCGTCGCCAATTTTCAGAAAACGGGGAGTGGGTTCACCGTCAAATTGCACGATGATTTGGGTTTTTTCACCCCGCTGAACTACGCCAGTGATGTACCAGTTGGGTGGTGTGATGGGCGCGGCGCGCACTTGCCACGCTTGGCCGGCTGTCGTTTCCCACATTCTGTCCACGGCGTGGCCTGCTACGACTCCGCCCGGAACAATGTCGGGCGCTTTGGCTGAGGGCGAGGATGCGGTATTGGCGGGCGACAGTATCTCTTCCAGCGGCAGTTCTGCCTCGATCGGGCGGGGGAGCGCGATGTAGGGGCCAGCGGCTTTGGCGCTGGGAACCGCAGCTTTTGGGTTGGCGCTTTGAGAGACGGTTGCTACGCTGTGCGCGCTGCGCTGGCCCCACCAGGCGCCCAGTGCGACTGCACCGGCTATCAGGGCTGCGGCAATGGCGATGTTTGCGGCGGGTTTCATGCTCACGGCCTCACCGCGCTTGCCGTAGTTGATATGGCAGAGGCGGCTTTGGGTTCAGCAGACTGGCGTTCTGCAGCGCTTCTGGTGGCTGTGGCGCTTTGCTGGTCCAGCCCAAAGGTTTTAACAACAAAGTCGGCGCGGCCGCTGCGGACCGTGAATTTCTCAACTTTTCGCAAAACGGGGCCATTTTCAATCTCTTGCAGCAGTGGCATGAGTTTGTCGCCCAGGCCTGTGGTGACACGTACGCTGGTACTCACCAGTCCCTGCGGTTCAGTGGGAGTGGCCGGGCTGCCTGAACGTGTCGCAGTTCCACTGGTCTGAATTCGGCTGGACGATGTCTCGCCCATTGCTGCCACTTGGCAGGGGGCGTCCAGACGTTTGCAAAGGTCAGCCATGGCCTCCATGGCTTCGGCTCGGAAAACGCCCATCTGAGAGACCTCGGGGAGCCGGTTTAGCCACGCAAGCTGGGCTTTGCCGGCTTCGTTTGAAAGTTGCGCCCAGTCAATAGCGGATATGGCGGTTTCTTCACGCTGGCGCAAGCGCTCAAGGCGCTCGCGCTCAGGGCGGATTTTTTCCAGTTCGTCTTGCCAATCGAGGGTGACGGACCATCCCCCGATTAACAGTGCCAGCCAGATGAGCCAACGCAGAGATGAATTCATGGCTGGTTCTTGCTGTTCGAGTTCGAGGTTGGGGTTGCCGCATCGGCACGCAGGCGCCATGCAAACTTGAAGCCGGTTCCGCCAGACACGTCAACAAACCGGGCATCGTAAAACCAGGGATGGCTTTCCAGTGCACCTAAAACAGCCGTGAGGCGCGGCGAGCCGCCGCTAGTGGCGACCAGGGTGGCTTGCACAGTAGGGGCATTGATTTCAAGCTCGCGTACGACCAAACCTTGGCGCGTAAAGATGTCGGCCAGTTCGGCAACGATGCCGTGGGTAGCGGGGGTGGAGGGAAGCTCTCGCACCGCGTTGATCCAGGTCAGCGTGCGCGTGGTGCGCTGGCGAGCCTGTTGCATGGGTTCCAATTCGGCCAGCAGGCGCTCTTGCGACTGTAATCCCAGGTCGATGGCTTGTTGGTGTGCCTGTTTTTGGCTGTAAATCCAGCTGCCCCATCCCGTCAACGCAGCACTGGCGACCACAAGCGCAGCCGGAGCCAGGCTGGACCATTGGATGCGAGTGCGGCTTTGCAGGCGCGGGGTGAGGTTGCGCCCCCATGGGTGCGGTGAGGAAACAGGGGGGAGCACGCCAAAGTGCGGCAGTGCCAGCGGCCAGCCCAGAGCGTGGAAACCAGGGGTTTGTGCGTGCAGTGCGGCCCAGGTGTCAACGTCTGGAGGTTCGTCGAACCACATACTGTCTACCAACTGGTTGTTTTTCCACAGTTGCCCTTCAACACCGGCGCGGCCGGGAGCGGCAAGCCACACTGTGCCGTTGTCCACTGGAGTGCTGTAGAGGCTGTAAGGCAGCGCGCTGAAGTGCTGTTTGCTCCCGTGTTTTTGGGAGAAGGCAGACTCGATAGCCGCATCCCAAACCCAGATGTGTAGCCAGTTTCCCTGGCGTACTACGCACGACCCATATTGTGAAAATGGGGCCAGAGCCTGTACCTGCAGTTTGGCAAAACTAGCCAGTTTCAAGCGCGGAACGCCAGTGCACTCCACACGCTGATAGGCGCAAAGAGGCCGCGGCACCACCATTCGCAGCGCCTTCAGAGTGCCAGGCAGGCGTGCGAACAGGGAGCGCTCGAGCGGTGCGTCTGGGCCGTGGGGGTTAAAAAGACAGGAATCGTGAAACATCGCTTGGCGTGGTTGCCGGAGGCTGGTTTGGCCAAGGCAAGGGAGGGAGTTTACCAACGGATACCGCCTCGGAAGTAACGAGGGGTTGACTAATGCTCCAGGGACGATCATCGTTCTCTGGATCGAGCGTCAGCGTGTATGTCATTCGCCAGGGGCCAGTCGGATGGCGGTGTGTGACGCGCAGCACTTTTTGCACTTGCTTACCCCCCGCGCCGCCAAACATGCCCCCTGTCCCAAGAAGGGCGTTGTTTTGTGCAATGCGTTCTGCAACTTTGACCGGGTCGCCACGCGCGGTAACTACATCTTCTATGAGTTCGTCATTAAGTCCGGCCGCTTTTAGCACCGGAGCGGGCGCAGTGGCCAGGTTCAGGCTGTTGCCCAGCATGGTGGTTTCGCCGTGAATGGTGAAACTTCTATCGCAGCCACTGCGTTCAAACGTGGCTCGGTAGGAGCCCCAGCCATACACGTCCCACACCTCTGATTCAGATAGCAACGGGCTGTTGCGCGGCGGTGGCTTACCTTCTGCTGTATAGGTATCGCGTTCCGCACCGTTGAGGCGTTGCAGGTTGTCGCTGTCTGTGTAGTCAGCCAGCGCATCGATGAGGAAGGGAGTCTTGTCGACGGAGATCCCACAACCCGCCAGAAAGCTGGTGAGAAGTTCGCTATTGACGGTGTTGAGATCGATGAGGCCTCCATGATCCTGAATGGAAATGGTGCTGTTGGCGTCAATCCGATAAGGCGTGTTGTCGGCCATAACAACGGCAGCGCCGTCAAAAAAATCAGCGGTGCGGGGGCGTGCTCCTGAGAGCCAGTATTCGGCTTGGGCCCGCCCTGAAAGTGCGCTTTGTATGAACTCTGTGCGCTCGCGCAGCTGCGCAACGCGCTCGGCGGAGGTTTTTGCCGCATCGGCCACAAGGACAACGACGATGGACAATCCCGCCATCAGCCAGAGAACGGCGGCCAGGGCGAACCCTTGAGAAGGGTAACGGGGGATGGTGACCATTGCTATCTGCCTACGCCGAATGCCTGGGCGATGGCATTGTTTTTAGGTGTCAGGTTGCCCTCGTACGCGGCAGCTCGCACTATAGTTCGCTGGCTGTTGGTGTCCTTGAGTAAAACAGCCGAGGGCATGGAACGGTGCTCTGACATGCCGGTCGGAGGCCACTGTGCATGTTCTTGCCCTCGGTGGTCGATGAATCGAAATTCCAGACGCCCTGGCAGGCGAGCTAGTTTCATGGCTGGCTGGCTGCTTTGATCTACCGGGTTTTCCAGTTGCAAGTCAGTACTGTTGTCGATCTCGGGGGTTGGCTTGAGTAGCACACGCGCTTGGCGCGGTGCGCCTGGCGAACCGTCCGGGAATGCGAGTGTGACCATATCCAGTTGCTGGTATTGACCGCTGAACGGTTTTTCCAAGGTAGGGTCTATGACCATATTCCCTACCATGTCATAGAGTGCTCGCGACTGATTCCAACGACTCAGGAAACCGTTGCTGTGCTCAGTGCTGACGCGCAGCATTTGTGCGATCTGGCCAAAGGCCCCGGACATGAGGGCCACGGTAAAGCTCAGGATGACTACAGTTACCAATAGTTCAATCAGTGTGAGCCCGCGCTGTTGATGCGCCTGCTTCATGGAGAGGACCCCGTGCCTGGCGTTCCAAAGATGCTGCCGGTGCTGCTAGGCGCGACGAGGTGATAGCCGGCGAGCTGCAATTGAAAATCGGTCCACGGTATGTTGTTTGTGGAGTGGGTCAGCTGGACATCCAGCAGATGCAAAGAAACTTCGTAGCGGGAAGGTGTGCCCAGGGTGGTGAGGGTGCGCACGACGTCTCGAATAGGGCGGCTGGTCCAGGTCAGGCGATAGCCGGGCATCTCTACATCACCTGTGGGTTGTTCTACGGGGTTGATGGCGCGCAGGTATTCCATGGCTTCATTGCGCGCCAGCAGACTGGCCTCTTCATCCTTGAGCCGTCCCATGGCCGTAACACTCTGCCCAAACCATGTGAACGCCACGGAAGCTCCGATACTGAGAATTACCAAGGCGGCGAGAACCTCCAACAGGCTGATGCCCCGTTGTTTCGTTGCATTCTTGGCGACGAGGGCAGCGTGGTTCATGGCGGTGTTGTCGTGTTGGAGCGAATCGCAATCTCACAATTGTCGGTTTCCACGTCCAGCACCAGGGTTTGCGCTGCCGAAACAAACTTTATGGAAGCTGCCTTGCACAGCCCTGAAGCGCGGATGCCCAGGCTTTGCCCTTCAGCGAATGACCAGCCTGGGGGGAGATCGAGCGCCGGCTGACCATCGGCCAGTTTCTCGCTGGCGGTGGCTGCATTAAGTTCGAAGTTTTGCCCTAGTAGCGCCGCCCTTGCATGGAGTTTCTGCAGTCTCACTGCCAGTTCGCTAGCACTTACCCGGCGTTCAGTATTACTGAACCAACGCTCGAAATTGGGCAGCACCACGGCCGTGAGCAATCCAAAAAGCACCAGGACTGCCATCATTTCGATGAGGGTGAATCCTCTCGGGCATTTTGGGTGTGTTCGCACACCATGAACCATAGGGCTGCTGGGAATCACTTGCCCAAGACGTCGGCGTTGAGGGCCTCACCACCCGGCTTTCCATCTGCCCCGTAAGAGGTCACGGCGAAAGGCTTCCCTTCTGGGCCTGGGGTGATGATTTTGTAGGGGTTGTTCCAGGGATCTACCGGGATTTGTCCGTCCATATACGGGCCTTTCCAGACGGCGCGCACGCTGGGATCTTCGGGCTCGCGAACAAGCCAGTGCAGTGCGGTTTCGCCATCTGGCAGGGTGCCTACGTCAAGGCGCATGATCTGAAGCGCGCTTTCGATCATTTTGATTTGGATCTGTGCCGTCTGTACTTTGCTGGAGTCGACTTTGCCAAAGATGCGCGGACCCACCAGGCCCGCCAGGAGGCCAATGATGACCATCACGACCAGCATTTCCAGCAGCGTAAAACCGCGGTGGTGATTAATTGGGCTGGTTTGTTGGGAGAAGGGGCGATGCATTTGAGTCATGGGTATTGCGGGAGGTCGTTCAGCGCGCAGAGCTGCCAACCTCGGTTAAATGACGTTGGTGAGGCTTGTGATTGCGAGCATTACGCTGATCATGATGCCACCCAATAGCACTGAGACCAGCAATATGGTGACCGGTTCCAGCAAAATCAAGAATTGCTTCATGCTCTGCTGTGCGTGAGTGCGGTGCATTTGAGCCAAGGACGCAGTGGTATGTGCGAGTTTGCCCGATTGCTCGCCTACGCGAACGAGGTTGAGTCCCACAGCGTCCAGGAAATGATGGGTTTGCATGGCTGCGGCAAGTGCTTGACCTGCTTTCACGTCACGGGCGATCAACTCGGCCTTGTTGCGCCAAGCCTGGCCCGCTAACGAGTTCTGTGAGTGCCGCAGCGCATCAAGCAGTGGCACATGATGCTGGAGCAATACAGAAAACATGCTGGCCCAACGCGCCAATTCTACGTGGTCGATCCAGCGTCCTACTACGGGCAGGGTGGTTGCCGTTTCCCAAATCTGTTCCCGCACGGCCTGTTTGGACAGGGTGATCCAGCCCCCGGCAATGGCTGCCGCCGCGCAAATGCCGGCCATGATTTTATTGTTGACCAGCCAGAGCCCTGCCTGCAACACCCACCGGGAGAAGGCTGGGATGTCGGCTTTGGGGTTCGTAAGGATGTTGGCAAATTTCGGCACCACGAACACGAAAACCACCAATGTGGCCAACAAGCCGCTGGCGATGAGCACCATGGGGTAGGTGAGGGCGTTACGAGTTTCCCGTCGGAAACTGGCGTCAGCTTCCATTTGCTGGGAAGCTGACTGAAGGGATGCTCCCAATTTTCCGGTTTCTTCCCCGGCTTTGACCAGTTCGTGTACATATTCGGGCAGGTTGAGTCCGCTGGTCTTGAGTGCCACGGCTAGGCTGGTGCCTGATCGCAGGCTGGTGTATGACGTGTTGAGTGCCGCACCAAGCGGCCGGTCCTCGTGACCACGGGCAATATTCAGCAATGCATCGGCCAGCGGAATCCCTGCGTTCAAAAGCGTCGACAACTCCTGTATGCACAGCAGCACCTCTTCCTGGGGAATGCGGCGTGTCGCGTTGGCCGCTGGCTTCCCGGATGACCGTGTACTGAGCCGCGCGTTGGTTTGATCTCGGCCAGGGCTTGCTTCATCCAGGGCAAAAACTTTGAGTCCCTGCGATGACAAAGTGGCAAGCGCGGTGTGGGCATCAGCGGACTCAAGCGTTCCTTTGCTGCGTCGGCCTTCGCTTGAGGTGGCCTGATAATTGAACAATGGCATGGCGATGCCTGCTTACTGGCCGACGGTCATTACTTCAGAGATGGTGGTGATGCCGGTACAGACTTTGAGAAGTCCGTCTTGCATCATGGAGCGGACATGTCTTTTGCGCAGATCTTGAATCATTTGCGTTTCGCTGACTTGATCAAGAATCTGCTGACGTATGGTTTCATCCACGTCGAACATCTCGTACACGGCAATGCGCCCCAGATAGCCAGTGTGCAAACAGACGTCGCAACCTACAGGCTCGCGCAGATGCATTTCATGCAGATCTTGTGGGGTTGACGGATTGCTTGCATGCCAGTGGGCAAGCGCATCCTCCAGTAAGGAATATTGGGCAGGGTCGGGCTCTGCGACTGCTCGGCTACAGTGGGGGCAAAGCCGTCGAACCAACCGCTGAGCCATGATTCCGCGAAGACTGGAGGCTAGCAAAAATCGTTCGACCCCCATGTCACCCAATCGCGTTACGGCGCCAGCAGCACTGTTGGTATGTAACGTAGAAAAAACGAGGTGCCCAGTCAGGGCAGACTGCACGGCAATGGCGGCGGTTTCCTGATCACGGATTTCACCAATCAGAATGACATCAGGGTCATGGCGCAAAATGGAACGCAGTGCCGATGCAAATGTGTAACCAATATCTGCGTTGACTTGAAGCTGGGTGATTCCATGGAGCTTGTATTCCACGGGATCTTCCACCGTGATGATCTTCTTCAATCCATCATTTCCAAGATCCAGTGCGGTGTAGAGTGTTGTGGTTTTTCCAGAACCGGTTGGACCAGTCACCAAAACAATGCCATTGGGCGCGTCGATCCAACTGCGAAATTGGGCAGAGTGATCGTCAAGCATGCCCAAGTCCCCCAAGTTGTAATTAGGGCGATCTTGCCTGAGCAGGCGCATGACGACAGATTCTCCATTGCTTCCGGGGAGAATGGAAACCCGGACATCAAATACTTCTCCATGAATTCGGGCTGTCATTCTGCCATCTTGGGGTAGTCGCCGTTCGGCGATATCCAGTTGAGAGAGTATCTTGATGCGGCAGACGGTAGCGTCAAAACGATCTGCGCTGAATTTTTGCAGTTCACGCATAACCCCGTCAACACGGACTCGTGCAACAAACCCGTATTCTCCGGGCTCGATATGGATGTCGGATGCCCGCCGAGTGACCGCCTGGCTAAGCAGGCCGTTCACCAGTTCAACGATGGGGCCTTCTTCCGCGAGTTCCCGCAGGTGTGCGAGATCGCCCACACTGGTAGTGATTTTCGCTTTTTGGGATGTGATGGAGGCATACAAATTTTCAAGATCCATCGCACGGGCAATTCTCCAGCCGAGGGGTTTGCCGGTCTGGCTGGATTTGATTCTTAAGACCTCTTGCGCGGAGCGTGACAACAGATCGCAGGTGCAGCACACAAGCTGGTCCTGCGTTGTCCAAAGCGCCAATCCTTCATGTTGACACCAAGGGCTTTGCAGTTGCAGTGTTTCCAACGTCTCGATAATTTGCGGCTCCATGGAGGACAGCTCGGCAAAACTGACGACGGGCCACCCTGTGTAATCAGCCAAGGCCTCGACAAGCGCTGGCTCAGGGACCATTCCGGTTCTGCTCGCCACGGCTAGCGCTGAATCTGATTTCTTTTGCGTCAGGCTTCGAAGCTGTTGGGCTCCCTTTTCGTCAAGAAGCTCACAGTGTTGTAGATGCTCTATGAACGAGAGTGTTTGTGCCTTGGACATGACTACTTTGCAGTGGGGGTGGGCATAGGAACCCCAATCTTGATTTCCCGTTGCAACCCGTAGTACTTTCCGCCAGCGCGGACAACCAACAAGATAGGCTGGGTTTTGGCCAGGTTCAATAGCAATGTGGCTTCGGGCAGTGCGGAGGGTTCCAGCATGACAGTTGCGAAAAGTGCGATACCACTCTCCGGCTGAGGGCTCAGACTTAAAAGCCATATGCCGTCTGTGCGAGGCATGGCACTGACAGCCTTGAAGCGGATGGGGCCTGCAGGTGCAATGGCCGGAAAATCAAGGAGTAAATCGTTTCCGCTTTCCAGAGCCTGGATGGATGTGGGAGGACGAAGCGTTGCGAGGAACTCATCCGCTTTTTTTGATGAGGCTCCTGCGGGGAGGGCCAAACCGACCTTCGCGGATTGGTGCGTAGTTTGCGCCTGCGGAAGCGCTGGGCAGCCGATGGCTGCTACAAAAGTTGCTGCTCGAGCGATCAGCCCAAAGTATCGGCGTACAGAATACATGTTTCCATTATCGCCTCCGATTGTTAACCGTCGAATGCGTTTGACCCTGCATCGTCGATCCTGTGAGCTTCAGGGATGCCAGGCAGGTGACAGTCTGAAAGACAAAGCGGTCCAAGCCGGATGGAGGAGGCAGTCAGAGGACAATGGACCCTTCATGAAATCCTCATTCCAGTCTCCGGGCATGCCGGTTACTCCCCCATGCCATGTTGGTGCTTTGGTTGTTTCCATTGTGAGCCATGGGCATGGAGCCATGGTGCAAAAGTTGATTTGGACGTTGGCACGGCTTAACTCTGGAGTGATTGCACGCGTAGTGCTGACGCTAAACCTGCCTGAAGCCGAGCCTGCGCGGCCCGCGGAAGGTTGGCCGTTTGCGTTACAAGTCATCATCAATGCGCAGCCCGCGGGCTTTGGCACGAATCACAACCGGGCGCTTGCGGGGGCGAGAGAGCCGTTTGTGTGTGTGCTCAACCCTGACGTGGAGTTGGCCGGGGGCGATCCTTTTGTTGCGCTCGTGCGTTCGGCTTCTATGCCCGGTACGGGGTGCGCCTACCCTGGGCAGCTAGATGCGCAGGGCCGCTTCCAAGACAGTGAGCGTGAATTACCCACACCCTGGGTGCTGTTGCGGCGCCATGTTACGGGGCGGCGCGAAACTAAAGCGGATTGGGTTAATGCAGCTTGCCTGGTGCTGCCACAGCCGGTGTGGCAGACGCTGGGTGGATTTGACGAGGCATACTTTATGTATTGTGAAGACGTGGATTTGTGCTTGCGTCTTCGCCTTGTTGGTCTCGATTTGGTTCGTGCGCCCGTCCAAGTGGTTCATGCTGGGCAGCGTGCCAGTCAAAGGCGCTGGGAGCATCTGCGATGGCATGTGCAAAGTTTGCTTCACCTATGGCGCTCCTCGGTGTACAGGCAGGCGTGCCAATTGTTACGTGCGCAAGCCAATGGCGCAGGTACCATCGGCCGCTCATGATCTGGTTGTCTTTGGTGGCTTTTGTGGTGGCAGCATTGGTGGCGGGGCTTATCGTCCGCTGGATGAGCGGTCACGCGTCCGTGTATGGCAATGGCATGCCCCAGCGCTTTCATCTGGGAGA
>RRZT013048864.1_pt1 | contig 10595 bp, 11 predicted proteins | sample 2165551 | NCBI WGS metagenome assembly RRZT01 (sample SAMN10456910, study PRJNA506462) | wastewater metagenome | biome: wastewater; feature: sludge; material: wastewater sludge; isolation source: wastewater sludge with Escherichia coli K12::gfp cells carrying plasmid... | place: USA: Moscow, Idaho...
CGAACGGGTTGATGCGCTGGCATTAATCGTGCATAAAGACAATGCGCCATATCGCGGTCGTGAGTTGGTGGAAAAAATGAAAGAGTTGATTCCGCGCCAGCAATTCGATATTGCGATTCAGGCGGCAATCGGTAACCATATTATTGCCCGTTCTACTGTCAAACAGTTGCGTAAAAACGTATTGGCAAAATGTTACGGCGGCGATGTCAGCCGGAAGAAAAAACTGTTACAGAAACAGAAAGAAGGGAAAAAACGAATGAAATCCCTTGGCAACGTTGAAGTGCCGCAAGAAGCATTCTTAGCAATTTTACACGTAGGTAAAGATAAATAAGGAAAGCAAATGTCGAAATTTTTTCTGCCGATTCTGTTGGTTTGCGGTTATGTATTATGGAAGGTGTTGGATAATTTAGCGCTGCCGAATACCTTTTCGATCCTATTGATTATTTTCACTATTATTGCCGGAGCAACTTGGTGCTACAACCGTTTTTCACTGCAACCGAAACGGGAACGCCAAATCGCTCGTTTGGAGCAGCGTAGCGGAAAAACCTTAAACGAAGAAGAGCGTTCGCAAGTTGAACCGATTTCCGAAGGCAGCGAATTTGTTGCCTCATTGTTTCCGGTGCTGGCGATTGTGTTGTTGGTACGCTCTTTCCTGTTCGAGCCGTTTCAAATTCCGTCAGGTTCAATGGAACCGAGCTTGCGAATCGGGGATTTTGTGATTGTGGAAAAATATGCCTACGGCGTGAAAGATCCGATTTTTCAAAATACGCTTATCCCCATCGGCGAACCGAAACGTGGCGATGTGGTGGTATTCAAAGCACCGCCACAACCGAATATCGATTACATTAAACGGGTTATCGGACTGCCGGGCGATCATATTAAATACAACCAAGCCAACGGTACTTTAACTGTAACACCGGCAAAGTGCGGTCAAGCAGTGTGCGAGCCGGAAGTTTATCAATACAGTGATGCCAAAGCGAATCCTGAATTTTTCTATCATGGCAATGCACAAATTGAAATGACCGAAAAAGGCGCAGTGACTCACCAGATTTTACTCAATCCAGTGCGTTTCTACTATGATGCCGCTTATTACAAACAGGCAGGCAATCCAGCAGGAGAATGGACTGTTCCGGCAGGTGAATATTTTATGATGGGCGACAATCGTGACAGCAGTGACGACAGCCGTTTTTGGGGATTTGTACCAGAAAAAGCATTGGTCGGCAAAGCAAGTTGGATTTGGCTAAGCCTAGATAAAAAAGCCAACGAATGGCCGACCGGTATCCGCACCGAGCGTCTGTTTACTGCAATTCCGTAACGGTAGCGATAAGAGAACAAGTTAATGCAAAATCTGGATAGATTACAACATAAAATCGGCTATCAATTTCGCAATATCGATTTGTTAAAACAGGCGTTAACCCATCGTAGCGCCGACAGCAAACATAATGAGCGTTTGGAATTTCTAGGCGATTCAATTCTGAATTTTATCGTCGGTGAGGCGCTATATAAACAGTTTGAGCAAGTCGATGAAGGTGATCTTAGCCGTATGCGTGCCACTTTGGTACGCGAAAAAACCCTAGCGATTCTTGCCCGCCAATTTGAACTGGGTGACTATCTGCGCTTGGGACAAGGCGAACTGAAGAGCGGTGGCTATCGTCGTGATTCAATTTTGTCTGACGGCGTGGAGGCAATTATCGGTGCGATGTATCTCGATAGCGGTTTGGAAAACATCATGCCGACTGTCCGTCAATGGTATAAAACGTTCCTTGCCGAAATCAAACCGGGCGATAATCAAAAAGATCCGAAAACTCGTTTGCAGGAATACCTGCAAGGCAATCGTCAACCGTTACCTGAATATCAAGTGATTGATATTCAAGGAGAAGCGCACAAACAAACCTTCAAAGTGGAATGTAGCGTCGCCAGCCTGAATAAAACCGTGATCGGGCAAGGGCAAAGCCGACGTAAAGCGGAACAAGCGGCGGCGGAAGCCATTTTACAACAACTCAATTTAACCTCTAAACATTAACCTTATAAATAATAGGTCGAAAAATATGACTGATACCACCCTTGCGCCACCAGCAACGGAAGCGTCCGAAACAGCAGAAACACAGGAGACGTACTGTGGCTTTATCGCCATTGTCGGCCGTCCGAATGTTGGTAAATCAACGCTGTTGAATAAACTGCTGGGACAAAAAATTTCCATCACTTCGCGTAAAGCGCAAACCACTCGCCACCGCATTGTCGGCATTGATACCGACGGCGCTTACCAAGCGATTTATGTCGATACCCCAGGTTTACATATCGAAGAGAAACGAGCAATCAACCGTTTGATGAATAAAGCCGCCAGCAGTGCTATCGGCGATGTTGATCTGATTTTCTTTGTGGTGGACGGTACGCACTGGACGGATGATGACGAAATGGTGTTGAACAAACTGCGAGCTGCTAAAGCGCCGGTGATTTTGGTGATCAATAAAATCGATAACGTCAAAAACAAAGAAGAAATGTTGCCGTTTATCACCGAACTGAATAAACGTTTTAAATTCAAAGCCACCGTGCCGATTTCCGCACAACGTGGCAACAACGTTCACTAATTGAAACAGATTGTACGCGAATCGTTGCGTCAGGGAATTCACCACTTCCCAGAAGATTACATCACCGACCGCTCACAACGCTTTTTAGCGTCGGAAATTATCCGTGAAAAACTGATGCGCTTTATGGGCGAAGAGCTGCCTTACTCCGTCACAGTAGAAATCGAACAGTTCAAAACCAATGAACGTGGCACTTACGAAATCAATGGTTTGATTTTAGTAGAGCGTGAAGGGCAAAAGAAAATGGTGATTGGACAACAAGGACAAAAAATCAAAACTATCGGTATCGAAGCGCGCGCCGATATGGAAAAACTGTTTGAAAACAAAGTTCATCTTGAGCTTTGGGTCAAAGTCAAATCCGGCTGGGCCGATGACGAGCGCGCCTTAAGAAGCCTCGGTTATATCGACGAATAATTAAACCGCACTTTGAATACCAACCGCACTTTCGGTTGGTATTTTTTTATTTTTCGGCATTGTAATGGTTCAGTTTTCTGCAACAAAATTAAGCTATATTTATGGGATTACTTGCTGTTCATTCTGTTTTTGCCGCTCAAACATGACAGGCGAAAGATAATCCAAGGTTGAATGCAAACGGCAATGGTTATAATAGCGCTCAATATAATTAGCAATATTCAGCATTCCCTCATCAAGTGTTTCATAATAACGCCCGCTCGGTCAGGTCGGTATCCGGCGTATCGGAGCACGCCCACCCGACCACCTTACGCGAACATAAATCCAATACCACAGCCAGATATAACCAACCTTGTTTGGTGGGAATATAGCTGATATCGCCTGTCCATATTACATTGATTTGCTTGGTATAAAACACTTGATTCAGTGTATTCCCCACACACACGCCCTGCGATTTTCGATAAAACCTCGGTTTGGGATAACGGGGTTTTAACTGAAGTAAATTCATTTCTTTACGTACCTTACTGCGTGCGATAATGATACCCTGCAATCGCAGTTCAGCTTGAATGCGGCGTGTGCCATAGGTGAACTCGCTCCGCTCATAGACGGCGATAATCTGATGTTGCAGTGCCGTTAATGACGGTGTTTTTCCCCTCTTCCCCCAGCGATAAAGCGTGGTACGATTTAAGCCAAAACAACGTGCAATACTGATTTTATGACAGCCTTCTTTGCTCAATCTCAAACAGCACCGTTTGATTTGCGGTCTAGAAAGAAGGCTGACACCTTTTTTAGTAGGGCATTATCCTCTTTAAGTTGCTCCACTTCGGCACGTAAGCGTTGGATTTCCCGCTGCTCGGCTGTAATGGCGAGTTGTTTTGGAGTAATACCTTGTTTTTCTTTGTGATATTGAACTTTCCAACGCTGTAAGGCAGACACGCTGACATTCATCATTTTGCTGACTTCAATCGTGGTGTGACGCTCGTTAAGCAATAAATTCAGGCATTTTTGTTTAAATTCAGGGGTGAAGAGTTTTTTCATGATCATTTCCTTTTTGGTTACTATAACAGGTCTTTGAGCTGTTGCAGGAAATGAGACCATTACAGTTATCGACACTATTGCTATCGCAGCAATTTTCTTCTTTTACGCTTTTTATTCAACAGTAGTTGGTAGCGCAATTGTGGCTGTAAGCGGTAAACAAAAAGTGCGGTCAGAATCAAAATACAACCCAATGCTTTTTGCCAAGTGATAATTTCCGATAGCAATACCACGCTAAGCATCAACGTCCATACCGGTTCTAAAATCATAATAATTGCTGCATTGGTAATTTGACTATGGCGTTGTCCGATGGCTTGCAATAAAAAACGAAAACCAGTCGCTATCAGCACACTAGCGGCAACCCAACTCCAAGTTGCGATCGAAACTGTTTGCGGCCACGTTTCAAATCCTAATGAAAACAGACCGCAAAAAAGCCCGACCATCGTTAATTGAATCGTGGTTAACGGCAATGCAGGAACAAATTTGGAAAATTGATTATTCAGCACAAAAGAGGTAGCCGCCGCAAGGGAGGACAGCAAGAACAGCGCGTTGCCGAGTGATAAAGCCAAACCGCTGTCCGATGCGAGTAAAAACAGACCGCAGGCGGCAAGTGGCAGACAGAACCAGAACATTCGCTGCGGGCGGTGGCAAAAAATAAGCCAAGAAACCAACGGCGCAAGCAGCATCGATAAACTGACAATAAACGCGCCTTCACCCATATTCTCGCTATAACTCATGCCCTGCACCCATAAAAACAGGTTTAAGCTAAATGCAGAACCGACGGTGACCGCACTTTTAAACTGCTCGCGGGAAAGGCGCCGTAATTGTGGGTAAGCGAATGGTAAAAACAGCAGTGCCGCCGCCAAAAAACGCACACTGATAAACCCTGCTGGTGGCAATTCCTGTAACGAATATTTGGAAAACAGCCAGCCTGAAGCGGCTAAAATAGTCACCACCAAAAGGATCAACTCACCACGATATTTTTGCACTGCCGCCAACCTGTTCATTTTTAATACTTAGTCGATTCATTATAAGCACTTCTTTCCGGTATCGCGACTGCTCAAGCCGGCTTTAATTCAAATTTCTGATTGCTCATCCTGATTTGATCGGTAAACTAGCAAAAAATATATAATACAGGAATTTTTGATTATGCCGAGTTTACAGCCATTCCATACTTTTGCTTTGCCGGTCAATGCCAAAGCGGTAGTGGAAATCCACTCAAAAGAGCAATTACAACAGCTTTGGAATGAATACGCTGATCAACCGTTATTGTTACTGGGGCAAGGCAGTAACGTTTTGTTTTTAGAAGATTTTAACGGCGCAGTGCTGTTAAATCGAATGCAAGGTATTCAACATCGGGAAGATCAAGATTTTCATTATTTGCATATTAACGGCGGTGAAAATTGGCATAAACTGGTGACTTGGTGTGTTGAACAAGGCTATCACGGCTTGGAAAATCTGGCATTGATTCCGGGTTGTGCCGGCAGCGCGCCGATTCAGAATATCGGCGCTTATGGCGTTGAATTGCAAGATGTTTGCGATTATGTCGAAGTGTTGAATCTTAAGGGCAATACTGATAGCAAGTGCGGTATTTTAGAAAAGCTGACTGCGGCACAATGTCAATTCGGTTATCGTGACAGTATTTTTAAGCGCCAATATCGTGATCATTATGTGATCACGGCGATCGGCTTGAAACTGGCAAAAAACTGGCAACCGCACTTGCAATACGGTTCTCTTGCCGATTTAGATTCCAGCCAAGTCACCGCCCGACAAATTTATGACGAAGTGTGTGCGGTACGCCGCAGTAAACTGCCTGACCCTGCTCAATTCGGCAATGCCGGCAGCTTCTTTAAAAATCCGGTAGTCAGTCAGCATGATTATCTTAAATTAAAAACCGACTATCCGAATATCCCTGCCTTTCCACAAGCCGACGGTTCGGTCAAGCTGGCGGCCGGCTGGCTGATCGACAAGTGCGGTCTGAAAGGCTACCAAATCGGTGGTGCGGCAGTTCACCAACAACAAGCGTTAGTGCTAATCAATCTTGGTGATGCCAAACCGCAAGATATCGTGGCACTGGCACGCCATGTGCGCCAACAGGTGTTAGAGAAATTTGATGTGGCGTTGCAACCTGAAGTGCGGTTTTTCGATGCCAATGGCGAAATTGACAGCGAACAGGCGATCAGTTAATGATACAAGAGCAGTTGATTGAAACGGTATTATTACGACTGGCTGACGGCTTGCCTCACTCCCTTGCGGATATCAACGCTGATGATCTTGCCTGTGCGTTACAACAACTGGACGCTTGGGGTTTGCAGCCGTCGCAAGACGAATACAGCCGTTATTCAATCGTCCGTCGCCTAAATTTACTCGATCAAGCCGCAATTAACCGCACTTTATTTCAACATAAGCTTCAAAATACGCAGCAGGATACACAACAAGGTTCGGTATTAGTTTCCCGCAGCCTTGACTCTACCAATGAATTTCTGCTGACACAGAAAGACCTGCCCTCCGGCACCATTTGTACCACTGAAATGCAAACTGCCGGTCGCGGACGACGCGGGCGGCAATGGCATTCCCCCTTCGCGCAAAATCTTTATTTTTCGTTGTTATGGCATTTTCAAACTCAGCCTGAGAAGTTAAAAGCCCTTAGTGTAGTCGTCGGCATTTGTGTTGCGGATACTCTGACTGAACTTGGGGTGGAGAATATCCGGCTTAAATGGCCGAATGATATTTACCTGAACGGACGGAAACTGGGCGGAATTTTAATTGAAAGCCGGATTTTTAACCAACAATCGCAACAAATGGTGATTGGAATTGGCTTGAATCTGGCAATGCAACCGAGCGACGCTGAACAAATCAGCCAGCCTTGGGCGAATTTAAACGAAAGTGCGGTCAAAATTGAACGCAACCAATTAGTAGCAACTCTAGCAAGCCGATTACAACAAGCCTTACAACAGCTAGAACAGTGCAATAGCAGTCACTATTTGCAACGTTGGCAACAGTATGATTATTTTTACCAACAACCGATCAAACTACTGTTGGAGCAGGAAGAAATCCACGGCATTTGTTGTGGCATTGACACCGACAGCGGAGAGCTGCTATTGAAAACCGAAGATGGACGAATTCATCATTTCAATATCGGCGAAATTTCCGTCCGTGCTTTACATAATCAAAAGATTTAAGCAATCAAGATACACCATCATAAAAAGGAGTTTTGATGACATTTCAACAGAATCTGGCCACTTTACCGACCGTCGATCACTTAAGCGGTTTAGACGTTTTAAATTCGCAAGGGGAAGTGATCCATCACATTCCGGCTATTGCCGGTAAACTGGGATCGCTACGTTTATATAACGCACTGGCAGAACAATTCCAACAACAGCTCAACCCGCACTCAGCACAACACGGCTTGCAATTATTCGCCGAACACGTCCTTGACGCCGAGCAAAACCCGGGGAAACATCCGAATATTGATTTATTGTTTGCGGTTATTGCAGATAAGCGTTCATTTATCTTAAAACCGAGATATTAACGCTCATACAGGAAGAAATTGGGACTAATACTCCCACGTTTCCGGATCAATACCGCACTGGCGCATCAGTTCTTTGGCATCTTCGGGGATTTCGTCGCTGCGGTCTTTGATCAAATCTTCATCGGTCGGTAGCGGTTGTCCGGTGAAGGCGTGTAAAAAGGCTTCGCACAGCAATTCGCTGTTGGTGGCGTGGCGTAGATTGCGGATTTGGCGACGGGTGCGCTCATTAGTCAAAATTTCCAATACTTTGATTGGAATCGAAACCGTAATTTTCTTTACTTGCTCGCTCTTTTTGCCGTGTTCCGCATAAGGGCTGATATATTGTCCGTCCCATTCCGCCATAATTCATCTCACTGTGTCAAATCCCTATAGAAAGTTTGGCTATTTTAACAAAAACCACAAAAATAACAATCTGGACGTCAAGACTGCTAAAAATAGCTGCATTTCATTTTGGTCGTGCAAAAAAACTGCTAAAATAGCGCGCAAAATAATAACAGCCTGCCATTCTAGAGTAGTTGAGAGTAAGAATCGGGTGAACGTTCGAAGGTGAACGTTAAGTGGAAAGCGTTAAGTGGAAAACATAATGGAAAACATGTCAAAAGACATTACGCAAAAAAATGAGATGCGAACAAATCCCGCAAGAGAGATGCATAAATTTGGCGGTAGCAGTCTGGCTGATGCAGAACGTATTCGTAATGTCGCTCAATTAATCAAACAATATACTCACCAAGAAGATTTAATCGTTGTTTCCGCGATGGGTGAAATGACCAATAACCTGATTCAATGGGTGACCTTGTCAGAAAACGACCCAGTCAGCGCCAATCAGCAGTTGCAAAAAATCAAATTCCACTATTTAACCCAAGCCAATAAACTGTTAAACGCGCCGGAAGCGGTATCACAGCAGTTTTTGGAAGACATTCTCTCGCTTTCATCGTTGTTGGATAAACCGTTGAGTGAGGCGATTTATGCCGAAGTGGTCGGACATGGTGAAATCTGGACGGCAAAATTAATCAGTGCTTATCTCAATCAACTCGGCATCGCCAACCACTATCTCGATTCCCGCCTGTTTCTGTATGCTGAAAGAGCGGTGATGCCGCAAGTGGATTTTGCCGTCAGCCGCAAGATGCTGCTACCGCACTTGGCACAAGCAAAGGGCAAACTGCTGATTATCACCGGCTTTATTTGCCAAAATCAGGAAAAAGAGACGGTCTTGCTCGGGCGTAACGGTTCGGATTATTCCGCGACACAAATTGCAGCATTGGCTGATCTGAAAAAAGTGACGATTTGGAGTGATGTTGCCGGGGTTTATAGTGCCGACCCGCATCAAATCAACAATGCCAATCTGCTCACCTTTCTACGCGTGGATGAAGCGACCGAGCTTTCCCGTTTAGCCGCACCGGTTTTACACGCCCGCACGCTGCAACCGGTCAAAAGTCACCAATTGAGCCTGTTGCTGCGCAGCAGCTTGCAACCGGAAAACGGTTCGACCCGCATCGAACACGCTCTCTCCGCCAGCGAAAACGGCAAAATCGTGACTCATCACAATCAAATCGGTTTAATCGAACTGTTGATACCGCCTACGCAAGATTTGGATCAATGGCAACAAGCCTGTCAGCAATGGATGCAGCAACAGCAATTAATGCCGTTGGCGCAGACGCTAGATCGGCAGCAGCGCTTGCTGAAACTCGCCTATCCGGTGGAATATATCGACAATGTTTATATTCAATTCAAGCAATTACCGCTGGCGGTGGAATCCTCTTTTATCCGCTATGATCTGGCGCTATTAGCCATTGTCGGCTACGGTGTTTGCCGTAATTCATTACAGATGATGCGTTTTTTGCAAATGTTGAAAACACAGCCTGTCGAGTTTATCTGGCAATCGGCCGATCAAATCAGTGTAGTGGCTATTCTGCGGCAGAAAGTCAGCCGTGAATTGCTGCGAAACGTACACGATGATCTGTTCCGCCCACATAAAACGATCGGTTTAGTGGTGCTCGGCAAAGGCCCGATTGCTAAAACGTGGATTGACTTATACCGCCAACAGCGGGAAGAACTGTCCGCCCGCAGTAAATTTAATTTTACCTTAATCGGATTGGTTTCCAGCACCAAAGGCTGGTTGAGCTATCAAGGGTTGCTGCCGCAGTTGCAAAACCGCACTTTGGACGATGCCTTTACACAATCCGCGCAAGAGTTGGCACCGAATCAACTCCTCAACTGGATGAGCGGTCACCCCTTTGATGAGTTGGTGGTGTTGGACATCACCGCCAGTGATGAAGTCGCCAAACATTATATGAGTTTTGCCAAGCACGGTTTTCATGTGATTAGTGCCAACAAACGTGGGGCAGCCTTTCCGTTAGCCCAATTCCATGAACTGCAAAATGCCTTTAATCAATCGGGCAGCTATTGGTTTTACAACGCGACCATCGGCAGCGGATTGCCACTGAATACGATTTTGCGTGATTTGGTCGAAAGCGGTGACAAGATTTTATCGATTGAAGGTACTTTTTCTGACACCATGACATGGCTTTTCTACCAATATAACCAACATACCCACCGTTTTCCGGAGTTGATTGAACAGGCTTGGGAACAAGGCTTAAGCGAACGCAATCCGCGTGAGGATTTGAGCGGCATGGATGCGATGCGCAAATTGGTGATTGCAGCGCGCAGTGCGGGTTATGACTTGGATCCGCAACAAATCAAAGTCGAATCGCTACTGGATACTGATGTTGAAAACGATTCGTTAAATGAATTTTTTGAACGGTTAGAACCGATGAGCAAAAGACTAGAAGTGCGGTATTTAAACGCACACGAAGACGGCATGACGCTGCGTTATGTCACTCGCTTTAATGCAAACGGGCAATCGACCATTCGGTTGGAGGAGTTGGAACCGGACGATCCGATCAGCAAAACCTTGCCGGGTGAAAATCTCTATATTATTCGCAGCATGTGGTATCGCGATAAACCGTTGGTGATTCACGGCCCAAGCTCCGGCCCGGCAATGACCGCAGGCGCAATCCAAAGCGACTTGAATC
>RRZT011135265.1_pt1 | contig 10594 bp, 11 predicted proteins | sample 2165551 | NCBI WGS metagenome assembly RRZT01 (sample SAMN10456910, study PRJNA506462) | wastewater metagenome | biome: wastewater; feature: sludge; material: wastewater sludge; isolation source: wastewater sludge with Escherichia coli K12::gfp cells carrying plasmid... | place: USA: Moscow, Idaho...
CTCCCGTATTTCCACCACCAGTTTGGATACCAGAGTGGATGTGGGTTTTCAGACTGATTCCAGCAGCAGTAACATCACCATCACAAGTTAATGAACCTTTCGCATAGCTAGTACCGTTTACTGACTGACTGCCTTGAACGGCATTGTTTCCAGTCATGCTGGTATTGCCGTTAATCTGCAGATTTCCATTGATCGTTGTATCACCGTTCACGGTTACACCGCCATCAGCGGTCAGGGTGGCAGTACCACCACCTGGCAGGATTGCGGCCAGATGATGTGATGCGACGTCATAGGAAATCACACAACCATCTTCAAAAAGCCGAAGTTTTAAATTTGGATCATTGGATGGGGTAGGGTAAGAATCATTATAAAAACCACCAATAGCCACGCCTAAACCGATTTCGCCACAAGGTGACAGCACCATAACTTCTTCACCTTCACTCGGTGCATCCCACGTTTTATCTTTTCCTGCACGGGTGGTAATAAAGCGAATTTCATCGGTCACGATGTCGCCAAGATTGACAGTGACTGTAGGAATTGGATTAGATGGGTTCACGGTCTTGATAGTTCCAAAGCGGATAATGTTTTCAAGACGACGATTTGATTCTGCATTCATGCTGATACTTTGCAGTATGCAAAATAGGGATGCATTAGCGGGATTTTGTAAGTGAGGGGAGTACAAAAGTACAGACTTTCATATTTTAGTTTTGCTCAATATGTTGGAGTAAGTATGGATTCCCATTGCTTGCTGACATATCAAGAAACAACGAAGCGACCTACCTCCAGTCGCGCTGATCAAGTAGGATTGATCTGCAGAGAGTATGTTGGACAAACACTTTTTAATTTTGGACTTGTTTGTAAAGAAAAATATGTAAGTCAGAGTAGCAACACTCACATTGACGGTTTGCCACCGTGGCGGTTCGGCTGTTTTTATTTACCGATCACATCTAAATGCTTCAGCACAGAATCTTCAATTAGTTTTACATCTGCATCAGAAAATCCGAGTAATTCACGTTTTGGATAAGTCACTGATGGTCCATCACGTTCCACACGATCTTTAAAACCAAATTGGTGTACAGATGCAATTCTATTTACCTGACTTAAAAAACCTACACTAACTTTATCTGCATTACTAAAGTTACGCAGATATTTTGTTGTGCGTAATTTGCTGAACATTTTACGTCGGATACGTTGGCCTTGACGTAAACGTCTAGGGGTATAAGCCGATCCATCTGGGTTTGCCTGTGATGAAATACGCTGCTGCTGACTTTTACGCAAGTCAGCACCAACTTTTTTATTTAATTTTGCCATTTCACTTGCACTAAGCTTATCCAGTAGCGGGGTTAGGTATTTCACCAGATCATTCAAATTGTTCTGCATGGTTCACCTTTACTAAACCGATGATTTACTGGTAAAGGGCATGGTCAAGTCAGTTTTATTTTCAGGGTCAGTGCTTTGCCAGCTGGCTACGATCACGCCATTTTCATCGACTAATTCATAAGTTTGAGCAGCGAAAGCAGGCTCATACTGTGGCTCTGGTGGATAAGTGAATTCATACGCATCAAGTTCATTTTTCTTGATGATAATACGTTCTGATAATTCAATTTCAAACATTAAATCAGCTTTGGTATTGTCGATAATGTCGGCTTCAAATTTAACGGCATCTTTATTTGTTTCAAGATTAGTCATGAGTTCAGATTGATGTGTTCTGATCCACTGATACAGTACAAATGCGATGGTATTAGCATCGCCTGCAAAATCCTGAATAATAATTTTGACAGGGTAAATGGCCATCATGCTGAGTCCAGACGTCATTGTTGAGCGATAACGTCCGTTCTCAATATGCATGCTGAGTTTGTCAGGGTTTATGTTTAAGTACTCAATACTATTAATTAAGTACTCGCGTAAACTATGCGGCTTATTCATGCCAATGCGCTCTGTTCGTAATGCTCATCTAAGCGGTTCAGCACACGTAAAAACTTGCTGTGATAGCCTAGTTTTTTATAGTTGCGGCCGTTATAAAGGGTAAAAACAGAATGCCAGTCTTTACTCTGTAACGCTTCGAGTAGTGTGACTTTCTTACCATCTATAGTTCCTGACTTCCATTCACAGAATCGAAGGAACGCTTCAAATTGTAAAGATTCGCTTTGTTCATGCTGTTGCACAAATTCTTGTACAGATGCATAGCCGAGATTTTTCCAATTTTCACCCATTAACTGAAAGCGCCCCCAACTAGCAGATTGCAAAGCACACTCTTCATCAATTTGTTTTGCCAATGACAACCGTACATGTTCAGCTGTTCCCCCGTGATAACCACCTGTGGAGGTATTCACGATATTTGGGAGTCGCTTCATTGTGTGATTTGCAAATTCTTTACCGAACTTTTGTGCTAGATAAAAATACATGCGATGACGTTCAAATAGAATTTTTGGTTTGCCATTCGACAAATACCCATCCCCATGTGTTTCTACTTCTGCAATAGCACGAATTACAATTTCTGGAACACCAAGACGCTTTGCACCAGCGGCTAGATCTGAATCTTTTAAAAGTTTACTGGTGTCTTCGCCACGTAGTGCTTTTAATGTGTAATCACCAACCAAGCCATCTACTTTTAGATTTTTCAATTTCTGAAATTGAATGACGGCATATTCAGTGTTTTCACCAAAGTCACCATCAACACTTAATGGCTTTTTGTTTTTGCCTGAAACGCCAGCTTTGATCAGTAATTTTTGTAAGGTGCTGACATCAGCACCCTTTGAACCGAATTTTAAAATCATGATGTTCTCCAAAACATTGCTGATACGTTCCCCTTGGCCTTAAAGACCACGGCACTAAGAACTAATGCAAAGAAGACATCCCAGATTGTGACGGGATCTTTTAGGAATAGAATATTCACACTTTGCGCCATGAAAGCTGCAATGAGCAGGGCAGATACAATGGAGTGCAGACGGCTGCATTCAGAAAATTCACAGTCAACACAAATGATTCGTAATGCACAGATCATGTAGCAGAAGATCGCACAAATAGAGAAAATAATTTCAAGCATGATCAATCTCCACCTTTCTTTTTTCTGAACAAGTTAAGGACATCAATAAATTTTCCTGAGAAAGCTGAAATAATTTCAGAAAGCGTTGCACCATTTGCCCAAGCCATTACTTTGTTTAAAACTAAAATGGCAAATAGGGCAGTGATAAATGCACCGCTTGAATAGCTATCAATAAAACTGTATTTGACAACTTCAGGTGCAAATAAATAACCAATTGCTGTCGATATTAAAAATGCGCCAATGCGTTTTTCGTAACCGCCTTGCTGTGAATAAAATGACACAAATGCAGCACCAATCACGGCACCAAATAAAGCGTCTCCATTCACAAATGGAAGAAGAGAAATCAGACCTGCGCCAGCGGTAATAGCAACGGTGGTCGATGATGTTGGTTCAGCCATATAACCTCAATCCCAAAGCGAAATCGTTTGGGCAGTTTGTTGTTGTGTATTGATTTCAGGGAGAACCACAGATGTTCCAATGGTTAGGATTGGTCCTTGTTTTGCTAGGGCAGGGTTTGCTTCGAGTACAGCTTCAACAACACCACTTGTACGTCCGTAATGTCGCCAACAGATCAGATCCACGGTATCGTTCTGTAAAGACAAGATTGTTTTTTTCATATCAAGTCCACTGTTGTTCGGGCAGAACCAAGTAAATCCCGCATGGCCCAACGCAAGTCACGACGGTATTCATCAATGGTTGGCGTCATATCTTCAGCTCGTTTCTGGCCAGTGCTAGTACTGTCATAAGAGCGATACTTTTCATTGATATGTGCACCAACGTGTGCCACGACTGCGCGAAAATATAAAATATGAGTGTTTGGTTTGTTGTTGATTTGACCTGTAGCTAATTCAGCCAAGGATCCACCATTATTTTTTAATAGGGCGAGACCCGTATTAATTTCTATCAGCGCATTTTCAATTGCTTCAATCAGACGCATGTCTGAAACGCTGCCATCAAAACGTAATGACTCACGTACAGTTTTTAATGAAATATCAATAAAAAATGGATCGTTAGTAATGGTCTGATCTGTATTATTAGTACCGTTAAACGTTAATCCACTCATATATTTTTATCCTAAGAGTCGGTGGATGATGGTTCAGAACAAGAACTTGAAAGTTTTGTCATCCCCATCATGCCGACTGGTGCAGGGGGCACTTGTTAAGAAGTACTAACAGGTTGTTCAGCCTGTTTTTCTTCTGTTTGTTTGGCCAAGAGTTTTTCAGCTTGGGCTAAATCCTGTTTACACCCAACATTACTTTGTAGCTCTATGGCCTTTTTCATGTAGAGAACGGCAAGGCTGTAATGTTTTTCAGCCATATAACTTTTGCCAATGGCACAGTTCAATTTGGCTCGGATCTGATCGTGCATATCGTATGCTTCGGTCATGTTGAGTGCTTCACACATAACATTCAGATCAAAAGATTCACCTGCACGAATTTTGCTTAAAGCAGCATTCGCAATTTCTTCAGCGACAATACTTGGCGTATCACGACTAAATGAATCAGGCATTTCCAAACCATGCGCCAATGCAAATTTTGCAATACGCAAACCTTGTTCAAACATTCCAGCATCAAAGCACCACAACATAATTGTTGTAACGACTTCATCATTTACTTTCTGATCTGCAGAAATGATGCCTTCTACATACGGTAAATGCTTTGGAATAATTTTGGCTTTAGCTTCAGCTCTTAACTGCTCTGATTTGATGCCTGATAAAATGGATTTATCATTTTTCAGTTCGATGAGCTGTAATTGATAAATTGAAGCATCTAGACGGTTATCGCCAAACTGATCTGCCTTGGCAGATTGCTCTGCCAAGACACGAAGGCGATGTTTACGAGCATGGCTCATAGATCACCTTTAAACGATCTCAATGTTTTCTACGAAAGCAACTTTTTCATACGCTTCTACAACGTAATCTTCATTGCTTGATTGATAGTCGGCAACGCGGTTTTTCTTTGGTTCATCAATAATTGCACGACGTTTTGCACCTTCTTGATAGTAAATAGAAAGGTTGTCAAAAGACGTGATCAATAATGCGTTATCAGGGAAGAATGGAACACGAGCAGCAGGTAGGCCACCAATTTGCTTTTGGCCAATTAGAATCTGTCCCGCCAACACATTTTGGTTGTCTTGTGTCTGATTGACGATAGCAAAGTTTTTATCATCTAAAAGACTACGACCACAGATCACAATAAGATCAGTAGCATCTTGATGTACTTCATCAATAAAGTTGCTTACAGCATCTTGTACCAAAGCATCTAAGTTTTTATAGTCACCTGTGGCGCCAACTTTTACAGTTCCAGAAGATTCAACTACTTCTTTCATATGGCGTTCTGGTGCACGGGTACGAATTTTTTCAAGCCAACCGATGTTTACATCTTGCAGTTTAGGGTTTGCCGTACGGTTGGTTGTTGCAGCAATACTGGTGCCATTAAAACCAATCATGATACGGTCAAGCGCGATGGCAGATGCACATGCACCAGCCCATTTTTCAGGGAAATCTTGAAACTTAGCCCAGGCATCTAACTTGGCATAAGGCAATGCAATGTCAAAGTCAGTTTTTTGACAGTCGTAAGTGTTTTTACTTAAGCCAGTTGGATCTGCTGGATTACGCTCACCTTCACCTGACGTATCTGTGCGTCCAGCAATGGTTGAATTCACAGATAATGCCAGTGCTTCACCTGTTTTTTCAGATACAGGGATAGTGTTGATTCGACTTAAAAATTCACTTGAAAGCTGAATTTTTTCTTCCAGTTTTTGTGCTGGAGTAGGGTCTACCGTAAAAGTCGTATCTGCGCTAGTGACTCCATTAATACGAGCAACTTCAGCAATATAGTGATTAAATTTTTTACGTGTATCATTACGCATATTAATTATTCCGTATTAGTAAACGACAGCAACTGATGACCCTTGGTTACCAGTTTGTGGTGGTCGGGTTTCATGGTTTGGGTCTGGCTGTTCATTGAACTTTTTGTCAATTTCAGCGTATTTGGTTTCTAACTCTGAATATTTACTTTCAAGCTGATTAAATTTTTGTTGCAGAGTGTTCATTGCAGTTTCTTGGGCAGTAAACGCATCACCTGCTTTTTCTAAAACCGTTTTAAGTTCTAAAAAATTGGTTTGAACATCTTTTTCCTGTGCTTCCAGTTTTGGAGTGAACATTTCGCTGAACTTTTGGATCAGACCTGTAAACATTCCTTTTCCATCATCTTCAAATTCAATTTTTGATTCTTCAGCAACAGAGAAAGCATTTTTTTCTGAATTCTCACCAAACTTGGCAACCATGCTTGAAAAAGAAAGTTTTTCTGTACCGATTGAAGCTGGTGAATCAGTAATGGCCAAACCAACCAAGTAAGCTTCACCTTTACCTTGGAAGTCAGGATCCACTTCAATAGAGGTGTAAATTTTTTGGCGTTTTTTATTCATTTCGATGAGGTCATCAGTTGCATCAATTTCTGCATACAATGCCAACTGTTTTTCACCGTTAATTTCAACTTCTTCAGTTGTTACTGCAATAACATCACCGTATGCACGAAATGAAGAATCAGGCAAAATACCGCGTAAATGCTCTACCCAAACACGAGCGCCATAAGTTTGTTGATTGTAATTTTTGCTAATTTGCTCAAGCCAAGATCGTTCAATCTTGCGCCCGTCAATCGTGTCACCTGCGACAGCAACACGAAATTTTTTTGATTTCGCCATGAGATTACCTGTTTTGTTCGTTATGCAGTTTTTGCATCAAATATCTGCATGATTGAAAGTCTTGAACTATTAGTAAACAGGTTGAGTTTGTAAGCGGGGCGCTTACAAAATGCAGCTCAAGCAATGTATTAGGTGCATTGCTTTAATGAACGCATGAATAATATTGATAATGAGCGTTTTGCGCTGACTTATGACAACAGAACTAAGGCCAAGTTTTTATATTGGATGGGTTGGCGTGTCAGTAGCATTTCTGAATATCTACATGAAAATGAGAAAACTGTTCACTCATGGAAGCAACGTGATGAATGGGAAAAGGATGCACCTGCAGGAATTGCATCTCAAGCATTAGAAGCACGGCTATGTACTTTATATTTGCTTGATAAAAAAACACCTGGTGATTTTAAAGAGATTGATCTTTTGGAGCGTCAAAAAGATCGTTACACCAGACGTGAAAAATATCTCACAGATGAAGGAAATGAAGGGGACATCAATCCTAAAATTCAAAATCGAAATGCTAAAGCTAAAAAGATGCCAAAGCGCAATCTTATTACCCAGGCAATGATTGAAAAAGTTCAGTCAGACTTTGATGATGGATTGTTTGAATATCAACGGAATTGGTACCGTGCTAAAAATCAACGTTCTAGAAATATTTTAAAGTCGCGTCAGATCGGTGCGACATATTATTTTGCACGTGAAGCATTTGTAGATGCAATTACAGGAGGTGGCAACCAAATTTTCCTGTCTGCATCAAAAGCACAAGCACATGTTTTTAAGTCTTACATTAAGTCGTTTGCCGCTGAATCAATTGATATTGATTTGTCTGGTGATCCAATCACATTAAATTTTGATGAAGGTTCATCTGCAGAACTTATATTTCTTGGTACGAATGCCAAAACAGCCCAGGGCTTCCACGGAAATTTTTACTTTGATGAATACTTTTGGGTTCATGGCTTTACTGAACTTCAGAAAGTTGCCTCTGGCATGGCCATGCATAAGAAATGGCGCAAAACTTATTTCTCAACACCATCCAGTAAATCACACCAAGCATATAATTTCTGGACAGGTGAAATTTTCAATAAAGGACGTCCAAAAGATCAGCGGCTAAATATTGATGTCAGTCACAATGCATTGCAGCTAGGCCGTTTATGTGAAGACAAAATTTGGCGTCAGATTGTCAATATTTATGATGCTGAACGTGGCGGCTGCGATTTATTCGATATTGATGAACTGAAGTTTGAATATTCTGCAGAATCATTTGCGAATTTGCTGATGTGTGAATTCATGGATGATGGTCATTCTGTTTTCCCTTTGGCCATGATTCAACCTTTAATGGTCGACAGCTGGGAAAAATGGGCAAAAGACTTTAAACCGTTAGCCATACGTCCGTTCGGTTATCAGGAAGTCTGGCTGGGTTATGACCCTGCTGAGTCAGGTGATAGTGCAGGGCTTGTGGTGATTGCTCCACCGACTGCAGATTATCCAAAGTTCCGTTTGCTGGAACGTCATCAGTTCAAGGGCATGGACTTCAAGGCACAGGCCGCCTATATCAAAAAGGTTTGTGACAATTACCGCGTCACTTATATCGGACTTGATACGACAGGCATGGGCACTGGCGTTGCACAATTGGTTCGCCAGTTCTTCCCAGCACTAACTACTTTTAGTTATTCAGTTGAAATTAAAACCATGTTAGTTCTAAAGACAATGGACGTGATCCGCAATAATCGCTTTGAATTTGATGCTGGATGGACTGATGTTGCCCAAAGCCTGATGGCTATTAAAAAAACTATGACTGGTTCTGGTCGTCAGTTTACATTCGAGGCTACACGTTCAGAGGAAGTTGGTCATGCCGATCTTGCCTGGGCATGTATGCATGTTTTTGTGAATGAACCACTGGAAGGCCGTACTTCTCAAAATACATCTTCAATGGAATTTTTCTGATGCAACAAGATCGACAGCATACACTTCCTATTCATGCATTTACTTTTGGTGATCCAGAGCCAGTAATTAATGCTCACGACTTTTCTAGTATGTTCAATGTCTATTGGAATGGTACCTATTATGAACCACCAGTTAGTCTTGAAGGTTTAGCGAAGTCATTTAGATCTACCCCGTATTTATCCACGGCTATTATCTACAAACGGAATCAACTGGTTTCAGCTTTTAAACCAAATACAGTTATGTCATCTAAAGCATTCGAGCAGCTGGCAATGGACTTTTTGGTTTTTGGGATGGGGTATGTCGAAGCAATAAGAAGTCTCTCTGGCCGTGTAGTTCAAGTCAGCACACCATTAGCAAAGTACATGCGACGCAAAAAAGATCTTAAAGAATTTTTAATGATCACTGAAAATTGGAAATATCACCACTTTGCACGTGATTCTGTATTCCAAGTCCGTGAGTGCGACATCAATCAAGAAATTTATGGTTCACCAGAATATTTGTCATCACTCCAGTCTGCATGGCTCAATGAGTCTGCAACTCTATTCCGTCGCAAGTATTACAATAATGGTAGTCATGCTGGTTACATTCTATATTTGACGGATCCACAGCAAAACGAAAAAGACGTTGATGCGATACGCCAAGCATTAAAAGAAAGTAAGGGTCCTGGTAACTTTCGTAACCTTTTTCTGTATTCACCAAACGGTAAGCCAGATGGATTGAAATTAATCCCTGTGTCTGAAGTTGCTGCAAAGGATGACTTCTCAAATATTAAATCTATCACCCGTGATGACATCCTTGCTGCCATGCGAACACCACCGCAGCTGTTAGGTATTGTGCCAAATAATACTGGAGGCTTTGGCTCTATCTCTGAAGCTGAACAAGTGCATTGGAATTCTGAAATCATTCCGCTACAGAAACGTATAGCTAATCCAATTAACGAATGGCTTGGTCAGACTGTGATTGATTTCAAGACTTATAAGGAAGTACGTGGCACGACTTAAGATAGTTATGTGTGAAGCTTTCATAATTATATGTGAACCACCTTCGGGTGGTTTTTTTATGCTCAGTGAAAATATTTAAAACCAAAAAGTCTTGCTGGAGCCGTGCGGTTGACCCCCCACGTCACCTGCAGGCTTCTTGTGTTGGAATCCCTTTAGTTTTTTTGAGTATGCTCAGTTGTCCAAAGCCTTATATAGACAGGGTTGGGTATAGATAGAACAGGGGGAATACCAATTCTGCGTATTTCTGCATATTTCTCTAATATTCTGCAGTTCAACAGATTCAGATTTAGATCGATATAAAAAGGGGGAACCTCTGCGAAGAATTAAAAAACCAAAAAAAGGTAATCAATAAATTATTTGGCTGTTTTTTTGACATAAGCTTATGATTTATATATTTATTTATGTGTTACCTTTTGGGGGTAATCTCAGGTAATCAAAATAAAAATATTTTCAATATTATTAATTAAATCAACAGTATATAAGGTAATCACTTGTTACCTTTTTAAAGGGTAATAAATTACCTTTAGATTACCTATAAGTTACCTTTTTAAAATTAGTAATTTATTTAATATTTTCATAGGTTTATTGTGTATTTTTGAATAGCAGTTACCTTTATTACTTCTTTCCGAAACCACACTTAGAATTTTTAAACTGTGCTTTTTTTAAGATTCAGCATTGTAGATATTTCGCATATAAAAATCACGATAAAACGTACTATTTCCACCTAATTCCCGCTTTTTTGCCTATATATATCTGTTTTATAAAATCACTTTGAGTCCGACCCTCGGGACCATATAAAAGAAAAGCCCTCAAGCATATTAAGACTTGGGGGCTTTTTTTATTGTCTGAACTTTATCCAATGATTTGAATATCTTAAAGTTTTTATAAGAAGGTTGTTGCTTAC
>RRZT012637556.1_pt1 | contig 10593 bp, 18 predicted proteins | sample 2165551 | NCBI WGS metagenome assembly RRZT01 (sample SAMN10456910, study PRJNA506462) | wastewater metagenome | biome: wastewater; feature: sludge; material: wastewater sludge; isolation source: wastewater sludge with Escherichia coli K12::gfp cells carrying plasmid... | place: USA: Moscow, Idaho...
AAACTTCCTTGTCAATATAAAGGATCTCGTAAAGATGTTATTAAACCTTTAGCTCTTTACGAAGTCCGAGACTATCTTAAGAATAACTTTAATTGTGTAATTTCCGAAGATGAAGAAGCAGATGATATTATTTCTAAGTATCAATTCATGTCTTTTAAAGACAGAAATCGAAGAATAGTAGCATGTACTTTAGACAAAGATGCAAGAGGAACTCCAGGTTATTTATATAACCCTAACGAATCTAAACTTATATTTATAGAAGGTTTAGGTTTTGTAGAACGTATACCTAAGGAAACTGCCGCTGGCAAGAAGACTTATAAGTTCTATGGAGAAGGTAGAAAATGGTTTTATTCTCAGTTATTAACTGGAGATAAAGCTGATGACTACTATCCGTGCGATGTCTATAAACAGATTACAGACAATCCAAGTAAGTCTCCACTTATTACTGATCTTAAATGTTTTAACTTACTTAAAGATTGCACCTCTGATAAAGAGTGTTGGCAAGCCATAGTAACTATCTACAAAGGATGGTATGAAAACATATCTGCGTGGAAAGATTGGCAAGGTAATGAAGTAAAAGGCGATTGGATAGACATTCTTCAAATGTATGTGGACGTAGTCCATATGCGAAGATTCGATAATGATCGTGTCGATGTTAAATCTGTTTTAACTAAATTTGAATTAATTTGATATGACAGAAGAAAAATTAGAGCATTTAATTGCTGACCTATTAGATTTGGATCGTGAAGAAGTTTGTAGGAAACTTAAACCTCTGCGATCTAAACTAATATCACTGGTATCTCAGAATACCAAAATCACACTAAAAGGTATTTTAGAAATCAACCCAGTTCTTTTAGAACCAGGAACTTTCTATAACACCAATACAAAGCAGCTTTCACAAGTTGGTGCAAGAATCGGAGCTAAAGCAAAGATCAAGCATCATTTTAACATTGCTGTTAAACAAACCCGTTTAAAAAATATTGATTTATTTTAACTCAAAGGAAATTTATAAATGACTACTCAAGTTATCTCTACTACTGAATTAGCAAACATCATCGCAGAACAAACTAAATCTACTAAAAAAGCTGCTAAAGAAACTGTACAACTAGTGTTAGACACTGTTGCTGCTCAGCTCGCTGCTGGCAATACCGTTCGTCTTTCAGGTTTTGGTACATTCGAAGTTAAAGATGTTGCTGCTCGTACAGGTCGTAATCCGTCAACTGGCGAAGAACTTCAAATCGAAGCTACTAAGCGTGTAGGTTTCAAAGCTGCTACTGCACTTAAAGCTGTCGTTAAAGGCGAAGCTGTAGTTGCAGAGTAATTAAGTCTATGTGCTATTTACCTGTAAAAGTAAAAGTACTAGATCAACGCTTATTAGATGAATCTGTAGGATGGGGTCTCCCATCCTATGGAACATCTGGATCTGCGGGATTAGACCTACGTGCTTGCATCGACGAACCTATTACTCTCGAGCCGAACTCTAAATCAGTTCTAGTAAGTTCTGGTCTTTCTATTTTTATTGAAGATCCAAACTTTGCTGGTATGATTTACCCTCGTTCTGGTCTAGGACATAAACAAGGTTTAGTTCTAGGAAATCTAACTGGAGTTATTGATTCAGATTACCAAGGACCTCTTATGATGTCTGTATGGAATCGTAGCCAAGAAGCTATTGTAATCAATCCAGGTGATCGTATTGCTCAGTATTTAGTCCTTCCAGTTCAAAGAGTTGAATTTACTATTGTAGATGACTTTGTTGAAACTGACCGTGGTAACGGTGGATTTGGACATACTGGTACAAATTAATTATAAATAAGAACACATCTATGAAAAAACATTTTAAAAATTTAGAACTAATTATCTGTAGTATTTATATTGCTATCTTAATGGTAGTTACTTCTATTATTGGTATTATCTCAAGTATTTATTTTAATACATATGGATTCTCTTTTGCTTTGAATATCTTCGGACTTATTCTATTCGCTCCTACCTTATATTCTTATTATGTTAAAAAATCAGTAGATGAGTTCGGACAAGATCTCAAAGATAAGTAAGAGGTATTATGTTAAACAATAACCTTATCCCCATTATTACAAATGAAGATAATACTAGTTCTAAGCTAGGTCTTTGTTTAGATCCAGATGCGTCTGATGAATATTATGATAGGTTGTTAAAATATCTTATCGGGTATTATGTCTATTTAAATGCTAACTATAATATTAGTATTAAAGACTCTAATACTAAAGTTGTTGTTAATTATACTACTAATTTTGATGAGTCTTTTTTAAACTTGGAATACATCTTACATGACGGAAGCTCATTCTTGATTGCTGAAGAAGGTGAATTCCCACAATTTAATTTAAAATACTATAGAGAATAATATGTACGTAAATAAAGAAGAACAACAAATTATTAACATCTTTCAAGAGTTATTGAATAAGTATGATAAACAAGGTACTAGAGAAGTTAGAGACGGTCACACTCGTGTCTCTCTTTTTGGCAAGCAATGTCGTTTTGACCTTAGCAAGTCTTTCCCTTTATTAACACATCGTCAACATTTTGCTCGTGCAGCATTTGAAGAAGTTATGTGGTATCTCCGTGGTCAAACTGATAATCAAATCTTAAAAGATAAAAATGTACATGTTTGGGATCTATGGGAAGGTCAGATTGACCCTAAAAATCCAACTGAACTTGGCAAGATCTATGGACATATGTTCAGAAAGTTTGGCGAAGTTGATGAATATAAACCTTACTTTAATTATAATGGTGATTATATTCCTGAAAGAAGTTCTCATACTTTTGTTAAAGGCTTCGATCAAATTGCTTGGTTGTTAAATGAAATTAAAGTTAATCCTAATAGTAGTCGATTAATTTTATCCAACTGGGACCCAAAGGTTAGTACTAAAACTCCTAAAGAGGCAGTATTACCTTGTTGCCTAACCTTATTACAATTTCATGTAGAAGAATTATCTGAATCTGAAAGAAAACGTTGGTTAGATGCAAATTACGAAGGCGGTGGCTTAAAAGCTATTGTGGATTATTGTGATACTGGTGTCGATGTAGAAGATGAATACCGTAAAGAAGAAATTCAAGAACATGGTTTTGGTAATCTATTAAATCATTATTCAGTGCCTAAAGCTAAATTGTCTAGTCAATTATATCAACGTTCAAGTGATTGTACTGTCGCTGGTGGTTGGAATATTACTCAGATGTGTTTATTAACTCATTTAATTGCACAACAAAGTGATCTGGCAGTTGGTGATTTTGTGTGGACTACTGGTGATATCCATTTTTATGGTGATCAAGTTGAAGATGTTCGTGTAATGGCTTCTAGATCTATATACCCTTTCCCTCAAATTAAGATCAACAAAGCTAAAGACATTTTCTCTTACGAATGGTCTGATATTGAAGTTATCGGATATCAACATTCTGGTAAAATTGAAAACTTAAAGGTTTCTCTATAATGTCTAAAATCACAATAGAAGATCTCTATGACAGATGTGATGTACTTGTTAGTTTAAGTTCTCATCAATCTTATTTTATACAAATGTATGATCCTCCTATTTTAGAAACTGATGATGGTGGATTAATAACATATCAATTTCTTTCTAACGATGAATTAGTAGAAGTTACAGATGACGGTTATATTCTTATAGATGGTTATACCTACACTCCATATGTTTACCAACAAGTCTCAAAGGAATTCTTAACTGATGTATCAAATTAAATTTACTCTTGGCGATTATAGCCGAGACGGACATGGTATGTCTGACGACTATATCGTAGAATCAAATAAACCTGTAGAACATCTTCGTGAGCTACACTTCTCTTGTATTAAAACTCTTGGTTTTGATATTGGAGATATGTGCCGAGAGTACGGAGAAAATCAACTTTCAGAGTCTATTTTTGACATTCTAAAAGAACATAAAATCTTAGAGGATGAGTGTCTATATTACTTAGAGACTAATGATTTTGTTATAGAAGATCCCGATGAACTTCTAGGCATTTGGTTATCTGTATTAATTTACCTAGACCCAACTCTAACATTACTTGTAAAAACTCCTGACGAAATTCCTTCTATGCATTTTTATGGATATGATGAGAAGAAGCGTCACCTTAATAATCCAGGTTATGGGTTATATGAATAATATGTCTGATATTGAAAAAGAAATTATTGAAAAGAATCTAACTGCTCCAAGAGTAACTCCAGATTCAATTCAAAACAAAATTAAAAGTACACAATATTACGTATTCCCAGGAACTACATTTACTACTGCTCTCATTACCCTTGAGAATGGTGCACATGTACTTGGTGAAAGTGCTTGTGTAAGTCCAGAAAACTTCGACGAAGAAATTGGACGTAAAATTGCATATCAAAATGCAGTTCAAAAAGTATGGCCTCTAGAAGGTTACTTGTTAAAAGAAAAACTATTTAAGGAATCGGTATGACCCAGAAAATGACTCAAGCAGAAATCGAAGAACGTTTACAAAAAATGTCTGAAGAGGTTTTCTCTTCTGGTTACTTAGCTGGTCTTAAATCTGTACTACCTTTTGCACAAGAAGTACAAACTACTTCTAGTAAACTAGTTGAAAGCCTTACTGAATATCTCCGTAAAAATGACCCTAGCTTTGAAAGATCTCTAGAAGATATTGCAAAAGAAGTTAGTGCTAAAACTGAAGAATTACGTCAACTTAAAGAAAATGAAAAAACAACCTAAAGTTATTAATCTTTTCGGATCTTCTGGCAGTGGTAAAAGTACCACTGCCTTAGGTCTTACTTATTATCTTCGATTACTTGGTTACAAAGCTGAGTATGTTTCTGAATATGCTAAAGATCTTGTTGTGGAAGAATCTGAACACAAATTAAAACATCAGTTATATGTATTTGCTAAACAATTAAAACGTGTAGATGTTTTATTGGATAAAGACTTAGATTATATTATTACTGATTCTCCGACCCTCCTCTCCTATTTCTATGGAGAAAAGTTTCAAGTTAATCTTGAAGGATTTAAAGAATTAGTATTATCATCATTTAAATCTACACCTCAAATAAATATATTCCTAAAAAGAACACTACCTTTTGATGAAAATCTTAGACTACAAACACAAGAAGAATCTGATCAAGATTCAAAAGATTTGATGAGTATGTTAAATCTTCTTAATGTTAGTTTTATTGAATTCCCATCCACTAGTAGTTGTGTTCGAGATATTATTTCCCATATCGAGATTCTAGATGCAAATTAAAACAAAACACCTTAAAAATTTTATATCAGAATTAAAATCTAGACCTACCACAGATCTTGATGAATTAATCTCTACTGTCCAAACTTATGCTGCACAAGAAGAACGTGCAGAGTTTATTGCTACTACTATTCAAGGTATCCTTAAACATAATAGTTTGTATAAAAGACCTGATCTTTCCGTTGAGTTGTTAAAACAATTAGGCGCTGAAAGTTATTTTAAAGAAATGATTCCTAAAGTATTCTTCGGAAGACAACAAGGACATTCTACAGGTATTGCAACTTTTATTCGTAATAATCCTAATGTAAATGTTATTGTAGTTACATCAACTAGTAGTTTAGTTGCTCATGTTAAAGATACTTTAAAAAATTCCCATATTGAAGATGTCCCTGTCTTCTCTCTTTCTAACCCAAGTAGTATTAGAAAAATTCCTGAAGGTACTGATTTAATTTTAGTAGATGAATATCCAAATGACAGATCTATGTCTTATCAAACTCTACTTAGTTTAGTTAGTAACTCAGTTTATACTGGTACTCCTTTAATTACCCTAGGCACTATGTTCTAAAATGAAATTATCAACCCTCTCCTCGAAAATGAGTTTGTTATCTATCAACTCTAATGCAAAGACTTCTAAAAGTTCTGAGTTGTTCCCTGATACCTTAACTGCAATTCTATATTTATCTCCACATAAATTAGCTGGACACGGCAATGTTTGTGCTCATGCAACTGATGGTTGTATGCAAACGTGTCTTTATACGGCAGGGAGAGGTAAGTTCTCTACAGTACAACAAGCTCGTATTAAAAAGACTAAGTTATTTTTTGAAGATAATGATAGCTTTAAACTGAATTTATTCGGTGATATAAGTATGTTTTATAACTACTGTAAAGAACATAACCTCAAAGGTTATGTCAGATTAAATGGAACTTCTGACATTAACTGGCAAAAAATTAAAATAAGTGGAAAAACATTTTTTGAACATTTCCCTTTATTGTCCTTCTACGACTATACTAAAGATATTAAAAGAAAACCTTTATTTAAAAATTATCACATAACATTTAGTTATAACGAAAAAGTAACTGTAGAAGAGGTATCTGAAAAACTTAAAGACAATATAAATGTAGCTGTCGTATTTGACAATGTACCTTCTACTTGGAAAGGTTTTGAAGTTGTTGATGGAGACCTTAGTGATTTAAGACCTAAAGATAAAGTTAATGTTGTCGTAGGATTAAAAGCTAAAGGTTTAGCCAGAACAATTAAAACAGATTTTGTTATAAAAACAGTAAATATTTAAAATTATTTTTTAGGAATTTTTAAGATCTTCTAAGAGCAACTCTAATTACCTAGTAACTGGAACTACTTTTGTTGAGGGAGTTTTAAAAACAGATTATAAAGAACTTGTTTCTTATTCTCCTGTATATTTGTATTCTACAGTTACAGGTGTCTTATTGAGTAAGTCTTTTACAGATGTTAATGGTTATTATAGATTCGATTACTTAAGACCTGGTTTTAGTTATATGATCGAACTTCTGTTAAGAATGCTACTATTATTGAATTTACGTTAAAAGAAGAAAATGTATGAGTAAAGAATTAAACAATATTGTTTTGTATTCTTTAGACTCTAAAGGTAAAGTCCGTGAGTGGAAAGCCTCCACGGATTTACTTGAAGATGATAAAGGTTATCTAACAATCACTATCGAGCATGGACAGCAAGGTGGTAAGAAACAGCTTAAAAGTATTTAATACATTCTAATTTAGAACCTGGAAAATAAATGTTTGGTGTATATTTATATTTTTTTAAAATCTTAATACATATCTTTTCTAAATTATAAATATTATTTGCCACATCTGTAATTTCCTGAATAATTTCATAATCGTATGGCATTAATGCCTTATTATTATATCTTTGTTCAATACTACGACTAGTTATACCAACTTTATAAAATTCTTCTTCTTTATTAAAACAACGAAGAATATAAAAAATCCCTAAGCCATTGTTGTTTTTAAGACATACATCTCTGAAATTCTTTTTTGAAAAAGTTAAATTATCCTTTCTATACTCTATAGCACAAGTAGGGCAACCTCTATTTTCTACAGCGTGTGCTACAGAAATATGAAACACTCCATGCTCTTTACAAATAACTTCTAATTCTTTTGTTGATTTTAAATCTACTAATTCAGATTTTATTTCGTATTTGTAATTTAATAATCTATTAATATAAACTTGATCATCTAGTTTAGGACAACCAAGTTGTGAACATTTTTTACAACCTTGTCCCTCAGTATAATGTTTACTAGCTTTTAATTCAAAAACTCCATGTTTAGGGCATATGATTTTAATTTTTTCAGTACTTTTAATTTCTTTGTTTATTAAAGAATAATCATACTTGTTGTTATGTAATTTATTACTTCTCTCTATTAGTTTTTCTCTATTTAGCAGAAAAGTGCATTTTTTACAACCTTGTGGTTTAGTCTTGTGACTATGGTTTGAAAAACTCATTAAAAAATCACCATGTATTGGACAAGTTATAAAAGAACTTGTATTACTATCACTATATACATAATTATCGTATGTATAATAATTATTATGAATATTTTTAGCTCTTTTAATTTGAGCTTCTATTGTTAATTTAGCAGGCATGTTTTGAAATCTCTTAAAACTTTTAATGGTGTTAAACTTTATTCTTATAACAGTAAGAATAAAATTTTAATATGGTATGCAGAGTCTGACCTTGAACTAGACTCTGAAGGTAGAATTCCCATAACTATATATTATGGTCAACAAGGTGGTAAAATATCACAAAAGATTAGATACGTCAACAGTGGAAAAAATAAAGGTAAGTCTAACGAAACTACAATTGTAGATCAGACTTATTTAGAAATTGGGTATCTATATCAGAAACAATTTGACCAAGGTTATGTTGACGATATTACTAAATATAAAGTACCTAAGCGTCCAATGTTGGCATATAAATATAAAGAAAAATGCCATAAAATTGTATGGGTTGCAGACAAGGCTCGTAAAGAAGTTCTCCAATATGCTTCTAAAAAGCTAAATGGTATTCGATGTTTCATCTTTATCAAAGATGGCTCTGTCACTCTTTTTGAATCTCGTACTGGTAAACCTTTTAAATTTTTTAAACATATCTCTGATGATATCCAAAACAATTATAAATTTAAAAATGAAATATTAGATGGTGAATTATTTCATCCAGATATTCCGTTTGAGATTATCTGTTCTCTAGTTAATTCTGATGATTATGTAGAAGTTACTGATCCAGATACTGGTAAAGTTTGGAGTACAAATGATATTCGATTCTATTGCTATGATAAAGTAAACGAAGATCTAGAAGAACAAACTTTTTACGAACGTTTCATTTTAAGTAACTGGCATTCTGCTAAATCTACTGCTATTCATATTGTAGAAAGTATTCCAGTTTACTCTGAAACAGAGATGATTGATCTAGCTAAGAAGTGGATTGACGAAGGTTTTGAAGGACTTATGTTAAGAGCTGGTAACGGCTTATATGAGTTTGGTAAACGTTCTATAAACCTCTTAAAATATAAAGTCATGGAACAAGAAGAGTTTAAGATTATCTTACTGTATCTTGCTGAAAATGACGATAATAAAATTATGGCTACGTTAAGTAACCATCACAATAAAGAAGAACCTTACAATAAATTTGATTGTGCTCTTAAAGGTAATAAAGACCTTAATTTAGAGTACTATAAAAATAAAAGTGAATATGAACATAAAGCTTGGATGACTGTTGATTATCAAGTATTAAGTTCATATAAAGTTCCTCTATTTCCTGTAGGCGTTATTATCCGTAAAGGAGAAGTAGTAGATGGCGAATTTATCCCCTCTGTCTGATTTCTTTGGAACTTATACACATCAACTTACTGCAAGTGATTTACCTCAGATGTCTCACAATTACTATGTGAATTCCTCTAAAGTTAAATCTCTGATTCAAGATAAGAAGCCAGAAGGTTATTTGTGTATTACTCCTGAGTTTAAAATTTCTGTCAATAAGAAACCTCATCCAAAATACTTACATAATATGAAAAAATCTTTTGGATGGACTTGGGAAAATGTTTAAAAATATATATCCTGAAAATATTAAATTAACTATGCATTGGTCTGATACTCAGTATGAGACCTTTGTAAAAGATTGGGAAGCAATTCATTTAACTTATATATCTGAGTTTAGAAAGTCTTATATTCTTTCAGATAAGTCATTTGAGTTACTTCTTTCTTTATTTTTTGTTTCAGTTCAAGCGTTGAAGATACCATCTACTCTAGATGTTAAATCAGCTTTAATTACTATTTTGATTTTTAATGTTATCTATGATGATAGAGTATTAAATCAAACAGAAGATTCTATAGAAACTTTAAAAGAATTTTTAAATAATCTAGTACAGAAGAGACTCATATCTAATTTAACAGCTAATACTGTTGCTGCCTTTTTAAATAACTTTTTAAACAAAGGCGAGAGTTCTTTCTATTCAGACTTAGTTACACAGAATGATATTTCATTTGTTAGAGATCTTTTAATAAGTACTAACCCAGTAATCCTAGATAACAAACATGTTATGTATTATTACGACAATCCACATGAGACTATCTTCTCTGTTAAGAAGCCTTATCCAACTCCAGTCCAATTCTTTGACTCTATGTTTTTCGTATCTCGAAGTATTAACTGTAAGTTTTTAAGAAGCTTATATATGGAACGTGTCTATAGACTTATGGAAACACAAGCGAAAAAATCTATTTTCCCTTTTTAATAAATGAATAACTTAGAAAAAAATTCTTATGTATTAACCACTTATGGTTTTAAAGATGTAAACAATATATCACTTTCTGATTATGTATATACCTCTCATAAAACCATAGATAAAGTTATTAACAATAAGACTTATGAGATTCAACGTCTGTCTGAATACTGCTTATTACAAAACTCTATTGATGATTTATCTTACATAGTTTCAAAACGTATGAAAGTTTTATCTGTAAATGCACAGACTTTTGAGTTTCAAGAAAAACCTATCGCTAACTTAAGTTCAGATGATTGGTTATACCATCCTTGGATTACTAAAAGAACCCAGGATTATGAATCTGGTTTGTTAGACCTAGCAAAGACTTCTTCTAACTTCCATGACTCAACTCATATCTACTTGTTTAATAATTCAGTTTTAAATATCTCTAAAAAACTGAACATACCCCAAGAGGCTGTTAAACAAATTTTAATTAGAGAAGCCAAAGAGTATGAAAATTATATTCCTTTAGTATACGATTATATAAAAAAAGAGTATAATATAGAGTACGACAACTCAGACTATGAGACATCTTTTAAAGA
>RRZT010334378.1_pt1 | contig 10592 bp, 7 predicted proteins | sample 2165551 | NCBI WGS metagenome assembly RRZT01 (sample SAMN10456910, study PRJNA506462) | wastewater metagenome | biome: wastewater; feature: sludge; material: wastewater sludge; isolation source: wastewater sludge with Escherichia coli K12::gfp cells carrying plasmid... | place: USA: Moscow, Idaho ...
GCAAGCCAAGCAGCGTCTGTTTGCCTGGCCGGGGCTGCGGGCAGCTGTGATCAATATCGACGATCCGCAGGGGTTGCTACTGGCCAGAGAATTGCGGCAAAACGCCCAGCGGGATGATCTGGAAGCACTTGCGATCTGGACGCTTTCCAGCCAGCCCCATGCGCCCGAACCGGCGCGTTTGCAGGCCGTGGATGTGCGCTATGGCGAAGCAGGGCTGGCGTTTGCCGTGCAAGAGCTGGGTGGCGAGCGCGTTGCGTTGCAGACCCGTTTGATTGGTCAATACAACATCAACAATATGCTGGGCGTGCTGGCCTGCCTGCGGCAACGCGGCGTGCCTTTGCAGCAGGCGGCGGCGCTGTGTGCCGATTTGCAGCCGGTTCCGGGGCGCATGCAATGCATCCGCCAGCCGGGGCAGCCGCTGGTGGTGGTGGACTATGCCCACACTCCCGATGCGTTGGAAAAAGCCCTGCTGGGTTTGCAGCCACAGGCGCGCAGTCGTAACGGGCGTTTGTGGTGCGTATTTGGTTGTGGCGGTGACCGCGATCCCGGCAAGCGCCCCTTGATGGGTGCGGCCGCCGCGCAGTGGGCGGATGTGCCTTTCATCACCAGCGACAACCCGCGCAGCGAAGATCCTGCGGCCATCATGGCGCAGATCCGCGCAGGCATGCCCGCTGATCTGGCGGCTTTGCGCAGTTGCGAAGATCGCGCCCAAGCCATCGCCACAGCGGTGGCAGAGGCGGCCGCCAACGATGTGATCTTGATTGCAGGCAAAGGACACGAAGATTATCAAGAGGTGCGTGGCGAAAAGCACCCCTTCTCGGATACGGCACACGCGCAAGCCGCGCTGCAGCAACGCATGGCAAAGGAGCAGGCATGAATACGCCCCGCCTTGACCATGCTGTGAGTGCCAAGCTGCCTATGGTCGGCCTGAGCCAGCTGTTGCAACGCTTGCCCGGCGCACGCGTTGTGGGAGCGTTGCCAGAGCAAATGATGCGCGTGCATACCGATACGCGTAGCTTGCAGGCGGGTGATTTGTTTGTGGCCTTGCGCGGCGAACGTTTTGATGCGCATGCCTTTTTGTCGCAAGCCAAGGCGCAGGGGGCGGTTGCTGCCTTGGCCGAACGGGGCTTGGCCGAGGCGAACATGCCCGGCGTGGAAGTGCCCGATGCACGCTTGGCCTTGGGGCAGTTGGCGCAACTGTGGCGCCAGCAGTACCAACTGCCTTTGATTGCCGTGACTGGCAGCAATGGCAAAACCACCGTGACACAAATGATTGCCACCATTTTGCGCACGGCGGCAGATGCCGAGGCAGAAACACAAGTATTGGCAACTCGGGGCAACCTCAACAATGACATCGGCCTGCCGCTGACGCTGTTGCGCCTGCGTGCCAGCCATGCGCTGGGCGTGGTGGAACTGGGGATGAACCATCCCGGCGAAATTGCGTATCTGGCCGATGTGGCGCAGCCTGTGGTGGCACTGGTCAATAACGCCCAGCGCGAGCACCAGGAATTCATGCAAAGCGTAGAAGCCGTTGCACATGAAAATGGCGCCGTGATTGCCGCTTTGCCGACAGATGGCGTGGCTGTCTTCCCGGCGGATGGTGCCTACGCCCCGATTTGGCGCGAACTGGCCAGCGCACGCCGCTGCCTGTGTTTTGCGCTGGAGCCGCAGCAGGACGCAGCGGTCTATGCGCAATCCATGCAATGGCTGGATGACCATTGGCAGGTGCAAGCGCACACGCCGGCGGGCGATGTGGCTTTCGATTTGCAGGTGGCGGGTCGCCACAACGTGAAAAACGCATTGGCAGCCGCGGCCTGTGCGCTGGCTGCAGGCGTGGAGCCGCAGCACATCGCTGCGGGGCTGTCTGCATTTGCGCCGGTGCAGGGCCGCTCTCGCGCCATGCGCATGGTGTGGCAGGGCAAGCCCATATCGCTGGTGGATGACAGCTACAACGCCAACCCGGATTCGGTGCGCGCGGCCATTGATTTGCTGCGCGAGTTGCCCGCACCGCGGGTGCTGGTGCTGGGCGATATGGGTGAAGTGGGTGAGCAAGGTGTCACTTTTCACCAAGAGGTGGGTCAATACGCGGCCAGCCAAGGTATCGAGCATCTGCTGACGCTGGGCGCGTTGGCGCGGCACAGCGCGAGCCAGCACCCCGCTGCGGCGCATGCGGGCGATGCCGCGCAAGACTGGGCGCAGGCATGGCAGGCCTTGCAGCAATTGTTGCCCGTTGCGGGCAGCGTTTTGGTTAAAGGATCGCGTTTCATGGGGATGGATCGCATTGTGCAGGCCGCGCTGGATGCGGCGGCTGCGCAGCAGAAAGGGGTCGCCGCATGTTGTTGATCCTGTCGCAATGGCTCATGCAGATGTATCCGGAGCTCGGATTCTTGCGGGTGTTCCAGTACATCACTTTCCGTGCCGTCATGGCCGCCATGAATGCGCTGATCATCGGGCTGTTTGCCGGTCCCTGGGTGATTCGGCGCTTGCGGGCGCTCAAAATCGGCCAGCCTGTGCGCGGCTACGCCATGGAAACCCATTTGATCAAGAGCGGCACACCCACGATGGGGGGCGTGCTGATTTTGCTGGCAATTGCCTTGTCCACCCTGTTGTGGGCCGATCTGGGCAACCGTTTTGTCTGGATCGTGATGATCGTCACTTTCGGATTCGGCGCCATTGGCTGGGCCGATGATTGGCGCAAGGTGGTGCGCAAGGATCCGGAAGGCATGCCCTCGCGCGAAAAATTCATGTGGCAGACCATGATTGGTGTCAGTGTCTCGCTGTTTCTGCTGTTCAGCATCGCAGAAAGCAATAACTACCGTGTGCTGCAACTGATCTTCGAGTGGGTGCGTTCGGGCTTTCACGTGGATCTGCCCAGCAGCACCGGGCTGATGGTGCCTTTCTTCAAGCAGATCAGCTACCCATTGGGCGTATGGGGCTTTGTGGTGCTGACCTTTTTGGTCATCGTGGGCAGCAGCAACGCCGTGAACCTGACGGATGGCCTGGATGGCCTGGCCATCATGCCCGTGGTGATGGTGGGTTCGGCCCTGGGGCTTTTTGCCTACGTGACAGGCCACAGGGTCTATGCCGATTATCTGTATTTGCCCCATATCACGGGTGCGGGCGAGTTGATGGTGTTTTGTGCAGCCATGCTGGGCGCGGGGCTGGCGTTTCTTTGGTTCAATGCGCATCCGGCCGAAGTGTTCATGGGCGATGTGGGTGCCTTGGCGCTGGGCGGCGCACTGGGCACCATCGCCGTCATCGTTCGGCAGGAAATCGTTCTGGCCATCATGGGCGGCATTTTTGTGGTGGAAGCGCTCTCGGTCATGCTGCAGGTCTCGTATTTCCGCTACACCAAAAAACGCCATGGCACCGGCCAGCGCCTTTTCAAGATGGCGCCCCTGCATCACCATTTCGAGAAGAATGGCTGGCGCGAAACCCAGGTGGTCATCCGCTTCTGGATCATCACCATGTTGTTGTGTCTGGCCGGTTTGGCCACGCTGAAGCTGAGGTAAATGCACATGTCTTCTCTGCAACAGCAACACATTCTGATTCTGGGCTTGGGCGCATCGGGCTTGGCGATGGCGCGCTGGTGCGCGCGTCAGGGCGCGCGCGTGACGGTGGCCGATTCCCGCAGCGAGCCACCGCAACTGCCTGCCTTGCAAAATGATGTGCCGCAAGCCCAATTCGTGAGCGGAGCATTTACCGCTAATTTATTGCAAGCCGACATGCGTGCCGTGTTTGTCAGCCCCGGTCTGCGCCCAGCCGATGTCGAATCGGTCTTGCAGGCGGCGCAAGCCCGCCAGCTTTGGACGGGTGGGGAACTTGACCTGTTCATGCACGCTTTGCGCGATCTGCGGCAAGCGCGCGACTATGCACCGCATATTCTGGGCATTACCGGCACCAATGGCAAAACCACGGTCACCCAACTGACGGGACAATTGCTGCAACGCGCAGGCCAAACAGTGGCTGTGGCGGGCAATATCGGCCCGACCTTGCTCGATACGCTGGCTGCTGCATTGGATGCTGATGCGCTGCCGCAAAGCTGGGTGCTGGAACTGTCGAGCTTTCAGTTGCACGGTTGCACGGTATTTGAACCCACGGCTGCAACGGTGCTGAACATTTCTCAAGACCATCTGGATTGGCACGGCAGCATGGAGGCATACACGCAAGACAAAGCACATGTCTTTGGCCAGCAGGGCGTAGCGGTGCTGAACCGTGATGACCCTGCCGTGATGGCGTTGTTGCCGCAACTGCAGGCGCAGGCCGCCGAGTTGGCGAAGACGGTAGACAAGGAAAGTACCGGCAAAAAGACTGTCAAAGGCATGCGCGCGCCTGTACGCCGCTGGGTCAGTTTTGGCAGCAGCTTGCCGCAGCGTGCGGGTGATTTTGGGCTGGAAACCGTCAATGGCATGAGCTGGTTGGTGCGTGCCACGCAAGAAGAAGGCGACGTGGCGCGCACGCGCCAGGCTCGCAAAGAGGAGCAGGCTGCGCCTTTGCATATGCAGCGCTTGATGCCTGCCGAGGCCTTGCGTATTCGCGGTCGCCACAATGCCTGCAATGCCCTGGCGGCACTGGCCTTGGCGGTCGAGGCGGGTGCCGCGTTGGCGCCCATGCTGCACGGGTTGCGCGAATACCGGGGCGAGCCGCATCGGCTGGAGCCGGTGGGCATCATCCGCGATGTGGAATATTTCGATGACAGCAAAGGCACCAATGTGGGTGCCACCGTGGCCGCCTTGCAAGGATTGGGCGCCGAGCGCAAACTGGTGGTCATTCTGGGGGGCGACGGCAAGGGGCAGGATTTTGCGCCGCTGGCGCCTGCCGTGTTCAGCCATTGCCGATCAGTGGTGTTGATTGGACGCGATGCATCTTTGATCGCAGCCGCACTGGCAACCAGCGATGTGCCTGTATTGCAGGCCGATTCGTTGCCTGCTGCGGTGGAGATGGCGGCAGAGCAGGCACAGGCAGGTGATGCGGTGTTGTTGTCGCCCGCGTGCGCCAGCTTCGACATGTTCCGCAGCTACGAACATCGTGCCGAGGTATTCCGGCAGGCCGTGGCGGCCTTGGCGAGCCAGTATGGCGTGGTGTTGGAGGTGCAGGCATGAGCAGCACCACCGTACATCAAAACAAACTTGGCTGGATGCAGCGCGTCTGGACACGGTTGCAAAGTTGGCGTTTGAGCGCTGATGAGTCGGCATTGCCCGTGCGCATGCCCACGGCCACACATGGCCGCATGCCCAAAACCACGCCTACGCTGGCGCAGCTTGGCATCGATCAAGGGCTGCTGTGGTGCATGCTGTTTCTGCTGCTGTGGGGGTTGGTGATGGTGTATTCGGCATCCATCGCCATGCCCGACAATCCACGTTTTGCCAATTACAAACCCACGCACTTTCTCAACCGTCATGTGTTTGCCTTGTTGATGGGCACGGTAGCTTCGGTGGTTGCGTTTCAGATTCCGGTGCGTTGGTGGGAAAAATGCGCGCCCTGGCTTTTTCTGGGGGCATTGTTGATGCTGTTTGTGGTATTGATTCCCGGCATTGGCATTGGCGTCAATGGCGCGCGGCGCTGGGTCAGCCTGGGCTTCATGAACTTCCAGCCCAGCGAGCTTGCCAAATTGGCGACTGCGCTGTATGCGGCCGATTACATCCGGCGCAAGATGGACGTTCAGGAAAAAAACAAATACATGGGCGATGCCGAACGTTTCGTGCGCGCCGTGGCGCCCATGGCCGTGGCATTGGCCATAGCAGGCGCTTTGCTGCTGGCCGAGCCGGATATGGGCGCTTTCATGGTCATCGCCGTTGTGGCCATGGGCATTCTGTTTCTGGGTGGGGTCAATGCCCGCATGTTCTTTTTGATTGCGGTGATTCTGGTCATGGTGTTTGTGGCCATCATCGCCGCTTCGCCTTTCCGGCGCGAACGCATCTTTGCCTATCTGGATCCCTGGAGCGCCGAGCATGCGCTCAACAAAGGCTACCAGCTTTCACACTCGCTGATCGCCGTAGGGCGGGGTGGGCTGTTTGGCGTGGGGCTGGGCGGCAGCGTTGAAAAACTGCACTGGCTGCCCGAAGCGCATACCGATTTCTTGCTGGCCGTGATTGGCGAAGAACTGGGCTTTGTCGGCATCGTGGTACTGGTGATCATGTTCTTCTGGCTGACCCGCCGCATCATCGAAATTGGCCGCCAAGCCATTTTGCTGGAGCGCACCTTTGCCGGTTTGGTGGCGCAAGGCGTGGGTTTGTGGATCGGTTTTCAGGCTTTCATCAATATCGGGGTGAACCTGGGCGCGTTGCCTACCAAAGGGCTGACTTTGCCTTTCATGAGCTATGGCGGGTCGGCCATTTTGATGAATATGGTGGCTATGGCAGTGGTGCTGCGTATTGATTACGAAAACCGCCTGCTCATGAAAAGGGGGAGCGTATGAGTACGAATGTTTCGACTCGCAAAATCGCCCTGATCGTGGCCGGCGGCACAGGCGGGCATATCTTCCCCGGTCTGGCAGTGGCGCACGCTTTGCGTGGGCAGGACTGGGATGTGCATTGGTTGGGCGGCCCGGCCAGCATGGAAAGCCGCATCGTGCCCACGCAAGAGTTTGCGTTTGAAAGCATTGCCTTTGGTGGCGTGCGGGGCAAGGGCATGGCTGCGCTGTTGGGCATGCCCTGGCGCTTGCTCAAGGCCATTGCGCAAAGCCGGGCGGTGCTGCAGCGGGTGCGCCCACAGGTGGTCATCGGCATGGGTGGCTATATCACGGCGCCTGCCGGCTTGGCTGCGGCCTCGTTGGGAATCCCGCTGGTGCTGCACGAACAAAACTCGGTTGCCGGCATGGCGAATCGTTGGCTGAAGCCGTTTGCCAAGCGCGTATTTACCGCTTACCCTGATGTGCTGGGCGCCACGGAGCAGGCGGCAGAAAACCGCGACGGCAAGGTGCAATGGGTGGGCAATCCCTTGCGGGCGTCTTTCCTGCAACAGCCCACGCCCGAAGAACGCATGCAAGAGCGTTCCGGCGCTTTGCGTTTGCTGGTGGTTGGCGGTAGCCTGGGCGCGCAAGCCTTGAATGAAACCGTGCCGCAAGCCCTGGCGCTGCTGCCGGTGGAGCAGCGTCCGCTGGTCATGCATCAAAGCGGCGCCAAACATATCGAAGCCTTGCAGGCGGCGTATCAGCAGGCCGGTGTCGAGGCAGAGCTGACGCCTTTCATCGAAGACACGGCGCAGGTTTTTGGCATTGCCGACGTGGTGGTGTGCCGCGCCGGCGCCAGCACCGTGACCGAGTTGGCCGCCGTGGGCACTGCTGCGGTGTTTGTACCTTTTCCTTATGCGGTGGATGACCACCAGACCAGCAATGCCCGCTATCTGGCGGATGCAGGCGCGGCCTGGTTGCAACCGCAGCCACAGTTCACGCCGCAATGGCTGGCAGGCTTGCTGCAAAGCGTGACCCGTGAGGAATTGCTGGAAAAAGCACGCAAGGCCAAAGCCATGGAAAAACTGCATGCGACCGAAAAAATGGTGGCCGCGTGCGAGGAGTTGAGCCAATGAAACACGCGGTCAGACACATTCACTTTGTGGGCATTGGCGGCTCGGGCATGAGCGGCATTGCCGAAATTCTGTTGAACCTGGGCTACACCGTCTCTGGTTCCGATCTGGCGGCCAGCAGCGTCACGCAACGCCTGGCCGATTTGGGCGTATACACTTTTGTGGGCCATGCGGCCGAGCATATCCAGGGGGCTGATGTGCTGGTGACATCCACGGCCGTGAAGGCCGACAACCCCGAAGTTTTGGCAGCCCGCAAGGCACGTATTCCGGTCGTTCCGCGTGCGCTGATGCTGGCCGAGCTGATGCGCTTTCGCCAGGGCATTGCCATTGCGGGCACGCATGGCAAAACCACCACCACCAGTTTGGTGACCAGCGTGCTGGCCGAGGCGGGATTGGATCCTACCTTCGTGATTGGCGGCAGGCTCAACAGCGCCGGCGCCAACGCTTACTTGGGCAAGGGTGAATACATCGTGGTCGAGGCCGATGAGTCGGATGCCTCGTTTTTGAAACTGCTGCCCATCATGGCAGTGGTGACCAATATCGACGCCGACCACATGGAAACCTATGGCAACGATTTTGGCGCACTCAAGCAGGCCTTCGTTGACTTTCTGCACCGCATGCCGTTTTACGGCCACGCGGTGCTGTGCATCGACAACCCGGCGCTGCGCGACATTCTGCCGCAGGTCACTTGTCCCATCACCACCTATGGCATGAGCGAAGGTGCGCAAATTCGCGCACTCAATGTGCGTGCCGACAAAGGCCGCATGCGCTTTACCGTACAACGCCGCAACGGGGTACAGCTTCCTGATCTGGAGGTGGAACTGAATCTGGCGGGCGAACACAATGTGCTCAATGCCTTGTCGGCCATCGGTATTGCGCAGGCGTTGAATATCGATGATGCCGCCGTGTTGCGCGCGTTGGCGGGCTTTAAAGGCGTGGGACGGCGGTTTCAGCATTACGGCGAAGTGCCCGCCCATAGTGGTGGCAGCTTCACGGTGATTGACGACTATGGCCACCATCCGGTGGAAATGGCCGCTACCATTGCCGCCGCGCGCGGCGCTTATCCGGGGCGCCGTTTGGTGTTGGCGTTTCAGCCGCATCGCTACAGCCGCACGCGCGACTGCTTTGAAGATTTCGTCAAGGTGCTGGGGCAGGCCGATATGGTGCTGCTGGGCGATGTCTATGCGGCCGGTGAAGAACCCATCGTGGCCGCAGATGGTCGTGCGCTCATGCGTGCTTTGCGTGTCGCGGGCAAGGTAGAGCCGGTGTTTGTGGAAGAGGTGGCCGCTTTCCCATCCGCCATCCGCAATGTGGCGCGTGATGGGGATGTGGTGTTGTGCATGGGCGCCGGTTCCATCGGTGCGGTGGCGGGGCAATTGGCTGCCGGTATCGGGCAGGGAGAAAAGCAATGAGTCTGAAATTGAATCCGAACGCGATTGATCCCAAAAGTTTGGGCAAGGTTGCCGTGCTCATGGGCGGGCATTCGGCCGAGCGTGAAGTGTCCCTTATGTCGGGCCAGGGCGTGCTTGAGGCGCTGCTGAGCAAAGGTGTGGATGCCCATGCGTTTGATACGGCACAGCAGAATCTGTTTGCCTTGAAAGAGCAGGGCTTTAGCCGTTGCTTTATCACCCTGCATGGCCGTTTTGGTGAAGACGGCACCGTGCAAGGCGCGCTGGAGTTGCTGGGCATTCCGTACACCGGGCCGGGGGTTATGGCCTCGTCGGTCGCCATGGACAAAACCATGACCAAGCGCATTTGGCAGGCAGAGGGCATTACCACCCCGCGTTATGTGGAGCTGCCTGCCGGTCAATGGCAGGAAGAGCATGTCGAGCGCGTGATCGAGCAGCTGGGCTTGCCCATGATCGTCAAGCCGCCGCATGAAGGCTCTTCCATCGGCGTCATCAAAGCCATGGATGCCGACGGCGTGCGCAAAGCCTTACAGGATGTGGCGCAGATGGACGCTGCCGCTCTGTGCGAAAACCTGATTGTGGGCGATGAATTCACCTGCCCCGTGATTGGCACGGGTGCCGATGCCCAGGCCTTGCCGTTGGTGCGCATCATGGCGCCGGGCGAGTACGACTACCAGAACAAATATTTTGGCGATGCCGTGCAGTACGCCTGCCCCAGTGGCCTGCCCGAGCAGGTCGAGCACGTTATTCAGCAACAGGTGCTGCACGCCTATCGGGCGCTGGGTTGCCGGGGATGGAGTCGTGTCGACGTGATGCTGCGCACCAGCGACCAGATGCCTTTCCTGCTGGAGATCAATACCGCACCGGGCATGACCAGCCATTCGCTGGTGCCCATGTCTGCCCGCGCGGCAGGCATTGCCTATGCCGACCTGTGTTTGCTGATTTTGGCCAGCGCTTCGCTGGACCATGCCCTGCCTGCACAGGCAGCCAAAGGTTGACGCTAGGAGCGAGACCGCAACATGAGCGAGCCCACCGCATCCATCGACACCTCCATCAGCACACGGCTGATGCAAAGCACCGCCAATGTGCTGGTGGCGCTGGTCGTGTGTGCGTGTGTGGCTGCGGTGTTCTGGCGCGCCATGCATCTGCCGCTCTTCAGCTTCTCGCGCTTGCACGTCGTGGGCGAGACCGTGCACAGCAATGAATCAGACCTGCGCACACGGGTGCTGCCGCCGCTGCGCGGCAACTTCTTCACCATGGAGTTGAAACAGGCGCGCGAAGTCTTTCAATCGCTGCCCTGGGTGCGGCATGCGGTGGTGCGCCGCGTATTCCCCAATCAGCTGGTGGTGCAGTTGCAGGAGTACCAGGAAGCCGCTTACTGGGGCAGTGAAGAAGAGGGCTTCAGGCTCTTGAGCCACGACGGCATCATCTTCGACGTCAATACCGACGAAGCCTTGCGCAGCAATCTGCCCGAGTTGAGCGGCCCCGACGACATGGCCGCGCAGGTGCTGAATACCTACCATCTGCTCAACCCGCTGTTTGCGCCGATGCACGGGCGTATTGCGCGGCTGTCGGTCGATGCGCGCGGAAGCTGGTCGCTGGCGTTGGATCAAGACACCCAGCTGATGCTGGGCAATGCCGCTCCCGACGAATTGGCGC
>RRZT012415062.1_pt1 | contig 10592 bp, 3 predicted proteins | sample 2165551 | NCBI WGS metagenome assembly RRZT01 (sample SAMN10456910, study PRJNA506462) | wastewater metagenome | biome: wastewater; feature: sludge; material: wastewater sludge; isolation source: wastewater sludge with Escherichia coli K12::gfp cells carrying plasmid... | place: USA: Moscow, Idaho ...
ATTGTTAAAGTTGAAGCTCCGGCAATTGCAACAGCTGGTGTAACGGATACGACAGTCGTAACCTTTAAGCCAACAGGTACAAACACGCCATTAAATGTCTCTGTCACTGATTTGACCACGATTAACTTAGGTCAGGTTCGCTTGTTAAAAACTCAAGCATTAGGAAGTTGTAGGGCTGCACCGACTACTGGCTTTGACGCAACGAATGTCTTTGCGAAACCTGGGGAGTGTGTTTATTACCGCGTGACAGCGAGTAATGATGGCAATGTGAATGCAACGAATGTGGTGATTTCGGATATGGTTCCAAGTTATACCACTTATTTATCGGGTTCGATTAAGCCAGCAACTACGGTGACTACAGCGCCAACAACAACAAGTAAAGAAGTGAAATATACGGTGGGTACACTTACTCCATCGGAATCAGCAACATTGGAGTTTGGCGTAAAAGTCGACCAATAATTTAAATAAACCGCTTCCTTTAGTTTCTTTTTAAAAAGGGAAGCGGTTTTTTGGCTGTATTTTTTTGGGTTTGGGGTTATGTCAGTAAAAAAAACGACATCATTTAAAATGGATGCACTGTCATATTCGGCGTTAGCTTCTGCTTTGTTGTGCGTACAGCAAAGCTATGCCGCGATGCCGATGGCTGGTGAAACCATTCAAAACATTGCTTATGCATCATATGCCATCAGTGATGAAAATGGTGGACAACTCCTGCTAAAAACCCAATCCAACCCTGTCAACGTCACTGTAAGTGAGTTTTATGGCTTACAGTTACATGCGGATACGTTAAAACAGGTCGAAGCTGGGTCAAAGGTGATTTGGTTAAATTCACTGGCGAACCTGAGTAATACAGAAGCTTGGATTGATTTTACAACGCTTCCGAATGCTGATTTATCCAATATCAAAGTGTATTTAGATGCCAATGATGATGGTGTTTTTGATGTTTCAGAAATCCTCATCACCAATGGTCTGCTGTTACAGCCCAATCAAAATGTCCACTTATGGATTGTGGCTGATACGTCGACACAAACAGCTGATCAGGCATTTGTTGATTTGCCATTAACGGCACATATGCGTGAACAACCTGATATTCAGGATGTCGCGAAGAATCCTGTACAGGTCATTCAGCCTAAATTAAAAATAGAAAAATCAGTTGATCAAACCATTTTACAAAGTAATCAGCAAGCCCAGACTATTCAGTACACTTTAAGTGTATCGAATGCTGCGCTTTTACCTGTATTACCAACACAAGTAAAAGTTGATGGTCAAACTGAATCTTTGGTGATTGTTGAAGATCCTCTTCCAGCCAATACGGTTTTTGAAAGCGTAGACGTCCTTGAAAAAAACCAAAACGCTCAACTTTTATATCGTTTAGCAGAAGGTGAATATACGCGTGGTTTACCTGCCGATAAAACGAAGGTGGGTTATGCAGTTGTCGGGTTTACCGATAGTTTTAAGTCACAACAAAAAAGTACGATACGTTTAACAGTTAAAACCAACCCTAACTTAAGCTATACCACACTTTTAAATGAAGCTTATGTTTTACATGGTTTGTCGAGTATTACCCATAAGAAAACACTTTCAAATCAAGTGAAAACCCAAATTTTGGGGCAGTCCATCATTGAAAGTACCACGTCGGATTTTTCACACAGTCTTTACACGGGCAAAGTGAATGAGCCGCTTTATATTAAAACAAATGCCGCGATTTGTAATGCCAACCGTTTCATAAGTGATCAAGTTCGCGTGCAAATTAGCTCACGATTAACGGGTGATGTGGTTTATATCAGTGCCATTGAAAGTGGTGAAAATACAGGTATTTTTCAGTTTGATTTGGCAACGGAAGAAAGTACAAATAAAAACTTAGCTGATCAAATTTTACAAACCGTAAAACGTGATCAAGCGCAGATCCGTTTAACGGACTGCCTAGATGCAAATGGAGCATCAACTTTAAAGCTGGATAATGTTGAAACTCAGGTTTCAATAGATCCTTATGGGATTGTTTTTGATGCAAAAACAGGAAAGCCTGTTGCAGGTGCAACAGTTACGCTGGTCAATGAATTTGGAAGGCCTGTCGCAGAAAATGAAGCGTTTGAAATTGACCGCAATACAGGTGAATTAAAACCATTTCCAACGCAACAAGTCACCTCTGCATCGGGTGAATTTGTTTCACCATTGGTAAAGGGCGGCAGTTATAAACTTTTAGTCGATACATCGACTATTTCAGGGCAACAATATACTTTTGCCAGCGACCAAGTTGTTTATCCGATTGATTCCTTTAATGGCAAGGATGTCCACGCAGAATGGTCGTACGGGGGGACTTTCACCCTGACAGAAAATAGTCCTGCACTCAGTATTGATATTCCAATTGATCCCTTACTTTCAAAAACAGGGCTGATGGTTCAAAAGACTGCACGAGACTCTTCGGTTGAATTGGGCGATTTTACCAACTACAGCATTACGGTGACGAATCAAGGCGATGTCGTTGCAGCAGACGTACAGCTACAAGACACTTTGCCTCGTGGGTTTAGCTATGTCGCCAATACAATGCGTGTTAATGGTCAACCTGTGGCCGATCCTAAAGGTGGAAAAGGACCTTATCTGAGCTTAGGTTTGGGCGACTTAGCAGTGAATAAGAGCACGAAAATTGAGTACCGTGTTCAAATTGGGCCGAATGCTTTAAATGGTGACGGCATCAATCGTGCGAAAGCGGTGGATGCTTATGGTCTAAGTTCAAATGAAGCGCAAGCAAAAGTCAAAGTCAAGACGGGTGTTTTTAGCTCTGATGCATTTGTAGTGGGGAAGGTCTATACCGACTGTAACCGCAACGGTATGCAAGATCAGGGTGAGATGGGGGTGCCGGGTATTCGCCTCTTTATGGAAGATGGCAGTTATATCATTACAGATCGAGAAGGTAAGTACGATTTTTATGGTGTATCACCGAAGACTCACGTTTTAAAATTAGACCGCACGACCTTACCTGCTGGTGCTGAAGTGATTATCCAGTCTAATCGAAACGCGGGAGATCCATCGAGCCGTTTTGTTGATGTAAAACGTGGCGAATTACATCGTGCGGATTTTGCGATTGCCAATGATGCAGAGCAATGTTCTGCACCACTACTTGATGCAGTCAAACAGCGTCAAGACAAGGTGAATCAAGGTAATTTCAATCTTGAAAAGGCCATTAATAAACAGTTATCGATTGATGCGCCAACTTTTATTGAAAAAAGTACACGTTCCGATCAGATAACGGGCTGTTTGGCTACAGAGGGTGAACAAGACTGCTTACTCGGTAAAAATGGATCTGTGACTAAGCCTAAATCACAAGACTTAAGTTTAGAACCAATTCAACCGATGGGAGTGGTGAGTTTAGAAGAATATTTACGCCGTGCAGATAACAATGCTTTGCGTATTTTAAACTTGAACGAAGGGCAATTGCTGAAGTTCAATCAATCCACCATTCAGTTACAAGGCACTGCGGGTGCAACACAACGTTTGTCCGTGAATGGAAAAATCATTGATGACAAACATATTGGTAAGCGTGCGATATTGGCGGAGCAGCAAAAACAAGGTTTGGAATATGTCGGTGTACCTTTAGAAACAGGCTCCAACACCCTTTTAGTTGAACAGCTAGATCTGATGGGAAATGTCCGTGAAGCTCAAACTTTACAAGTCATTGTACCAGGACAAGCACATCATTTAGAGTTACAACAACCAATTGCAGCAGCTGTAGCGAATGGTCAAGATGTCTTGAGTATTGCGGTAAAGATCAAAGATGAACAGGGTGTTTCTGTTCTGACTCGAACTCCGATCACTGTTGCAAGTGATATAGGTGTGATTGATTTAGCGGATGCCAACCCAAATGAAGCGGGGCTGCAAACGTTTATTGAAAATGGTGAGTTGATTATCCCAATACTCGCGCCAAATATGCCAGGACGTGGCACTTTAATGGTTAGTAGCGGTTTAATTCAACAAGAAATTGATATTCAATTTACGGCAGATTTACGTCCACTGATTGCAGTAGGTTTAATTGAAGGCAGCATCAATTTTAATCATTTTGACCGTGAAAAATTGCATAGTGTAACGAGCAATGACGGCTTTGAAGATGAACTGAAAGAAATTGCAGATTTGGGCGATGACACCACCGTTAATGGGCGTGCTGCTGTTTATTTAAAAGGTAAAGTCAAAGGGGATTATTTACTGACGCTTGCTTATGATTCAGACAAGAGTTCAAAGCAGCGTTTATTTCGTGATATTCAGCCAGATGAATATTATCCAGTTTATGGTGATGCTGCAGCCAAAGGTTTTGATGCTCAGTCGACCAGTAAGTTGTATGTTCGTTTAGACAAAGGCCGTTCTTATGCTATGTATGGTGACTACGTCACGCGTACTGAACGAGATGAAGGTCTTTCTTTAGGCCAATATAACCGTTCATTGACAGGTGTCAAATTGGGGCATGAGGGGGACAAATTCCAAGTGTCCGCTTTTGGTGCTCAACCCAAATCACGTCAAGTGGTGACAGAAAACCGGGCTATGGGGATTACAGGACCTTATAGTTTAGGTACGATTTCAAATGATCTGATTTTAGAAAATAGTGAAAAAGTTGAAGTCTTGACGCGAGACCGTAACAATCCAGGTCTGATTATCAATCGACAAGTGTTAACGCGTTTTGTGGATTATGAAATTGATACCTATAGTAATAGTATCTATTTAAAAGAAGCAGTGGCGAGTGTCGATAGTGACTTAAACCCGAACTATATCCGTATTACAGTCGAAGCTGATGAAATTGGTGAAGAATACGAAGTTGCTGGCTTAAGCTTCAGTTATGTATTTCCAAGCCATTTAAAAATAGGCGGCTCTTTTGTGCGGAGTAATGATCCGCTGCAAAAAGAACAGATTTCAAGTGTGAATGCGGTCTTGAAGGTCGGTGAATATGGCAAGCTCATTGCTGAAGTGGCGCAATCAGAAAATACCAGTTCTGCTGATGATCAAGTGACACAAATAGGACAAACCGATTCTTCGGCTGAACAGCAGGGCAATGCAGCACGAATTGAATTTGAATACTCGAAGGGAATCAATAATTTACGTGCCTATCATCAGCAAGCTGATCGTGGTTTTCAAAATGATGCGGCAACCATCAGTGCTGGTCGCATGGAAAGTGGAATTAAGGCGACATCACAGCTTGCACATGTTGGTTTAGCACGGCTTGAGGCGATTCGCACGGAAGATCAGGTGAACCAAGGCGTGCGCACAGGATTATCTGCGAGTTTAGAGCGCAACTTCTTTAAATTGCTTGCTGTGGAGTTGGGTGTACGTCTTTATGATGAAAGCCAAGCCGGTGCAACACTTGCCACGGATCATACTGATGCCTATAACGGCACTACTGGTCGTATTAAATTTACGGGGCAATTGCCTTGGAAAGGGGCAAGTGTATTTACCGAGTATGAGCAAGACTTATCTGATGCGGACAAGAAAGTCTTGACGTTGGGTGGTCGTGTCCAAGTTGCAGCAAATACAGAACTCTATGCGCATCATGAATTGATTTCTTCGATCGATGGTCTTTACTCGATGAATAGTGCTGAAGAGACCAATAGTACTGTGGTGGGTATCAGCAGTAACTATATGAAAGATGGTTCAGTTTTTAGTGAATATCGTGTTGCAGATGGCATGAGTAATCGTGAGGCTGAAGCTGCGATTGGTTTGAAAAACCGTTGGGAAGTACAACCAAAAGTTTATTTGAGTGGTAGTTTTGAGAAAATTAAGAGCTTATCTGCCGATACGGAGAATAATAGCGATTCTACTGCTGCAAGTCTGGGGATTGAATATTTAGCCAATGAAAACTGGAAAGCAACGACACGTTTAGAAGGCCGTCGTTCAGATGATTCGGATACCTTGATCAATACTATAGGTTATGCACGTAAGCTCTCGAATGATGTGACTTTTTTGACTAAAAACACCCTAAATTTTATTGATAACAAAGGTGCAGATCAGGGCGACCATTTACGTAACCGTTTCCAATTGGGTTTGGCATGGCGTGATTTTGATCAAAATAAATTAGATGTTTTATCAAAAGTTGAATATTTCTATGAAAATAACGAAACAGATTTAGACGCAGCTTTTCAACGCGAAGCGTATGTCACATCAACCCATGTCAATTATCACCCTGAGCGCCAGCTCACATGGTCTGGGCAGTATGCGGCAAAATGGTCAGTATTTGATGAAGATCGTGTTAAAAGTGATGCATTAACCCAGTTACTCAGTGGTCGCATGATTTATGACCTCAATGAACGCTGGGATATGAGTCTGCAAACTGGGGCATTGTGGGCGAATCAAGGCGCTGGAACTCGTTATTTAGCAGGTGTTGAGGTTGGATATTTATTGGCAACGAATCTTTGGGTATCTGCTGGCTATAATTTTATGGGCTATCAAGATGCTGAGCTCGCCAATACTAGCTCAACAGGTGAAGGCGCATATTTACGCTTTAGATTTAAATTTGATGAAGACCTGTTTGGCCGCCGTAATGGCATGATGAACCCTGCTTTAGAACCTCAAGGAGGGCGATAAGATGTCAAAGACCTTGAAGGGTATCATCGTTGGTTTGTTCATGTTCAATGGCCTATCGAGTGCTATGGCAGAACAATCAATCAAACCAGTCTCACAAGTTCAGCAATTGGCTCAGCAGGTTGAGGCGGAGTTGCATGGGACAGATCCATTACTTCGCTATCATGCGTATAAAGCCAAAATGTGGTTGAGCTATGCGAAGAGTGAAATTTCAGCACAAGGACTAAGTCGTTCAGGGCAGGAAGCACTACAGCAGGCTCAAATTTTAGTGGATGGATTCAATCAGCCTGCTCAATTATCCCTCACCACCCCTGTTTTAAGTATGGCACAGGTCATGCGTCGTGATCTTTGGGTTCAGTTAGAGTATTTAAAGGGGCAGGGTGCGATCCATGTTGCGCCAGAGCGTTTGGCGCAAGCTGAGGTCACTCTTGTGTGGGCAGCAGTTGAATACTGTGAGCTAGGCTGGCGTCATGCTCGCGAGCACTTTCAAGCAGCAGAGCGTACGATTTTTCAAGTCCAACAGCAGTTGCCTTATGTAGTAATAATGACCTCTGATGCGTTTGATCTACCGACGTTGCTGCAACTGAATGGACACGGCTGTCAGGGCGTAAATGCACAATATTGGCCACTTTTAAATACCGCTCAAATTCAAGTTCAGAGTAGCCGCAGCAGTGAAGGAAATCAAAAATGACAAAGCATTATTTCACTCGTGTTTTGCTTGCTTCACTATGTGTTACTTCTACTTTGCGAACCGTATCTGCAGCCGATGTTGCTGCGAGTGCCAATGAAGTTCAAATTCAGCGTAGTTTTGTCAATTTATCTTTTAATCAACCTGCTTTGAGCGGTACGCATGCCCAGTTTTCAGAGAGTCAAGTGGAGGGCTGGTTAACCACGCATAAACTGCCAAAGCTGATTGAGATGTGGCGTGGAAAAGGTCCAGATAGTTCAGCACCAAATTCATGGGGAACAAGCAATTCAGCAAATCAATATGCTGAATTAAATGCTGAAGATGCATCTGCACTCTATCAATCGGTATGCTTATTTAAGAATGAAGAGTTTACTTGGAATTTTAGACATGCTGCGCGTTCAAGTACGAATGAACAAGCTACTTTTTATATTGGGAAAGTAGGGACAGGGGATCGATTAAACTATTCCATAAATCAGACTATTGGAACTAGCCAACCTGTGACTGAATTGTTTGCATGGAAAGATGCCAATGCAAATCCAGCAGTAAATAAAGCTACAGTCACAGCAGAAAGTGGTATATACCAATTTATTTTTTCAGCAACGAGATGGGGAACGGGCTCAAATGCAAGAACACTAGGGAACTTTTTAGATGATATTAATATTGGTTTAAAACCTGCGGTTGAATTTAGTGCAAGTTCCAATAAATATTATGAAGGAAATGATAATATTTCAGGAAAAACACAAGCAGTGCCTTTTAATATCGTCGGGCAAATCTTAAGCCAAGATGATATGCCTACACTGAACTTTAAAGTTGACTATCCTCCTAACTATAGTGGTGTTAAAGCGGTTTATGGCGTTAATTATAAATTATACAAACAGGATGGGACGGCTTTAGTTGAGCTTGGCAGTACAGATGGCTTAAGTAAATCTAACCAAAACACCTCCATTACTTTTAACTATACGCCTGTTTACAATAGTGCTTTGGACTATACCAAAGGCGTACAAGTCAACGGTTTGGTAATTGGTATTTTAGGCAATACCACCGTCAATGCCGATATCACAGTTCCTTTTTCTTTTGCTCTGGATCCTACGAGTAAAGCCATAGCAACCTCTTTGAGTTCTTGTGGTAGCAGTCAGGCAGATATCAAGTTTGATTTAAAAATTCAAGAAGATGACGTTGACCTTTCGGTGGTGAAAGCGCTGACCAGTGATTCGCTGACTATTAAAGATCGTTTGGTTTCTTATACGTTAGATGTTGAAAATAAAACTACCGTTCAAGCCGATAGTGTGTTTTTACGCGATAGTTTTAAAAACTTACAACGTGTTACCACAGGAACCACCCCAACAACTTTGACGTGTGAAGACTTAACAGACGGGACCAGTAAAGCATGTCCAACACAGTGGACGGATGCCAACGCACTCACATCACTCTTCTCCAATACTGCGGGTACGGGGCTGAGCCTTGGTGATATTCCAGCTAAGGCCAAATATCGATTCACCATTAAGAACCTACAGGTTACAGATACTGACACATCAACCAATGGGCAGACGGTAAATACAGCCACCATTGAAACCACAGCGATGTCTGATTTTGAGCCAACCAATAATATCTCTACAGTTCAAAAGCCGATTATCGGCAAGAGTGATTTGTCCAATAACAAAGCGAATGCACCTACGACAGAAACAGGTGTAGGCATCTTTAATATTGCGCAAGGTGGACGAACAGGTGCTGCTTTACTCACCAAGTCAGCAGACAGCACGGCGAAAGTTTATTTTCCTTTAAATATTCAAAATGATAGTGCTTTTGCACAAGACTATAAGTTATATGCGTCTAGAACATCTGTTGAGCCGACATTAAATAACACCGATTATTCAACTTTAGTACAAAGTGGCATTAACCCTTTTACCTCAGGACTTAGAATTGAGTTTTATCCACTGACCACTGAGCAATGTAAAGCTGGAATGACAGGGCAGAGTATTAGCCAACTTAATATTTCAGCCAAAACTACAGCTCAGGTTTGTGCTGTGGTAAGCGTATTACCCTCAGCAAGTAATAGCACCAACATTTGGTTTGCCATTGAATCGGTACAAACGGGTTTTGGTGATGTCATTTTAGATGCGGTCAGTTCACTGCAGGCGCAACAACGTCAATTAATTTTAGTGAATGATCAGCAAGCACAGATTCGGACAGGTGGAACTTTTGTCTTTGCACATCGCTTAACCAATCAGGGCCGTGTGACTGAAAGTGGCATTAAGCTCAGTGTTAATCTGCTAAAACAGAATGATGGATTTTTATACACTTTATTTATTGACCAAAATGGTGATGGTCTTTTAGATGGGGGTGATGTGATGGTGAAAGATTCGGATCGTTATCAGTTACAAGCGGGTGAACAAAAAGCAATTTTGGTCAAAGTGGAAGCACCGACCAGTGCTTTGAATGGTATGACGAGTCAAGTCGAGTTGATTGCGACACCAGACAATACCAATCAAAGCTTGAGTTTAAACCCAATCTCAAACAAAGATTTGGTCACGATTGGCATTAATCAAATCACCTTACATAAAACGCAGTTCAAACAGACGGGATGTACGGATATGTCTGCTTTACAAGTGGTGAATGCAGCGTATCAAATTGGAAGCACGCAAATTGGTCGTAATGATTGTATTGTCTACCGTATTCTGGTGAAAAATATGGGGGAGTATCCTTTAACCAATGTTGAAGTTAGCGATATGTACCCAGCATACACCACCCCTTGGAATTCGAATAATGTCCTCCCTATGAAAGAGTCTGGGGAAAAAGTTACCCCTCAAGGTAAAAGTGTCTCAACTATTTTCACAGAGTTATTACCGAATCAGCAAAAGAGTCTGTATTTTGGAATTCGTCTGCAGCCATAGGGTCTTGTAATCTGACCTCAATTTTAAATAAAAAACTGAGTAAAATTCACTCGGTTTTTTATGAATGTTTAATTTTCGGGTTTGATAACAGGATCATCAAGATTTATTTGCTAATACCATCCATGAAAAAAGGAGCCTTTCAGCTCCTTTAATTTTTAAATCTTTTCAATGCGACAATAATAAAAACCATCGCCACGTCCTACTTGTGGGAGTAGTTGGCGACCATGAATTTGTTCAATACCCCAATCGGCATCAATTTTAATTTCTTTCGCATCTGTATGCTCAGCAAAGAAGTCGACCATTTGCTGATCATTTTCGGCTTTCAAAATCGAGCAGGTGATGTATAACAATGTGCCGCCGACTTTAAGTTGTTGCCACATATTTTCAAGAATTTGCTTTTGCAACTGTACCGTTTTGGCAATATCCCCTGACTGACGCAGTAAACGAATATCGGG
>RRZT011286062.1_pt1 | contig 10591 bp, 4 predicted proteins | sample 2165551 | NCBI WGS metagenome assembly RRZT01 (sample SAMN10456910, study PRJNA506462) | wastewater metagenome | biome: wastewater; feature: sludge; material: wastewater sludge; isolation source: wastewater sludge with Escherichia coli K12::gfp cells carrying plasmid... | place: USA: Moscow, Idaho ...
GAGCGGTATTGATATGGTCAAAGAGATACGTTCCCATGATAAACAGATACCGATTATGGTAAACAGTGCCTTTAGTGATCAAAATTATCTTTTAGATTCTATTTATTTAGGAATCAATCGCTATACCGTAAAACCGATACGGCATGAGGAGTTTTTAGAGAGTCTTCATTATCTCTTTACGCAGCTTAAAGAGCGTGATGAGGCATTATTGTATGAAAGAATCAAGCTTCAAGAACGCATTAACCATGCTTCAACGAAAATGATTCAAAGTATGATGGAGGTTTATCCGCATCCTACTTTGGTTTATACTGAAGATGGTCGTTTGTATGGGCTCAACCATTCTGCAACGGCACTTTTTGATATTCCGCATGCAAGCCATGAGAATAAACATGAGATAATTCACACAGCGTTTGTAGAGGAAGAAGGGTATTTAAGTGACTTAGATGGTGTGGATGAGGTGAGTGCAAAACCTTATCGTGTTAAAATTAAGACACGCAAAGGTTCTAAAATTTATACTGTTGTAAAAAAAACCATTGAGGCACAAGAGTTTGGGAAGCTCTATATTTATGCTTTTAGTGATATTACGCGTTTAGAGTATGAAAAACTTAAAAGTCAAAATCTCTCCATGTATTTTAGAGAAATGGCTCGTTTTAAAAATACTTCAATATCTCAAGAACAGCCTCAAACAGCTTTACATGTAAAGAGTCCTTTGGTAGAAAAAAATGAGCCCAAACGTTACGAGAATATACGTTTAGAAGCAATGCACTATGCAAAAAAAACATCCGCCTTGACGTATGCGCAAGAGATGAGTGAGGATGTGTGTGAAGAGATGGCAGAAATGGATGAGTTGGAGCGTGAAATGCGTGAAGCGCTTATTATCTTTGAAGAAGAAAACTCTCTAGTTGCTTTGCATGAGGTCGCCAAAGGAATTGCTCGTTACGCTAAAACAATAGGGACGTTAATTGACTTTGAAGATGTTGCTTTTAGTCTTTCAAAGCTGTGTGAATTACTTTTTGGTGTTCGTGAGCTTAGTTTTAATAAGCGCAAAATGCACCTGCTTTTAGATGGTATTTTAGAAGATTTAAGTCAATGGCGTAAAATGATTTTTGTGACACAAGAGGCAAAAGATATTCACTACCTAGACGCATCACTTTTAAGTTCATGCCTTCAAATTGAAACGGAATTTTTTGGAAAAACCTTGGCGGGAGAAGAAGAGCTAGACCTTTTTTAATAGAGCTTTGAATTGACACGTCTTTAAAGCAAAGCTCTAAAGACTACGTTAACACTGGGTTTTCTTCGGCGCAATGCCCACACACCTTTGGTGCTTTAATCAAGATAAGCAAAGTTGTTCTTGTGGAACAGGTGGTGAGATAAAGTAGCCTTGCGCATAATCAATGCCTAAGGCACATACCGCTTCAAAAATAGCTTCAGAGGAGACAAATTCTGCAATGGTTTTCATCCCTCTTGCTTTGGCAAACATGATAATGGCTTCAACAACGTCACGTGCGCCTGAGTTTGGATTTGTAATCTCTTTGATCATCGAGCCATCAATTTTTATCGTGTGTGCTTGAAGTTTAATCAGGTAGTTAAAGTTAGAGTATCCTGTTCCGAAGTCATCAATGGAGAGGTGACATCCATAATGTTTCATGTACTCTAAAAAAGGATCCATCCCTTTAAAGTTTTCGATACCCTCAGATTCGACAATTTCTAAGATAACTTTACCTTGCATCTTATAACGCTCTAAAGCACTCCATAAAAAATCCATCGTATAGCGGTTTTTGATATCTTCTACCGTAAGATTAATAGAGCATTTTAAAGAACTGTTGGTAAAGAGTGCAAAACTTTTTTCAATCATGGTTTGAGTGATTTGAGAGTATTGATTGGTTTTTTTGGAAATTTCTAAAAACTGAAAAGGAGAGACAACTTCATCTTCACTTACCATGCGAACCAACGCTTCGTATTTTTCAATTTTACGTGTTTTGGTATTCATAATAGGCTGAAAGAAAGGGACAATTGCATTGTTTTCAAGGGCGATTTTAAGACGTTTTTGCCAGTACAAATTACGCTCATACTCTTTTGCTAATTCAATGTTTTTATGATAGACACAAAAGTCCAAATGAGACATTTTTGCATGATTTTTTGTAAGATCTGCTGTTGTTAAAAGTAATTCGCGTTCTTCAAAAGAGAGAACACACATAAGGTTAACATAGACCTCTTCATCGCCAACATGTAAAGGTGTTTGCCTTAAGTGTGCGTGCCATTCACGCATGGTGTTTTCAAAATTTTCATGAATGACTTGGTCGCCCAACACAACAAATTGATCAGCATACATACGGTAAAAACCATAGCTTTCATTGCCTAAACGTGAAAGATTTTCTCCTAGTTCTTGGATGAGTTTATCGCCGATAAAGTAGCCGTAAAAGTCATTGATTTCATTAAAGTTTGCAATATCAAAAATAGCCAGACAAGGAGAGGAGAGTTTGTCTTTATCCAAAAGAAGTTTAAAACGATTCCCCAGTTGGGTTAAAGGGTCTGTAATCGCTTGAAGTTTGAGTTCATCACTTTTTTGAATTAAATCAGTAATATTGTGGCGAACACTGATGTACTTTTCAATATTTCTATTCTCATCAAGTAATGGGGCAATGGTGACGTTAACATAAAAAGCAGAGCCATCTTTGCGTTTGTTCTTCAAAAAGCCTTTCCAGATTTGTTTATTTTGAATGGTTTCCCACATGCTTTGAAAAACACGTTTTGGTGTATCTTGATGGCGTAAAATGCTATGAGGTTTACCCATGACCTCTTCTTTTTTGTAGCCAGAAGTTTGTAAAAAGGCTTCATTAAAGTAGGTAATATTTCCATCCAAATCGCTCATGGAGACAATATTGGTTTCATCTAAAACATGTTTGTAGGCTTGCAGGTTATTGATGGTTCGAATCAGTTCTTTATTACTCTCCTCAATGGAGCCTAAATATTTTTGACGTTCTTCTTCTGCAAGTTTGAGTTTACTGATATCTGTAATATATCCATAAAAATAGTCAATTTCTCCATATAGATTTCGGTTGACATAGGTTTTGTCTTCAACCCAAATGATGGTGTTATCAGCTTTCTTAAGCCGATACGCTGAGTGCGTAAAAGAAGGAGAGAGTGCTTCTATGTGATGGTGCATCTCTTTTTCTATACGTGCAAGATCATCAGGATGAATGATGTCTTGGTATGCAAGCTTACCTTCCCTAAAAACTTCAGCGTTGTAGCCTAAAAATTCTTTGATGTTTTCACTTACATGTAAAACAGGCCAATGCTCAGAATTAGCCCATTTAAAAAACAGAATAGGAGAGTGATCAAGATAAGTGCAAAATTCGTTCTTCATCGAACAGTCTCTCCTAAGATGATATTATGCGCTTAGCATCTCCAAAAAGATAATCCACAAAAATGAAAATATCTTTAGCTGATTGGACGCATTCTTGTTCATTCAGTATAGAAGATTTTTCATTTAAAATTGCTTTAAAATTACTGACATAAGTGAGTGTTTGTTCTTTAAACCCTTCAAAGTAAGACAAAGGGATTTCTTCTCCCAGTTGGGCACGAATGAGCTGAGATAAAAATAAACCTCCCATGCGAGACCCTTCTAAAACATAAAGCGCACCGTAAGCTTTAGATAAGGTGTCAATTTTAATTTCCAAATCAGCACCAAAGTTTTTATGAGCTTTATGCACATCGTAGTTTAGTTTTGATAAATCCTTTACAAGATGAGATTTTCGCTCTCTCATAGCCATATTTAACTCTTCAAATTCTATCATTTGTGTTTCAAGGCAATGATGGAGTTTGAAAAAAAGCTCTAAGAGAATAATATAATCTTCTTTGGTCAGTTTTTCTTTTTCAATTTTTTGCATAAAAGGATTTTTTCAAGCTTATCGTGTAATGTCTGTGTTTGAGATTTTAAAAGATCACTTAGCACTTATAACCACCTGTACAATGTTTTACTAAACTTCATAGCGCTAATGCTATCAAGTCTACTCCATGCTTTCGCATAACCGCTTTTAACTTCTATCCATCGTTCAAACGAGCGTCGAGGAGAGAGTTTAAGCGCACCTGCATTTTCAATGATCGGTTTATCTGGATTCCCCGCCCATGCAATCTCTTGTTTAAGCTCATTTCGGAACCAATAACAACGAATTTTTCTGCCTGCTTTTGTCGTTGTTTTATTTGCAAGTAATCCAGCCGTCATTCCTCTTAAAGGAAGAAGTGCACCAAGAGCGGAGTGTAAAAGAGTGTCGGTTTCAAAACTATTTTCAGAGCGATTTTTAGAAAACCATATATCCAATATTTCTAAACTCTCTTGCGGTAAAACATCACCAATGTTTAAAATATTATCGTCGATGATAATGACTAATCCATCACACGCTATCAATTTCATTAACGAATCTTCTACGGTTTCAAAACCATCAAAAAGGTCTTGAGATTGTATAACTTTTTCCATCATAAGATTTAAAGAACGCTCTGTTGAGTCTAGCTTTTGGAGTTTTTCGTTGGTGAAAAATGAAGAGATACCGATGGCAAAGGAGTGTGCGAGTGTTCGGCAGGTTTGGCGCATCTCGACGCAAATATATTTTGCATCTTCATTATGACAAGCAACCAATCCCCATAATTCTCCAAAGACGATGATAGGGGTTGAAAATGAACCTCGCATACCCATATTGTTCATATACTCGATATGTACAGGGGATACACTTCTTGCATCAGAATAAGTCAAGTCAGGCGTTGTACCATCAATGGAGCGAATGGGAATAGTGACTGCTTTAGTATCCGCAATATGACGAAAAGGATTTTTAAGGTACATCTGCCTTGCAATTGAGGGAATATCAGAAGCAGGAAAACGAAGTCCTAGATAGCTACCAAAGCCCTCTTTTGTCGCTTCAGAAATCACCTCTCCACTCCAATCTTCATGAAAACGATAGAGCATAACACGATCGTATTTAATAGTATCAAAAATGCCCTTGACCAACAAAGAATAATAGGTTGGAAGTTCTTTTACGTGAAAAGGAGGTTTAAGAAGGTCAATACCACATTGTAAAGCATCATTACTTTTTCCCTCAAAATAATAAGGACACTCACACTCTATGATTATATGCGATAAAGCATCAAAAATCTTAATATCAAGGGTTTGATTTTCAAAATTTAAATTATGGTATGAAAAATTTTCTTTAGGCGGAGCTTTTAAAAAGGCGTCTACTAATAACTGTAAGGGCATACAAACTTCTGGGAGGAAGTGATTTAAAAGGAAATCAGGCTTTACATGTAAAAATGGCTCAATATTTTCACTGACATAAGTCACCAAAAAATCATTTTTTCGTAAACCGATCAGTGCGCCAAAAGGTTGCACATGACCACAAAGATGCAATTTTTCTTTATCACACTCTTTTAAAAGGAGCTCAAGTTCTTCTTTAGTGGTCATGCAATCCCTTTTTAAGTAGCTTTTTAAAATCTTTAAACGCCAGCGGATGATAAAAAAGATAGCCTTGTGCTTTTGTACAGCCCAATTCTTGCAACAATGCACACTGTTCTTCGTTTTCAACCCCCTCTGCTATCACATCAAGCCCTAAAGCATCTGCCATATCGATGATAGCGTGTGTGATATGATAGTCATCGCTGTTCCCTTCCAAATCATCTATAAAAGAGCGATCAATTTTTAATTCATGCAGTGGAAATTTTTTTAAATAAGATAAGGAAGAGTAACCTGTTCCAAAATCATCGATACTAATACGCATACCATGGTTATTAAAATTTTCCAATATTTGATGAACAGAAGCTGTATTGTCCATCAAAACAGTTTCTGTGATTTCGATGGTTATTTTTTCTTTTGGGATGCCATGAAGATCAAGTTTGTCTAAAAAGCAGGTTTCAAATTGCTTATCGCGAAATTGAATAGCGGAGATATTAAATGCGATATTGGGCAGTTCAATCCCTTCTTCCATTAACTCTTTTAAGGCGTGCATGGTTTTTGAAAACATTTTTTTGCCAATATCACTCATCAGTCCACTCTTCTCTGCAATAGGAATAAACACTGAGGGTGAAACATGCCCTAAACTCGGGTCATTCCAGCGAAGTAAAACTTCCGCTCCGATAATTTCTTTGGTTGTCGTTTGGATTTTTGGTTGAAAAACAACATCAAATAAGTCTCGCTCAAGCGCTAAGCGAAGCCCAGATTCGATACTCATACGTTGCATGGAGAGCGCTTTCATCTCTTCTTCAAAAAAGACAAATCGTTTTTTGCCACTCTCTTTAGCTCGGTACATCGCCGTATCAGCACTTCTCAGTAGTGAGCTACTGTCGATGCCATGGTCTGGAAAAATGCTAATACCAATAGAACAAGAGACGTAGAGTTTTTTATCATCAATAAGATACGATGCAGTAAGATAGTCCAATATTTTTTGAGCATATATAATAATTTCATCGCTATTTCCTGTATTTAAAATAGCGGTAAACTCATCTCCTCCAAGTCGTGCTATAAAATCACTAGGTTTTGTACACTCTTTAAGCCGTTTAGAAACTTCAATCAAAAGTGCATCTCCTACGTTATGCCCTAAAGTATCATTGATGTTTTTAAATTCGTCCAAGTCAATAAACAAAACCGCACGCTTTTCCCCTTTTTTATTTGCATGAGCAAGTTGGTGTTTTAACTCATCAACAAAACAAAATCGATTAGGTAAAGAGGTGAGCTCGTCATGGGTTGCCATATGCTCAATTTGACGTTGAGAGTTTTTGATATTGGAAATATCGCTAAAAATAGCGACAAAATTAGTGATTTTCTCACTACTATCTTTAACGGTATTGATAGTGAGCCATTCAGGATAAACATCACCATTTTTATTGCGATTGAAAATTTCACCTTGCCACCATCCACGCTCTAAGACGGCATTCCATAAGGTTTTAAAAAACTCTTTATCGTGTTTGCCTGAATTTAAAATAGCGGGAGTTTTTCCTATAACTTCTTCTGGGCTATAGCCTGTAATGCGTGTAAATGAGTCATTGACGGTGAGGATTTTATTGCGCTCATCCGTAATCAAGATGCCTTCTCCAGCTCGGTCAAAAACTTTTGCTGCAAGTTTTAATTTTTGTTCAGCTTCGTATTTGTGAGAGATATCTTGAATTTCAACACAGATAGATTTTATGATACCCTCATCGTCAAAAATGGGAAAACGGTTGGTGTATAAGAAAAAAGATTTTCCATTGTGAAAGATCGTTTGAGTCGACTCTTTAGGTGCTAAATCTTTCAAGACACTCATATCATCCATACGAAACAAAGAAGCAATGGATTTATCAAAGAGTTGGCTATCACTTTTTTTAATGACATTTTCTGATTTAAGTCCAAAAAACTCTTCAAAACGAGCATTAACAAACTCATACCTTCCAGCAATATCTTTGAGGGCTATCATATCACGAGAATTATTCATGATGGAGAGCATCATCTCTTGCTTTTCTTCAAGGCTCTTTTTAGCTTGTATAATATCTGTGTTATCAACAATAGCAAGGACAATACTTAGTACTTTACCTGCTTTATTAAGACTTGGATTGATAAAAATTTTGTAGGTATTTTTTTCATGGGTAATAAAAAGAGAATCTCGACGTCTTTTGTTAATAACATCTAAGATACGACTTTCTAAATCTTTGATATAGTACGGCAGATATGAGTTTTCGATATGCTGTCCAACAGAGGAATATTGGAGTTCATACATTCGCCCAGCAGTTGTATTGAAGCGCTTAAGATGTAAATCCAAATCAAGAACAATGAGAGGAAATTCTAAAGTATTGTAAACACTTTCAAAGTCATAATTAGTTGTTGCTAGTTCATTGGTCTTAACTAAAAGCTCTTCATTGACACTGGCGAGTTCTTCATTGGTCGCTTGAAGTTCTTCATTACTCGCTTCTAGTTCTTCATTGCTGGCTTGAATTTCTTCATTGAGTGCTTGCATCTCTTCATTAGACGTGCTAAGTTCTTCAATTAAAGATTGTAGATGTTCTTGGGTGACCAGTTGGTCTTCGGCGGAGTAATCATACAAACGAGGAAGTACGGTGTTTTTGTCATCATATTCTATTGTACTTGTCTCTTCACTGATATTTTCAAACAAAATAAGATACGTATCGATACCTTTGTCAAGTGTAGGTTTGATTGTAAGGCGAAATAGTTTTTCTTCCAAGCGTTTTTCTTTTCCTTTACGTATCTCTTGTGTCTTTTTAACAACATTGAATAAAGGAGTCAGTTCGGGTTTAAAGGTATCAATGATGAGCTCTTGGAGATTGTATTTGGGTGAACCTTTTGGAAAGTTGATAAATTTTGAAATTTGTCCAAAAGTATGGATGATGTTTAAGTCGATATCGACTAGAACAGCAGCATTGTCATAGTACTGAGAAAGTTCATCTTGAAGCAGTTTTTCCCATTTTCTTTGCCCTGAAAGAGGTTCAACGGTGTTTCTCAAATAGCCACGTGAGATTTTCTTTTTAGTGTTTAAAACAACTTTGGGATCTTTTTTAAAGACTCTTGTTTTAGAATCGATGGATAAAAAGACATCTGAATTAACGCCAATGCTTTCACTGCGACCTAAAAAAAGGTACCCTTCTGTATGGAGAGCATAGTGAAACATGTTTAAGACTTTACTTTGAAGTTCATTGTTAAAATAGATGAGGACATTGCGGCATGTAATTAAATCAAGTTTTAAGAAAGGGGGATCGTACGTTAAATCTTGTTTTGCAAAGATAACACTGTCGCGAAGAAGCTTCGTCACTTCATAGGTATTATCTTTATGTTTAAAGTACTTTTCGACATATTCACTTTTCATTTCACTGATAGCACTTTCTGAATAAACACCCATTCGAGCAATACCTAAGGCATTGATATCAATGTCTGTTGCAAAGATTTGGAGTTTACATATTTTTCCATATTCTTGAAGATATTCTAAAAATAAAATACCAATGGAATAGGCTTCTTCTCCCGTTGCACACCCTGCGATCCAAATACGAATTTCATCGCCACTTTTTTTAGTTTGGACAATATCTTTAATATACAGGCGAAATACTTCAAATGCTTCCGTATCACGAAAAAATGAGGTCACAGAAATAAGGGTATCTTTAGCAAAGAGCACAAGCTCTTCTTCATTTAAAGTTACATAGTGAAGGTAATCAGCTAACGTACTGCATTCAACCGTTGCCATACGTCTTTGAAGTCTTCGCAGTAAGGTGGCGTGTTTATAGTTACTAAAGTCTATTTCTGTCTTTTTTTTAACTTTTTTTAAAAGGATTTCCAATTCATTAGAAGGTGCATTTGTTTCGATAAGAGCTGTAATATCTTTATCAAACATCAAATAGCGCTTTATGATATCACCAAATTGTTCAGGAGCTATCTCATAATCCACAGAACCAGAATCGATAGCTGAGAGTGGCATTCCATCGTATTTCGCGGTTTGTGGGATTTGTGCAAAAGTGATTCCTCCACTGGCTTTGATGGAGATAAGCCCTTGCGTTCCATCATTTCCGGTTCCTGATAAAATAATACCGATACTGTTTTCACCATATTCTTGCGAGATAGAATCAAACAAAATGTTGATAGAAGGTTTGGTGAAAATCTCTTTAGAGGGCTCTTGAAGAATAAAGGTTTTATTTTTAATGACTAAATTTTTATTGGGAGGGATAACATAAACAGTATTCTTTTTAGGTTTTTCGCCATCGACAAGCTTTTTAACTAAAAGTTTACTTTCTCGATTTAAAATTTCATGTAAGATACTTTTATAATTGGGTGAGAGATGTTGTGCGATCACATAACAACAATTCAAATCATCGGGAAGATGCTTGACTAATAAACTTAATGCTTCAATACCCCCAGCGGATGAGCCAATACCAACCATATAAAATTCATTGTTTTTGAGCGAGTTTGTTTTTTTACGAACAGCCATTTCGCCTCTCCATTATTTCTTTGTTAAATAATTGTAGCAAATTGACGTAACATTTAAATAACTTTAATCTTATACTTTTCTTAATTAGACTACATAAAGAGAGAATACAACATTCTTAATAATTTTTATTGAGTAATATTACTTTACAGTTATGTATAAGATGCTCTTATAACAGGTGGAGTCCCGATGAATCTTAAAGCCAAACTCTTTATTTTTATGATCGGCTTGTTTCTTATTTTTGCCTCTTCTATCTGGGTGTACTCAGGTGTTTTGGCAGAACAAATCAATGAAGAGTGGGCAATACGTTTTATAAAAAAGCAGATTTTATTTGATAGAAATCGAACCCTTTTACCCATCTTGCGTGAAGCGACACAAGTTAAAGAGATGGCGCAAGAGCCTACACTTTTAGCCATGGCAGAGCATGATGAGGTTTTGCATGTAAGAGAAAAAGGACTTGAAACTTTAGAAAAATATCGTTTAAAGTTTCAAGATAAAAGCTATTTTGCTGCATTTGTTGGGTCGGGAAATTACTATTTTAATGACCATCTCAACCAGTATAAAGGCAAAGAGCGTCAATACACACTTTCACAAAAAAACCCAAACGATGAATGGTTTTTTTACACGATAGCCAAAGATGAACCTTACCA
>RRZT010013162.1_pt1 | contig 10590 bp, 8 predicted proteins | sample 2165551 | NCBI WGS metagenome assembly RRZT01 (sample SAMN10456910, study PRJNA506462) | wastewater metagenome | biome: wastewater; feature: sludge; material: wastewater sludge; isolation source: wastewater sludge with Escherichia coli K12::gfp cells carrying plasmid... | place: USA: Moscow, Idaho ...
CCACCCCGCGACAGGCACCGGGTCTTGGTGGCTCCTGGCATGGAGGCACACCGTTCCCGTACTGGTTTGGGTTGGGTTGGCCTTCCGATTCGGCCGGCCTGGATCACTCCTGGCCGTCCGTGTCACCGAGAAGGCTTGGTAAACATTACGGAGTTCGGCGCAGCGGGTCAAATCGACCATGACGCCCGGGCGTGTCGACTGCTTGGCTAGGGATTTTGCTCATTACGTCACGGTGACGGCCCCCACCGTCCGTCGGCCGCGGCGCAGCACCACCACACCGCCCGGCAGCACGTCGTCGGCGGTGAGTTGCGCGTTGGCGTCGATGACCTTGGCGTTGTTCAGGTAGGCGCCACCCTCGGCGATCGCCCGTCGGGCGGCCGACTTGCTGGCCACCACACCCGAGGCCTCGAGCGCGTCCACCACGCTGGGCAACTCCCCCGCAGGCAAGGCCGCTGCACCCAGTTCCTTGGCAACCGCAAGCAGGATGTCTGCCGAGAGCTGGGCCAGCTCTCCCCGTCCGAAGATGGCCTGGGCAGCCTCGTTGGCGGCCTCGCGCTCGGCCGGCGAATGCACCAGGTCGGTGATGTCGTCGGCCAGGGAGTGCTGGGCGATGCGCAGGTGTGGCGCCTCGGCGCTGCGTGCCGCGATGTCGTCGATCTCGTCGCGCGGACGCTCCGAGAACACCTTGAGGTAGTCGACCACCTTGGCGTCTTCGGCGTTGAGGAAGAACTGGTGGAACGCGTACGGCGAGGTCATCGCCGCATCGAGCCACACCGTGCCCGACTCGGTCTTGCCGAACTTGGTGCCGTCGGCCTTGGTGAGCAGCGGGGTGGCCAGCGCGTGCACCCTGGCCCCCTCGCTGCGGCGGATGAGTTCCACGCCCGCGGTGATGTTGCCCCACTGGTCGGAGCCGCCGGTTTGCAGGGTGCAGCCGTGGCGCCGGAAAAGCTCCCGGTAGTCCAGCGACTGCAGCAGCACGTAGCTGAACTCGGTGTAGCTGATGCCCGACTCCAGCCGCGCCTTGACGACCTCGCGGTCGAGCATGCGGTTCACCGGGAAGTGCTTGCCGACGTCCCGCAGAAAGTCGAGGGTGGACAGATCGGCGGTCCAGTCGTAGTTGTTGGCCAGAATGGCGCCGTTCGAGCCGTCGAACGAGATCAGCCGGCTGACCTGTTCACGGATGCGCTCCACCCACGTGGCGACCTGTTCCTTGGGGTTCATGGTGCGCTCGCCGGCCTGCTTGGGGTCGCCGATAAGGCCGGTGGAGCCGCCGACCAGCAGAATCGGCCGGTGCCCCGCCCGCTGCATGGCCCGGGCCAGCATGATCTGCACCAGGTTGCCCATGTGGATGCTGGGTGCGGTGGGGTCGAAGCCCACGTAGAAGGTGACCGGACCTTCGGCGAGGTGGGCGCGCAGGGCGTCCGCGTCGGTGGAGTGGGCGATCAGCCCACGCCAGGTCAACTCGTCGAATACGTCGGTCACGGTGGGCAAGCTTAACGGTGGTTGCCCTGGCTGCCCGCGGCCGGCAGGCGGTGCGGGACGGTCGGCGTCCCCCCGGGCAGCAGCGACCGGGCACCGGTGGCCCTTGCCGACGACCTGCGACGGGCCAGGCGCTCCCGCCGCCCAGTCATGCCGTCATGAGGTCAACGAAGCGCCGGTTGCACGTCTTCGAGCAGGATGCGCAGCAGCTCGTCGGCGTGCTCGAAGGCGACCGAGTGCCCGGCGTTCGCGATGTCGTACCAGCGCTTGCTCGGCGCATCCAGAGCATCGAACCACTCCCGGGCCGGCTGGGTGCGGCCGCGCAACTCATGGTCGCCGGCCAGGATGTACACCGGCACCTGCAGCCGGGTCGCGTCGCGGCGCAGATCGATGTCTTGCAGCTGCGGATACAGCACGGCGAAGCTGTCCAGCAGGCCACGCAGCACGTTGATCTTCTCGACCGGCGCATACTCCGAGCCCAGCACCCCGTAGGGTCCGACACCGCTGGCGGCTCCGCGGCGCAGGTAGCCGGCGGGCGGTGTGTAGGCACCTTCGATCAGCCCGTAGTGGCTCATGATCGTGGCGTAATCGAAGACATTGCGGTACGGCGGTGGGCCCATCGCGGCAAGCCGGGCCACCAGCTCACCGTTGCCGGTGCCCATTGCGTGCGTCACCAGGTCGGCATAGATCAGCCGGTCGGTCGCCAGCGGGGCGACCATCTGGCCGCTGCCCAGGAACGCGTGGAACAACTCCGGCGCCTGGCTGACCGCCATGATGCCCAGCAGGCTTCCCCAGGACTCACCCAGTAGGTACACCTTCGGCCCGCCGTAGCGGTCGATCAGCCAGCGCGCCAGCTCAACGGTGTCCGAAACAGCCCGCTGCCGGGTGTGTGTGGCGACGTCCAGGGCCGGGTAGGACTTTCCGGCGCCGCGCTGGTCCCAACCCACCACCAGGAAGTCGCGGGTCAACGGCTCCAGCAGCACCCGTGAGAAGGCCAGGTCACTCTGGCCCGGTCCGCCGCTGAGGTAGAGCAGAACCGGCAGGTCGGCGCTGGCTCCCCGGACCTGGATCCACTGTTGCTCGCCGCCGAGGTCCACCGTGATCAGCTCGCTGACCGAGCCCGGGATCGGCCGCCCGTCGGCGGTGGTCAGAGCAGGGGACGATGCCTGGAGCGCCAACGATCCAGCCACCAGCGCGAGCGCCGCGGTGACCGCGGTCAGGCCGATCGGGCGACGTGATCGGGACCGTGTGGCCCAGGCCGCACCCACCGCGATCGCGGTGCCGCCCAGTAGCCATGGCAGCACCCGGCCCAGGACGTAGGCGAGGGGACCGAAGGCGGAACCGAGCTCGAGCGGGCCGGTGGACGGCAGGCCGGCGCGGGTCCGGATGAGCTCGAAGGCGACCAGATAGCCGGCCGGCGCGGCCAGCATCGACCACCGGGATCGGCTGACGACGCCGGTGAGGATGCCGATCGCGACCCCACCCGCGATCAAGGCCAGGCTCCCGGAGGCGGTCACCGGCCCGCGCGGCTGCAGCACACCGACGGCCAGCCCGGCGACACCGCCGCCGGCAAGGGCCACCAAGGCCCTGACCCAGGCGTGAGCGGTGGTACGCGTCCTCGCGACAGGTACCGTTCCGGGACTGCGTCCGGCCGAGGTGCCCGGCCGGGGCGACGGATCGTCCATGGGCGCCGTCGAAGCGCTCGGACGTTGCGGTTGGTTCGGTTTGATGCTCATGACTTCAGAGTGCGCCGCAGGTCGGCCGTACCGCGTCGGGCCGGCGCCCGGTTCCTGGCGCCATACCCGGGTCGCACCCGGGTGCAGAGGTCATTCCCGGGATGGACGCCGCTGTCATTCCGCAGATCGTTGTGAGGTCCGTACAGCCCGGATAGCTTGCCAGGATGAGGACCTGGCACGACCTGCAGCAGTTGGACGCCGAGCGTCCTTGGCTGCTGGATTGCGGGCTCGCCCTCGGCATCGCCTCCGCCGCCATGCTCTCGGCCGGCACGGCCGCCACGCCGCTGCAGCTGGGCCTGATCGTCGCCATCTCAGCCGGCTACGCGCTGCGCCGCAGAGCGCCGCTGCCCGTGCTGGTCGTCTCCGGGGCGCTGGTGGCAACGATGATCGCGCTGGGCTACACCACCGCGGTGATCGGCGCCGGGCTCTTCCTCGCCGCCTACACGGTGGCCGCGCACCGCCCGCTGCGGACGACGCTGATCGGCGCCGGCTACTGTCTCACCGTGCTCGTGGCGATCGCCGCGGCCTTTCCGGAACGGATGCCGTGGGAGGGGTTCGGCACCAACGTCGCCCTGTTCGTCGGTGCGTTCACGCTGGGCCGCGCCGGCCAACTGCACCGCCGCACCGCCCGGTTGGAGGCGGAGCGGGCCGAACTGGCGTCATGGAAGCAACAGGAGGAGACCCGGCACGCCGTCACCCAGGAGCGGTTGCGCATCGCCCGGGAGCTGCACGACGTGGTGGGTCACTCGCTCGGCGTGATCGCCCTGCAGGCCGGCGTCTGCGCCCGGATCGTGGACTCCGATCCCGCAGAGGCGCGTTCGGGACTGCTGGCCATCGCCGAGCGCAGTCGCAGCTCGCTGCGCGAGGTGCGACACATCCTCAGCGCCATTCGCGAGACGGACGAGCCCGACTGCCCGGCGCCGGGGCTGGCCGACACCGACACCCTGTTCTCCGGGTTCTCCGACGCCGGCCTGCGGCTCGAGGTGGAACGTCTCGGCGAGCCGTGGCCGCTGCCCACCGCTCTCGACCACACCGCCTACCGGGTGGTGCAGGAGGCGCTCACGAACGTGGTCCGGCACGCCGGCACCGACCGCGCCTGGGTGCGGATCCGGTTCGAACCTGACCGGCTCGAGTTGCGGATCCGTGACCACGGTGTGGGTGCCGCGGGGCCGGAGGCCGCCGGTCTGGCCGGCATGCGCGAGCGGGTGGGTGCCTGGGGCGGGCGGCTGACGGCCGGCCCGATCGAGGGCGGCGGGTACGAGGTGGTTGCGATGCTGCCGAGAGATGGGGACGACCGGTGATCCGGGTGCTGCTGGCCGATGATGAAGCGCTCATCCGCAGCGGACTGGCCGTGCTGTTGCGACACGAGCCCGGGTTCGAGGTGGTGGGCTCGGCCGCGGACGGGCTCAGCGCCGTCCGACTGGCGCACGAGCAGCGCCCCGATGTGGTGCTGATGGACGTCCGGATGCCGGGCATCGACGGCATCGAGGCGACCCGGCGGCTGGTCGCCGACCCGGCGACGGCATCGGTCCGGGTCCTGATCCTGACCACCTTCGACCACGACGCGAACGTGTTCGCCGCGCTGCACGCCGGAGCAAGCGGCTTTCTGCCCAAGGACACCGAGCCGGATCGGCTGCTGGAGGCCATCCGGGTCGTCGCCGGTGGTGAGGCGCTGCTGGCGCCGCGGGCCACGCGCCGGCTGATCGAGCAGTTCCGCCGGACCACTCCCCCGGCGACGCCTTCGGTCGCACTGGACGAGGCGCTCACTCCGCGCGAACTCGAGGTCCTTCGAGCGATCGCCGCCGGGTTGTCGAATGCAGAGATCGCCGACCGGTTCAGCATCAGCTACGCCACCGCGAAGACGCACGTCAGCCGGCTGCTGACCAAGCTGGATGTGCGGGATCGCGCCCAATTGGTGATCATCGCCTACGAGTACGGCGTGGTGCGGCCGGGAGCTGGGTGAGCACGAACGTCGCACCGCACCACGTTGCACGGGTTTGGATTCGTTGCTCGTGTTTGAACGGTGCAACGAATCCAAAGGTGTGCAACGTCCCGGACGGCCGTGAATAGCGAGGATGCCCGCTGGATAGGGTGACGCGGTGACCGATCTGAGCGCCGTGCAGCGCCGCACCATCGCCGTTTTGTCGGTGGGTCAGGTGCTGGGCGGAATCAGTTTCGGCGCCACGGTTTCGCTCGGTGCGGTGCTGGCTGCGCACCTGTCGGGCAGCGACGCGTTGTCGGGCCTCGCCACCGCGGCGATCACGCTCGGCACGGCGCTCACGGCGGTGCCGCTGGCGGCGCTGGCCAGGCGATGGGGTCGGCGGCCCGCGCTCGCCACCGGCATGACGGTGGCCCTGGTGGGCGTGGGGCTGGTGATCGCCGCGGTCGCGGGGCACGCGTTCGCCCTGCTGTTGACCGGATTCGTGCTGATCGGAGCGGGGCAGGCGGCCAACTTGCAGTCCCGCTTCGCGGCCGCCGACCTGGCCACGGACGCCTCGCGCGGCCGCGACCTGTCGATCGTGGTGTGGACGACCACCATCGGTGCCGTGTTGGGCCCCAACCTGGTGGGCCCGGGCGAAGTTGTGGGAGCTGCGGTGGGCATGCCGCCGCTCACCGGGGCATATGTGTTCACGGTCGTGGCCCAGCTCGCGGGCATCGTGTTGTACCTGGTGGCGCTGCGGCCCGACCCGCTGCTGCTGGCGCAGCGGGTGGTGGCGGCGCATGACGCGGCGGCGGCACGAATCGCATGCGCGGATCGTCCGGTGGCGGCCCGCTACGCGACGGTGGCGATCGTGGGTGCGCACGGCGTGATGGTGTCGATCATGGCGATGACGCCGGTGCATCTGCTGCACCACGGGGCCACGCTCACCATCGTGGGGCTGACGATCAGCCTGCACATCGCGGGCATGTACGGGTTGTCGCCGGTGTTCGGGCTGCTCGCCGATCGCTGGGGTCGGGTGCCGACGATCGTGCTGGGGTACGCGATTCTGGCCGGGTGCATGGCGGTGATCGCCTTCGGCCAGCACGACACGGCGGCGGTGACCATCGCCCTCGTGCTGCTGGGTCTGGGTTGGAGCGCGGCGACCGTGGCGGGGTCCACGTTACTGACCGAAGCGTCGGCCGAAGCCGTCCGAACCCAGCGGCAGGGGCGCAACGATTTCATGATGAGCCTGGTCGCGGCAGTGGGCGCCACCGGCGCTGGCGCCGTGTTGAACTCGATCGGATTCGCCGGGTTGGCGCTGACCACCGTGCCGATTCTGCTGGCGGTCGTGGTGTTGGCGCCGCTGGGACGGCGGTGAGAACGTCCGCGGCCCTCCTGAGTCGGCAACCGATGCCGGCATCGGTGCTTGCTGCCCTGATGAGTCTGAGGTGCCACGTTATTTCCCGGCACCAGAAAGCTGACCCGGCGCCACTGATCGATGCCGGCATCGGTTCCGGTCACGCCAGAGATTCCGGCGTCCGCCGGCATAACGGAAGTGCCCGCCGCACTGACGAGCGGTCGCCCGCCGCCCTACGCGTCGGGGCGTTCCGCCGTCCAGTAACCGATGGGTTGGGATTCGCCCTGAGATGGGACGGGTGCCGTCGGCAGCCAGTCGTTGATCGAGTCGATGGCGTCGTTGACCTCGCGCAGTTGCTGTTCCACCGCGGCCTGCGCGGTGCCGCCGCGGGCGTTTCTGGACGCGATCGAACCCGCCACACTGAGCACGTCCAGCACCTCGGGGGTGAGTCGCGAATCGATGGACGGCAGGTCGTCGGCGGTCAGGTCGGTGAGTTCCAGGCCACGCGCCTCGCAGTAGCGCACCGCAGCGCCCGAGATTTCGTGCGCCTGCGCGAACGGCACCCGCTGCCGCACCAGCCAGTCGGCGACGTCCGTGGCCAGCGAAAACCCGCGCGGGGCCAGCTCGGCCATGCGGTCGGTGTGGAAGGTCAGGGTGCCGATCATGCCCGCCATCGCCGGCAGTACCACCCGCAACTGGTCGAGGGAGTCGAACACCGGCTCTTTGTCTTCTTGCAGGTCGCGGTTGTAGGCCAGCGGCAGGCCCTTCAGCGTCGCCAGCAGTCCGGTCAGGTTGCCGATCAGCCGTCCGGCCTTGCCACGGGCCAGTTCGGCGACGTCGGGGTTCTTCTTCTGCGGCATGATCGACGACCCGGTCGACCAGGCGTCGTCGAGGGTGACGAAGCCGAACTCGACGGTCGACCACAGGATCACCTCTTCGCTGATCCGCGACAGGTCGACGCCGATCATCGCCAGCACGAACGCCGCCTCGGCCACCAGGTCACGCGCGGCGGTGCCGTCGATCGAGTTGGGCACCGACGAGGTGAAGCCCAGCTCGGCGGCCACCAGTTCGGGGTCGAGGCCCAGCGAGGTGCCGGCCAGCGCAGCCGACCCGTAGGGCGAGGTCGCCAACCGGCGGTCGAGATCGCGCAGGCGATCGACGTCACGCAGCAGCGGCCAGGCGTGGGCCAGCAGGTGATGGCTGAGCAACACGGGTTGGGCGGACTGCAGGTGGGTGCGGCCGGGCATCGGTGCGCCCAGGTGGGCCAGGGCCTGGTCGTAGAGGGCGACCACCACCTGTTGGACTCCTTCGGCCACCACGCGCACCTCGTCACGCAGATACAGCCGAACCAGGGTGGCGATCTGGTCGTTGCGTGACCGGCCGGCGCGCAGCCGTCCACCCAGTTCGGGGCCCACCCGTTCGATCAGGCCCCGTTCGAGCGAGCCGTGCACGTCTTCGTCGGTGGGTGCCGCGGAGTACGCACCCGAGACGACGTCGGCCTCGAGGGCGTCGATGCCGGCCAGCATCGCGGTGAGCTCGTCGGAGGTCAGCAGCCCGGCCGCCGCGAGCGCCTTGGCGTGTGCCCGCGAGCCGGCCAGGTCGTGCCGGGCCAGCCGCCAGTCGAAGTGGGTCGAGACCGACAGCGCGAACATCGCGTCGGCCGGACCGCCCTCGAAGCGTCCGCCCCACAGCCGTCCCGCGGCGTGGTCAGGGGTCGGGGGCTGGTCGGTGGTGGGCGCCGCTTGGTCGGCGGGCTGCGTCATCTCGCTCCATTCGGGTCTGCATCATCGGGCTCGGGTCGGGTGTCAGTGGTGGGCGCGGCAAGCTCGGGCGGCGGCCGGCCGGTGCGCGCGACGTAGAGATCCCGGCGTTCGCCGGGATGACGAAAGAGCCGTCGTGGCGGAGCGGCGCAGCGGGCTGGTGCGCGCGACGTGCAGATCCCGGCGTTCGCCGGGATGACGAAGAGACCGGGATGACCAAGAGGGCCGTCGTGACGGACCGGCGGGCAACTGCACCCCTCACTCCGTTCGTGGGTTGTGGCTCATCGCCAGCATGGTTTCGGCCAGTTTGCTGCCGCCGGCCGGGTCGCGAGTGATCACCGCGATGGTGTCGTCGCCGGCGATCGTGCCCAGCACCTCGGGCAGCGCCACGCGGTCGATCGCCGAGGCGAAGAATTGCGCCGCACCGGGCGGGGTGCGCAGCACCGCGAGATTGGCCGAACCCTCGGCCGACACCAACAACTCCGCGCAGAGCCGCGACAGTCGCACCGTTGCCGTCGAATCACTCGCGCGCTCGGCGGCCAGCAGCGCATAGCCGAGGTCGCCGTCGCCCTGCCGCACCCGGACCGCACCCACGTCGACCAGATCCTTGCTCAGCGTGCCCTGGGTGACCACGACCCCCTCGGCCGCCAGCAACTGCACCAGCTCGGTCTGCGACCGCACGCTCTGCCTGGTGATCAACTCGACGATGCGGGCCTGTCGCGCGGTCTTGGTCTGCGGGGTGCGTTGCTCGGTCATACCGAGTCCAGCAGGCCGGGCAGCGCAGCGACGAACCGGTCGAGTTCGGCGTCGGGAACGATCAAGGGTGGCGCCAGCCGCAGCACGGTGGGCCGCGGGGCGTTGATCACGAAACCGGCGGCCAACGCGGCGTCGGCCACCGCGGGGGCGATCGGTTCGGTGAGCACCACGCCGCGCAGCAGCCCGCGGCCGCGCACGTGGTCGATGCGCGGGTGGCCGAGTGCCGTGATCGAAGCGGCGAGCCGCTCCCCCGCCTCGTGGACGCGCTGCAGCAGCCCGTCGCGCTCGATGATGCCGAGCACGGCCAGCCCGGCGGCCGCGCCCACCGGGTTGCCGCCGAACGTGGTGCCGTGCGAGCCGGGGCCGAGCAGGGTGGCCGCCGGGCCGGTGGCCACGCAGGCGCCGATCGGAAACCCGTTGCCGAGACCCTTGGCGAAGGTGACGATGTCACCGGTCACCCCGGACGCGCTGCTGGCCAGCCAGTCGCCGCAGCGTCCGATGCCGGTCTGCACCTCGTCGATCCAGAGCAGCGCGCCGACCGCGCTGGTCAGTTCACGCACCTTCGCCAGGTAGCCCGCCGGTGGTTCGACGACCCCGTTCTCGCCCTGGATCGGTTCGAGAATGACGGCTGCCACGGTGTCGTCCAAGACCTCGGCGAGGGCGGCCTCGTCGCCGTAGGGTACGAACGTGACGTCGCCGGGCAGCGGTTCGAACGGCTCGCGATAGGCGGGGTTGCTGGTCAGCGCCAGCGCGCCGAGGCTGCGGCCGTGAAACGAGCCGTCCATGGCGATCAGCCGGGTGCGGCCGGTGCGGCGGGTGATCTTGAACCCGGCCTCGTTGGCCTCGGTGCCCGAGTTGGTGAAGAACACCCGGGCGGGCAGGCCGGGGGCGTTGGCGGTGACCAGGGCGTCCAGCTTCTCGGCGAGCGCGATCTGGGTGGGTGTGGCGAAGAAGTTCGACACGTGGCCCAGCGTCGACAACTGCGCCGAGATGGCGCCGATCACCTGCGGGTGCGCATGGCCGAGCGAGTTGACCGCCAGCCCGGCGAGCAGGTCGAGGTAACGGTTGCCGTCGGCGTCCCACAGGTGCACACCCTCGCCGCGCACGAACACGCGCTTGGGTGGGCCGAAGGTGTTCATGACCGACCCGGTGTACTGGCTGGTGAGCTCGGCCTGCGCGCCGACCGGCGGCGTGAGGGTCATGAGTCAGCTCCGGCAGACTCGGCCGGCGGGGTCTCGACAGGCTCGACCAACGGAGCGGGGGTCTCGACACGCTCGACCGACGGGGTTTCGACCGGGACGTCGTCATCCGGCACGATCATCGTGCCCAGCCCCTCGCTGGTGAAGATCTCGAGCAGCAGGCTGTGCGGCACCCGTCCGTCGATGATGGTGGCCCGGTCGACACCGCCCTGGACGGCCTGCAGGCAGGCCTCCATCTTGGGGATCATGCCCGCCTCGAGGCTGGGCAGCAGCGCCTTGAGTTCGGTGCTGGTGATGCGGGCGATCACCTCGGAACTGGCCGGCCAGTCGGCATAGAGCCGCTCGGCATCGGTGAGCACCACCAACCGCTCGGCGTTCAGCG
>RRZT010520001.1_pt1 | contig 10590 bp, 8 predicted proteins | sample 2165551 | NCBI WGS metagenome assembly RRZT01 (sample SAMN10456910, study PRJNA506462) | wastewater metagenome | biome: wastewater; feature: sludge; material: wastewater sludge; isolation source: wastewater sludge with Escherichia coli K12::gfp cells carrying plasmid... | place: USA: Moscow, Idaho ...
GCCGAGCACCGTGTCGACCTCTTCGATCACCCGGCGTCGCCAACCCGGGTTGATCGACAGTAGATAGAACGCCCAGGTGAGGGTGATCGCCGTGGTCTCGTGCCCAGCGGCCAGAGTGGTGATGATCTCGTCGCGGAGCTCGACGTCGCTCATCCGGTCGCCGGTGTCGGCGTCGGTCGCCTGCATCAGCATGTCCAACAGGTCCTCCTTCCCCGGCAACCCCGCGGCCAGCTCCTGCCGACGCTCGGTGATCATGGTGGCCATCAGGTCGTCGAGACCGCCGATGATCGTGCCGAACCGGCGGTTGGCCGGGGTCGGCACCCAGGTCGGCGGTGCCGCCGGGTTCTGCAGGCGCAGGAAGGTGTAGGTCACCGCGTACTCCACCGACTCCGGCCGCAGTGCCGAGTCCGCCGAGATCATCGGGGTGCTGAACATGCAGCGGCTGACGATGTCGAGGGTGACGTGCATCAGCTGGGTGTGCAGATCGATCACCGCGCCGGGTGCCAGCTCGGCGTCCCAGCGGGCGAGCATCTCCTCGACGCACTCCTGCATCGTGGTGTACATCGCCTCGACCCGGCGGCGGTGGTAGATCGGTGCCACCATCCGGCGGTTGCGCAGCCAGCTCTCGTGATCGGAGCGAGTCAGCAGCCCGTCGCCCAGGGCCAGTCGCAGCGGGTTGTCGGGGCCGAGCTTGCCGAAGGTGTCGCTATCGGTGAGTACGCGTTCGGCGACCTCTGGTGACGACACACCGTAGACCTCGACCGGGCCCAGCCGATAGCGCGCGACGTCGCCCTGCTCGAACCGGCCCCGGGCCAACGCGGCGAGCAGGTCCTGACGAAAGGCGGGGGCGTCGCCGAGCAGCGGGAGTCGTGGGCGCAGCCGCTGGCGGGGGTTCAGCATGGGTCCGGCTTCCGTGCCAGGACACACAGCCAGCCGAGGGACCGTCGCGGTTCGACGGCGAACTGGACCCGGTCGAACCCGGCCGAGCGGACCATGGCAGTCAGCTCGACGCCGGAGACGATGGCCAGGCCCTCGGCGGCCGATCGCCTGGTGAACGAGGTGCCGAACACCCGTTGCAGCCAGGTCGGTTCCTCAGCGGCGTCCTTGGTCATCTCCAGGGCGATCGCGAGTCGGCCACCCGGCCGCAGCACTCGGAGCGCTTCCCGCAGGCCCCGCTCGGGTGCAGGCCAGAAGTAGAGCGTCTCGATCGCGGTCACCACGTCGAAGGAGCCGTCGTCGAACGGCAGCTCGGTCGCGCTGCCGAGTCGGATCTGGAGCCGGCCCTCGCTGTCGGCTCCGGCGTTGCACCGGCGGCTCATCTCGACCATCGTCGGTGACGGATCGACCCCGGCCAGCCGGCCGGAACAGCGCCGGCCGAGGAGCCGGAGGCCGTTGCCGCTGCCGCAGCCGATGTCCAGGACATCCGCATCGGCGGGGGCAGCGAGCAGCCGGTGGCACCAGGCGGTCAGCGTGTAGTGCTGCAGACTCATCGCATGGCCGACCGCGACGCCGAGTCGGCCGGTGGGGCGACTCAGGCTCGTCTCGATCTGTTCCAGCGGTCGGCGCAACGTTGCCGTCAGCGTCATCGCGGGGACTCCTCGGGGGTGGGGACGGGCGGCTTCAGCTGGAATACGATGTCGCCCCCGGCTGACCCTCGAACGATTTTGGCCCTCTCGAACGATTGGCCGGCGCGGCCGGAGTCGACAATCGCAGCGCGGCGCGGACGATCGGCGCTGCTGGGTGTGTGGCCAGTGGCCAACGAATCGGCCGCAACGGGGGTTCGGCGCTGCCGGTCAGGACCCGATCGGCGAGCCGCTGCCCGGCGGCCACGGTGGCCGCCAGCCCGTGGCCGTTCCACCCGCCGGCGCTCCACACCTCCGCCGTCGAGGGCAGCCCCGGCGGCGCCAGCCGGCCCACCTGCGGCAGTCCGTCTCGAGTAAGGCTGATCCGTCCCGACCAGCAGCGGGAGATGGCCACTGCGGCGAGGGCTGCGTGGACCGCGTCCAGCTGGCGGCGTTGCCAGGCCCAGGCGTTGCGTTCGGCCGCGGCCAGAGTGCGTGACGTCGCTCCGGCCAGCACCGCGGCCGGTCCACCGCCGATCACGATCCGCCCGTCCGCGGTGAGACGACGGTACGGACCAAGGGCGGCCGCCGACAGGATGTGCGGCGCGGTCGGCCCGCCGAGCTCGGTGATCAGATCCTCGGGGAGTGGATCGGTCACGCCGGCACTCACCTGGAGGGCCAGCTGGCCCGGTACGACCGGCAGCGATCCCGGGTGCTGGGTGACGTCGACGGCGAGCACCACCGCACGGGCGGTGATCGATCCGCGGCGGGTGACGACCTTCAGCGAGTGTCCGACCGAGCCGGGCTCCAGGCCGAGAACAGGTGTCCGCTCGAACAGCTGGACTCCGAGATCGATCGCTGCCGTGACCAGACCGCGGGTCAGCAGGCCGGGATCGACGCTCGCGGCAGGCGCGTACGCCAGTGCCGTCCGAGTGGCTGCCGCCCATGGCTCGTCGGTGACGGCGAGAGACACATCGAGCCCGAGGGCGGCGTACGTCCTGGCTCGGCGGCGCAGCAGCGACGCCTCGGCGGCGGTCTGGGCGACGACCAGCTGACCGGTGGCCGGGCTGATCGCCTGCGGTGCCCAGCGTCCGGCCAGCGCTCGTACCCGATCGACGGCGGCCACACTGTCCAGATGGCGGCGGCGGGCGAGCTGATCGCCGTCTCGGCGGCGGGCGATGTCGATCGGCGGCCCGAGACGGGGACCGAGCAGCCCGGTGCCGCGCCCGCTCGCGCCGGCGGCCACGTGGTCCGCCTCGAGCAGCACGATCTCCAACTCGGGTCGTTGCTCTGCCAGGTGCAGCGCGGTGGATGCCCCCGTCAACCCCGCGCCGACCACGACGACGTCGGCATCCGGCGGCAGCAACACATCGACGTTACGTGTCGCGTGGCGGATTCCCTCGCCAGATCTTTGCGATGGAGCTGAATCTCACCAGATTCAGGTGCCGCGGGTCGATAGCAGATCGCAGACATGAAAAGCTTGAGCGCATGCACACTTCGTGGGGCCTGACGTTCGACTGCGCGAATCCGGCGAAGCTGGCCGCATTCTGGGCAGATGCTCTCGGATATGTCGAGGCGGAGCCGCCGGACGGCTACGAGTCGTGGAATGCATGGCTCAAGGACAACGGTGTGCCGAAGAAGGAATGGAACGACGCCGCCTACCTGGTCGATCCGGCCGACCAGGGCCCGACCCTGTCGTTCTTGAAGGTGGCGGAGTCGAAGACGGCCAAGAACCGGGTGCATCTGGATCTCAAGGTGGGTGGCGGGCGACATCAGTCCGCCAAGAAGCGACGATCCCGGATCGAGAAGGCGGTCGATCGGTTGACCAAGGCCGGCGCGAAGGTCGAGCGCGAGGTCGAGCAGGACGGGAACCTGGACCACGTGATCATGACCGACCCGGAGGGCAACGAGTTCTGCGTGGTGTGAGCGGGAGAAGCGCAGGCATTGCGATGAACCGTACGGTCTCAACGCGGGTCCGGCGCGATGAAAGGTGCGTGGATGTCGTTTCCCTGAGCTGACGCGACATCTGCGCACCTCTCAATGAGGGAATCGGCCCGGGGGAGGGCCGTCAGAACAGACCCCCGCCGCTCACCGGAGCGGATCGGTGCCCGAGACGAGGAGGTCGGCGCGCGACCGGGTGCTCTCGATGAGTACGGCGTTACGGCCATCGACGTGCTGGGCCCAGGCGGTCGCCGCCTCTGGGGTACGACCGTGCCGGGTGTGCCGGTCGACCAGCCGCTCCAGTCGGGCTTCCTCAGGGGTCACACAGAACCAGGACTCCGCCAGCAGACCGCGAATCCGGTTCCACGGTGTCTGATCCACCAGCAGATAGTTGCCCTCGACGATGACCAGCGGGCTGCCGGCGGGGACCTCGATCTCGCCGGCGATCGGCTCATCGACGGTGCGACGGAAGCTGGGGGCATAGACAGGATGGTCGACCTCGACCAGGAGCCGTTCGAGCAGCCCGACGAAGCCCCAGCCGTCGAAGGTGTCGACGGCACCCTTGCGATCACGGCGGCCCAGCCGATCCAAGGTGGCGTTGGCCAGATGGAAGCCGTCCATCGGCAGATAGACCGCGACCTGCGGGTCGGCTCCGCCGTTGAGCGTCTCGACGAGCTTGGTCGCCAGGGTGGTCTTGCCTGCTCCGGGACTGCCGGTGATGCCGAGCAATCGCCGGTCGCCGGCCTGGACGAGCGCGCGAGCTCGCGCGGTCAGTGCGTCCAGGCCGGCAACCAGCTGCTGGTCAGTCTCCGACACAGGCGGCCTCCAGACCGTTGCGCAGATATCTGCTGGCGTGCGCGGCCAACGCTGGCCCGTCGTCCCACAGGTTCCGCCAGATGGCCAGGTCGTTGCTCAGGGTCGGCGAGACGACCGCAGAGGAGAACGACTCGAATGTGATCGGGCCGGTGTAGTTGATGTCGGCCAGTGCATGGAAGAACGCGGTGAAGTCCAGATGCCCGCTGCCGAGATAGCCGCGATGACTCTCCCCAACGTGGACGTAGCCGAGCCGATCACCAACCAGCAGCACCGGTCGGGCGAAATCGTCCTCCTCGATGTTCATGTGGTACGTGTCCAGGTGGATTGTCACATTGTCGGCTCCGATGTCGTCGGCCAGCCGGAGAGCGTCGGCGGCCGTGTTGATCACGTTGGTCTCGTATCGGTTGCACACCTCCAAACCGAGCGTCATCTCGAGGTTCCCCGCTTCCTTGGCCAGATCCTGCAGCACTGTGACGACATTCCTCCTGCCAGCCGCTGACAGCGGGGCGCCGTACTTGCCAAGGGCACTGTAGAGGGCGCCGGTGAAGTGGGTTCCGCCGAGTGCGTGGGGTCACCGGATTGGCCCTCATCACGGCGGGCCAGCTGTTGTCACCGGCCGGCTTCGAGGATCGAATGACTCACGTCTAGGGCTGCGGCCGTCCAGGCTCAGGTCCAGAACAGCGGGCCACCAAGAGTTGAACGAGTCATGCGAAGACGATGTGATTAGGCGGATTGGAGAATGCCGACCGCGCTGAGAGCTTCGGCTTGGCACGGGAACTGTGTTCCACGCCTCCTGTTGGATGCGCTCCAACTCACGCCAGCGCTTGGAGCGCCGCGAGAGGTCTCGTTGCTCCGCGTAGAGTCGATGGGTGCGCTCCGCCGTTGCCAGGCTCTGGGACGTATGGAGTCTTGAGTTGCGAATCGGCGCGTTCGACGGCCCCGCCAGTTGCGGCCGCGGCCGCCTGCACCTTCGCGGTGGCAACCGGCTCAACTACGAATGCTGCTTCCAAGACGGCATTAGCGGCGAGGTCCACATCATCACCGTCATGGCGTCCGGCGTGAACGTCGCTCGGCACAATCACGCTGACCTCCTTCTCGTACGTGGACATTGCCAGCAGCGTCTGACACTCACGTCTCGGACGTACACGAGTACACGACGGACTGTCACTGGCGTGCGTCACGATGGGGAGATGGACGTCACCCGCGAGCAGGTCATCAGGCATCGGATTGCGGCGCAGCAGCTGGATCGTGAGCTGGACAGCGATCGGGCGATCACCGACGCCGCGGTCTTGGATCTCGGCGTCCAGGATTCTGGCCGCGACGGCGCGAGCTGGGCGCTGGCGAATCGCGGCGTACCGGTTGCTTCGCCGCAGGCACTGGCCGACAGCGATGAGCTGGCGCTGGTGTGGTCGCTCCGCGTCTCACCGCACTACTACCGGCGATCAGAGCTGGCCGAGGTGATGACCGCGATCTCGCCGTACGACGATGCTGACCTGGTCAAACGGTTGATCGGCGCTGCCAAGCCAATGGTCGATGCCGGGATCTCGCCTCGGGACGGGATGGCCGAGATCGCCCGTCAGCTGCGGGCCGTCGTCGCCGAGCCCACCGTCAAGGGCGACGCATCCACCGCGCTCACCAAACAGTTGTCCGCCCCCTATCTGCGCGAGTGCCGGCCCTGCCACGCGACTCATGCCTGGGAGTCCACGTTTCGGATGGCCGGGATCTTCGGCGGACTCGAGCTCGAGCCGACGACCTCGCCGCCGGTGCTGCGCCGAATCCCGGACTGGCCACGGCGTCCCGCCGGGCTGGCGTCGGATCCCACCGCGGCGCCGGAGCAGCTCCAGGTGATCCGGGCCTATCTGCGACTTCTCGGCCCGGCAACGCCGAGCGAGGTCGCCGGCTTTCTCGACGGCGCCGCGACGACAATCAAGCAGTACTGGCCGGACGACGCCGTCGAGGTCAAGGTCGAGGGAAAGAAGAAGTGGCTGCTCGGCGACCTCCTGGAATCACGACCGGTCGTACGGCTGCTCGGACCGTACGACCTGCTTGGCCAGGGCAAGGACCGCGACCTCCTGGTGCCGGACGCCGAGCAGCGCAAGCAGCTGTGGCCGATCCTCGGGCGACCCGGTCCAGTGCTCGCCGGCGGTGAGATCGTCGGGTGGTGGCGGCCGCGGGCCAAAGGCAAGAAGCTCGATCTGGAACTGGAGCTATGGCAGCCGCGGGCCGCGACGAAGGCCGAGCTCGGCGAGCAGGCGGAACGGCTGGCCCAGCACCGTGGCCTGCAGCTGGGTTCGCTCAGCTCTCCGAGCTGATGCCCTCCAGATCGACGCCTTCCCAGACGACCTGGTCGGGTGATTTGTCTGTGCGGAGTCCCTTCCAGACTGGATGCCGCAGCCGGCCCGGTCCGGTCAGCTCGCCGTAGACGACTTCGCCGACCAGCTCGGGCTCGACCCAGTTGGCGTCCCGCGCGTCCTCTCGCGGCACGCCGTGCAGCGGGCTGTCGTGACGCGCCAGACCGGCCAACAGCCGGTCCATCTCGTCGAGCTGATGGTCGTTGAACCCGGAGCCGACCCGTCCGACATAGCGCAGTCCCTCTGAGTCTGGGATGCCGAGCAGCAGCGAGCCCATGCCACCCTCGCGGCGGCCGTGACCGGGCCGCCAGCCGCCGATCACCACCTCCTGGGACTGCTGATACTTGATCTTGCGCCAGGTGTAGCTACGTCGACCCGGCTGATAGATCGAACCGTGTCGCTTGGCGACCACCCCCTCCATCCGCAGCGCTCGACTGGTCTCCAGAGCGGCATCGAGATCGCCCTCGAAGATCGGTGGCACCTGGACCCGGCCCCCGACAGGCTCGGGGAGCAGCTCTTCGAGCAGTTCACGGCGACGCTCGTACGGCTCGCGGATCAGGGATCGCCCGTTCAACTCGAGCAGGTCGAACACCATCAACTGGGCGGGCCAGGCAGCCACCGCGTGCTGGATGTCGGCCGGCCGGGTCAGATTCATCCGGTTCTGCAGCAGCCCGAAGGTCGGGCGGCCGTTCTCGTCGGTCACTACGATCTCGCCGTCCAATACGGCAGTCTCCACGTCGATGGTGGTCAGTGCGGACACCAGGTCCGGATAGGCGGCGGTGTCGTCGCGACCGCGCCGGCTGGTCATCCGGACCCGATGGCCGGCCAAGGAGACGATCGAGCGGACCCCGTCCCACTTCATCTCGTACGCGTACTCGTCCTGGGCCGGCCGGATCTCCTCCGGCGTGGCCGGACTGGCCAGCATCGCCTCGACCTCAGCGGGGAAGGGGATCTCCTGCCCGCCATAGGCAGGTTTCTCCTTCATCAGGTGCATCAGCCAGTTCTTTTCCGGCTGGCGACTGCCGCCACCGGTGTGGATCAGGGCGTAGGAGCGGGCCTGCCCACCAAGACCACCGTTCGGCTGGCCGTGCAGAGTGACGATGACTTCCTTGCCGTCGCGCCACTTGTGCAGTTCGTAGGTGCCGGAGTCCCAGATCTTCACGTGTCCACCGCCGTACTCGCCCTTCGGGATGTCACCGGCGAACGTGGCGTATTCCAGCGGATGATCCTCGGTCTGGACGGCCAGATGGTTGCTGCCGGTGTCGGTCGGCGGCCCTTTCGGCACCGCCCAGCTGACCAGGACCCCGTCGTGCTCCAGCCGGAAGTCGTAGTGCAGCCGTCGCGCGTGATGCTCCTGGATCACGAAGGTGTCCCCGGATCCGCCGCTGGGCGGGGTGGCCGGCACTGGCTCAGGGGTCTTGGCCGGGTCGCGCATGCTGCGATAGGTCGTGAGCCGATCTGCAGTCGCGGGATCAGAGATCCCGGAAGCGGACGTCACGAAGGCCGCGAGTGGATCTGGTCGGTTGCGGGCCCGTTCGAGCACTTCGGTGTAGTCGAGCTGGGCGAGATCCGGCTCGGCAAGCTCCTCCCAGGTCCGCGGCGCGGCGACCCACGGATGCAGTCGGCCGCGGAGCGAATAGGGCGAGACCGTGGTCTTGGCCCCATTGTTCTGGCTCCAGTCGATGAACACCTTGCCTGCGCGCAGCGAGCGCTTCATGGTCGCGGTGACCTCGTCGGGGTGATCCGCCTCCAGCGCCTGGGCCAGCTCGCGGGCAACCTCGGTCGCCTGCTCCGCATCGAGACTGCCGTCCAGGGGTGCATACAGATGGATGCCCTTGCTGCCGGACGTCACGGGGACGGACAGATGCCCGATGTCGTCGAGGATCTGCTTCGCCCATCGGGCGACCTCCGCGCATTCGTCGAGACTGACCCCCTCCCCGGGATCGAGGTCGAGCACCAGCCGGTCCGGGTTGTGCGGCTGCCCGTCCTTGCCGAACCGCCACTGCGGTACGTGGATCTCCAGAGCGGCGAGCTGGCCCAGCCAGGTCAAGGTGGCGAGGTCGTTGACCACGGGGTAGTCGTTGTCATGATCGCGATGGGCGATCGTGAAGCGGGTCACCCAGTCCGGGGTCCCGCGGGCCAGATTCTTGTTGAAGAAGACCGTGGGGCTGTCGGTCCCGTCGCCGACGCCATCCGGCCAGCGTTTGCGGGTTGCCGGCCGGTCGACCAGGTGCGGGAGCATCACGGCGGCGATCTCGGCGTAGTAGCCGATCACCTCGGCCTTCGTGGTGCCGGTCAGCGGATAGAGGACCTTGTCGAGATTGGTCAGCTTGATCGCGTGACCGTCGACGGTCACCGTCTGTTCACTGCCCGCAGTGGCCATAAGCCAGACATTAGTGACACCCCACTAGCGACCAGGCATCGCCAACCGGATGTCGTCGTCGACATCTATGTTGGTGGCATTGTCCGACCCAGCAAACTGCAGGCAGCCTGGCTGGCCTGAGGAGGACCATGGTCGACTTCTCGCACACGAATGAGCTGAAGGAAGCACAGTTCAGCTACGTGGACCTGCGCGATGCCCGCATCGTCGAGTCCGATCTGTCCGGTGCCGTGATGCGCGCCGTCGAGGTCTCCGGCATGGAGATCGACGCGCCCTGGCTGGTTCACGGCAAACCCCTGTTGGTCAACGGCGTCGACGTGGTCCCGTTTGTCGAGGCAGAGCTCAATCGTCGTTTCGCGGGCCGGGCGAACCGGCGTGCCGAGACTCCGGAAGGACTGGGTACGGCCTGGTCTGCAGTCGAACGGGCGTGGGCGGACACCATCCATCGGGTCGCCACGATGCCGGCCGGCACGGTCGAGGTGTCGGTAGCCGGGGAATGGTCTTTCGTGCAGACGCTTCGGCATCTGGTGCTCGCCACCGATATCTGGTTGGGGCAGGCCGTCCTGGCGCTCGAGCAGCCCTTCCATCCGCTGGGTCTGCCCTGGCGTGGCGCCGAGGATACCGATTTCGATCTGTCGGTCTTCACGGTGGAGACGCCCGCGTACGCCGACGTGCTCGAGGCTCGCGCCGGCCGTGTCGCGATGGTGCGCGACTTCATCGCCGCTGTCACGCCCGAGGAGCTGGCGACGCCGCGCCGGAATCCGTGGTCACCGACCCGTCCGGAGACCACGCTCTCCTGCTTGCAGGTGATCCTCGAGGAGGAGTGGGAGCACCTCAGGTTCGCCGTTCGCGATCTCGATGCGATCGAGTCATCGGCCAAGGGCTCGTCGGGCTAAGGACTAAGGCGCTGGACCCTCAGCTCGCGGTCAGCTCAGCCGTGCGACGCACCACCGAGCTCAGGTCACCGTTCCGGGCCCAACGACGCTGCTGCTCCGCGCCGATGCCTCGGTCCAGCAACTGCGCGAGCAGATCTCCCACGATCTGTTGATCGCCCTGGTCGGCCAACACCTCGCCGACATGATCGATCAGTGCCGCGACCACCTGTGTCGCGGGCCGCGGGGTTCCGAGCAGCGGATCCAACAGGTCGTCCGCGAGACCGGACCGGCTGGCACGCCAGGTCGCCAGTCGCAACACCGAGGTGTCGACGGCTGGAGCAGGCTCGCCCGAGCGCCAGGCGCGCGCGGCGGTCTCGACCAGTGCCCGCACCAGGGCCGCGATGAGCAGGGTGTCGTCTCGGTGCAGACAGACGTCGGCGATTCGGATCTCCACCGTCGGCAGGTGATGCGAGAGCCGGGAATCGAAGTAGAGCATGCCCTTGTCGAACAGGACCCCAGTCGCCAGGAGCCGTTCGATCTCGGTGTCGTAGCCGGCCGCTGAGCCGAACCGGTCAGTCGGCCGAGCGGTGGGCAGGCGCCGCCATACCTGTGAGCGGAAGCTCGCGTACCCGCTGTCGGCGCCCGGCCAGTACGGCGAGTTCGCC
>RRZT012591315.1_pt1 | contig 10590 bp, 9 predicted proteins | sample 2165551 | NCBI WGS metagenome assembly RRZT01 (sample SAMN10456910, study PRJNA506462) | wastewater metagenome | biome: wastewater; feature: sludge; material: wastewater sludge; isolation source: wastewater sludge with Escherichia coli K12::gfp cells carrying plasmid... | place: USA: Moscow, Idaho ...
GACAGACAATCTTGCCCGTTACCTGATAAGTGGAAAAGGAAGCAAAGAATATACGCCCCGCAAAGGTGTGGAAATGGTGGGTAAGCTTGTGAGCTTTAATAAAGATGGAAGTGATTCTGTCCGGGTATCTGCTGTTTGTGAAACTCAGAAGTACAATGAATACACTTCGCAACAAGCAGCGTTTTATTATGTCCGTAATGATGGATTTAAATGCACCTATGCCAGCATTCCTTATCAGGACTTGTTTATTCGCGTAAAGGCGGATGCCGATCGCCCCGGTTTTGTAGAGGCTTTCCGCAAGGAAATGAAGAAACAGCTTCGTGTAGGCAATCTTTATTTGGCAGATATGCGTCCGATGAGTGAGTTCCGCAATGAGCAATTGTCGGACTATCGCAGTGAACTTTATACTTACCTTGCTATTGCCGGTTTCTTCTTGATTAATGCATTCTTGGCGGTACTTGGCACTTTTTGGTTCCGTACCCAACACCGTCGGGAGGAACTTGCCATCCGAATCACTTCGGGAGCTACTCCTCACAGCCTTATGCGGCTCTTGATGGGAGAGGGGATTTTGTTGGTTACTTTCGCTTATATTCCGGCATTGATTGTTGCTTACAATTTAGGCGTTGCCGATTTGGTGAATACGTGGCCGGTAGAATGGAGCTTGGGACGTTTTATTGTCGGAGGAATACTTACTTATTTCCTTTTGTTGGTAGTAGTGGTGTTCAGTATTTGGTTCCCGGCTCGCCAGGCCATGAAGATTCAGCCGGCTGAGGCTTTGCATGGGGAATAAGAGTATGAAAAGGAAGTTGATAAAAGTTGCTTTCACGCATCGCACTCATTGAATTCCTTTATTCATCGGGGTTTGATGTGAAGAGAAACAATGAAGGTTGCTTTCACACAAAAGTCCCCATGAATAGGACGTTTGAGCACCGTTATGTGTGAAAGGAGATTTCATCAATTCTCCTTTCCTAAAAAGACCTTGACCTTTTTAAAAAACTTCAAGGTCTTTTTTAAAGACTCTTCCATCTTTAATGAAAACTTCAAGGTCTTTTCTGAAACAGCTATAATCAGCTGTTCGTATATGAATAGAGTGTCCGAAATCGGACACTCTATTTTTATATTAACTTGTTATTATTCAGTGATATATGTTTTTGGCATACCATTTGTTTACTCTCTTGCAAAAAAGAAGCATAAGACAATGAAGAAAAAAGTAATATCTTTGTTTATGGTCATCGCTCTTTCGATGACTGCCGGAGCGCAGACGCAAGTTAAAGAACATCGACGTTCCATTACGCTTGACGAGGCCATTGTGATAGCCCGCACTCAGAGTGTGGATGCAGCTGTGGCATTGAATGAGTTGAAAACTGCTTATTGGGAATACCGCACATTCCGCGCCAACCTTTTGCCGGAAATGAATTTGAAGGCAACACTGCCCAGTTATAATAAGAAATATAATTCATACCAGCAGGAAGATGGTACTTATACGTATGTCCGTAACAATAATTTGCAGATGAGTGGCGAACTGTCCATTGATCAAAGTATTTGGTTTACGGGTGGTACGCTTTCGTTGAACTCTTCTCTTGATTTCTTGAAACAGTTGGATGGCGATAAATCCAAACGCTATATGTCCGTGCCTATTGCCCTGACTTTGAACCAGCCTATTTTCGGTGTAAATAATATTAAGTGGGATCGTCGCATAGAGCCTGTGAGATATGCTGAAGCAAAAGCCTCATTTCTCAGTGCTACCGAGAATGTGACAAGAACGACCATTAATTATTTTTTCAATCTTTTGTTGGCAAAAGAGAATGTGAATATAGCCCGGCAGAATTTGGAAAATGCACAAAAGCTGCATGAAGTGGCGAAGGCCAAGCGCAGCATGGGGCAAATTAGTGAAAATGATTTGTTGCAGTTGGAATTGAATGTGCTGGATGCCCGTTCTACTCTGACTGATAATGAGAGTACTCTGAAAAGCCGTATGTTTCAGCTTCGTTCTTTTTTGGCATTGAGTGAGGATGAAGATTTGGAGCCGGTGGTTCCGGAAAGTATTCCTTCGGTTTTGCTTAATTATGATGATGTGCTCGATAAAGCGTTGACCAATAACTCTTTTGCCCAGAATATCCGCCGCCGTCAGTTGGAGGCTGATTATGAAGTAGCAAAGGCGAAAGGTGATCTTCGTGAGATAACCTTGTATGCGCAGGTCGGCTTTACGGGAACGAATAATGAACTGAATACCGTTTATCATAATCTGAAGGATAATCAGATAGTGGAAGTCGGTTTCAAGATTCCTATCCTGGACTGGGGGAAACGTCGGGGAAAGGTGAAGATTGCAAAGAGTAACCGCGATGTGGTGGAAAGCAGATTGCGTCAGGAAACCATGAACTTCAATCAAGACCTTTTTATCCTCGTAGAGCAGTTTAATAATCAGCAGATGCAGCTTCAGATAGCAAATGAAGCAGATAAGATTGCCGAGAAGCGTTATAATACCAATGTGGAGACTTTTATGATTGGAAAGATTTCCACGCTCGACCTGAACGATTCTCAGTTGAAGAAGGATGAGGCAAGACAGAAACACATCAATGAATTGTATGCCTATTGGTCTTATTACTATCAGATTCGCAGTCTTACTTTGTGGGACTTTACGGACAATACGGGTATTGATGCCGATTTTGAGAAGATTATCAAGCAGTAATTGAATAATAATTTTTATTTTTGCATCATTATGATATTGATTATAGATGATGATAGTGCCATCCGCTCTTCTCTCAGCTTCATGTTGAAGAGGGCAAAGTATGAGGTTCAGGCAGTTGCAGGACCTCGGGAAGCGATAGAGATTGTGCGTTCCGTGGCTCCTCAATTGATATTGATGGATATGAATTTTACCTTGTCTACCACCGGAGAAGAAGGATTGACGCTTTTAAAGCAAGTGAAGATATTCCGGCCCGATGTTCCTGTGATATTGATGACCGCATGGGGAAGCATTCAGTTGGCTGTTCAGGGTATGCAGGCAGGTGCTTTTGACTTTATTACGAAGCCGTGGAACAATGTCGCTTTGATGCAACGTATAGAAACGGCTCTCGAACTGACTGCCGATAAGCAGAAACCGGAAGCTCCGGTGGTGGATAATGACGGCTTTGACCGCAGCCATATCATCGGAAAGAGTAAACCGCTGATGGATGTGCTGGCTACCATTAAAAGGATAGCCCGTACCAATGCTTCCGTACTTATTACCGGTGAAAGCGGGACCGGCAAGGAGTTGATAGCAGAAGCAGTGCATATCAACAGTTCCCGTGCCAAGAAACCGTTTGTGAAAGTGAACTTGGGCGGCATTTCACATACTTTGTTCGAGAGTGAAATGTTCGGTCATAAAAAAGGAGCGTTTACGGATGCTACTTCCGACCGTATGGGGCGTTTTGAACTGGCGGACAAGGGAACTATTTTCTTGGATGAGATAGGAGATTTGGATTTGAGTTGCCAAGTCAAATTGCTTAGGGTGCTGCAAGAGCAAACCTTTGAGGTCTTGGGCGACAGTCGTCCGCGAAAGGTGGATATCCGTGTGGTGAGTGCCACCAATGCCGACCTTTCCCGGATGGTTCGGGAACATACTTTCCGTGAAGATTTGTTTTATCGCATTAATCTGATAACGGTACATCTTCCTGCTTTGCGCGAGCGCCGTGAGGATATTCCGTTGCTGGTGCGTTACTTTGCCGATAAGCAATGTGAAGCCAATGGTTTGCCTAAAGTGGATTTTACGGTCGAAGCGATGGAGTATCTCAGCAGATTGCCTTATCCGGGGAATATCCGCGAATTGAAGAACCTGGTGGAGCGTACGTTGCTGGTGAGCGGCAAACAGGTGTTGATGTCCGAAGATTTCAAAGCGCAATATCAATGCCCGGTGGAGCCGAAAGTGACCTCTAATCTGCAGGGTATGACGTTGGAAGAGATTGAAAGGCAGACGATTTTGCAGGCATTGGAGAAGTACAATAATAACATGTCACAGGTGGCAACAGCACTCGGTATCAGTCGCGCTGCTCTTTATCGTAGGTTGGAAAAATATAATATTATGATAAACGATTAAATAAAAAAATGAAACTGAAGTTCTTTTTCTTCATTCTATCATTGTTGTTGCTGGCGGTTTGGGGAGTCCTGTTGGTACTTTCTTTCAAGGAACGCGGCATGCTCTTTTATATGGTGGAGGGAATTATCACTTTCAGTCTCATCTTTCTTATCTTTTTTTACCGCAAGGTGATTAAACCATTGGATACTATCGGCAATGGTATGGATTTACTCCGCGAACAGGATTTCAGCAGTCGCCTCACTCCGGTGGGACAGAAGGAAGCCGACCGCATTGTGCTTGTATTCAACCGCATGATGGAACAGTTGAAAGACGAACGACTGCGCTTGCGCGAGCAAAATCATTTTCTTGATTTGCTGGTCAGCGTATCTCCTATGGGACTGATCATTCTGACTCTTGACGGACATGTCTCCATGATTAATGCTGCCGCGCTCCGTTATCTGGATTATGTGACAGACGATGAAGTGAAGGGACGTTTGCTTTGTGAACTTACCTCGCCTTTGGCGGAAGAGATAGAGCGCATACCGAAAGATGCCAGCAAGACGGTTCGTCTGAGTGACTCCATGATTTATCGTTGTTCGCGTCTTTCGTTTGTAGACCGGGGATTTGCGCATCCGTTTATCCTGATAGAAAGTCTGACCTCCGAAGTGGTGAAGGCCGAAAAGAAGGCTTACGAAAAGGTGATTCGCATGATTGCGCATGAAGTCAACAATACGGTGGCGGGCATTACTTCCACTCTTGATACAGTGGATGGTGCTTTGGAGTGTATGGACGATACCGAAGACCTTCGTGAGGTGATGAAAGTATGCGTGGACCGCTGTTATAGCATGAGCCGTTTCATTACTAACTTTGCCAATGTGGTGAAAATTCCTGAACCGCAATTGCAATTGGTCTCTCTGAACGACCGTGTGGCGGCTTGTAAAATGTTTATGGAGACTGTTTGCCGCAACCGTAATATAACGCTGCACTTGACTTTGTGCGATGAAAATCCCCATGTACGCATGGATACTTCCCTGTTTGAACAGGTATTGGTGAATATCATAAAGAATGCTGCCGAGAGTATCGGTGAGGAAGGCAATATTTTTATTCGTACTTCTGTCTTTCCTACCATGCTTGAGATTGCCGATACGGGAGCCGGCATCAGCAAAGAGGTGGAAGCGAAATTATTCAGTCCTTTCTTTTCTACCAAACCCAACGGACAGGGTATCGGTCTGATATTTATTCGTGAAGTGCTGATGAAGCACGGATGCACGTTCTCTTTGCGCACTTATTCCGACGGACTGACACGGTTCCGTATCCGTTTCAGTGCTTGATTTTGCTCTTGTAGACTTCGCCCCGGCTTATCACTTCTTTTACAAACTTGAAGGTTTCTACTCCGCGGAAGTAACCATTCTTGCAGAGGGGGTCGTTGAAATATTCTTCGCTGCTTTTCAAGAGAATATAGTCGGCTACATTATTGTCCCAGATGTATTTGTTTTTTCCATATTTTTCGGCCAGGGCCATAGCATCTGTGATGTGTCCGATGCCGGCATTATAGGCTGCCAGGATAAACTTGATTCGTTCATCGGGGTCGGGAATGCGGCGGAAAGAGTTGGCAGTGGCGGCAATGTATTTCACGGCGGCTTTGATGCTTTCTTCCGGGTTCTGCTCCATTCCGGCGGGGACGCCCATGGCACGTGCGGTGCGCGGCATCAGTTGCATTAATCCCTTGGCGCCTGCCCATGAGACGGCGGTCGTATCGAAGTTCGATTCCGTGTAGGCCAGCGAAGCCAGCAGCCGCCAGTCCCAGTCAATTTCTTTGGCGTACTTTTTGAACAATTCGTCATAGTGGGATATTTTTCCTTTCTGTATGGACAGGATGGAACCGTGCGGTATTCGTTTGCTGATTTCAAAATACCGTTTGCTGCTTGCCCGGTAAGATGGGGAAGTCATGTTTTCCCGATGCCATTGGGTGGCTGCTGCTGCCAGCAGGGGAGATGTTTTTCTGACCGCCCACGAAGCGCGTTGGTCGAAACTGATGGGCATAGAGATATTCAGGTTCGGATAATATGTTTTGTTGAGCTTGGCAAGGTCGTTGTCACAGACGGCATAATCGATGGTGCCGTTGGAAACCTGCATAATGAGATCTTCGGTGGTAACACTGTCATTCTCTACTTTATGAATCAGGATACCTCCGCCCAGTTCTTTGTCCAGATTTATCAGGCGGTCAAGATATTTGCCGGGTTTCACATATACTTCTTTGCCAATCAGTTCGGTTACATTCTGCAGAGGGGGGACTTTGTTGCTGTTTCGTTGCACCAGTACTTGGTGGGTAATGATGTCTTCGCCGCAAAACTCTACACTGTCTTTGAATTCCTTCGTGATAGGGAGGTTATAGGCTATCAAATCGCCTTCACCGGTCAGTAATTTATGTACCAGGTCGTGTGTGTTCTTGGCTGTTTCCATCCTCAGCTTCACACCAAGCGAGCGGGCAAACTGTTCGGCCAATTCATATTGGAATCCCATGGGTTCGCCCCGGTAATTGAAATAAGAAGTCGAGCTGTTGAGGGTCAGCACCACCAATTCTCCACTGTCTTTCATTTGCGGCAAATCGTAGTTTGTCACTTCATTGCTTTGCGGTTGTTGGCGGCATGCCATCATGCAGATGCAGGCGAGGAGCAGTAGCCGGACTAGTTTCATTTGCCCAAAATCTTTTCGATATATAGCTTAAGAATTTCAATCGCCTTCTGATTGTTGCCTCCATTGGGGATAATGATGTCGGCATATTGTTTGGTCGGCTCGATGAATTCATCATGCATCGGCTTCAGAACGTTGCGATACTTGTCTATCAGCATTTCCAAAGGATGGCCCCGTTCCACCATATCACGGGTAATGACACGCAACAAGCGTTCGTCGGGTTCTGCGTCTACGAAAATCTTCAAGTCCATCAGGTCGCGCAATTCCTTGTCATATAAACTCATGATACCTTCTACGATAATGACTTCCTTCGGCTCTATATGAATGGTTTCGGGCAGACGTGTACATACTATATAGGAATAGGTGGGCTGTTCGATGGAACGTCCTTGGCGTAATTCGGCTATCTGTTGTTCGAAAAGTGCCCAGTCGAATGCATCGGGATGGTCGAAGTTAGTCTGCTTGCGCCTTTCCAAAGGGAGGGAAGATTGGTCGTTGTAGTAAGAATCTTGTGGAATAACGGCAACGGAACCTTCGGGCAGGCTCTCTATTATTTTCTTGACTACAGTGGTCTTTCCTGAACCGGTTCCTCCGGCTATACCAATAATTATCATAATAATAGGATGTATTTTAAAACAAAACTGTTACTTTTGCATCAGGCTACTTGTATTGGCCGATGTTAATTACAAAAGTAGAATAATTAATTAAAATATCAAGTATGGTAAAGCATATAGTTTTGTTTAAATTGAAAGAAACACTTCCGCAGGAAGAAAAACTGAAAGTGATGAATGATTTTAAGGCTGCCATTGAAGCATTGCCTGCAAAGATTGGTTTCATTCGTAAAATATTTGTCGGTCTGAATATCAATTCTGCCGAAGCATGGGATATTTGTTTGGAGAGCGAGTTTGATACATTGGCAGACGTCAATGCGTATGCTGTTCATCCTGACCATGTGGCTGCTGCCGGCATCCTGAAAGATGCAAAAGAAGGACGCGCTTGCGTGGATTACGAATTTTAAGATGTAGCCAATGAAAAAGATAATCAATCCCTGGAAAGGGATGGAAGGATATAATTGCTTTGGCTGTGCGCCCAATAACGAGGCCGGAGTGAAGATGGAATTTTATGAAGATGGCGATGAGGTTATCAGCATTTGGAAACCTCAGCCACAATTCCAGGGATGGATTGACACACTGCATGGCGGCATACAGGCTGTGTTGCTGGACGAGATTTGTGCGTGGGTGATTTTGCGTAAGATGCAGACTACCGGAGTGACCTCGAAGATGGAAACCCGCTATATGAAACCTATCAGTACGAATGATTCGCATATCGTGCTGCGTGCTTCTATCAAGGAAGTGAAGCGCAATATCATTCTGGTGGACGCGGCTATCTATAATAATAAGGAGGAATTGTGTACCAAAGCGCTTTGTACTTACTTTACTTTCTCGCAAGAGAAGGCAAAAGAAGAGATGCACTTTTTGCATTGTGATGTGGAGAGTGACGAACAGCTTCCTTTAATTTGAAAGAAAAATCAAAGTTTTTATGATAATTATTTGCTGTATTCATTTTAATACTTTATTTTTGTCGCAAATAAAAAGAAAAACTATGGTTAGAACAGCTACACATCATCATCATTTTCCTAACGAATAACGCGGTGGGCTGTGATGATATTGTAGTATACTGATATAAGGGCTTGCCGATGCGGTAAGCCCTTTTTTATTTGCTTGAATAATAATCAAAAGATAGAAAATATGCTTAGAATTGCAGTACAGTCCAAAGGCCGTTTGTTTGAAGAGACAATGGCATTGCTACAGGAAGCGGATATCAAAATTTCCTCTTCTAAAAGAATTTTATTGGTACAATCATCCAATTTCCCCATCGAGGTGCTTTTTCTTCGTGATGATGATATTCCCCAGTCTGTAGCCGGTGGTGTGGCGGATTTGGGTATCGTAGGCGAGAATGAGTTTGTAGAACGCAAAGAAGATGCGGAAGTCATTAAGCGGCTGGGATTCAGCAAATGCCGTTTGTCTTTGGCCATTCCCAAGGATGTGGATTATCCGGGATTGTCTTGGTTTGAAGGTCGCAAGATTGCTACTTCTTATCCGGGTATCTTGAAGGAATTTATGCAGAAGAATGGTATCCATGCAGATATTCATGTCATTACCGGTTCGGTGGAGATTGCTCCGGGAATCAGCCTGGCAGATGCTATCTTTGATATTGTGAGTTCGGGGTCTACACTGGTCAGCAACAGCCTGAAGGAAGTGGAAGTGGTGATGAAAAGCGAGGCATTGTTGATTGGAAACAAGCATATGTCCGAGGATAAGAAGGAGATATTGAATGAATTATTGTTCCGCATTGAAGCGGTGAAAGCAGCGGAAGATAAGAAGTATGTATTGATGAATGCGCCTGCCGACCGGCTGAAAGAGATTATAGAAGTATTGCCCGGCATGAAGAGTCCCACGGTGATGCCTTTGGCACAAGAAGGTTGGTGCTCGGTGCATACGGTGCTGGATGAAAAACGTTTTTGGGAGATTATCGGAAAGCTGAGAGGATTGGGTGCGGAAGGAATTTTGGTATTGCCCATAGAGAAGATGATATTATAGTGGGTCCGGAGGAGGTGTTTCCTCTTTTAAAGAAATAAAGAATATGAAGAAAATTATATATCCCGACAAAGCAGAATGGGCGGATATGCTCCGTCGTCCTGCCCTCCATACCGAAACGCTTCGCGATACCGTGAAGGAAGTGCTTGACCGTGTAAAATCGGAAGGAGATAGAGCCGTCATTGAATATGAAGAACGGTTTGACAAAGTGAAACTTGATGCCTTGGCTGTGACCGAAGCGGAGATGGCGGAGGCAGAAAAAGATGTTCCCATTGAACTGAAAGCGGCCATTATGCTTGCACAGAAGAATATTCATGCCTTCCATGCTGCGCAGCGTTTTGAAGGAAAGAAAGTACAGACTGTTCCGGGAGTGACCTGCTGGCAGAAAGCGGTTGCCATCGAGAAAGTCGGTTTGTACATTCCCGGCGGCACGGCTCCGTTGTTCTCTACCGTGCTGATGTTGGCTACTCCTGCACAAATAGCCGGTTGCAAAGAAATAGTTCTTTGCACTCCTCCCGATAAAGCGGGAAAGATTCATCCTGCCATCCTCTATGCGGCAAAGCTGGCGGGAGTCAATAAGATATTCAAGGCAGGCGGAGTGCAGGCTATCGGTGCGATGGCATACGGAACGGAGAGTGTGCCGAAGGTTTATAAAATATTCGGTCCCGGCAATCAATATGTGACGGCTGCCAAGCAGCAGGTTTCCCTGTGTGATGTGGCCATCGACATGCCTGCCGGTCCTTCCGAGGTGGAAGTGCTGGCAGACGAAACGGCCAACCCCGTCTTTGTTGCCGCCGACTTGCTTTCGCAGGCAGAACATGGGGTAGACAGTCAGGCGATGCTGGTGACTACTTCCGAAAAGCTGATGGAAGAAGTGGAATATGAAGTGCAGCGGCAATTGGCCTTGCTCTCCCGTTGGGAAATAGCGGAGAAATCTTTGGCCAACAGCAAGCTGATATTGGTGAAAGATATGGATGAGGCAATTGCTTTAACCAATGAATATGCTCCCGAACACCTGATAATCGAAACCCGGGATTATGAGGAGCAAGCCGAGCGTATTGTCAATGCAGGCTCTGTATTTCTGGGTTCCCTGTCGCCGGAGAGTGCAGGCGATTACGCATCGGGAACCAATCATACGCTGCCCACAAACGGTTATGCCAAAGCTTATGGCGGAGTGAGTCTGGACAGCTTTATCCGTAAAATAACTTTTCAGGAAATCGCGCGCGAAGGCATATAAATTATCGGTCC
>RRZT010885227.1_pt1 | contig 10588 bp, 8 predicted proteins | sample 2165551 | NCBI WGS metagenome assembly RRZT01 (sample SAMN10456910, study PRJNA506462) | wastewater metagenome | biome: wastewater; feature: sludge; material: wastewater sludge; isolation source: wastewater sludge with Escherichia coli K12::gfp cells carrying plasmid... | place: USA: Moscow, Idaho ...
CCAATGTGGCTTTCTGCTGTTTCTTTAATAAATCCAGCTTCTTTTAATTCTCTAAGTCTATCTATAGGGAACATACTGTTTATATCTTTGTTAACATCTGAGTTATCGTACCCACCATGTGTTACCATTAGATCTTCAGCTTTTGCATCTCTAGGGATTATTCTAAATGAAGTATCTCCCGCTAAATTAAATCTTTCATCTGATTTTAAATGAACTCCTGCTGCTGTTACTATTGCTACAGTCATTTCACTTAATGGTTTAGTAACCTCTGCCCAAACTGGTTGAGGAGTTATTGGTACATATATCTCTGACTGTAATCCTTTTACTACAGTTAATGTCATATCATTACCTCCTAAATTTTATCTCCACGATTTCTTCTTTTTTCTAATTGTTCTTTTGAAGAATTTAAATAATCTTCATCTATTGTTTCATCAACTACTTCTGGATAAGTCATTAAAAATCCAATTTTTTGTCCTTCTTCTAAATTGTTTTCCGATATTACCATTCTCTTTGGAACTCTTAACTGACCTAATCTTCCCTCTAAATCTATCATTACAGAAGCATCTGTTATTTCAATAATTATTCCTTCATAATATCTTTCAGTAGAAGTATATTTTAATTTATCCATTTTTTCACCTATAAACTTGTTTCATTTTTAGAAAGCTCGATTTTTTCTCCTGTAACTGCTTCGATTTTTTCTATATTTGCTAATTTTACATTTGCATCATAGTTTCTTTCAGCTTTTGTAACTTCTTCTCCTGCCATTCTAGATTTTAACATTGCCAATGCTCTTATAGCATCTTCGCTTGTCAATGTATTATTTTCTAAAATTTCATTTTCAGTTCCATCTGCTGATTTATTTAAATCAACCATTGCATTCATATATTCATTTCCAACAACTAATTGACCTTGAACTGCTGCAAATGTCATTCCTACTACTGGAATTCCTCTTTGTCCAATTTGTTCAATATGACTAGCAAAGTCAACATGGTTATTACCAAATCCTTCTGTTGTTACAATCGCTCCATCAACATCCATAGTTTCAATTGTAGTTCCTAATAATTTTGAAACATAGAATTTCTCTGAGTTAGCTTGTGGTGAACCTACGAATACAACTCCTGCTAAATCTATTTCTTCATCTGCCATAGCTGCAAGAATAAGTGGTTCTCTGAAATAATGTCTAGACATTTCTTTTGATGCTGGTCCTATACAAGTTAATGCATGAACACATCCGTCTAATACTTGTAATGGAGAAACTACCACTGGAACATTTCCTAAGTCAACATTCGCTTTTGCTCCTAAAATACCAACTGGTTCAACAGGCATTAAATAGTTATCATGCATAGCTCCTTGTCCCATTATTTCTTTAACTATTACAACTTTTTTCTTATTTCTTCTTCTAACTTGTTCAAATTTTTCTTCACTAGCATATTTGCTTAAATCTACAGTTTTTAATGCTTCTCTTATTTCTTGAGTTATATAATCTGTAGCTTTATGAGCTGCCATAGGTCCTGGTCTTTCCATGTTTGTTAATTCTTTAATAGTAACATCTGTCTTTATTAAGATTTCACCTTTATGGATTGCTCCTGGTCTATCCCACATAATATTTTCTTCTAATATACCTTCAGATGAACCGAATTCTCCAATTTGAACCCCTTTTTCATCAGTACCTGTTACAACTATAACTGCACCATCAATAACTGCTGTTACACCTTCTCCTAGTTCTCCCTCTAATTTTGTTGCTATGGGTTGAACATCCATTATTGTATTAGTATATTCATTATATTTATCAGGAGTAACTATATCTAATTTCATATCAACAACTAACTCTTCAGAATTTATAGCATCTTTTAGGATATCTTCTCTTATAAATATTGTATCCCCTTCAATTTTAGTTTCTGATCCAAACTCTACTTTGTTAATCTTTAAATACTTTTTTGTAAGTTCTCTTACAACCTTAGCCTCTCCGTTTACTTGAGCTTCTTCAGTTACAACTTGTGTTGGTATTACTGCTGGAGCTGCTACTCCACCTTGAATTACTGGATAAGGAATTTCTATATCTATATCTTTACCTTCGCCAATTTTAATTCTGATTCCAGCCCCTGAACTTACTGGTGCTGCTTGAGCTACTGTTTGAGTTTCTTCTAATACAGGAGCTTCAGTTTCTTCTACTACTTCTTCAGCTTCTTCTTCCATTATTGTATATCCTTCTAAAAGATCTTTTGTCAATGGTGTTAATGCATCTACTGTTTCTTTTAATGTAGCTCCTATTACTTCACCAATTTTTAAGCTACCCTCTGGAATTTCTACTAATCCTGAATCTTCTAAATCTGGTATTAACATTGGGTCCTCGATATTATCCGGACTAATAACTGTTCCTTTTTCGTATCTACAACAAGTTATTGCAAATTCTTTAATATGTTGTTCTGCATATTCTTTTGTTATTGCCATATTATCCCTCCAAAATTTATTTTAATTTTCTTACTAAATTATGATTTACAGTTCTCATAACATGATCTGTTGTATGATAAACTGGTATTTTTAATTTTGGTGCTATATTCATTACTGTATTACTACAATCACTACAGTTTCCTATAAGTATTACTTCTGCACCTTCACTCTTTAACCCAAACACTGTATCAACTTGGCCTGGACAATCTCCTGGATCTTCACATTTTAATGCTGCACCAGCTTCTACAGCTTGTTTACATCTTCTAACTCCTACTACATTTGCACCCATAGACTCAGCGATTTCTCTCATTCTATTTTCATTTGCTGAACAAGCACAAACTAATAATCCTATATTTCTTTTTTCTTGTGGGAAACATATTGTTACTATTATTCCTCCACTCATTTTTATTATTGGTTGATCTAGGTTGGCTCTACTTCCTGTAAAAGGTCCACCTAATATAATCTCACCATAATCTTCTCTAGTGCCACCAACTTTTTCTAATATATCTCCTATTGTCATACCAATTGGAAGATCTTCTAAAATAATCGGTTCTATTCCACTATTTAATCTACCTACTACAGTTACATCTTTTTCAATAAAAGGCTTTCTATCTTCAATTGCTTCAGCTATTCTCATTATAGTTTCTGCATTTGATACAACCGCATTCGCCTCTAATGGTAGTTGGTCAACTCTTAAAAGTTTTCCTAATGTATGTTTTAATATTGCTCTTTCTTCTCCCATTGGATACATATCCGCAAGTTGTTTGATTTCTACATTTTTATCATCTTTTATAACTTCTTTAATTGCTTCTATAGCTTCTGTATTTTTTTCTTTAATTGCAATAAATCCTTTTCCTGCATTTGTTATCTCCATTGCATATTTAAGACCTCTATAAATTTTTTCTGGAGTTTCAGTTAATCTTTGTATATTATGTTCCAATTGTGGTTCACATTCTACAGCATTAACAATTACAACCCCACCATTTAAATCTGCCTTTAATTTTATATGCGTTGGAAAACCTGCTCCACCTGCTCCTACTATACCAGCCTCTTCAATCATTTTTAATTTATCATCTGATTCAGCTATTTTTATGTATTCTTCAGGTTGATCATCGTCCATTTTGATTTCTATAATACTTTCATTTATATTAATAACTTCACCATAAACACTTGAATGTATATTTGCACCAAGTCCTGTTGGCTTTGCTATTAATTGACCTTTAGAAACCTTATCACCTTTTTCTACTATGGCTTCATTGACTCCACCAATATGTTGCTTTAAAGGAATTTTAATAATCATGTTTTCACTCCCATCATTTAATCTCCACACTCAATATTATATATTGCAAATACCATGCCAAGTTTAAAATCCATTCAAAAAGCCATTTTTGTTAAAATCAAAACAATAAATTGACTTTTTATAGTCGTTTTTCTTCCTCTTTCTTGATATTTATATAACAATTTTATTTCAAACTCTGTTTATATCATCTTTATCTAAATCATAGTGCTTTGTGATTGTTTTAAGTCTATAGATTGTTTTTAGTCAGTTCGTTATTTTCATTCGTATTTATTTTTGGTTTTAATTCCCTCAGAGTTCTTATACCTGTAAATATCAATACAGCTATTACAATCCATATTATTCTTTCAACATTCATAGATTTAACAATAAAATAAGCCGCTAATGTTCCTATGATACTAAATATAGTTATTAAAACTGAAGCTTTTCTATCATATTTACCTTCTTTTAAAAACTTTAATCCTGCTGTTGGCATTAAAAATGCACAAGATCCCATCATTATCGGAAAAGCTAATTTAGCATTCATACCTAAACCATAAATAAGAGCCATACAAGGAGCATAAAGTCCTACACCAATCGTCATAAGACCACCAAATATAAAGTTTCCTAATAAAGCTATAAATAATTTTATTCCTCTCAATCCACTTTCATTTCCACCTACGGGCATTAAATTAAGTTTACCTGCGAGCATAACAAAAGCCACTATTATTAATGCTAAACCAATACCTAGTTTTATTTTTCTTTCTGGTAACTTTGATATAATACCAGCTCCAACTAAAGAACCTAACGAGGCTGCTACTATCATTAATATTAAAGTTAGTTTATCCATTTCTATTGTAGAAATAAATAAAAATGCTTCTAAAACTACTGCTATAGTATATCCTACATTTAAAGTTCCTGGTATTAAATCATCCTTTACTAAGTTCCCTAATTTAAAAGCTGCTGTAGAAGTTGTAAAACAACCTATACCAAAAACATCAAAAAAACTCATAACCAATCCTGTCAAAGAAATAGGTATTATTTTATCTGAATTAAATTCTGATTTATGTTTAATAATATCCTTAATTAGTAGTATAGTAAATACGATAGTCATCACTGACAATATTGTTAATAATCCTTTTACCATTATTCCACCTCCTTATTTTTTACAATAACTTTGTTTTAATATTAATATTATTCATAATTTGTTTATTAATTAATAAACGGATATTCATTAATATTAATGAAACATTATTTTTTATTGTCTGCTATGTTAGTTATTGCAATTAATATGCCAAAGTGTATTTGTTGCAATAACTAATATTCATATTCTGATAGTTGTATTTTATGACTATTTTAAATCTTGGATATTTTTTCCAGCTTCTTCAGTTAGTTACTACCTTGTTTTCAATGTTTATGCCTTAGTCCTTTTTTAGTCTTTTGCCTTAAAATCATCTTATTGTTATTTTTTATACTAAGGTTTGCTTTTGTTAACTTCTATTTCTGTTAAATTAATAATTAACCAAACTTCTTTAATAATAATTTTTTAAAGATTTTAATATAATAAAAAAATAAAGCTACAAATAGCCTCATTTCTTTTATATAATACTAGTATGATTTGTCAAAATATTAATATGAAAGGAAAAAAGATATATGATTTACAATATAGCCATTTGTGATGATGAAAAAATAATAAGAAAACTACTTAATGAACTATTAGTTAAATGGTCAGAAATTGAAAATTTAAATATTAATATTGAATCCTTCTCTTCTTCAGAATCTTTTTTATTTAATTATGAAGATGATAAAAAATATAATATATTATTATTAGATATTGAAATGCCTGGTATAAATGGCGTTGAATTAGCTAAGTTAATTAGAAAAAATAATAAAGAAATTCAAATAATATTTATAACAGGTTATATGGATTATATAGAAGAAGGTTATGATGTTGATGCACTCCATTATCTATTAAAGCCAGTTAATGATATAAAGCTATATGAAGTATTAAATAAAGCAATAAAGAGAACTGAGACAAGTGATAAACTATTATATATCGAAACTAATAATGGTATGGAAAATATTCCATTACATGATATTGTTTATGTTGAAGTAGATAAAAACTATGTGACCATACATACAATAAATGATGTATATACTATTAAAGAAACATTAAAAAATATTGAAAATAGATTAGATAATAGATTTTTTAAAGTAAATCGCTCTTTTTTAGTTAATCTTTCTTTTATTAAAAGAACTAATAAGATAGAGGTAGAATTGAAAAATAATATAATCATTCCTCTATCAAGGGGAAAGTACGATGAGATAAATAAAGCTATTATAAATTATTTTTAAGGAGATCGCATGAAACTTTTTAAATATAAAAGAGATAAAAAAATTGAAGCTTATCAAAATGAACTTATGAAAATCCACTATGAAGAAGTTGAAAATATGTATGAAGATATGCGTGGTTGGAGACATGATTTTAAAAATCATCTACAGATTCTTAAAGGAATAAGTTTAGAGGGAAATATGGAGGATGTTATAAAATACTTAGACCAATTAGATATTTCATTATCTCAAATTGAACCTAAGGTAAAAACAGGAAATAAAATGACAGATGCTATATTAAATAGTAAGATTTCTCTAGCTAAATCCAACAATATAAAAATAGTAGCCGATGCACATGTACCTGTTGCCCTTACAATACCAAGTACGGATTTAAGTATTATAATAGGTAATCTTTTAGATAATGCAATTGAAGCTAATTTAAAAATTAAAGAAGAAGATAGGTTTATAAGAATATATATGGATATGAAAAATACCCAATTATATATTTCCATAACTAACGGAGCTGAGCCTGTTAAAAAAAAGAAATTTGGTGAAATTTTTCTTTCTACCAAAGGGAAAAATCATGGTCTTGGATTAATAAGAATAGATGATGTTATTGAAAGAAACAATGGTTATATTAATAGAAATAGTGAAGAAAATGCATTTACCACAGAAGTGCTATTGCCACAATAACAATTCATCCCCAAATAGTGACTGTTTATCCCTATAAACTATATCAATATTATTATTTGATATAGTTTATTTAATATATAATGAAGGAGAATTTTTATGGAAATAAAAGAAAAAAAATATGGGCTATTTGGTAATATAGGATTTATGATAAAAGAAGCTATGGAAGTAGCGCCATCAGTTATAGTTTATTTGATATTGATTGTATTAATAACGGTTTCTATACAGACAGCACAGTTATTATTTACGCCAATGCTATTAGATACTATAGCAACAGATGCAAATTTTAAAAATTTATTAATATTGATATTAAAATTTTCGTCAATACTTATTATATTAAATGGAATATTGGGCTATATAAACGGGAATATCTTATTTGGTAGAATTCATGTAAGAACTAGCTTAATAGGAAAATCTATTATAAAAAATGGCTCTACTTCATATTCCAATATTTATAATCAAAATTTTCAAAGACTATTAGATAAATCAGTGGATGATGCATTAGGAGGTAATAACTCTGCTGGAGAGACTATTTGGGAAACAATAACATTGATATTAGAATCTATTTTAGGAATTATTGTTTATTTATATTTTATGACCAAGATAGATATTTGGATTATAGTATTGACCATAGCTACTACAATTATTTCATTCTTTTTTACAAAGAAAACAAATGCTTGGGGTTATGAAAACAGAATGGAGCTAGGAAATATATTAAAAGAGAGAAATTATATATTAGATCGTTCAAATAATAATATTTTTGCAAAAGATATAAGAATATTTAATATGAAATCTTGGATAGAAGAAATCTTACAAAAAACCTATAGACTTTATAGAGATTTTAGATTTAGAGAATTTAGAGTCTATATAAAAGGGGATTTAATAGATTTAATATTAAGCTTACTTAGAAATGGTATAGCATATAGCTATATAATCAAGATGACAATTGATGGCAATTTATCTGCATCAAATTTTGTATTATTGTTTACTGCTATTAATGGACTTACAGACTGGACAGGTAAACTACTTACTAATACCAATAAATTATATAAAGAAAGCTTAGATATAGCCACAGTAAGAGAGTTTTTAGACTATCCAGAACCATTTAAATTTGAAGAAGGAAAATCAATAATCCCAGATATAAATAAAAAATATTCAATAGAACTAAAAAATTTATCTTTTAAATACGATGGTTCAGAAGAATATATACTTAAAGATATAAATCTTAAAATAAAACCTGGTGAAAAATTGGCTGTTGTTGGATTAAATGGTGCTGGTAAAACAACTTTAGTAAAGTTATTATCTGGATATTTTGACCCAACAGATGGGGAAGTCTTACTAAATGGAGAAAATATAAAACAATTTAATAGAAGAGATATTTATAAACATTTTACAGCAGTATTCCAAGATTTTTCATTAATTGCAGGTAATATATATCAAAATATAGCACAGACCTATGACGAAGATATTGATATAGAAAAAGCTGATATTACAATAGAAAGTGCTGGACTTACAGATAGAATAGACCGATTTCCTAAAAAAGGATATACTAACTTAGTAAAAAAAGTTTATAATGATGCTGTAGAATTATCTGGTGGTGAACTACAGCGACTAATGCTTGCTAGAGCATTATATAAAAATGCTCCTATTCTTATATTAGACGAGCCAACTGCTGCCCTTGACCCTATTGCAGAAAATGAAATCTATTTAAAATATGATAATATGACAAAAAATCATACTTCAATATTTATATCTCATAGACTTGCATCGACAAGATTCTGTGACAGAATATTATTTATTGGAGAGAAAAGCATATTAGAAGAAGGAACTCATGAAGAATTATTAAAGAAAAACGGATATTATGCTGAGCTATTTAATATTCAAAGTAAATATTATCAGGATAATGGAGGTGAAGAATATGAAGAATGCATTTAAAAACACCTTTCGTGCATATAAGATATGGTGGGAAATTTCTACAAAAGCTACGATATTGGCAATTTTATTTCCATTAATAGAAACATTAAAGACATTAATTCCAATATTCTTTACAGCAAGACTTGTTAATGAATTAACTTATAATAAAAATATTGATAGTATAAAGTTTTTTACAATAGGACTTATCTTTTCTGTATTTATAACTAATTTACTAGCAAGAATTTTATATAGACTGTATTATGTAGAAAATTATACAAGGTATATAGCATGGGATAAACTTTTTTCAGATAAATTTTTGGATATGGATTTTGAAGATGTAGATTCTTCTTCAGTACAAGATTTATATTCTCAAATTAAACAAAATAGTAATTGGTCTGGATTTGGGCTTCATGATAGCTTTTCTTCATTAAGCAAGATGTCCAATGGAATATTTCTTATAATAGGTTCTTTGATATTATCTATTGAGTTGTTTTTTGTAAAGATTCCCATAGGAAATCCTTATGAGATATTAAATAATTCTATTGTAAATATATTTTTCTTCTTTATAATAATAGGACTTACATTACTATCTCCCCTATTACAAGGAAAAGGTGATTTATATTGGACAAAGAATACAGAAGAAGCTAAGTTTGCAAATAGAATTTATTCTTACTCCTATGACCCAATATACAACTTAAAAATGGCTTCAGATATAAGAATGTATAACCAAGAAAAATTAATTATTTCAAATTTTAGAAAAGGAAATGCCTTTGGACTTGATGGTATTATAGCAAAGTATGCTAAAGGTCCTATGGGGTTCTTTTTAGGATTATCAAAAGCAGTAACAAGTATTTTAATGGGGATAATATTTTTATATGTAGGTACAAAAGCATATGCAGGTGCTTTTGGTATAGGAGAAGTAACTCAATATATTGGTGGACTATTATCCTTATCTACCGGAATATCACTCTTAGTAGGAGTTATTGGGAGAATTAAGGTAAATTCTGAGTTTTTGGATTTAACTTTTAAGTTTTTAGATATAGCAAATAGAAAATATCAAGGAAGTCTTACAGTAGAAAAAAGAGCTGATAGAAAATATGAGATAGAAATAAAAAATCTTTCTTTTAAATATCCTAATACAAATGAATGGGCATTAAGAAATATAAATCTTAAATTTAATATTGGTGAAAGAATTGCCATTGTTGGTACCAATGGTTCTGGTAAAACCACTTTAATAAAATTACTATGTAGATTATACGATCCAACTGAAGGAGAAATACTTTTAAATGGCATTGATATAAGAAAATATAACTATGCAGAATATATGTCAATATTCTCTGTAGTATTTCAAGATTTTAAGTTATTGGCATTACCTCTTGGAGAAAATATTGGAATTTCTACTGATTATAATAGTGATCGAGCAAAGAAAGTTTTAAACGATGCAGGATTTAATCTTGATAGTGATAAATTCCCATATGGATTAGATACTTATCTATATAAAGATATCTCTGAAAAAGGCATAGATATATCTGGTGGTGAAGCGCAAAAGATTGCCATAGCTAGATCATTATATGACGATGCTCCTTTTGTTATATTAGATGAACCAACCGCATCCCTTGACCCAATTGCAGAAGCAGAAATATATGAACAGTTTAATAAAATAATAGAAGATAAAACAGCAATATTTATATCTCATAGATTATCCGCAACAAATTTTGCTGATAGAATATTGGTATTCCATGGTGGAAATATAGTTGAACAAGGTCAACATAATGATTTACTTAAAAACAAAGATGGTAAATATTATGAACTTTGGGAAGCACAAGCACAATATTATAAGACAGTTGAAAATACAGTTGAAAGTTGAGAGTGGATAGTTGACAGTTAAAACCCACCCTTTTAGCCGAAGCTTTTTAATTTACCGTA
>RRZT010048638.1_pt1 | contig 10586 bp, 8 predicted proteins | sample 2165551 | NCBI WGS metagenome assembly RRZT01 (sample SAMN10456910, study PRJNA506462) | wastewater metagenome | biome: wastewater; feature: sludge; material: wastewater sludge; isolation source: wastewater sludge with Escherichia coli K12::gfp cells carrying plasmid... | place: USA: Moscow, Idaho ...
CCTTCATTTAATAAATTTTGTTTTGCACCTACACTTGGTACAAACAAATAATCACTAACTTGATCTGTTAAAATACGATTGATTTCTTCTGGCATTTTTTTATTAAATGAACGTAAACCAGCCTCTACATGTGCAATAGGTATGTGTAATTTTGTTGCTGCTAAAGCACCGGCTAAAGTCGAATTTGTGTCGCCATAAACCAAAACTAAATCTGATTTTTCTGTTAATAAAATTTCTTCAATTTTTTCTAACTGCTGACCAGTCATTGCACCATGATTCTTTCCACCAGTTTTAAGTTTATATTTTGGTAACGGAATATTCATTTCTTTAAAAAATACATCTGACATATTTTGGTCATAATGTTGTCCTGTATGAACAATAACCTCTGAAATATTAGTATGTTTGGCAATCTCTCTAGAAAAAGCTGCTGCTTTAATAAATTGAGGCCGAGCACCTAGAACTGTGACTATTTTCATAAACCAACCTTCCGAATACTAGTAAAAATTAATTTTTTAAATATGCATATTCCTATTATAATGCATCCACACCATAATAAATAACGATATAAACTATCTATAGAAATAAAAATATTTATTATAGAAAAAAACAAGAGTATAAAACTTACAATATATGATCTAGAGGAAGGCATCTTTCTCCATACCCTCTTTGAAAACTCTGTTCTCAATATATATAATATCCAAAAGGATACTGCTAAAGATATTGCTGCACCAGTGGCACCCAGAAGAGGAACAAGCAAGTAATTACCTATCACAGCAACAAACAAAGCACATATCGAAGCATACATAGATAATTTAGTTTTTCTTGCGATAGCTATACCAACTGCTGTTGTTTCAGATAATGTGTAAAATAATGGACCAATTAAACATATTGTTATTAAAATTTGTACCCTTTCATACTCTTGAGGTAAAAAATATGGAATAATCCAAGAAAATAGTCCCGAAATCACTACGGCGAGGTAAATTGCGGCAAGAACATATTCAGAAATCCGATCAATTTTTTTATAATCAATATCCCCAGTACTCACCCACTTGTATACCATTGGTGCCCAAATTGTGTTAAAAATCCCTGCGATGATTGTAGCGACACCAGCTAAACTCATTGCAACAGAATACACACCAAGTTCAGCATAAGAAGCCATCCCGCGAAGAAATAATCTATCTGCTGTGTTTAAACCCCACGATGCAAGCCCACCAACGATTAATGGCAAACCAAATACTAAATAACCTTTGAACTGTTTTTTATTAATTTTAAGTTTAATTGCTGGCAACCAATCTACTCGTGTATTCCATGCATATATCACAAATGCAAACCATAAAGACAATGTGTTTGCTGTTAATAAGTTATATACATTCCTCGAATATCCAAACCAAACCGTGAACAAAATAAATAATAATAATAATATCTTAGGTAGTAATTGACTCATGGAAAAAGCTAATGCTCTTTCTTGCATTCTTAAAACCAAAGATAAAAATCTTGATAATAAAGCTATAACAAAACATAAAATTGTAATTATACTCAAATAACTACTCTTAATATCATACAACCAGTATGATACTAAATATGAATCAAATATAAACAGTGCAACCAGAATAAAAACACATAAAATTAAACTGGGAAAAACAACCGTTTTCAATAACAATGGTTTATTGTTCGATTCATAATATTCTCGAACATAAGCTTGATCCAAACCTAAGCAGAAAAATAAAATAGAAAAACTCGTAAATACTTGGAGCATAGAAATACGCCCCACATCTTCTACAGAATAAAACCATGTAATTATAGGTAGACTAATCAACCCTAAAAATCCAGAACCTATTGGACCTAAAGCATAGCCTAAAATTATTTTTTTATTCATTTGAACAGTTAGGCTCTGTATAAATTTTAGTTAATTTTTCAACTACAGCTTGTTCACTAAAATTTTCCAAACAATATTGTCTAATTTGGACAGAATCAAATTTATTCCAATTTTGATGAAGCTCTAACAATCCATTGGCCATTTCTCTTTCTGAGTTTTTTGAGATTAGATATCCTACTTCAGGTACAACTATAGATTCTGGTCCACCACATTTAGTCGCTATCACTGGTTTACCTAATGCTAAAGCTTCCACAAGTACAACACCAAAAGTCTCATACTCACTAGATAATACAAAAGCATTGGATAATGCCATTTCTTCTTTCACTTGTTGACGACTTAGTTTTCCTAAAAAAATAACTTGTGATTCTACTCCTAACTCTTTGGCTAATATCTTCAATTCAGACATTAAGATACCATCACCACCAATCTTTAAACGTACTTTTTTATTATCCTTAAAAGCTTTAGCAAACGAAGAGATCAAAAGATCAACTCGCTTCTTCTTTTCTAAAAAACATACAGTAATAAATGTAAAATATTCTTCTGTATCTAAAGTTTTTTCAAAACTAATAAATTCATCATTAACGATATTAGAAATATAAGTCCATTTCTGTGTTTCAAATAATTTATTTAATAGCGATGAAAACTCATTACTAACAGCAATACAAGCTTTAGCATCACTCGCCACTTGTTTTAGAGAACTAATTTCATCTAATGGGATTAAATTTCTAGCAAATGCCGTTGAATGCTCTGTAACCACATAAGGGATACCATATTTTTCAGAAAGTAATTGTGCAGCAAAACCTGCATACAACATAGAATGGACATGAATAATGTCAGGTTTACCAAACTGCTCTACATAAGTCTCAAAGAGTTTTAACGCAATTTTAATCCAATGACTTTTATTATATTTTTTATTTTTTGGAATAAAATTGACTGCATACCACCTGATTGTATTAACACCCTCGTCATCTTCAACAGTTAAGCCATAAGGTTTTTTAAGAATGCTCTTAATATTTTTTAAACTACGTATTTGTGGATAAATCACACCAACTTGATACTCTGCTTTTCTAAGTGCTATCGCTTGCTCTCTAAAAAAGCTTCCGCCAATATCTCCACTAAATTGTGGATACCATGACGGAATAATTAAAATATGCATTGGTTTTTTCATCCTGATATCTACGCTGTCAAATAATTGTTATTTTAGTGAGTTAAGAATTTTTTCTTGAGCTTCTAAACTCAAATAAGGATGCATTGGTAAACTCATTACTCGTTCAGCCACAGCATCACCTACAGGCAGAACTGCATTTTTATCTGCTACAGCTAGTTGCTTATTTAATGGAATCGGATAATGTACAGCAGTTGGAATACCTTGTGCCTTTAACTTTTCTTGAACTTGCTCACGATTATCAACTTGAATCGTATATTGCGCCCAAGCACTTTGGTTATGTGCTTCAATAAATGGAGTTGTTAAAATACCTGCTTCGTTTAATAATTTGCTATAAGTATCTGCCACACGCTGACGCGCCTGCATTTCATCGTCCAAAATTGCTAGTTTTGGTAAAAGAATCGCAGCCTGTATTGTATCTAATCGACTATTCACCCCAACACGAATATGGTGATAACGACGATCCTGCCCATGACGTGCAATTTGACGAATTACTTTAGCTAGTTCTTCATCATTGGTAAAAATTGCCCCTCCATCACCATAACAGCCTAAAGGCTTGCTTGGGAAAAAGCTGGTACAAGCTACTGTACTCAGGTTACAGCTTTTACGGCCTTTGTATGTTGCACCAAAACTTTGTGCAGCATCCTCAATCACAGGAAGATTATACTTGGCTGCAATGGCATTAATGGCATCAAAGTCAGCACATTGACCATATAAACTGACAGGAATAATCGCTTTAGTACGAGGTGTAATAGCAGCTTCTAATTTTTCTACATCTAAATTGTAGGTTTTTGGGTTCACATCCACATATACAGGCGTTGCACCCAATACAGCCACTGTTTCAGCAGTCGCAATATAGGTAAAGCCTGGAGTAATTACCTCATCACCCGGACCAATCCCAAATGCCATTTGTACAATTTGCAAGGCATCCGTACCATTGGCACAGGTAATACAATATTTAGCCCCCACATAAGTGGCTAGCTTTTCTTCTAGCTCCGCAACTTCAGGCCCTAAAATATACTGACCATGTGCCAACACCCGCTGAATACCTGCATCAATTTCAGCTTTAATACGTGATTGTTGTGCTTTTAAATCTATAAATTCTATCATGCTGCAACCTGCTCTTTTGTTACAACCTTACCATTCAGTCGGTAAATTGCCCCTGTATGCTCACATGCAACTTGTGCTTCACCTTCTAAAGGTAAATCTAACTGCTCGCCAAATTCACTCATCCAGCCAATTTGTTTTGCAGGAACACCGACCATCAATGCATAGGCAGGTACATCTTTATTGACAACTGCACCAGCACCGACAAATGAATATTCACCAATCGTGACACCACAAACAATGGTACAGTTCGCGCCTAAAGTTGCGCCTTTTTTGACTAAGGTATTGCGGTATTGATCTTTCCGCTCAATCAAAGAACGTGGATTATATACATTGGTGAATACCATGCTTGGTCCACAAAATACACCTTCTTCCAAAGTGACATTGTCATAAACCGATACATTATTCTGTACTTTACAATGATCGCCAATAACGACTTTATTGCCAACAAATACGTTTTGACCTAAAGATACACCTTGACCAACTTTGGCACCGCCACAGACATGGACAAAATGCCAAACACGAGAGTTCTCACCAATTTGAGCACCCTCATCGACAATTGCACTTTCATGTTGATAAAAACTCATCATGCTCTCTCTTTTTATTTTACTTTAGACAATAAAGGATGCGGATTTGCTGGATTTTCAACCAAAGGTGCAACACGAATCACTTCAACAGTCTCAATTGCAGCACGGTTTTCTTCAACCCCATACCCTTTACCATCTAGGATACGCTGGTAGCTTTGCGTATGAAGATCAGTAAAACCGCCTGAAAACTCAAGTTCTTCATTTTCAATGGTAATACTGCGGTAAGTGAGTTTTTCACCTTTCACGGCATTTGCAGGCAAGTTATTCGCATCAATCGACAAGAACCAGCGTACACGCGCACGTTCATATTCTAAATAACCTGATGCAGTTTTCTCATCACGATAATGCACTTCATTTTTTACAATTTTGCCAAAAATAAAATGCAGCATGTCATAAAAATGCACGCCAATATTAGTTGCCACACCACCCGATTTTTTATCTACACCTTTCCATGATTTTAAATACCATTTACCACGCGAGGTTAGATAGGTCAGATCTACATCAAAAACTTTACCTTCAGGTGCTGCTTGAACTTTGTCACGTAAAGCAATAATAGATGGGTGTAAACGTAGCTGTAAAATTGAATTTACTTTTGTACCATATTGTTTTTCGTATTCAGACAGTAAATTTAAATCATCTGAACTTAAAACCAGAGGCTTCTCACAAATCACATCAATCCCATTTTTTAATGCATATTTCATGTGGGGTGCATGCAAGTAGTTTGGTGAGCAAATAGCGACATAGTCTAGCTTTTCACCTTTAAGTTTTTGATCTTCTACATAAGCTTCAAATTCTTCAAATTCAGTAAAAAACTCAGCTTCTGGAAAATGACTGTCCATAATTCCAACAGAGTCATTAATATCCATTGCCACAGCTAAAGTATGACCTGTTTCTTTAATGGCTTTTAAATGACGAGGTGCGATATATCCTGCGGCACCAATCAGGGCAAATTTTTTCATATTTTTACTACAATCTATTTTTGGGTGAATCTTATAAACGGAATACGGTAAAACCTTGTGCTGTCATTTCATCACGATTAAACAAACTTTTTACATCAGTCAATACAGGTTGTTCGGCTTTCACATAGGCACGTAACTGTTCAGGACTCAAAGTGCGAAACTCATGATGTCCCACAGCAACCACTAAACTGTCCACAGGGTGTTCAGCATCCACCTGAACCAAGTCAATTCCATATTCATGTTTAACTTCTTCAGTATCGGCCCAAGGGTCACACACGGCAACCTTAATCCCCCATTGATCAAACTCTTTAATTACATCTACAATTTTACTGTTACGAATATCTGGGCAGTTTTCTTTAAAAGTGATGCCCAAAATACCAACAGTGGCTTTGGTCACATCAATATTATTTTTCACCATTCTTTTAATGGTGGCACGTGCCACATAACGCGCCATATTGTCATTAATACGACGACCTGCCAAAATCACTTGTGGATGATAGCCGACCTCTTCTGCTTTATGGGTTAAATAGTATGGATCGACCCCAATACAGTGCCCACCCACCAAACCTGGACGGAATGGTAAAAAGTTCCACTTACTGCCTGCGGCTTCCAACACATCTAAAGTATCAATACCAATACGTTCGAAAATTACCGATAACTCATTTACTAAAGCAATATTCAAATCACGTTGGGTATTTTCAATCACTTTTGCTGCTTCAGCCACTTTAATGCTAGATGCTTTGTGCGTACCTGCAGTAATAATACTAGCATAGACTTGGTCTACAAGGGTAGCAATTTCAGGCATACTACCACTGGTAATTTTTTTAATTTTGGTTAGGGTATTGACTTTATCGCCAGGGTTAATCCGCTCTGGGCTATAGCCTGCAAAAAAGTCCTGATTGAACTTTAAGCCTGACACTTGCTCTAAGACTGGTATGCAGATTTCTTCCGTTGCACCTGGATATACCGTAGACTCGTAAACAACGATATCCCCTGCTTTAAGCACCTTACCAATCGTTTCACTGGCTTTCTGTAAGGGTGTCAAATCAGGACGGTTAACCTTATCAATCGGTGTAGGTACAGTCACAATAAAGAAGTTACAGCTTTTTAAATCTTCTAAATTTGCTGAATAACTGAGCTGATTTGCCTGTTTGAGTTCTTCTGGGGAAACTTCGAGGGTATGGTCTTGGCCACTTTTAAGTTCATCAATTCGTTTTTGGTAGATATCAAAACCGACCACAGGTAATTTTTTTCCAAATTCAACTGCAAGTGGCAAGCCCACATAACCTAGACCAATCACCGCAATTTTTAAATCTGTAATAGATAGCATTTCCACGCCTTATTCGTATAATGTGCTTAAGAAGCTTAAATCTTTCGGCAGGAATACTAGCAGAAAAACATGAAATTTAGGTTATGATTTATTACCAAAAAGCCAATATCTGTTAAATATTTTGCTCATTTTATTTCAAAATATTTTTCCTAAAAAGGTCATAAGGCTAAGGCTTTGTTGCACAAATACCTAACACAATGATTTTATTAGAACTCTTGCGAAAGTATAGTTTTATCTAATTTTTGAATTGGCTAAAACCTCATAAAATATAGCTCGACTGCTTAAAATTTGACTAATGCAAGAAGTCTATTTTTATTAAAATTTTCTCAAAACCATTAAAAGTCAACATCTTGCAAAATATTTATGCAACAAAACCTAAGGCTAAGCTAAGCCCTCTCCTTTTCGCTCAGTATTCAATTATAATCAGATACATTTTGTTATAGAAAGTGCGGACTTCTCAGGTAGAATATAGCAAATTTATCGAATTAAATATTAAAAACGGGATTTCATGTGCGACAAATTCAACTGGCTTTTTTACTGACTTGCGGTCTGACTTTGACCGGTTGCGCCGTTACTTCTGGCTTACAAACTTATGACTTACCAAATGAAGGGGTCTATACCACCGACTTGGGCACAGTGGTCAATGTGATTAAACTCACCCAAGACTCAATGCTTGCGGTGCAGCCTGCCGTTCACAATATTCAACAAGACTATGCACATTTATTTCATACACCACAGCGTCAATACACCTTAAGTTCAGGCGATATTCTGTCTATTTATTTATGGGCCTACCCTGAAATCACGCCACAAACATCAACCATTAGCAACAATCAATCTGCTCAGGCGAATGGTTATCAAATTGATCAAAATGGATATATACAATTCCCTATTATTGGGCGTTATAAAGCCGCAGGGAAGTCTTTAGCCCAAGTCAACCGAGAGTTACGTAACGAATTATCTCGTTATTTAAAAACACCTGACGTAGTTGCTAGAGTATTAGCTTATCAAAGTAAGTTTTTTTCTGTACAAGGAAATGTACAACAAGGTGGTCAGTTTTTTTTGAATAATCAACCTATCAGTGTTTATGCCGCCATTGGAATGGCAGGTGGTATTAACACTGAATCAGGGAATAAAACCTCATTAACGCTTATCAGAGATGGGAAAAGCTATCAGTTAAATACTTTAGAGTTAGAAAAGTCTGGCTACTCTCTACACAATCTATTAATTCAGCCAAACGATACGATTTATATAAATGCACGTGAAAACCAAAAAATTTATGTTATGGGCGAATCCAATAACAATCAAGCATTACCCATGCGTGATCAGGGTATGAGCTTAAGCGATGTATTGGGTGAAAGCCTGGGCTTAAACCCACTGTCTGCTAGCCGCAGTAAAATTTATGTGGTTCGTAGTCAGCCCAATGCAGCACATACCGAAGTCTATCATATGGATTTAACCAGCATTGCCGACTTTGGCTTGGCCAATCAGTTTAAAATGCGCAGCAATGATATTGTCTATGTCGATGCATCAGGCTTGGCACGCTGGCAACGTGTGGTTAACCAAATTATTCCATTCTCAAATGCTTTATATAACCTAGATCGTTTGGGGAACTAATGAAAATTAATCACATTTTGGTGGTGTGTATTGGCAATATTTGCCGTAGCCCCATGGCAGAATACTTTTTAAAACAGCAGTACCCACACTTACAGATTGAATCTGCAGGTATTTCAGGCTTGGTGGGTCATGCAGCCGATGACAAAGCCCGTTTATGTATGCAACGTCACGGCATTGACATGAGTCCACACGTGGCAAAAAAACTCAATGCAGACTTAATTAAAAAAGCCGATCTGATTTTGGTGATGAGCCAAAATCAACAAAAGCATGTGGAACAAACCTGGCCCTTTGCCAAAGGCAAAACCTTTAGATTGGGGCACTGGCAAAGTAAAAATGTGGCCGACCCCTATCAGCACGATCAGGCCGTATTTGATGAGACCTGTGCGTTAATTCAAGCCTGCATTGCCGACTGGAAAAAATATATCTAGTTTATTGATATTATAGCTTTTTTAAAATTCTACTTTTTTGATATTTAAACTATGAGCCAAACCGCCAACACCGAAGATACCATTGATTTAAAGGAATTATTTTTTTCCTTAATCGCACAATGGAAAATGATTACCCTTTGCGTTCTACTCAGTATCGTCTGCGCTTTACTGTATTTAAGAACTACGCCAGACACCTATGCAGTAGATGCTTTGGTACAGGTCGAAGACAGCAAAGGGGCCTCTGCAGCGTTATTGGGTGATCTGTCCAGCATGATTGAGCAGAAATCACCTGCACAAGCTGAAATTGAAATTTTAAAATCACGTTTGGTGTTGGGCAGCGCGATTGATCATCTGAATTTAGATATTCGCGTTTCGGGTACAGAAGACAGTTTCTGGAATCGTTTAATTGCCAAGCATGAATATGACAGTGAATATTCATCTCAGTCAGTGCTGTTTAAAGACAATCAAAAAAGTTTTGATATTCGCCAGTTCGATATCCCACAATACTTTCAAGATAAAAACTTAATTTTAAAATTTGCACAAGGCAAATACAGCCTAACCGATGCAGCAACCGAACAGGTGGTTTTTTCTGCACCTTTAAACCAAGTCAGTCAATTACAGTCTGAATTTGGGGTGTGGAAAGTCGCTATTTTTAGTCAAGACAGCTTTAACGCTGCCTATAACATCCAAAAACAAAGCTTACCTGCTGCCATGAAAAGCTTAACCGCTGACTATTCTGTGGCAGAAAGAGGTAAGTTAACAGGCGTGTTGGGGCTGAATTACCAAGGGTCAGACAAACAACACATTACCCAAGTACTAAATGCCATTTTAGCGGCGTATAGCCAACAAAATATTGAGCGTCGTACTGCAGAAACGGCACAGACCTTAAAGTTTTTGGAAGATCAACTCCCAGAACTGAAACAACAATTAGATGTCGCAGAACGTGAATTTAACCGTTTCCGCCAACAGTTTAATACAGTCGATGTGACCAAAGAATCTGAGTTGTATTTAACCCAAGGTATTACTTTGGAAACCCAAAAAGCGCAGTTAGAGCAACAAGTGGCTGAAGCTGCCGCCAAGTACACCAACGAACACCCTGTGATGCAGCAAATGAATGCACAATTGGGGGCAATTAACAAACGCATTGCAGAGTTAGACGGCACACTCAAACGCTTACCAGAATTACAACGCCAATATTTACAACTGTTCCGTGAAGTAGAAGTCAAACAACAGCTGTATACGGGCTTGCTTAACTCTTACCAACAACTGCGGATTGCCAAAGCAGGTGAAATTGGTAATGTACGAATTGTCGATACTGCGGTAGAACCGATTGAACCAATTAAACCAAAGAAATTACTAATTCTAATTTTGTCGGTTTTCTTGGGTGGTTTTCTGGGTACACTCTTGGCATTATTACGTAATATGATGCGTTCAGGGATCAAAGACTCCACTCAAATCGAAAATGAGTTGGATCTGCCCGTGTATGCAACGGTTCCTCGTTCACCTGTACAAGAAAGCCG
>RRZT010115683.1_pt1 | contig 10586 bp, 10 predicted proteins | sample 2165551 | NCBI WGS metagenome assembly RRZT01 (sample SAMN10456910, study PRJNA506462) | wastewater metagenome | biome: wastewater; feature: sludge; material: wastewater sludge; isolation source: wastewater sludge with Escherichia coli K12::gfp cells carrying plasmid... | place: USA: Moscow, Idaho...
CGAGCGGCGGGCTTGACCGCCTCGGTCGCCGGCCGGCCCTGGCTGACGTCGGCTCGCATACGCGTAGCGACCAGCTCGTGGTCGAGGCCCTTGCTCTCCAACTCGTGTGCGGTCGCTTCTCGTCGCTCCGCGCTGTCGTAGCTGTTCGCGGCATCCTCGCGCAGCTCGTCGGCTCGGTCCTGGCTCTCGGCCGCGGCACGGTCCTGGGCCTTCTCTGCCGCCGGTGCTTCGTCCTGAGTCGGCTCGTCGACGTCAGCTTCGGCCTCGGTGACGTCGAGCGTGTCGCTCTGCTCGACGTTCGCCTCGTCGGCCACCCTGCGTTCCTCGTGCTCGGCGTCGCGTTCCTGCTGCCGCTGCGCCGCGCGGTCGGCATCCGCGGCGACGTGCTCGGCGCGTGCCTTCCTCTCCGCTGCCTGCCGCTCCTGGTCCTCGATCGTCCACTCCTGGCCCTGAGCGGGGCTCTCCGGTCGATCCTGGCCTGGTCGCAGCGGCTCGGGTTCCGGCCGCTGCTCGTTCTCGGCTGCGGCCTTGGCTGCTGCGGCCCTGGCCTCGTCGACGTTGGCGGCCGCCATCAGCTGCGCTGCCTCGGCGCGATCGCCGGCGTCGGCCTGGGCGGCCGCCCGCTGGGCCCGTTCAGGGTCCACCTCGTCGAGGCGGGCCTGCACCGCCGCCTGCACTGCTCCTGGTTCAGCACCAGTGCTGGTGGCGTCGACGCCGTAGCGCTTGGCCAGCTCGTCCCTCATCCGCAGCTCGGCCCGGGCAAGCTCGGCGTCGTGAGGTGCCCAAGCACGCGCGACCTCGTAGCTGCGACCGATCTTCTCCGGCGTGGCGTGTTCCCACCATTGCGGCTGGTCAAGGTGGGCCAGCTCGGCACGAGCAGCTGCTCGCTCGGCCGTGAACCGCTGCTGTAGCTCCCTCGCCTCGCGTTCGTGCGCCTGCTGCGCGCGGCGGAGCTGCTGCTCGCGCTGTTGGGCGATGACCTGGCCGACCTGGGCGGCCACGGCGACCGCCATCCGAATCTGGCCCTCGATCGCTTCGCCTAGTCCATCATCTGTGTCACTCATGGTTCCGCCTTTCCATCTATCTCGTCGGTCCACGATGTGTGGTCGACCGGGGAGCCGTCGGCTGACTCGGCTTGGCGATCGGGTCGGGCACTGGCGACCCCAGCTCGAGGTCGGCTCCCTGTCCGGCCCGTAGCCTCGTCAGGATCGCCGCGGCCTCTGGGTCGAGTGCCGGTGCCGGCGCTGCGGCCGTCGACGTCGACGCTCCCACCGCCGCGAGCTGCGGTTCGGGAAGTGCCCTTCTGACACTGACCAGTCGCGCTCGGGTGTCCTCGGCCAGCTCGCGCGCGTGGCGGGCCTGGCCGGCCGCGACGTTGGCCTCGTAGACGGCCTGCGTGAGTCGTAGCAGCTGCCGGATCACGACCGCCTGGCCCACGGTGCCGCGGCCGCCGCGGGCTGCGCTAGCCAGCAGCATTGCCGTGCCGGACAGTGCCACGGTGCCGGCCTTCGCTGGTGGGGTCGTGGGCTGGTAGGTCTGTGCGGACTTCGACAGTGCGTGAGCTGCTGCGGCCAGGTCGCCCGGCTCATCTTCGGTAGCCGTCGACCAGGCGGCGAGCACGCCGGCCGTCTGCCGCGCCACGGTGGCCCACGTGCCTCGATCGTCGAGCGGGACTTGCCGCAGTCGCTCGACCGCGGCGCTGACGTCCTCGGCCATCTTCTGCCAGGTCTGGGGGTCTGGATCTCGTGCCTCTAGACCAGGTGCAACCGGCCGGCGGCCGCGCCGTGCGGCGGCCCACTCTGCCGCTGCGGCACCAGCTCCTTCGGGCGAGTCGGGCCAGTCCTTCCGCAGCCGCGGCAGCGACAGATCGCGGCCCAAGTGCCCGCCGCCGTACCAGATCGGCCGCTCTCCATGCTCGGGTCGAGCGGCCACCGAGTAGCCGGTCACGACGTCGCCGCGACCGTCTGCAAACCGGGCCCGCACCAGTAGCCCAGCTCGGCGCATCCGGCGCACGAACTCGGCCTCGTCGGTGGCGGCTGCGGCGCATCCGCGCACTCGCAGCGCGAGCAGGTAGCGGGGCTGGTCGACGCGCAGCTGCTCACGCATCTTGGCGTCCCGCTCCCCTGCCGGCAGAGCGTGCCACGGTGCCAGCTGGCTACCGTCCTTGGCGCGGTCGCGCTCGTACTTGGCGCGGGCCTTACCTCGTGCTTGGGCCTCCCGTTCGGCCGGGTTGTAGCCGCGTGTGGCGCGCTGCGCCTGGACCGATTCCAGGGGTTCCAAACCGTGCTTGGCCTCGATCGCTCGCGACGCCGCCTGCGCTCGCTTGAAGTCGGTCCACGTCGTCGCCTTCGTGCCGTCCTCACGCACGAGATTCACCGCGATATGGATGTGGTCGTTGCCGTTGGTCGACACGCCGTGTCGCACCGCGACCCACCGGCACGGCGCGCGCGTCCCGCCCTGGTCGTCGAACTCCATCGCCCTGATGAAGTCCTCCGCGATCGCCCGCCACTTGTCGTCGTCGAGCTGGCCCTCTTCGGCGCGCAGCGACAACGAACAGTGCCACACATGGCCGCCCTGGACCTCGACGCCGAATGCCTTCCTCGGCCGGTCGAGATGCCGCGCGATCGCCAGTGCCGAATGGTGCCCAAGCTCGTTGTCGTCGTGCCACGCCATCATCGCCGGATCACCCGCGACGAGGTGCGGCTCGGTGTGCTCGTTCGCCCGGCCCGGGCCGACGAGGTAGGCCATCAGGCCGCCCATTCGGTCGCCGCGCACGATGTTGGGGATCACGACAGGCTCAGCTCGTCGACGGCGGCGTCGATCCGTTCAGCAGAGCGTCGCACCGCGGCAAGAGTGGCGGCCAGCTCACCCGTGGGTTTCCCGCCCGCGTTGATCTTCCGGGCGATCTGGTTGAGGTTGTTCGATACCGCCGCGAGCATCCGGTGAATCGCGAAAAGTTCCGCGAGCGCCTGGCGCCGCTCGGTGGCGGTTTCACCCTTGCTTGCAGCGAGGGTCGACTCCACCAGTAGCCGCGGGATCGTGACGTGCTGCTCGGCCGCCAGGCGCAGCAGCAGCCCTTCTTCCTCCGGCGACACCTTGACCTGGTGGCGATGCTGGCGGCCGCCCTCGACGTTGGCGCGTCGACGTCGCCCAAACAGTCGCCCTCCTGCCTGCTCAGCCATCCACCTCACCACCTTCTCTTGCCCAGCGCAGCGCCCCGTCTCCTGGCGGGCCGTGTCACACCTCTAGTGTGCACCAGCACCGGGCCGGCGTCGACGGGTCGGCTCACTTAGGGCACCTAAGTGTATAGCTTGCTCCGTATGGCTGAGTTTCCCGGTGCCCTCGGCATCCGGCGGTGGAACCGTTCGCCGGCCTCGGCCGGCACCGCCAAGCAGCGCCGCTGAACGGCGCCATTGGGTAGCCTGGGATCATGACGAAATCACCCACTCCACAAGAGGCTGTACAGCGCGCCGAGCGGGCGCAGCAAGACCGTATTGATTCGATCCGGCGACTGGCCGAAGCTCGCCAGCAACTCGACGACATTCGCGCCGATGGCGACCGGCGGCGCGCCGAACTAGAGCAGCAGATCAGCGAGTCCATCGCTGCCGCTGAGGCCGACGACACTCGCGCGTTCGTAGCTGCGACGACGGCCGGCTGGTCGGCCGTCGAGCTGCGCAAGATTGGGTTCTCTGAGCCGGCCAAGACTCGTGCTCGCACTCGTCGACGCAAGGCGCCGGCCAAGCCGGCCAGCGAGACGCCGGAAGCTGCGCCGGCGGCTGCTCCTGGTCGGTGAGCTTGGGTGCGTGGTCCCCTTCCCCCCGATGCGCTGATGATCTGACGCCACCGCCGACAGTAAAGGGCGCTTCGCGTCACTTCGTGATGCGGCTTCGCCGCACCCTTGACAGCCGGCGGTGGCGTCAGGGGCGGCAATTATCGGGAGGAAGGGGATTCCCTGGGAAGGTGCGGCTCTGCCCTTCCAAGCGCTCGCGAGACGGTCGACTTTCCCACTCCAAGCACGCGCGCGATCTGGGCCACCGTGGCGCCCTCCTGGCGCATCTTGTGGGCCTGCGCGCTCCGCTCGTCGGTCATGACACTTGGCCGCCCTCCGACGCGCCCCTGGGCCCGCGCGTGCGCCAGGCCGCGGCGGGTGTTCTCCCGGATCGTCGACACTCGCAGCTGGGCCAGCACCGCCATCAGTCCGACGATGGCCTCCCCCATCGGTGTCGAGGTGTCGACGTCGAGAAAAGGCTCCGTGAGGCTCTTCAATCGCACTCCGCGCCGTCCTAGATCGCGGATCAGCTCAATGGCCATCAGCTCGGTTCCTGCGATCCTGTCGAGTGCGCGGATCACGAGGGTGTCGCCGTCTCTGAGGTAGTCGAGGCAGGCGATCCACTGTGGTCGGTTGGCGGTGGTGCTCGACTCGCCGCGGTCGACGAACACGCGGCCAGCGCCGGCGGCGCGCAGCTCCGCCTCCTGGGCGTCGGGGTTCTGTTCGCGGGTACTCACCCGGGCGTAGCCAACAACACTCATCGCGTGCGTCCTGGGCCGCGGTAGGGCTGCTGCTTGGGCGTGTAGCCGGCGGCCGGCTTGCTGAGCTGCGGTGGCTGCTGAGGGGCCGCGGTCGCGGCGCGCGGATAGCTTGCCGATCGCGGCCCGATTCCCTGCTGAGGGGCCGCCGCCGGCGGCGCCTGGGTGGCGGGCCTGGTCGCTGCTGCGAAGGCTGGATACAGGTACGTGGCGTCGATGGTTGGGCGCATCGGTGACGGCCGGCTCAGCTCGGAGCTGAGGTTCCACATCGTGGGGTCGATGTGGCTGAAGTCGAGTCGGAACGGGCTCAGCTCGGCCACGTGCTGCATGTAGATCTTCGACGTGCGGCCGTTGCCTTCCCTGAATGGGTGAGCCTGGAAGCGAGAACTTTTCGATCTGATGCAACAACCCGTGTTTCCGGGTGTTTTCGGGCTTTGGCGTCGCCAAGCCCGCGTTTGCTTGCGAGCTGAGCGGTGGAGTAGGGCGCGCCGATGACCCCGACTGGTGCTCAGCCTCGCGATTCCGTGTGGTTTCGCGAGGGCGTGATCCGCGTTGCGAGCCATGTCATCCATCATAGCGTTGCGTTAGATGCAATAATGATGGGATGAGTAAGGATGCGGAGGTGCTGCTACTTCGGCAGCCGGGCGTCGTACCGTTGCACGAGGACGCGGCCGTGTTCAGCGGAATGCTCGATGGGTTCTCCCGCCAGCAGGTGAGCCGGGGCCTCGCCAAGCAGACGATCCAGATGCGCCGCTGGCAGGTGCAGCGGTTCCAACGGTTCGCGGACTCATACCCGTGGGAGTGGTTGCCGGGCGATGTCGAGGACTTCACGACAAGCCTGTTCAGCGGCCCGCGACCGTTGTCGCGCTCGACGGTGCGGATCTATCACCTGACGTTGCGCGCGTTCTGCGACTTCATCACCGACCAGCGCTATGGCTGGGTAGCGGAGTGTCGGTCTCGGTTCGGGTCGGTGCCGACGCAGGTGTGCTTCGAGTGGAACACGGTCGCGCACACCGTCGACTTCGAGGGCACGCCGGGCCGTCGTCCGCTGGACTACGACGAACTGGACGCACTGTTCGCCGTCGCGGACGCCCGCGTGGAGACACTGCGGCAGCAGGGCCGCAAGGGCGCGCTGGCCGCGCTGCGGGATGCCCAGCTACTGAAGACGACCTATGCGTGGGGGCTGCGTCGCCGCGAGGTGCTGGGGCTGGATGTGGTCGATCTGCGCACGAACGCGAAGACACCACAATGGGGTCGGCTCGGGCTGCTGCACGTGCGCCACGGGAAGTCATCGAAAGGGTCGATCCCCAAGCGCCGCTCGGTGTTGTCGCTGCCGGAGTTCGACTGGGCGATCGACGGGTTGCGCGTCTACGTCGAGCAGGTCCGGGAGAAGTTCAGTCCCGGCAATCATCCGGGGCTCTGGCCGACCGAGCGCGGCACCCGCGTCGGTGACCGTTACCTCGACCGGCGGTTCGCGCAGCTCCGCGACGAGGCCGAGTTGTCGAGCGAGCTGACCCTGCACAGCCTGCGACATTCGTACGTGACGCATCTGATCGAACTGGGCTACGCAGAGCAGTTCGTGCAGACCCAGGTCGGGCACGCCTACGCGTCGACGACGGCGATCTACACCTCGGTGACCGACGACTACCGCAACCGCGTCCTGGCGGCGGCGATCGACAAGTTCTACTTCCCGGAAGGAAGCACCTGATGACGACGAAGACGATCACCTGGCGGTTGCGGACGCTGATGGCCGAGCGGGGCATGTTCAAGACCACCGACCTCCTCGAACCGCTCAAAGCCGAGGGCGTCGCGCTCTCCCGCGAACAGGTGTTCCGGCTGGTCACGCAGACCCCGCAACGGCTCAACGTCGAGGTCCTCGCCGCGCTCTGCACGATCCTGGACTGCACCCCGAGCGATCTGCTCGTCCTTGAGCAAGTCGCCACGCAGTCGGTGAAGGCGACGGGGACGGGCGGGAAGATCGAAGACATCGGAGATCTACGACCCGTCCCTGCGCGTATCCAGCGTCCAAAGCCATGACCACGATCCCGCGCGGCACACCACAGCCGGATGGAGTGTTCGGGCGGCGTGTTGCGGCGGCGTTGAGCGCCAAGGGAGGGACCGCGCCGGAACAGACCATCATTGACGCGGCAGAACGGCTCATCGACTCACGGCAACGCAACGGGGTGCTGCGTCTGCTGACCAGTGAACAGTTCGATCCCACCGCGTTGGACGGTGAGACTCCGGTACACGTTCAGGCGCTGCTGGCGAACCTCGCCCGCGGCGGCGCAACCGGCATTCGCTTACCGCTCTGCCCGTCATGCCGCACCAGGAAGGTCGTCAAGGTCCGCAACGAGCACGGTGAGCGCGAGTGCTTCCGCTGTTCACAACGCCGCGCCTACGCCGAGTGCCCCCAGTGCCTGCGAGTAAAGAAGCTCACCGCGACCAACGCCGATGGGCAGCGCGTCTGCCAGCGCTGCGGCCCCGAAGGCATCCCGACGTTCACCTGCGACGACTGCGGGAAGACGGTCACCACCGTCGGGCGCATCAACGGGCGAAGAGTCTGCCTGAACTGCCTGCCGCCGCGCCTGCGTCGCTGCGTCTCCTGCGGACAGCAGAAGAAGATCGCCGCGAACATGCTCCACGGCCCGCACTGCTTCGCCTGCCACAATCGCATTCTCCGCAACGCGGCACCCTGCCCTGGATGCGCTCAGAAACGCATCCTCGCGTTCCTCGGCACCGACGAGCGCCCCTGCTGCGCGGACTGCGCCGGGCAGGCTGCCCGCTACGCCTGCCGCCGCTGCGGCAGCGAAGAGCACCACTACGGTCGCCTCTGCGGGAAGTGCGTCCTCCGCGACCGCTGCGACGACATCCTCACCGGCCCCGACGGTGAGTTCCTTCCCCCGATGCGGGCACTGCGTGACTACCTGGCCGCGCAGCCCCGCCCGGCTCAGATCATCAAGTGGCTGCACATGGGGCCGAGCACGGAGCTGCTGCGCGACATCGCATCCGGCCGAACACCAATCGAGTCGGTGCTCGACACGCCGCGGCCGAGCAAGCCGTTGAGCTACCTGAGGACGCTGCTCCTCGACGCCTGTGCCCTGCCCCGCGACGCGGCGGCCACCAGGCAACTGATGGCCTGGGCGACGCAGACCATCAACGAAGCCCCGGCCGAGCACCACCAGATGCTACGCACATACACGCGTTGGGTGCTACTCCGCAGGGCCAGTCGCGATAGTTCCGGCGACATCTCCGCGGGCGCAGCTCGGCACGTCAAAGCATCCCTGCGCGGCCTGGTCGCCTTCCTCACCTGGGCAGAGGAACAGCAGACACCCCTGCGCGCTCTCACTCAGGCACAGATTGAGGAGTTCACCACCCTCCGCACCGCCCGCCGCTGGCTCCCGCAGTTCCTGGCTTGGGCAGCCGAACGAGATATCACGCCCGACCTCGACATCTCGATGCTCCCTCGCCAAGTTCCCACGATCAGCACGTCCGAAGAGCACCTCGAACACGTCATTCGCGTCCTTGCCACGGATCAAACGATCGCGCTCGACGCACGTCTCGCGGCGCTACTGATAGCGGTCTACGGTCTCCCAGCCAGCAAGGTTCTCATCCTGCGCCGCGACCAGCTCCGCGACCAAGACGCTGCCCTCGACCTCCTCATCGGGGACCGCCCACTCGCGCTCCCCGATCCGATCGCCGTGCTCGCGCGAGAACAACTCGATCTCCTCTCGGAGGCACCGCCCAATGCCTGGCTGTTCCCCGGCCTTCGACCCGGCCAGCCGCGTGACCCGCAGTATCTCAACCGGCGACTCCGCCCGCTCGGCGTTACCATCTCCGAATTGCAAAGCACCGCACGATTCCGCCTCGCAGGCGCGGTCCCAGCCAAAGTCCTCGCCGACATGCTCGATTTCAGCGTCGCAACCTTCGAGAACTACGCCCGACTCTCAGGCAGCGCCCGCGGCGACTACCCAGCGCTACGAGAAGCCAGTAAACGACGGGCAGCCCCGGCAGGCTGACCGATCGATTTGCGCGCTGCGGGCTTCTGCTCTAATGGGTATATGGCTCCGAAGTCGTTTGAGACAACTCCCAAAGCTCGTCCAGGTGATCGGGTTGCAGTGATCTCTCCAGCGTTTGCCGCGCCAGCGGTCTCGCTCACGCTGCACGAGCAAGCGATGCGGCGGTTGACCGAAGCCACGGGCTTGATCCCGGTTGAGTACGCAACTACGCGGCAGCTCGGCGCAAGCGCGGAGGCACGTGCCGCCGACGTCACCGCGGCGTTCGCGGACCCGAACATCAAAGCCGTGCTTGCCACGATCGGCGGGGACGACCAACTGACCGTCATTCCGCACATCGACACCGCCGTGCTCGCAGCGAACCCGAAGCCATTCCTCGGATACAGCGACAACACGAACCTGCACAACCTGCTGTGGAACCTCGGCGTGCCAAGCTTCTACGGCGGTTCGACCCAGGTACACCTCGGGCCCGGCCCGCACCTTGATGACATCCATGTGCGATCGCTGCGGGCGGCCCTGCTCGACGGCGGCACCCTTGATCTCACCGAACCCGGCGAGTCTGAGGACTTCGGATGGCCGTGGGACGATCCTCGGTCCTTGACGGAGTTCGGCAACCGCGAGACCACTGAGCCGTGGACATGGGGCGGGCCAGACAAAGTCGTGTCAGGCCCCACCTGGGGCGGTTGCATCGAAGTCATCGACCAGATCGCCATCGCTGGACGAATGCCCAACAACGCCGACCTGGACGGTGCGATCCTCATGCTGGAAACCAGTGAAGAGACACCATCCGCAGACGAGGTCAAGCGTTGGGTGCGCGCCCTGGGCGAGCGCGGGACCCTCAGCTCTGTTGCCGGTGTGCTCGTCGCCCGGCCACCGGTCAGCGACCTGCACTCACCCGTGCCGCCTGCGCTAGAACGAGCACGCCTGCGCAAGGCACAACGGGACGCGATCATCGAGCAGGTCACCACATACAACCCCAATGCTGTGATCTGTGTCGGGGTGCCATTCGGACACACCCGCCCGCAGTGGATCGTCCCACATGGCGGCACCATCGCGCTCGACGGAGCACACCGCATCGTGACCGCAGACTACGAACACTGAGCAATCCGCTTCCGCGCAAACGGCTACGCGCTCAGAACTCCGTATCCTGCCTAACCGCGACGACAACTCAGAATCTACCGAATAGTTCCTACCTGGATAAGGCACTTCCACCGGTCTTGACCTCCCCCCAGCTCTCCGCAAGCTCGGAGACGAAGACGGACTTCTCAAGCCCACGCAGCAGGCTCTTCCGAGCCAACTTCGCGTACTCCGCCTCCGCGGCCACCGTCAACGACGGCCCCGCCCCGTAGTAGGCGTGACCGTCCTTGGTCATGAACTGCCCCACCGGCGCGACCCGCTCCTGACCTGCCCACTCGTACACGTCCTGGAAGACATGCGCGTGGATCGCCTTCATGTGGTCGTAGTCGAACGCCCCGGTGATCTGATTGCCTAGCTCGATGATCCGTGCGGCCGTCGCGATCTCCTCGAGGACCTTCAGCTTTGCCGGATCGGGTTCGCCGTACGGGTGCCCGGGACTCGTGAACTTGTTCCGCAACACAGACGTACCTGGGATGAAGTAGTCATCCCAGGTACGGAAAGAGCCTGAGCGCGCCATCACCCTTGGACGTGACGGCGCGCGTCGGCAACAGCCTGCTCCGCAGTGATCTCCTCCCGAGCAACCCGTTCGAGCAGGTCCTTCAGCACGGGATCGGTGACCTCATGACCGGCGACGCCCAAGGCTGCGCGAGCAAAGCTCAGCCTCGTGTCGACCTCGGCCTGGCTGGGGGCGGTGCGGGTGGTGGCAGCCATGGTCTGCTCCGTTCTATGGGCACTTCTATTCTACCAGCCCAGCTGAAAACGTTCCATAGGCGGTTTCGGTTGGTTTGGGTTTCGGTGGGGGGTTTCGGTACGCCATTTTGTGACTTCGTCTGCTGAATGGCGGGGTTCTTCGGTCGCTTCGTGGCGGGGTCAGGTGACACCGATGACCAGGGTGCTCTGTGCGGCTTC
>RRZT010715513.1_pt1 | contig 10586 bp, 6 predicted proteins | sample 2165551 | NCBI WGS metagenome assembly RRZT01 (sample SAMN10456910, study PRJNA506462) | wastewater metagenome | biome: wastewater; feature: sludge; material: wastewater sludge; isolation source: wastewater sludge with Escherichia coli K12::gfp cells carrying plasmid... | place: USA: Moscow, Idaho ...
CCCTGCGGGTCGCCCTGGCCCGCTGCGAGGCGGAGCTGCAGCTATTGCGTCAGGCGCAGCAGGCGGCAAGTACCGTGGCAGGTGCTGCGCAGGGGGCACAGGAGTAGCGGCCCGCAGGGTGCCGCCAGTACCGCAGCGCGCAGAGCCCTCTGTCTTCGCCGCACGCAGGTGGCGGCGCGGACGGTCGCGGCCTCCGCGCCGGCGCAAGGACAAGGATGCCCTGCCGCACAGTGAAATATGCAGCGGCATCCGTAGCCGTTGTACCGGCGCCGCGATAGCCCGAACGGCGCCAGGGCTGGCCTCCTGCGGGATCTCGCCCGCGTCCTCTACCCGCCCCGCGCCACACTGCGCCATCCGGTCGCTCCGGGGCGCGGGGCGCCTGTGCTATGTTGCGCGACCTGTCACCCATGCATCTTTCTGGAGCCTCCCGCATGCCGATCCGCCCCCTGACCCTGGCCGCCCTGCTGGCCTGTGCCCTGCCGGTCTTCGCGCACGACTACAAGGTCGGCGACCTGCAGATCGACCACCCGTGGTCCCGCGAGCTGCCGCCCAACGCCCCGGCGGGTGCGGCCTACTTCACCCTGCACAACGGCGCGGCGCAGGCCGACCGCCTGCTGGGCGCCAGCACACCGCGCGCCGAACACAGCGAGCTGCACAACCACGTGCATCGCGACGGGCTGATGAAGATGGAAGAAGTGCCCAGCGTCGAGGTACCGGCGCAGGGCGAGGTGCGTTTCCAGCCGGGCGGCCTGCACGTCATGCTGTTCGGCCTCAAGCAGCCACTCAAGGCCGGCGAGCACTTCCCGCTGACCCTGGAGTTCGAGAAGGCCGGCAAGGTCGAGGTGCAGGTTCAGGTGGAAAGCGCCGAAGCCCAGGTACCGACCGGGCATGGCGAGCATGAGGGGCACGCCGGCGGGCATGGTCACGGCCAGCACTGAGCCGCGGCGGCATTAATGCAAACGGGGAGCCCATGGGCTCCCCGTTGCGTTGCGGACTACCGCTCGCCGCTGGCGACTCAGTCGGCGCGCGGGGTGCGCAGGGTGACGAACTCCTCGGCGGCGCTCGGGTGGATGCCGATGGTCTCGTCGAACACCGCCTTGGTGGCGCCGGCCTTGAGCGCCACCGCCAGACCCTGGACGATCTCCCCGGCCTCCGGGCCGACCATGTGGCAGCCCAGCACCCGGTCGCTGTCGGCATCCACCACCAGCTTCATCAGGGTGCGCTCCTGACCGTCGCCGAGGGTCAGCTTCATCGGCCGGAAGCGGCTCTCGAATACTTTCACTGCATGTCCCTGCTCGCGCGCCTGCTGCTCGCTGAGGCCGACGGTGGCGATGTTCGGCAGGCTGAACACCGCGGTGGGGATCAGTGCGTAGTCTACCGGCCGGTATTCCTCGGGACGGAACAGCCGGCGCGCCACCGCCATGCCTTCGGCCAGCGCCACCGGGGTCAGCTGCACGCGGCCGATCACGTCGCCGATGGCGAGGATCGACGGCACGCTGGTGCGATACTCGTCGTCCACGGCGAGGAAGCCGCGCGCATCCAGGGCCACGCCGGCGTTTTCCAGCCCGAGGTCGTCGAGCATCGGCCGCCGGCCGGTGGCGTAGAACACGCAGTCGGCCTCCAGCTGGCGACCGTCGCGCAGGGTGGCGCACAGGCTGCCGTCGGCCTGGCGCTCGATGCGCTCGATGTCGCTGTTGAACTGTAGGTCCAGACCCTTCTTGCCCAGCTCTTCTTCCAGATGGCAGCGCACCGCTTCGTCGAAGCCGCGCAGGAAACGCTCGCCGCGGTACAGCAGCGTGGTCTGCGCGCCGAAACCGTTGAAGATCGAGGCGAATTCGACGGCGATGTAACCGCCGCCGACCACCAGCACCCGCCGCGGCAGCTGCGCCAGATGGAACACCTCGTTGGAGGTGATCGCCAGCTCGCGGCCGGGGATCTCCGGCACCTGCGGCCAGCCGCCGACGGCTATCAGGATGTGTTCGGCGCTGTAGCGCCGGCCGTCCACTTCCACTGCGTGGGGGCCGAGGATGCGGGCGTGGCCTTCCAGCAGGGTCACGCCGCTGTTGACCAGCAGGTTGCGGTAGATGCCGTTGAGTCGCTGGATTTCGCGGTTCTTGTTGGCGATCAGGGTCGGCCAGTCGAACTGCGCGCCGTCCAGCGACCAGCCGAAGCCGCGCGCCTGTTCCAGCTCCTCGGCGACGTGGGCACCGTAGACCATCAGCTTCTTCGGCACGCAGCCGACGTTGACGCAGGTACCGCCTAGGTAGCGGCTCTCGGCCACCGCCACGCGGGCGCCGAAGCCGGCGGCGAAGCGGCTGGCACGCACTCCGCCGGAGCCTGCGCCGATCACAAACAGGTCGAAATCGAATGCCATGTCGAGTCTCCTTTTTCGTTGCCGGGCAGGATACCACCGGCCGAAACGAAACCGCCCCGACCGGAACGGGCGGGGCGGTTTCGCGGCGCAAGCGCAAGCGGCGGAATCAGTAGGCCTTGCCGGCCTTGTAGAGATTCTCGTAGCAGAAGTTGGTGGCCTCGATGAAGCCCTCGGCGCTGCCGCAGTCGAAGCGCTTGCCCTTGAACTTGTAGGCCAGCACGCAGCCGTCCTGGGCCTGACGCATCAGCGCATCGGTGATCTGGATCTCGCCGCCCTTGCCGGGCGGGGTCTGCTCGATCAGCTCGAAGATGTCCGGAGTGAGGATGTAGCGGCCGATGATCGCCAGGTTGGAGGGCGCGTCTTCCGGCTTGGGCTTCTCGACCATGGTATGCACGCGGAAGATGTCGTCGCGGATCATCTCGCCGGCGATCACCCCGTACTTGTGGGTGTCTTCCGGCGGCACTTCCTGGATGGCGACGATCGAGCAGCGGAACTGCTTGTACAGCTTGACCATCTGCGCCAGCACGCCGTCGCCGTCCATGTTCAGGCACAGGTCGTCGGCCAGCACCACGGCGAACGGCTCGTCGCCGATCAGCGGACGACCGGTGAGGATCGCGTGGCCCAGGCCCTTCATCTCGATCTGCCGGGTGTAGGAGAAGGTGCACTCGTCGATCAGACGGCGAATGCCGACCAGGTACTTCTCCTTGTCGGTGTCGCGGATCTGCTCTTCCAGCTCGTAGCTGATGTCGAAGTGATCCTCGATGGCGCGCTTGCCGCGCCCGGTGACGATGGAAATCTCCCGCAGGCCGGCGTCCAGCGCCTCCTCGGCCGCGTACTGGATCAGTGGCTTGTTCACCACCGGCAACATTTCCTTGGGCATGGCCTTGGTTGCGGGCAGGAAGCGGGTGCCATAACCAGCTGCCGGGAAGAGACACTTCTTGATCATGATGAGCGGAACCTTGGAGTTGGAAGTACCGGGGGCGGCAGTCTAATCAGCCGACCAGCGGCTTACAACGGACAAATGGGCGAGCCGCCTTAAGCATCGATTAAGCCGGCGTGGCTAGGCTGTGCGATCATCGCAAACGCCACATGGCGCCCATCCAGAACAATAACTCGATCACAAGGAAACCTCCCCATGGCGCACGCTGCACCGCGTCGTACCGATGCCTTTTACTGGCTGCTCACCTGGCTCGCGCTGGCCCTCCATCTGGGACGCTTCTTCGAGCTGGCCGCCGCTCCGCTGCTGGCCGTCTACCAACTGGTGCTGATCGGCAGCTATGCCCTGCTGTTCGTCGCGCCGATCTGGGCGCTGAGCCGCCTGGCGGGCCGCTTCGCGCCCAGGGCCGGCGCCGTGCTGTCGGTGCTGCTGGCCGGCGCGGTGCAACTGGCGCTGTATGGCGATCACCTGCTCTGGCAGCTGTACGGCTTCCACCTCAACGGTTTCGTCTGGAACATCCTCACCACTCCGGGCGGCATCGCCGCGCTGGGTTCCTCCGCGTCCACCGAGCGCGAGGTGGCCCTGCTGGCCGCCGGGCTGTTCGCCCTGCAGGGCGCGCTGCGCCTGCTGGCCGCCGCACTGGCCCGCCGCGCGCTGCCGGCGCCGCGCCTGGCCTGGGTGCTGCCGCTGTTCGTCGTCGCCACCCTCGGCGAGCGGATCAGCTATGGCGTCAGCCACTTCTACGGCTACAGCCCGCTGCTGGAGAACGCCCAGCGCATGCCCTTCTACCAGCCGCTGACCATGCGCCGGGTGCTGGAGAAGCAGTTCGGCCTGGAGCGCCCGCAGCGCCTGGAAGTCGCCAGCGCCAAGCTCGACGGCCAGCTGCGCTATCCGCAGGCGCCGCTGCGCATCGAGGCGCCGGCCAAGCCGCTGAACATCGTCTGGCTGGTCGCCGAATCCTGGCGCGCCGACACCCTGAACGCGCGGGTGATGCCGCAGACCCACGCCTTCGCCCAGCGCGCCCAGCACTTCACCCGCCATTTCTCCGGTGGCAACGGCACGCGCATCGGCATGTTCAGCCAGTTCTACGGCCTGCCGGCCAACCTGTGGTTCCCGGTGCTCGACGCCCGCGTCGGCAGCCCGCTGATCGACGTGCTGCAGCAGCAGGACTACCAGATCAAGCTGTTCACCAGCGCGCGCTTCAGCTACCCGGAATTCGACAAGACGCTGTTCGTCAAGGTGCCGCGCGAGCAGATGGTCGAGGACGATCAGGGCGAAACCTGGGCCCGCGACCGGCGCAACGTCGACAACCTGCTGAAGTTCGTCGAGCAGCGCGATCCGGCCCGGCCGTTCATGACCTTCCTGTTCTTCGAGTCGCCGCACGCCAACTACAACTTCCCGCCCGAGTCGGCGATCGAGCCGGACTACCTGCCCGACTTCAGCTACGCCAGCATGGACCTTACGCGCGACATCAAGGGCATCCACAACCGCTACCTCAATGCCGTACACCACCTGGACAGCCAACTGGCGCGAGTCACCGCACATCTGGAGAAGAACGGCCTGCTGGACAACACCCTGGTGGTGATCACCGGCGACCATGGGGAAGAGTTCATGGAAAAGGGCCGCTGGGGCCACAACTCCACCTTCGTCGACGAGCAGATCCGCGTACCGCTGGTGCTCTGGGTACCCGGCCGCGCGGCGCATCTGGAAGACCTGCGCACCAGCCACATGGACCTGCTGCCGACCGTGCTGCCGCTGCTCGGCGTGCAGAATCCCAGCCAGGACTACGCCGTCGGCCGCAGCCTGTTCTCGGCGCAGCCGAACCGCCTGCTGCTGGCCGGCGACTGGGATCGCCTGGCCTTCCTCGGCGAGCAGCACAAGCTGGTGCTGCCGTTCACCAGCGGCAGCTTCGTCGGCCTGGACGTCAGCCACGCCGACGACCGTCAGGTGCTCGACAGCAGCAAGGTTCTGCAGAACAAGCTGCCGGCGATCCAGGCGGAAATGAGCAGCCTGCGGCGCTTCCTCGCCCACTGAGCCGGGCTGTCACACCAGCCACCGCGTCCTCTCTCTTGCCCCGCGACAGCCCGGCATCCTTGCCGTTGCCGCGGGGCATCGCCCCTCCCACACTGATGACCGAATGGCACGATCTTTCAAGTGCGAAAGCTTACCAACAAATCATTATGGTAAATAAAGACTCGCAAACTGGTGCTTGGTCGGTGCGGCGGCTCAGTGTTGCCGTGGCAGCTCCAGCACGAAACGGGTCAGTCCGTGGGCAGACTCGCAGGCGATACGGCCGCGGTGGGCTTCGAGGATCGAGCGGGTGATCGCCAGGCCGAGACCGGCCTGGCCGCCCTCTTCGCGACGTGCAGGGTCGATGCGATAGAAGCGGTCGAACAGCCGCGCGCGATGGGTCTCGTCGATCGCCGGCCCCGGATTCTCCACACTCAGGCGCAGCACCTCGCCCACCGCGACGATTCGCACCACGATGCAGCCCCCAGGCGGGGTGTAGCGCAGCGCGTTGGACAGCACATTGGACAGCGCCCGGCGCAGCATGCCCTCGTCGCCCTCGACCCAGCCCTCCCCGCAGCGCTGCAGCCGGATATCGCCCTCCTCGGCCAGCCAGCGGTAGTAGTCGAGCAGGCCGTCGACCAGCCCATGCAGGGCCAGGCGGCGGCGCTCCGGAACGATCAGGCCGTTGTCGGCCTTGGCCAGGAACAGCATGTCGTCGATCATCCGCGCCATGCGCTTCACGTCGTCGAGATTGCCGTACAGCGCCTCCCGGTACTCCTCCAGGCTGCGCGCGCGGCCGAGCACCACCTCGGTCCGGGTGATCAGTTGGGTCAGCGGCGTGCGCAGCTCGTGGGCGATGTCGGCGGAGAAGTTCGATAGCCGCACGAAGGCTTCGTCCAGGCGCGCCAGCATGTCGTTGAAGGCATCCACCAGCGGGCGCAGCTCCACCGGCACGGCCGCCAGGGGGATCCGCTCCTTGAGCGAGCGCGCCGAGACCTGGGTGGCCACTTGGGTCACCTCGCGCAGCGGACGCAGACCGCTGCGCGCCACCAGCCAGCCGAGCCCAGCGCTGAGCAGCGCGCAGATACCCAGCGCCATCCATAGCCAGCGCCCCAGTTCGGCGAAGAACGCCGCATGATGGGTCACATCCAGCCCCAGCAGCAGGGTCAGCGGCCGCTCCGCGCCGGGCGGCGTCAACGGCGCGCGCAGGCCGCGCAGCAGGCGGCCGTCCTCGCGCCACTCCCAGAACGGCGCCGGATCGTGGAGGAACCGCGGAGGAATCGCCTTGCCCGGCGGCTCGGCGAACAGCTCGCGCCCGCTGGCATCGACGATCCGCGCGCGCAGGTCCTGATGGGCGCCGAGCAGGGCATGCAGCTGCGGCTGTAGGGCGGCGAGGTCGCCGCGTCCTTGCAGACTGCCGAACAGGCGCTGGCTGGCCTGCAGTTTCTCGTGCAGGGCGTGGCGGTCCAGCTCGATGAAGTGCTCGCGGCTCAGGTGCTGCACCGCCAGGCCGGCGGCCAGAAGCACGCCGGTCAGCGCCAGCATGAACAGCACGCCGAGCCGCGCGGTCAGCGACAGACGAGCCATCACTCGGGCAGGTCCAGCCGGTAGCCCATGCCGCGCACGGTATGGATCAGCTTGGGCGAGAAATCGTCGTCTATCTTCAGCCTCAGGCGGCGAATCGCCACCTCGATGACGTTGGTATCGCTGTCGAAGTTCATATCCCAGACCTGCGAGGCGATCAGCGACTTGGGCAGCACCTCGCCGCGCCTGCGCAGCAGCAGTTCGAGCAGGGCGAACTCCTTGGCGGTCAGCTCGATGCGCCGCCCGGCGCGCACCGCGCGGCGCTTGAGCAGGTCCACTTCCAGATCGGCGATCTGCAGGCAGGTCGGCTGTGCGCTGACCTGACCGCGACGCAGCAGGCTGCGCACCCGCGCCAGCAGCTCGGCGAAGGCGAACGGCTTGACCAGGTAGTCGTCGGCGCCCAGCTCCAGCCCCTTGACCCGGTCGTCGACGCCATCGCGCGCGGTGAGAAACAGCACCGGCAGCTCCAGCCCGGCGGCGCGCAGGCGTTGCAGCACCGCCCAGCCGTCCAGTTCCGGCAGCATCACATCGAGAATCAGCAGGTCGTGCCCGCCGCCCAGCAGCGCGTGCAGTGCGGCGGCGCCGTCCGGCGCCCGCTCGACGGAAAATCCCGCCTCGCACAGCCCTTGCTGCAGATAGGCGGCGATCTTCGGATCGTCCTCGGCCAGCAGAATTTGCATCAACAGTCTCCTCGTCGGCCGGCCATTGTGCCGTCCCGACGCTCTACCCACCACGACCTGACGGGAATGTAATGCGCCGCCCGGCACCGCGCCGCGACGGCCTTGCGTCGACTAAAAGCTGCATCGGCCGGGGCCGATAGCTTGATATGATTCACAAAAACGCCGACGAGCCGACGAATGGACAATAACGCAAGCACGCTCGCTCAGCAGGCGATACTCGCCGACCTGCCGGCCCCCCGCCGGGATCTCCTGCGCCGCAACCTGATTGTCGTCCTCCTTTATATGCTGGCCGGGGTCGCCGGCATCCTCCTGACCCTGCCCTCTGGCTACTCCTCCCCGGTCTGGCCGGCCGCCGGCGTCGCGGTGGCTGCCCTGCTGATCTGGGGCTGGCGCTGCTGGCCGGGGGTCTGGCTCGGCGGCCTGCTGATCGACCTGTGGTTAGACTTCTCGCTCGGCGGCGCCGGGCTCGCGGCGCTGACCTCCGGCGCCGCCACCACCCAGGCGCTGCGCGGCGCCTGGCTGGCGCGCCGCTACCTGCAGGGCAGCCTGCCGTTTGCCCGCGACTGGGGACTGGGCCTGTTCCTGCTCAGCGCCGGACCGCTGGCCTGCCTGCTCTCCTCCTCGCTAGGCACCGCCGCGCTGTTCCTCGGCGGCAAGCTCGGCACGGGCGAGCTGCTCGGCGAATGGCTGCGCTGGTGGTCGGGCGATACCCTCGGCGTGCTGCTGTTCACCCCGCTGACCCTGCTGCTCTGGCCGGGCGCACATCCGTTCCGGGTGCTGGCCGGTGGCAACTATCGCTTCGCCCTGCCGCTGATCGTCACCACGGCGCTGCTGGTGCTCGGCCACCTCGGCCTGACCCAGCTGGAAGAGCTGCGCGCCCGCAGCCAGAGCCATGCGCTGATGGCGGCGATCAGCGACGGCGGCACCCAGGAACTCGCCGAAACGCTGCTGCCCCTCGAAGGGCTCGCGCACTTCTTCTCCGCCAGCGCCGAGGTCAGCCGCGCGGAGTTCCGCGAATACACCCGCAGCTTTCTCAGCCATCCGGCGATCCATGCGGTGGACTGGGCGCCGCGCATCGAGGCCGCGCAGCGCGCCGCGTTCGAGACCCAGGTCGCCGCCGAAGGCTTCGCCACCTTCCGCATCGCCGAGCTGAACGCCCGCGGCGAACTGCAAAGCGCCGCGCCGCGCGCCGAATACTTCCCGATCCTCTACAGCGAGCCGCTCGCCGCCAGCCGCCATGTGCTCGGCCTCGACCACGGCTTCGAGGTGCTGCGCCACCAGGCGATGCGCGTCGCCCGGAAAAACGGCAGCGCCATCGCCTCCGACCAGATCCGCCTGGCACGCACCGACCGCCACGCCTCGCTGGTCTACATCCCGGTCTGGCGGCGCAGCGGCGAGTATCGCAGCGAAGACGGCAAACGGCGCCTGGCCGGCTACGTGGTCGGTGTCCTCGACATCCACCAGCTGTTCACCCCGCTGCTCCAGCGCGCCCGCGAGCACCGCTTCGCCGTGCGCATCACCGACGTCACCGAGAATGCCAAGCCGCGCCGGCTGATCGACGACCTGAGCGCCGATGCCCGCCCCGACTGGCACCACGATTTCCACTTCGGCGGCCGCACCTGGCGCCTGGAAATGCAGCCCGAGCAGCCCGTCTGGCAACCCGGCTCGACCAGCGAGGAGCGTTTCTTCCTCGCCTTCGCCATGCTGACCGCGCTGCTCGCGGTGTTCGCCACCCTCAGCAGCGCCGGGCGCCACACCTTCGTCAGCCGCCAGGTCAGCGAGCGCACCGCCCAGCTGCGCAGCGAGCTGGACGCCCGCTCGGCGGCCGAGCAGGCCCTGCACATCAGCGAAGAACGCTACCGGCGACTGATCGAGCTGTCGCCCTTCGGCGTCCTGGTGCAGTGCGACGGCATCTGCATGTTCGTCAACAGCAGCACCCTGGCGATGTTCGGCGCCCGCTCCGCCGACCAGTTGCTCGGCCAGAGCCTGCTCGACTTCATCCACCCCGACAGCCGGGCCATCGCCCTCGAACGCCTCAGCCGGCGCACCGAGGGCCGCAGCGTGCCCGACTCGGCGGTGGTGCATTACCGCCGTCTGGACGGCACCTATTCCTGGGTCGAGCTGACCTCGGTGGCCTACCAGTACGAGGGGCGCCCCGGCTCGCTGGTGCTGCTCAACGACATCAGCGCGCGGATCCACGCCGAGCAGCAGCGCGACCGCTTCTTCACCCTGTCCCTCGACCTGTTCTGCATCGCCAGCACCGACGGCTACTTCCGCAGCGTCAACCCCTCCTTCACCCGGGTGCTGGGCTGGAGCGAGCAGGAGTTGCTCAGCTGCCCGCTGCTCGATTTCGTCCACCCCGACGACCTGGCCGCCACCCGCGACGAGCTGCAGCGCCTGGCGCACAACGACAGCACCACCCTGGGCTTCGAGAACCGCTACCGCTGCAAGGACGGCTCCTGGCGCTGGCTGGCCTGGAAGGCTCTGCCGCAACCGGGCCAGCTGCTGTTCGCCACCGCGCGCGACACCACCGAGCAGCACCGCGCCGCCCGGCGCCTCACCGAACTCAACGACGAGCTGCAGCAGCGCATCGAGGAGCGCAACCATACGCTCAGCGAACTGCACGCCAAGCAGGAGGAAATCCGCGCCGTCCTCGACCACCTGCTCGAATGCGTGATCACCATCGACTGCCAGGGCATCGTCCGCAGCGTCAACCCGGCCATCGAGCCGCTGCTCGGCTACCGCCCCGAGGAGCTGATCGGCCACAACGTCGCCTGCCTGATGGACAGTCCGCAGCGCGAGCACCACGACGAGTACCTGGCACACTACCTGCGCACCGGCGAGCGACACATCATCGGCTTCAGCCGCGAGGTGACCGGCCGCCACAAGGACGGCAGCGCGGTCAGCGTCGAGCTGAGCGTGTCCGAGTACAACATCAACGGCGAACGCCTGTTCGTCGGCACCCTGCGCGATATCCGCGAGCGCCAGGCGCTGATCGCCA